>k87-1212880_pt1 | contig 10545 bp, 8 predicted proteins | sample MGYA00084031_6733416 | MGnify analysis MGYA00084031
GCCCCAGACGGGGCCCTTCGTGTGATGCTCCCCCGACTGGACTCGAACCAGTAACCTGCCGGTTAACAGCCGGCTGCTCTGCCAATTGAGCTACAGGGGAATGCTCCGCTCGGGTCCGCCCCCCAGATGCTGGGGGCGTGACCGCTTGGCGACCTCTACATTAGCGCATACGAGGGGGTGCTTCGAAACCGGTATCTGGGCACCCAGGGAAGACGGCAACAGCGGACCGGTGAACGGAAGGACCCATCGATGCGACGCAAGCTGACGTTCCTGGCCGGAGCGGCCGTCGGTTACGTCCTTGGCGCCCGTGCTGGACGGGAGCGGTACGAACAGATGTGCCGGGCGGCCGAACGGGCGCGCGCCAACCCCGCGTTGCGGAACGCCGCCGAGTCGGTGGCCCTGACGGGGCGCCAGGCGGCGGCCCGGGCGGCGGGCGCGGTAGCTGACCGGGCGGGGGACCGGCTGCCGCCCGTCGTCGCTGACCGGCTACGCTCGGTGCGGGAGCGGGGGTCAGCGGCCTGAAAGGTCTTCCGGCGGCCCATTGCCCGGGGTGACTGATGACGGTTACCGTTAAGTGGCAAGCGTTCGGCATTCCGTAAGCCGATCGGCATATCGAACGGGGAGGCGTGAGGGGATGGGGCGTCGCGTACCGGCGGTCACCCGGGCGCTGGACATCTTGGAGCTGTTCCTCGACGGGGACGGGACGCTGTCCGCCCCTGAGATCACGCGCAAGCTCCAGCTGCCGCGTACCACCGTCCACGAGCTGGTCACCACGCTGGCGGCGAGGTCGTACCTGGTGCCCGTGCCCGAGCAGCCGGGTCGCTACCGGCTCGGGGTGCGGACCTACCAGCTCGGCAGCCGCTACGCCGAGCAGCTGGACCTGGCCGCCGAGGGCCAGCAGGTCGCCCGCTCGGTCGCCGAGACCTGCGGCGAGACGGTGCACGTCGCGGTTCTGGAAGACGCCGATGTGATCTATATCGCGAAGGTGGACAGCACCCACGCCGTGCGGATGGTCTCCGCGGCCGGGCGGCGCCTGCCCGCGCACTGCACGGCGGTCGGCAAGATGCTGCTCGCCTCGCTGCCGCCGGAAGAGCTGGACGCCCGGCTCCCCGAGGACGGCAAGCTGCGCGCGATGACGCCGAACTCCTTCACGGACACCGGTGCCCTGCGCCGGGCCCTCACCGGCATCAGGGAGCGCGGTGTCGCGTTCGAGCAGCGCGAGTCCAACCCCGACGTCAGCTGCGTCGCGGCCCCGGTGCAGGACCGCTCCGGCCGCGTCGTCGCCGCGCTGTCCATCTCGGTGCCCATGATCCGGTGGAGCGAGGAGCGGCAGGAGGAGCTGGCCGCCCTTGCGGTCAAGGGTGCGCGGCAGCTCTCGGAGCGCCTCGGCCACCACGTCGGCCCCGCGGAGAGAGGAGCATCGTGAGCAGCAGTGCGAGTGGCGGAAGCGGCCTGGAGGTCGCCGTCCGGGCCCAGGCCGAGCTGGGGGAGGGCCCGACCTGGCACGTGCGGGAGCAGCGCCTGATATGGGTGGACATCCTCTCCAGCCGTGTCCACGGCTACGACCCGGCAACGGGGCGGCGCTCCGTCCGCGTCACCGAGCAGCACGTCGGAGCCGCCAAGCCGGCTGCCGGCGGCGGGCTCGTGGTCAACCTGCGCGACGGCGTGGGCCAGTACGACGCCGGCGGTACCTTCCGCTGGCTCTGGCACGACCCGGTGCCGGGGCGCCGCGGCAACGATGCGGCGGTGGCGCCTGACGGCTCCCTGTGGGCCGGCACGATGCGCTACGACGAGGGGCAGGGCGGCGGCTCGCTGGTCCGCGTCACGCCTGACGGCGAGGTGAGCACCATCCTTGCGGAGGTGACCGTCAGCAACGGCACCGGCTGGAGCCCCGACGGCAAGCTGGTGTACTACATCGACACCCCGACCCGCCGCGTGGACGTCCTGACGATGACGGACGACGGCGGTGCCGCGGACCGCCGTCCGCTGCTGTCCACCGAGGACGTGGCGGGCTACCCCGACGGCATGACCGTGGACGCCGACGGCTGCCTGTGGGTGGCGTTCTGGGAGGGCGGGGCCGTGCGGCGCTACACGCCCGACGGGCGCCTGGACCGCACGGTGGCGGTGCCCGTCTCGCGTCCCACCGCGTGCGCCTTCGGCGGCCCGGACCTCACCGACCTCTACATCACGTCGGCGCGCACCGGCGCGGACCCGGCGGCCGAGCCGCTGGCCGGATCGGTGTTCGTGCTCCCGGGCGCGGGGCGCGGACTGCCGCAGCCGGAGTTCGGCGGCGCCGCGTAGCCGGCGGCGGGCCCGCTGTCCTTCTTTTCACCTGTTCGCGTTTCTTTCCGTTCCTTCGCCTCCTTACGTTCTGTCTGATTTTCCGCCGCGGCCCCTTTGCTCCGGGGTCGCGGCGGTCTGCTGTCCGCGCCTGCCCTGCGATGTCCGCTCCGGGTACGGAAAAACGGATCGTTTCTGTCTCAACCGTTGACGCTGACCGCGCCCGCCGCCTACGTTCACGTTCGTATTACCGGCCTGCGTTCGAAATTACGAATGCGCAGCGAAAGAGGACGGACGAATGCATCGATCCGTGTTCCCTTCCCTGCCGCCGCCGCAGGGTCCGAGCCGTCGCCGGGTGCTGGGGGCCTTCGCAGGGCTTGGAGCGCTTGCTGCGTCCTCCGCGGTCGCGGGCTGCGCCGCGCCGTCGGGCGTCAGCGGGGACAGGACGCTGGTGCGGTACTGGCACCTCTTCGGCGGCGGAGACGGCGTCAACATGCAGGGGATGCTGGACGACTTCCGCCGTGAGCACCCGGAGATCCAGCTCCAGGACGCCACGCTCCAGTGGGGCGCGCCGTACTACACCAAGCTCGGCATGGCCGGCGCCGGCGGGCGGGCGCCCGAGGTCGCGGCGCTGCACCTGGCGCGGCTGCCCGGCTTCGCCCCCGGGCGGCTGCTGGACGCCTTCGATCTCGACCTGCTCGCCGAGCACGGGGTCGGCCCCCAGCACTTCACCGAGGACCTGTGGCAGCGCGGCTCCGTGAACGGGCGGCAGTACGCCATCCCGTTCGACACCCACCCGATGGTGCTCTACTACCAGACGGAGATCTGCGAGAGCGCCGGCCTGCTGGAGAACGGGCGGCTGCGGCCCATCGAGGGGGCCGACGCCTTCGCCGACGCGCTCCGCGCCGCCCGCGACGTCACCGGCAGGCCCAGTCTGGTCACCGAGACGCTGGGCAGCGAGACGGTCGGGCCCTGGCGGCTGTTCTCGACGTTCTACTCGCAGACCGGCGGGACGCTGCTCAACGAGGACGCCACCCGCATCACGATCGACGACGACAAGGCCCTTGAGGTGCTGCGCTTCATGCGCATGCTCACCGACGAAGGGCTGGCGGTCCGCAACATCGACGTCAACGCCGTCGTGGGCAGGTTCAGCGCGGGTGACACCGCGTTCGCGCTGCACGGCGACTGGGAGGTCACCACCTTCACCAACAACGACGTGCCGTTCTCCATGACCCGGGTGCCCAACCTGTTCGGCCGCCCGAGCACCCAGGCCGACAGCCACTCGTTCGTGCTGCCGCACCAGACCGGCCGCGGCGGCGCCTCGAACGAGGCCGCGCACGCCTTCGTCGCCTGGATGGTCACGCACTCCGTGGACTGGGCCGCTGGGGGCCACGTGCCTGCGTACCTGCCCACCCTGGAGAACCCGGACTACCTGGCGCTGGTGCCGCAGTCGGAGTACCGCTCCGTCATCAACGACGTGGCGCTCGACCCGCCGGCCTGGTTCGCCGGTTCCGCATCCTCGCTGTGGCTGGAGCTCGGCGCCGTCTTCTCCGGCGTGCTCACCGGCTCCCGCACCCCGGAGAACGGGCTGGCCGAGGCCAAGGCCCGGCTGCGCCAGCTCCTCGACACCCCGAGCCCCTTCGGAGAGACGGCATGACACTCCCCGCACCGACCACAGCGGCGCCCGGGAAGCCGGACGCGGCCCGGGCGGACCGCGCCGCGCCGGGCAAGGCCGTGCGCCGCTCCTGGCTGGAGCACGGCCTCGTCTTCACCGCTCCCTTCCTCATCATGTACGGGCTGTTCCTGGTCTGGCCGCTGGTGTACGGCATACGCATCAGCCTGACCGACCGGGACATCGCCGGCACCAAGGAGAATTTCGTCGGCTTCGACAACTACGCCGAGGCGCTGCGCGATCCGGACGTGTGGTCGTCGCTGTGGAACACCGTGTGGTTCACGCTGCTCTCCACCGTGCCGCTGGTCGTCGTCGGGCTGGTGCTGGCGCTGCTCGCGCACCACCTCCGGGTCGTCAGCTGGCTGTGGCGGCTGAGCTGGTTCGCCCCGTTCCTGCTGCCCTCCGGCGTCGTCTGCCTGCTGTGGGCGTGGGTGATCTACCCTCCCGACTTCGGCTTCGCCGACCAGCTGCTGGCCCGCTTCGGGCTGGAGCCCGGCATCGGGTGGCTGACCGATGAGCGCTACGCGATGCTGTCCATCGTCCTGACCACGGTGTGGTGGACGGTCGGCTTCAACTTCCTGCTGTACCTGGCGGCGCTCCAGGCCATTCCGCAGCACCTGTACGAGGCGGCGGAGCTGGACGGCGCCGGGCCGCTGCACCGGCTGCGTCACATCACGCTGCCGATGCTCAACCGCACCACGGGCCTGGTGCTGATCCTCCAGCTGCTCAACTCGCTGAAGATCTTCGACCAGGTGTACATCATGACCGGCGGCGGTCCGGACGAGTCGACGCGCCCGATCCTGCAGTACGTGTTCCAGGCCGGCTTCACCGGCTACCGGATCGGCTACGCCTCGGCCATCTCCTACATCTTCTTCGTCCTGATTGTGGTGGTCTCCCTTCTCCATCTGCGATTCACCCGCCGGTCCCGAGAGGAGAACAGCCGATGAGTGCCATGACGGCCGTGCGCGCGGTGAAGCGGGTCTTCGCGCCGGAGAACGAGGAGGACGGCAGCGGCCGCAAGCTCCGGTGGACCCCCGGCCGGATCGCGCTGCTGGCCTGCGCGCTGCTGCTGGCGCTGCTGTGGGTGCTGCCGCTGGCCTGGGCGCTGGCGACGTCCCTGAAGCCCGAGAACGAGACCACCGACACGCCGCTGCACTGGATCGGCTCGGAGATCACCTTCGACGCCTACCGCCAGGTCTGGGCGTCCGGCGACCTGACGCGGTGGATGCTGAACACGGCTTACATCGCCTCGGTGACGACGGTGCTGACCGTCGTGCTGTCGGCGATGGCGGCGTACGGCTTCTCCCGCACCCAGTTCCGCGGGCGCAAGGTGCTGTACGGCCTGGTGCTGGCGGGGATCATGGTGCCGCCGCAGGTGCTGATCGCCCCGCTGTTCGCGGAGATGGTGGCGCTGAACCTGGTGGACACCTACTGGGGCGTCATCCTGCCGCAGGTCGCGGTGCCCGCGATGGTCTTCATTCTTGTGAAGTTCTTCGAGGCGGTGCCGCGCGAGCTGGAGGAGGCCGCCTATGTCGACGGAGCCGGCCGCTGGCGGGTGTTCTGGCAGATCGTCATGCCGCTGTCCCGGCCGGTGCTCTCGGCGGTGGGCATCTTCACGTTCATCCAGACCTGGAACAACTTCCTGTGGCCGTTCCTGGTGACGACCGACCCCAACGGCATGACGCTGCCGGTGGGTCTGGTGAACGTGCAGTCCACCTACGGCGTCCGCTACGCGCAGGTGATGGCGTCGGTGATCATCGGCGGTCTGCCGCTGCTGATCGTCTTCGTCTTCTTCCAGCGCCAGATCGTGCGAGGCGTCGCGCACACCGGTATCGCCGGGCAGTAGCCTCCGCCCGTCCCGCCGCCGGGTTCCCTCCGGGCGCTGCCCGCCCCGGAGGGAACCCGGCAGCCGCTTTCCGGCGCTCGTCCGGGGCAGCCCTTCGGTCCGTGCCCGCGGATCGCGGGGCCGTGAACACCGTTGACGGGCGACTTCTTCCGTCCTACCGTTCTGTTCGAAGTCGCGATCGTCGTTCGAAATAACGAACGATTTCTGATCGCTGTGACCGGCCGGCCCTTCCTTCCGCACCAACTCACTCCGGGACGACCTGCATGAGCTCACCGCACACCGCCCGCTTCGCCCTTCACCCCGCCTTCACCGTCTCGGCCGTCGACCCGCGGCTGTTCGGCTCGTTCGTCGAGCACCTCGGCCGCTGCGTCTACACCGGCATCTACGAGCCCGGGCACCCCAGCGCCGACGAGGCCGGGCTGCGCACCGACGTCCTCGATCTGGTCCGCGAGCTGGGCGTGACCGTCATCCGCTACCCCGGCGGCAACTTCGTCTCCGGCTACCAGTGGGAGGACGGCGTCGGCCCCAAGGAGAAGCGGCCGCGCCGCCTCGACCTCGCCTGGCGGTCGACCGAGACCAACCAGTTCGGGCTCAGCGAGTTCATCGACTTCGTCCGCAAGATCAACGCCGAGCCGATGATGGCGATCAACCTCGGCACCCGCGGCGTCGCCGAGGCCATCCAGCTCCAGGAGTACGCCAACCACCCCGGCGGCACCGCGCTGTCCGACCTGCGCGTCGCGCACGGCGACAAGGAGCCCTACCACATCAAGCTGTGGTGCCTGGGCAACGAGATGGACGGCCCCTGGCAGACCGGCCACAAGACCGCCGCCGAGTACGGCCGCCTGGCCGCCGAGACCGCGCGCGCCATGCGGCAGATCGACGACTCCGTCGAGCTCGTCGCCTGCGGCAGCTCCAACCAGGGCATGGAGACCTTCGCCGCCTGGGAAGCGGAGGTGCTCACGCACTCCTACGACCTGGTCGACCACGTCTCGCTCCACGCCTACTACCAGGAGCACGACGGCGACCGCGACTCGTTCCTGGCCTCCGCCGTGGACACCGAGTCGTTCATCGAGAACGTCGTCGCCACCTGCGACCACGTCGGTGCCAAGCTCAAGTCGAAGAAGAGGATCAACCTCTCCTTCGACGAGTGGAACGTCTGGTACCAGCGCGGCGGCTGCCCGCAGCTGGCCCCCGACGCGCCGCCGCACCAGGACTGGGACGAGGCGCCGCGCCTGCTGGAGGACAACTACAGCGTCACCGACGCCGTCGTCTTCGGCTCGCTGCTCATCGCCCTGCTCCGCCACGCCGACCGCGTCAAGGTCGCCTGCCTCGCCCAGCTCGTCAACGTGATCGCCCCGATCGCGACCGAGCCCGGCGGCCACGCCTGGCGGCAGACCACGTTCTACCCGTTCGCCCAGGCCGCGAAGTACGGGCGCGGCACCGTGCTCCAGGTCAACCCCGAGTCGCCGGTCCACGAGACCAAGCGGTTCGGCGAGGTGCCGCTGCTGCACGCCACCGCCGTGCGCGACGAGCAGACCGGCGCCGTCACGGTCTTCGCCGTCAACCGCCACCAGACCGAGCCGCTGCCGCTGGAGGTCACGCTGTCGGGCCTGGGGCTCAGCAAGGTCGCCGAGCACAGCGTGCTGTCCGACGCCGACCCCGACGCGCGCAACACCAGCGCCCAGCCGGACCGCGTCACCCCGCACGCCGCCACCGGCACCGAACTGGCCGACGGCACCCTGCGTGCCACGCTGGAGCCGCTGTCCTGGAACGTGATCCGCCTGGCCTGACGCGCCCCGGACCGGGGGCCGCCCCCGCCCGTGCGGCTTCCGGGCGGCGGCGGTCCCCCCGCAAACGCCGCCGCCGCGGGCCCGTCCGGCGCCCGCGGCGGCGCGGCCCCCTGGCAGGGCCTTCGGTCTGCTCCAGCCCCATCCGGGGCATCCCCGGGCAACGGCCGGGCTCAGCCAGCGGCGGAGAGACCGAGCACGGCGCGCGCGGTGTAGCCCCGCTCACCGGGAGCACGCTCCACGGTGAGCAGGCCGCCGCGCGCGCCGCCGCCCGGATAGACGCGGTCCTCGGCCAGCCGCGCGGGCCCGTCGCCGCCATGCCTGCGGTAGGGCTCGCGCCCGCGCACCTCGTCGGCGACCTCGTCACCGACGAAGAGCTGGCCCGTGTGAGAGAACCCGTCCTCGTGCACCACGACGTGCACGTGCGGCGCGCGCCGCCCGTACCAGCCGGGCACGATCGTGCGGAACACCACCGTTCCGTCGCTTCCCGTCCGCTGCGCGCCCCGCAGGTACGTCTCCGGGTCGGCTCCGCAGCGCTCCGCGCCCGCCGCGGGCACCTCCCCGCCGGGACGGCCGCTGGGGCAGCCCGCGTAGTAGCCCCAGGCGTCGCAGTGCCACACCTCGACGCCCGCGCCCGCCACCGGGCCGCCGCCCTCGCGGTGCACCGCCAGCCGCAGCTCCATCGGCACGCCCGGCTTCCCGTCGGTGATATCCCGCCGTACCAGGCCCGGTTCGGGCAGCCAGGTGGCCCCAGCCGGGCTCGCCGCCAGCACGTACGTCTCGCCCGCCAGATGCCGCGTCACCCCCGCCGCCTCGCCGCCGTGCACGCCGAGAACGGCCCCCGCGATCCCGGCCCCGCCGAAACCGATGACAGTACGGCGGCTGAGTTCGCAATTGGTCATGCGCCCACGCTACGAACGGGGCGTGATGATGAAATGACAGACGGGCCGTATGTCCGCGGGTGCCACCTCAACGGCCCACGCGCCCGGCGCAGGCACGTCCGGAAACCCTGGCGCCCTCACGCCGCCGGAGGCATCCCCTCTTCCTCCGCGTCCGACTCCGCCTCCGCCGCCGCCACCGAGCACACCAGCTGCCCGTCGCGCGCGTCCGCCGTGAGCGTGTCCCCAGGACGCGCCTCACCGCTGAGCAGCAGCGAGGCGATCCGGCCGTCCAGCTCCGTCTGGATCGTCCGGCGCAGCGGGCGCGCCCCGTACTCCGGCTGGTGCCCGTGCTTCACCAGCAGCTGCCGGGCCGCGTCCGTCACCTCCAGCCTCATGCCCTGGGCGCGCACCCGCCGCCGGCTCCGTTCCAGCAGCAGATCCACGATCTGGTCCAGCTCCGCGGCGCCAAGGCGGTGGAAGACGATCGTCTCGTCGATCCGGTTGAGGAACTCCGGCGGGAACCGCCCGCTGAGGTCCTTCATCAGATCCGCCCGCACCTCCCTGGCGTCGCCCCGGTGGGCCAGGATGCGGTGCGCCCCGATATTGCTCGTCATGATCACCACGGTGTTCCGGAAGTTCACGGTCCTGCCGTGCACGTCCGTCAGCCGTCCGTCGTCCAGCACCTGGAGCAGGGTGTGGAACACGTCCGGGTGCGCCTTCTCGATCTCGTCGAACAGCAGCACACTGTACGGCTGCCGCCGCACCCGCTCCGTCAGCTGCCCCGCCTCCTCGTGCCCGACGTACCCCGGCGGGGCGCCCACCAGCCGCGAGACCGTGTGCCGCTCCTGGTACTCACTCATGTCGAACCGCACCAGCCGGTCCTCATCGCCGAACAGCAGCGCCGCCAGCGCCTTCGCCAGCTCCGTCTTGCCCACGCCCGTCGGCCCCAGAAAGAGGAACGAGCCGACGGGCCGGTCCGGATCGCCCATGCCCGCGCGGTTGCGCCGCACCGCCTCGGCAACCGCCGTCACCGCCTCGTCCTGACCGACCACCCGCTCGTGCAGCGCCTCCTCCAGCCGCAGCAGGCGCTCCCGCTCGCTCTCGGTCAGCTCCGCCACCGGGATCCCCGTGCGCCGCGACAGCACGTCGGCGATGTCCGCCGCCGTCACCTCCCGCACGCCCTCGCGCCGCTCCGCGATCGCCGCCAGCTCCGCCTCCAGCTCACCGATCCGCCGCTTGATCTCGGCCGCCCGCTCGTACTCCTCGCCCGCGATCGCCTGGTCCTTCTCGCGGTTGAGCTGCGCGATCTCGTCCTCGCGCCCGACCACCTCGGTCGAGCGCCCCAGCGAGCTGAGCCGCGCCCGCGCGCCTGCCTGGTCCACCAGGTCGATCGCCTTGTCCGGCAGGAACCGGTCCGTCAGGTACCGGTCCGACAGCTCGGCCGCCGCCGCCAGCGCCTCGTCGGAGAACCGCACCTGATGGTGCGCCTCGTAGGAGTCGCGCAGGCCCTCCAGGATCCGCACCGTCTCGTCCACCGTCGGCTCGGGCACCGTCACCGGCTGGAAGCGGCGCTCAAGCGCGGCGTCCTTCTCCACGTGCCGGCGGTACTCGTCCAGCGTCGTCGCCCCGACGACGTGCAGCTCGCCGCGCGCCAGGGCCGGCTTGAGGATGTCGGCGGCGTCCATCGTGCCGCCCTCGCCGCCCGCACCCGCCCCTACCACGGTGTGCAGCTCGTCGATGAACAGGATCACGGCGTGCTCGGCCGCCTTCACCTCCTCGATGACGTTGCGCAGCCGCTCCTCGAAGTCACCCCGGTAGCGCGAGCCGGCCACCAGGCCCGTCATGTCCAGCGCCACGACCCGCCGGTCCCGCAGCGATCGCGGCACGTCGCCGCTCACGATGCGCTGGGCGAGCCCTTCGACGATCGCCGTCTTCCCGACACCCGGCTCGCCGACCAGCACCGGGTTGTTCTTGGCGCGGCGGGAGAGAATCTCCACGGTCTGCTCGATCTCCTCCGCCCGTCCCACCACCGGGTCCAGCTTCCCGGCACGCGCCTCCTGCGTGAGATCGCGCCCGTAC
>k87-329003_pt1 | contig 10540 bp, 8 predicted proteins | sample MGYA00084031_6733416 | MGnify analysis MGYA00084031
GGCGATGTCGAGATCCCGGAAGAGTCGCTCGTTCCCGATCGCAACCAGCTCACTATCCACGGTCGCGGTGATTCCCCGCCCGACGTGAGCCTCGAGGTCCCACGCAGGAGGCAGATCGAGTCCGTCGCGCCTAGCCGCGCTGACGATCGCCGTTCCGATCGGGTGCTCGGAGAGCGATTCGGCTGCCGCGACTATCGCGAGCAGCCGCTTCGGGTCCGCGCCGTCCAGCGTCACGATGTCGGTTAACTGCGGCTTCCCGATCGTGAGCGTCCCGGTTTTGTCGAACGCGACGGTATCGACGCCGCTCAAAAGGTCGAGCGCCCGGCCGCCCTTGACCAGCACGCCCTTGCGCGCCGCGTTCGCCAATGCGGAGAGGGTCGCGGCCGGCGTCGAGATCACCAGGGCGCACGGTGACATCACGACCAGCAGGGTCATTCCCCGGTAGAACGCGTCGTAGGCGTCCACGCCGAACAGTATCGGGACGGTGGTGACGAGCGCCGAGAAGACGATGACGAAAACGGCGTATTTCCCCTCGAACGACTCCGCGAACTCCTGCATGTCGCTCTTGTCTTCGCGGGCATCGGCAACGAGCCGGACGATCCGGGCGAGGGTGGAGTCACCGGAGAGCTTCGTCACCCGCGCATGGAGGGAACCGGTCCCGTTGATTGTTCCGGCGAAGAGTTCGTCATCGACGCCCTTCTCGACCGGAATCGACTCGCCGGTGATCGCGGCCTGGTCCACAGCGGAGCTTCCGTGGATGACGACAGCGTCCGCCGGGATGCGCTCCCCTGGCTGGACGACGATCGTGTCACCCAATGCCAGGTCCTCGACCGGGATGGTGACCATCGCGCCGTCGCGCTCGACCAGCGCGGTCTCGGGCGTCAGGTCCATCAGCGCGCGAACGGCGTTCTTGGTGCGGTCGAGCGAGTACTCCTCGAGCGCGTTCGAGGTGGAGAAGAGGGAGAGCAGGATCGCGCCTTCCGCCCAGTTCCCGATGATGGCCGCGCCGGCTGCCGCCAGGACCATCAGGAGATCGACGTTGACCTGCCGATCGAGCAGGTCCGCGATCGCATCTTTCGTTGCCAGCGTGCCGCCGCAGAGATAGGCGAGCACGTACGTCCCGGTGACGACCAGGGCCGGCGCCCCGATCGCATGATCCATCACGAGGCCGGTAACCGTGAACACCCACGCCAGGACAGCAAGGATCGCGAGATGCCAGTGCACGACCCACCGGGCGATACCGGTCCGGCTGCCCTGGCCGTGACGTGATTTGCTCTGTTCTCGTGGTGTGGTCGCTGTTATCATCCTCGCCCGCTTCCATCATCGGGCTACATTCGCGATACCCGAGCCGGAGGGTCGTATTTGAGAATCATTCTCATTAACGGAAGTATAACATTCCAGGCGCAGCAGGCGGGGTCTGACGCGCGGAAGATAAACCCTGTATTCTATTGAAGGAAAACGGTGTAGCGAACAGGACTGCGGTGGACGATCAGGTACTTAGCCAGAGCCATATCGAAGAGCAATCGGCGGTGTCCGGGCAGGTTCCAGCAGCACCAGAGGCCGCTGGTGAACGCCGTTCATTTGCCGTGCTTTTGGAGTCGCTGCGAGAGGCTCGCGGCCTGACCAAGGCGGATCTTGCCAAGCGCGCCGGCGTCGACCCGAGTACCATTACCCGGTTCGAGCAGGGCACACGTCTGCCCGAGCGGGCAACCGTCCTGCAGCTGGCCGATGCCATGGTGCTGCCCGTCACCGATCGCGACACCTTGCTGGCGTCCGCCGGATTCCGGTCCGGGCTCTGGGACGACCCGATGCTCACCGAGCTGGTCCAGCTCCTCGCGGATCCGGGGATTCCCGAGCACGCCCGGCAGGAGGCAAGGATCGCGATTCGTATGGCAATCTCCTACCTGAAGCTGCAGCGGTTGCAGGATTCCTAGTGATCCAACGGTGGATACCGATGTATCGAACTGGCGCGAGATCGACTCATGGAGGCGCACTGCGGTGGGTCTCCCTGTCCACACTCTTTCTCCTGCTGGTCTCTTACATCGCGCCTGGATCGCTCCAGGCCCGGCAGGTCGATAGCAGCCAGGAATCGCTTCCACCAATCGAGATCGATGCCGTGGGGAACGCCCGCTGGTCCGATCATTCGATCTATGTCTCCCCTGGCCAGGTCATCATCGTGACCAATCGCGACGTCGAACGCCACACCTTCACCATCGACGCCTGGAACATCGACGTGAACTTGCCGACGCTCGAGCCGGTCGAGGTACAAGTTCCCGGGGACGCAGCTATCGATGCGGAAGTCGAGTTCTATAGCGGGGTAGGGGATGATCAGGTCCAGGGGATGGTCGGGATCATCCATGTTATCCCCGCCGAGGAGCAGTTGGCAGGGGCTGGTCGCGACGTCGGTGTCGCCACCTCCATCCAGGATCGAACCGTTATCGAGATCAACGACGATTTCTCTTTTTCGCCGGCGTCGTTGGAAGTCCAGGCCGGATCCTTCCTCGAAATCCGCAACTCCGGGGTTATCGAGCACCATTTCGTGGTCGATGAATGGAACGTCAACGAGACGATTCCCGCCGGAGACGTCGCCATCGTGCAGATCCCGGATACGATCGCGCCGGGAACGACATTCTCGTTCTATTGCTCGGTTCCGGGGCATCGCTCGATGGGGATGGAGGGCCGGCTGACCGTGACAAACGCCCGGATGAGCGCCGGGACGCTCTCGCCCGATGACAACGGGCGGGTGGCCGTCGGCAAGGACCTCCGGCCGTTTGTTCCCGATGCTGATTTCCTTGGCTCCGAATGGACGCGGCTGCGTACCGGCGATGCGACGACGCTGCTGGAGAATGATGCGACCATGTCGTCCGACGTCTTCCCTTCGGAAGGGTTGGGCGCCGTGTATGTTGGCCCGGAAGGTAGCCGGGTGACACTCATCGTCCTGCCGCTGACGGACCGGTCGATCCCCGCGAATCAGGTCCGGGATGCTGTAAGCCTGGTCCAGGCGGCGATGATCGACAACTGGAACAAGGATCGCATCGGGTCGGCAGCCTACACGGACGCGGCCCCCCCTGCCGGGTGCGATGTTGCCCTGCGAGCCGGGGGTATCGTTCCGGTCCTCACCATTCCGGGCGGCTCGACCGCCTGCCAGCTCCGGAGTGCCGGCGTCGCGATCTTTGTCTCGGTAGAGGGGACGGTCGGCGACCTCTCCGGTGTGGCCGCATCGGACGAGGTCATCTCGATGCTGCTCACCAGGTCGCCAGGACGGTAATCCCGCCCGCATCCGTGCGGGCATTGTCCGCACTGCATTAAGGACATGTCACGTGAAGCGATATTGGGAAGGGCATCGGGTCCGGCTTCGGGCGCTCGAGCCGTCCGATGCCATGCGCCATTTTGAGCTGGACCGGGAGCGGGATGTTGATCGCAACCTCGACGCGATCATGCCGCCGAACTCACTCGCGCGAGCCGAGAAGTGGGCCAGGGAGGTGTCGGAGCAGGGCTTCAGCAACGATGAGTTCTTTTTCGAGATCGAGGCACTCGACACCGGGGAGTTCGTCGGCTCGATCTCCACGCACCATTGCGATCCTCGCGTGGGCAGGTTCTCCTACGGTATTTCGATCCGGGAAGGGGCCCGCCGGAAGGGCTACGCATCCGACGCGATCTGTCTCGTCTTGCGGTACTACTTCCTCGAACGCCGCTACCAGAAGTGCGATGTCGGCGTGTTCTCCTTCAACGAGTCCTCGGCGAAGCTCCACGAGCGTCTCGGCTTCCAACTCGAGGGACGCCGTCGTCGCGCCACATACACGGGTGGCGCGTTTCATGACGAGATTCTCTTCGGTATGACAATTGAGGAATTTTCCGAACGGTACCCTGAATACCTAAAAATGTAACCGATCGTATATTGAAACGGGGCCTTCGGGATGGTCTAACTAGAGAGGTCGGGCGCAAGAGAGAGACGTCTGCTGTACTTCCCAGAAGGGGGACCTGTCCCGTGGCCATGAAAATTGCAATTTCGTCCTACTCATTCCTTGGTTTTGGCGGTGGTCCCGATGGATCCGACCTTCCGTCTGCGCACCAGATGATCGATCATTGTGTCGATTTCGGTGTTGACGGCATCGAGTTCCTCAACGAGCACCTGACGAAAAGCGGCATCACGACACCAGAGAAGCTCGCGGAGCTCCACCAGTACGCCGCGATGCGTGGTATTCGCCCGGTAACCCTCGCCGCCTCGAACAATCCGCTCCGCACCACGCCGCAGGAGCGGGCCGACGACCTGATGCAGCTGATCGAGCACATCGATTGGGCCGTACAGCTGGGCGCGCCGTTCGTCCGCGTGCTCGGTGGCCGCTGGAACACCATTACCGATTTCGGCGAGCTGACCGCGAATCGTGGCGAGGAGCCGCCGGTGGAGGGCTTCACCGAAGAGCAGGGCTTCGAGTGGATCGTGACCAGCCTTCGCTATGCGGCGGAGTACGCGGGCATGAAGGGCGTGACGCTCGTCCTCGAGAACCACTGGGGCCCAACCGGCACGGCGGCCGGCGTCAAGAAGATCCATGACGCCGTTGACTCGCCGTGGCTGAAGTATGTGCTGGATACCGGCAACTTCTTCCATCTCGAGGACCAGTATGCCGAGATGGAAGTGTTGATGGACGACCTCGCCATCCTGCACGCAAAGGTCTATCTCGGCGGGTCACGGTACAACGTGCCGGACGTCGACTATGGCCGGGTGAGCGAGCTGTTGTCGCGCATCAACTACTCCGGCTATGTCTCCATCGAGTTCGAGGGCAAGGCGCATCCGCGGGAGGGCATCGCCGACGGGGTCGAGCAGATGCGGAAGCACTTCGTCGTCGCACCGGAGCGCGCGCTCAGCCGCGCCTGATCGGCACCACATGAGAAGCAGGGAAACGGGGCATCGATTTTCGATGCCCCGTTTCCCGTGCGTGTCAATCTGGCACATATTGTAAGTACACTCTTTACACGTCACAATATCGGGAGCATAGAGGCATGCGCCCAGGGAAGACACAGAGGGGGAGGCGATTCAGGATGCAGCAACTGGACACGAGGGCCATACAGGACTGGTTCCTCGGACTCTTTAGTTGGCGCGAGAAACGGTCTGGCATGATCGCGCCGGATGAGCGGCTCCCCTGGGGCGAGACCGCCGTCATGGGATTGCAGCACGTGCTGGCCATGTTCGGTTCGACGGTGCTGGCCCCAATCCTCATGGGGTTCGACCCGAACGTCGCCATCCTTTTCTCCGGTATCGGGACGATCATCTTCTTCATCATCACCGGCGGGAAGATCCCGAGCTACCTTGGCTCGAGCTTCGCGTTCATCGCGCCTGTCGTGGCGATTACCGGTGGAGTTGCCGACTCGCCGGACATTCCGAAGGCGTTGGGCGGCATCGTCATCTGCGGTGTCATCTACACGCTCATCGGGTTCCTGGTCCATATCTTCGGCTCCGAGTGGATCGACAACCTGATGCCGCCGATCGTGACCGGTGGCGTCGTCGCGATCATCGGACTGAACCTCGCCGACGAGGCTCGGGGTATGGCGCAGGCGGATATCGGCCTCGCCTTGCTGACTATCCTCGCCATTCTCGCGATCGCGCTGCTCGGCAAGGGCCTCATCGGCCGGTTGCCGATTCTTCTCGGAACCGTCGTGGGGTACCTGTTGGCGGTGATCCTGGGTGGCACGAGCGGTGAGGGGCGCGAGATCCTGGGCTGGAATGTGTCCGGGGTGGAATTCGGCCCGGTCAACGACGCCGCGCTGTTCGGCTTGCCAGACTTCCGCACACCGTCATTTGACGGCAGCGCCATCGGGCTGATCGCGCCGGTCGCGATCGTGCTTGTGGCGGAGAACACCGGGCACATCAAGGCCGTCTCCGAGATGACCCGCCGAAACCTCATGCCGTACCTCGGGCGTGGATTCATCGGTGACGGTGTCGCGACCACCGTATCCGGCCTCGGTGGCGGTACCGGTGTGACCACCTACGCCGAGAATATTGGCGTGATGGCCGTAACGCGCGTCTTCTCGACCGCGATCTTCATCGTCGCCTCCGGCGTCGCCCTGCTCCTCGGCTTCTCGCCGAAATTCGGCGCGCTGATCAACTCGATCCCCCTCGGCGTCCTCGGCGGTGTTTCCATCGTCCTCTTCGGTTTGATCGCCGCGGCCGGTATCCGTATCTGGATCGACAACCGTGTCGATTTCTCTAAGGGCATCAATCTCTTTATCGCGGCGGTGACGCTGATCGTCGGCGCGTCCGACCTGACCTGGTCGCTGGGCAATTTCGATCTCAACGGTATCGCGCTCGGCACCTTCGGCTCGATCATCCTCTACCAGATCTTCCGGCGAGCGCCGGGCGCACTGGATGAGGACCCCGGTGCTACACCTGCCAGCGCCGGTGAGCCGCCCGTGAGCGATCTCGATTTCGTGGACGAGCCTCGCCGCCGGACGCCAACCGGTCAGCGCCGGACGCCCCAGCGGGAACCGGGCCGGCAGCGACAGCCTCGCATCGACGAGCCGCGACGCCGTCGACCGGAGCCGGTGCAGGAAGAGTTCTTCGAAGAGGAGTGGTCGGACGAGCCGGAGTTCCCTGAGCCGCGCCGTCGGCAGGCTCCACCACCGGAGCGACCTGCACGTGCACCACAGCAGCGGCCAACACAGCCGCGCCAGGCGCCGCCACAACGACGTCCGGAGCCGCGGCGGGACATGCCCACCTCACCCCCGACCGGACGGCGGTTCGAGGATGAACCGCAGATGCCGCCTCCACCGACCATTCCCCCGCCGCCGACCCGCCGGCAGCAGCGCCCGTCCCAGGCGCCGGAGCGGGGGTACGACCGACCGGCTGGCGACGATATCGTGATCGATGATCCGTCGTCGATGCCGCGTGGCGGGACGAGTCGGCCGAGCCGGGGAGGGGAATACGATTTCCTCCCCGAGGATTCGCGCCAGCGGCCACCGCGACGGCCAGCGCCGCGGGAACCGTTCGACGAGGATGACGGGTTCTTCGATGACGAGCCGTTGCCTCCGACTCCTGGAAATCGATAGACAGCAATGGGCCGGGGAACATACCCCGGCCCGTCGCTTTCGCTTCGCGCTAGAGCCCGATCCGGGAGCGGAACGGGACGCGACCTGTGACGCCGAGATCCAACCGGAAGAGCGATCCGGCGAGTTCGCCGTTCTGCGGCCCGCGATCTTGCCCGCCACCAGTGGTGACGAACGCGGTCGCGAGATTCTCACCGCCGAACGCGAGGCTGGTTACTTTGTCGACGGGCATATCGATTTTCTCGAGCAGTTTCCCATCGGACGAGTAGTGGAAGATTCCGCCGCCGCCCCAGCGCGCGCTCCAGATCGTGCCGTCGCTGTCGACCGCCATGCCGTCGGGGACGCCTTCCCCCTCGGGGATCTGGACCAGCACCTCGCGATCGCTGACCGCGCCCGTGGTTCGGTCATACCGCATCCGATAGATGCGGAAAGTGTTGGAGTCGGTCAGGTACATGGTCGAGAGATCCGGGCTGAAACCCATCCCGTTTGCCTGGGTGAGGTCATCGTAGATGAGGTGGAGGCTCCGGTCCGTATCGAGTCGGTACAAATGAGCGGTGCCGTCGTCCAGCGCCATCGTGCCGCAGAAGATGCGGCCCTCAGGATCCGCGATGACGTCGTTGAAGCGACTCCCACCCAGCGCCTCGATGCCCGGGATGATGGTCTCGACCTCGCCTTCCTGGAACCGGGCGATTGCACCGTCGTCCGAGAAGATCACGAGTGAATCGTCCTCCTGGATGGTGAATCCGCCGATGCTCCCGGTGTGCTGGTAGATCACCCCGTTCATGCCGGTGACCGGCTCGAAGCGATAGAGCGTACCGGCGGGGATATCGACCCAGCACAACGTGTGAGATGACTCGTGCCACAACGGCCCCTCACCGGTCTCGCACGGAAGGTCGACGACCACCTGTGCGGATGAGCTGATAGATCCCTGTTCCTGTGTCATGCGTGTTTTCCTCCTGGAGCAATCTGATATGGCTTTGGGCGAACCTCGCAAGCCGAGGGCCGTGGATTGGGCCGTCGGTACGAACGAATGACCCTCCTTCCGGATCGCCATTACAGAGTCGTGCAGGCCTCGACGCCGAGCTCCACCGGGAGTGTGCAAGGTGCATGAAAACGGACCGGAAATTTGTGTGGGCCTGACGTATCCCTGACCGTTCCTCGAGCGCATTATCAGTGACAGGCGCCGGGGTGGCGTCGGAGACCTGTTGATGTGCCAAGGCGTATGGCACCGGTATGAAAGGGGAAGGGTATGGAAGGTATCAGCGCGGGAGATACCGCCTGGGTACTGGCGTCCGCAGCCCTGGTGATGCTCATGACGCCCGGTTTGGGCTTCTTTTACGGCGGGCTGGTCCAGAAGAAGAATGTGCTCTCCACGCTGATGCATTCGTTCTTCACGCTGGCCCTGGTCAGCCTGATCTGGGTATTGTGGGGATATTCGCTGGCCTTCGGCCCCTCGATGGGCGGCGTGATTGGCGGGCTCGACTTCTTCGGTCTGAACGGAATCACGCCGGAGTCGACGACCGGCACGATCCCGACGATGGCGTTCGTCGGTTTCCAGATGATGTTCGCCGCCATTACCCCGGCCCTGATCAGCGGGGCGTTCGCCGAGCGCAAGCGCTTCAAGGCCTTCGTTATCTTCACGGTCCTGTGGTCGACAATCGTCTATGCGCCTGTCGCGCACTGGGTCTGGGGCGGTGGCTGGATTGCCGAGCTTGGCGCGCTCGACTTCGCCGGCGGTACCGTGATCCACATTACCTCGGGCGTCGCCGCAATCGTCGTGGCCCTGATGCTCGGTCGTCGCAAGCAGTTCGGCACGCCGGAGACCGAGCCGCATGACCTGACGATGACGGTGCTCGGCGCGGCGCTTCTCTGGTTCGGCTGGTTCGGATTCAACGCCGGCAGCGCGCTTGGTGCGAACGGCCTCGCAGCCCATGCTTTCGTGGTGACCAACATCGCCGCGGCTGGTGGCGCGATCGCCTGGTTGGGAACGTCGTGGGCGCGCAAGGGACATCCGAGCGTGCTTGGGGCGGCCTGTGGCGCTGTCGCTGGCCTGGTCGGCATTACGCCGGCGGCCGGGTTTGTCGGAGTTTGGGCAGCTATCCTGATCGGTATCGGCGCCGGTGTCCTGTGCTGCCTGGCGGCCGACATGCTGAAGTCGCGCGTTCGCCTTGACGATGCGCTGGACGTCTTCGCGGTGCACGGTGTCGGCGGTATCTGGGGCGCGCTGGCGACCGGACTCTTCGCCGACGCGGCGATCGGCGGCACGGATGGACTCTTCTTCGGCAACCCCGAGCAGTTCTTCATCCAGCTACTGGCGGTGGTCGTCGCGGCCCTCTTCGCCGCGGTCGTTACCTTCGCCATCTGCAAGATCGTCAATGCCCTCGTCGGACTCCGCGTTCCCGAAGAGGACGAGGTGCTTGGGCTGGACTCCTCCCAGCACGGCGAGATCGCGTATCGCACCTGATACGATTCACGTTCCTGTAACGGCACGAATGAAGGGGCACCGGCAAGTCGCCGGTGCCCCTTCGCTGTGGTCGTCTGGTTGATTGCCACTGTTCCGGGAACGCTATCGATTCTCGGTGGCGGAGTGGATTGTGATCTCGCCTTCCGGGTCGATCGTCATGGCCATGTCGACCATGTTGATGAACAGCCCATGGTCGACCACGCCGGTGACCGACTTCAGCGCGATGGCGAGCGACCCGGGATCGATGGCGATCTCGCCCGGCCAGCTGCAGTCGAGGATGTAGTGACCGCCGTCCGTGAGGAACGGGGCACCGTCCTCGCGGGACCGCAACTGCGGGGTGAGCCGCAAGCTCGCGATCTCTTCAGCGGTGTGACGCCATCCCTCGGAGACCACCTCGACGGGCAACGGCATGCGCGTTCCGAGGTGATCCACCAGCTTCTCGCTGGTGGCGATGATGACATAGCGGTCGGCACGCCGGGCGACGAGCTTCTCGAAGAGCAACGCGCCTCCACGCCCCTTCACCACGCCCAGCCCCGGGTCGATCTCGTCGGCGCCATCGATACACAGGTCAAGGCGATCGATATCGTTCAGGTCAACCATCGGGATGCCCAGCTGCGATGCCTGGTCGAACGTGGCCGTGGACGTGGCGACGCCGGTGACCTCCAGGCCATCCCGCAGGCGGCGACCGAGCGCCTCGATCATCGCCGACGAAGTGCTCCCCGTCCCGAGGCCAACGAGCATCCCGTCCTGGACCAGCTCGGCGGCGCGCTCACCCAGTCGCTCGAGTCGCGCCGTGTCGTCAAGGGGCATTGTCGGGCTCCAGGTTCGCGGCGGCGGCCTCGTCCACCAGCCAGATCAGCTCGCCCGACTCGGGCCGGATGACCTGAGAGGGAAGCGTATCCGGCTCGATCGGCCCCTGGAGCACGCGCTTGAGCGTCTCCGCCTTGGATGCGCCGCCGACGAGGAAGACGACCTTCCGGGCGGCATTGGCGAGCGCTTTCCCGAACGTCACCCGGTCCGCGTTCAGCTTTGGCA
>k87-1260550_pt1 | contig 10533 bp, 5 predicted proteins | sample MGYA00084031_6733416 | MGnify analysis MGYA00084031
CCTCCACCACGGGATGGCGCCCGCCTTTAATGGCGATGCGCAGCTTCTCGTCGATCTCCGGCTTGACCCAGCGCCGCTCCACCGCCACGTGGGCCAGCGCGGCCAGCACGTCAAGCTGGGCCAGCTGCCGGGCCGCGGACTGAATCTGGCCGGTCCGCGCCGCCACCCGGTCGCGCAGCTGCACGAAGAGCTCGTACTCGAGCTCGACCACCCGGTCTTCGGCGTTGAGAATGAGGGCTTCCTGCTCTTTGAGGGCGGGCGTGACGAACCGCTCCGCGTTGGCCAGCGTCTGCTTGCGCTCGTAGTCGGGCGGCACCAGGTGCAAATTGGGGCGCGTCACTTCGATGTAGTAGCCGAAGACCTTGTTGAAGCCGACCTTCAGCGACTTGATGCCCGTGCGCTGCCGCTCGGCTTCCTCCAGCTCCGCGATCCACTGCTTGCCCCGGCGGCCGGCGTCCCGGAGCTGGTCCACTTCGGCGCTGTAGCCCGGCCGAATGAGCCCGCCTTCCTTGACGGTGGCCGGCGGGTCGTCGACCAGCGTCGCGGCGATGTCGGCGGCGACGTCCGACAAATCCTCCATGGCCGCCGCGTCCCGCAGCGGCCCGTCAACCAGCCCCGATTCTTCCAGCAGCGCCCGGATGCGCGGGATGCGCTCCAGCGACAGCCGCAGCGCGACCAGATCGCGGGCCGTCGCTGTCTTGTAGGCAACGCGGCCCAGCAACCGTTCGATGTCCGCCACGCCGCGCAACAAGTCGCGCAGCGCCGTCCGTACGTCATGCCGCACGACCAGCGCTTCCACCGCGTCGAGCCGGGCCTGGATGGCGTCTTTGTCCAGCAGGGGCTGTTCGATCCAGCGCCGCAGCAGCCGCGCCCCCATGGCGGTCTGCGTCGCGTCCAGCACCCACAGCAAGCTGCCGCGCACGTTGCCGTCCCGCCACGTGCGAGTCAGCTCCAGCGTCCGGCGGGTGGCCGCATCCAGCGTCATGTACGCCGCCGTCGAGTAGGTCGACATGGCGGCGATTTGCGTCGCGGCCGTCTTCTGCGTCTCCTGCAAATACTGCAGCACCGCGCCAGCGGCTTGGATGGCCAGCGGCATCCCCTCGCAGCCAAAGCCGTCCAGCGAGTGGACGCCGAAATGTTCCGTCAGCCGCCGGTATGCGGCCTCATACTGAAACGCCCGCTCGTCGTAAGGCGAGGCCGTGCGGCAGTAGCGAGCGATGGCCGACGCCAGCGCCTCGTCGGAGGCGATGCCCGGCCCCAGCAAGCACTCGGCCGGCGTCAGGCGGGCCAGCTCCGTGAGCAAGTCTTCCAAGGCCGTGTCGCCGGAAAATTCGGTGACCTGAAAGTCCCCCGTCGAGGCGTCGCACACCGCCAGGCCGTACCCGCTGCGGCCCCGCGTCACCGCCACCAGATAGTTGTTGGCCCGCTCGTTCAAGAAGGCCTGTTCGATGACGGTGCCGGGCGTCACCACGCGAATGACGCCCCGCTCCACCAGCCCTTTGGCCTGCTTGGGATCTTCCAGCTGCTCGCAGATGGCCACCTTGAAGCCGTGGGCCACCAGCGTCGCGATGTAGCTTTCCGCCGAGTGGTACGGCACGCCGCACATGGGAATGCGGCCCATCGAGCCCGCTTCCCGGGACGTCAACACGATATCCAGGATGCGGCTGGCCTTCTCGGCGTCTTCGCCGAACATTTCGTAAAAATCCCCGAGCCGGAAGAAGACGATGGCGTCGGGGTACTGTTCCTTGACGGCGAAGTATTGCGCCATCATGGGCGTGGCCATAGGCTACGCGGTCGTTGAAACCGCGGGCACCTCCGCTTCGCCGACCAACGTCCACGTGCGCGCGCGCGTGATGCGGACCGGGATAATGCGCCCGATTAGGTCAGGACTGCCGGGGAACGTGACGAGCTTATTGCCCCGCGTGCGCCCGTTGAGCATGCCCGGCTCCTTCTCGTTTTGGCCTTCCACCAGCACTTCCTGCACGGTGCCCACCAGGGCGGCGTTCTTGCGGGCGCTGATTTCGTTCTGCACCTGAATCAGCCGCTGCAGCCGCTCCCGCTTCACTTCCTCCGGCACCGGGTTAGGCAGGTTCGGCGCGCCGGTGCCCGGGCGCGGCGAGTACATGAACATGAACGCGTTGTCGAACTCCACCTCGCGGACGAGGCTGAGGGTGTCTTCGAATTCCTCCTCCGTCTCGCCCGGAAAGCCCACGATGATGTCAGTCGTCAGCGTCAGGTCGGGTATGTTCTTGCGCAGCTTCTCCACCAGCTTGAGATACTCCGCCCGGGTGTAGCGCCGGCCCATCAGCTTCAGGATGCGGTCGTTGCCCGACTGCACCGGCAGGTGCAGATCCTCCATGACCTTCTTCGCGTCCCGGATGCATTCGATGAGCTCGTCCGTGATATCCTTCGGGTGCGACGTCCGGAAGCGCAGCCGCTCGATGCCCTCGATCTCGTTCAGACGCCACAGCAGCTTGGCCAGCGTCGTGCCGTCGCCCAAATCTTTCCCGTAGGCGTCGACCGTCTGGCCCAGCAGCGTCACTTCTTTGTAGCCTTCCGCCGCCAGCTGCTCCACCTCGTTGATAATGAAGCCCGCCCGGCGGCTGCGCATGCGGCCGCGCGTCTGCGGCACGATGCAGAAGCTGCAGCGGTAATCGCAGCCGTAAATGATGGTTACGAACGCCTTCAGCTTGTTGTCGCGGATAATCGGCAAACCTTCGACAATGTCGCCGTGCTCGTCCCACACTTCCATGACGCGCTGGCCGGTCTGCTCCACTTGCTGGACCAGCTCCGGCAGGCGGTGGATGTTCATGGTGCCGAAAATGAGGTCAACGTGCGGCAGCTGCTCCCACAGCTTCTGCCGCTCCACCTTGCTCTGGGGCATGCAGCCGCTGATGCCGATGATGAGCTTCGGATTTTTCTCCTTCAGCTCTTTCAGCGCGTGCACTTGCCCGTACACTTTGCGCTCCGGGTTTTCACGCACGGCGCACGTGTTGTATAGGATCAAGTCCGCCTCGGCCGGATTGTCGGTGCGCTCGTAGCCGATGCCGGCCAGCAGGCCATACATCGTCTGCGTGTCCAGCTCGTTCATCTGGCAGCCGAGGGTGACGATATAGACCTTCTTGTCGCCCCGAACGCCGGCAGGAACGCGTGCCGGCGCGGCGGAATGTATATGATTGCCAGGGTTGTTGATAATCGGCAGCGTACGCTCCAAGGCCATTCCCCCTCGTGCGGCGCCTTCGGATGCACGCGTCCATTGTAGTACAACGGACAGGGTTCAGCAAGCGAAGGGCTTCCGCCGGCTCGGCCGGCCGCGCCGGCCGGCGGTCTGCCGCCCAGGACCTGCGCCGGCGCCCGGAAGAAGGTGACTCCCTTGCGCCGCCGCAAACTTTGGAAAGCCTTTTGGTTCGGCATTGCCTTAGGACTGCTGCTCGCCGTCATCCGCCACGCGGCCGCCGAATTCCGCTACATCCGCGCGTTGTTCTTCGAATAGTTCCCCTTCCCGGCTGCGGGCCACGCCCATCACACGGCGTACGCGGGCTGCGGCTCCACGGCCATGGTTTCGATGCTTGCCACGGCCTGCGCGACCAGTCCTTCCACGTCCAGCGCCTGCTCAGCGGCTTCCACGTCCGCCAGGGCGGGCTTCGTCGCCGGGTGCTCGGGCACGAAAATCGTGCAGCAGTCTTCGTACGGGCGAATGGAAATCTCATACGTGCCGATGCGCTGCGCGAGGGCGATGGTCTCCTGCTTGTCGAAGGCCACCAGCGGCCGCAAAATCGGCATCGTCGTCACGGCATTGATGGCGGCCATGCTCTCCAGCGTCTGGCTGGCCACCTGGCCCACGCTTTCGCCCGTGACGAGCGCCACCGCGCCGACGGCCGCGGCGTGCCGCGCGGCGACGCGCACCATGAAACGCCGCATCACCGTCATGGTCAGCTCTTCGGGCACTTTCCGGTAAATCTCTTTTTGCACTTCCGTAAAGTGCACCACGTGCAGGGGCAGCGGCTCCGGGCTCCACGCCGCCAGCACGCGGCACAAGTCCACGACTTTTTCTTTGGCCCGCTCGCTGGTGAAAGGTGGGCTGTGGAAATGCAAGGCGTGCACCTTGATGCCCCGCTTCATGGCCATCCAGCCGGCCACCGGGCTGTCGATGCCGCCCGAGAGCAACAGCAGCGCGCGGCTGCTCGCGCCGACGGGCAAGCCCCCGGGACCGGCCACCTCTTCCGCATACACGTACGCCGCGCGGTCGCGGATTTCCACCGTCACCGTCACGTCGGGATCGGTCATGCGCACGGACAAATTCGGCACGTGGCGCAGCACGTACGCCCCCACCAAGTGGTTGAGCTCCTGCGACGTGTACGGAAACCGCTTGTTGGCCCGGCGCGCAGAGACCCGAAACGTGCGCGCCTGATCCCCCGGCCGCCGCACGAGCTGCGCGGCCGCCTCCTGGATGGCTTCCAACGCCAGCGGCGTGCGCAGCGCCGGGTTGACCGCGACGATGCCGAAGACGCGCTGCAGCCGGCGCAGCGCCTCCGCCGTACGCTCCGGGTCCACGTCGACGAACATGCGCCCGTATTCCCGGTACACCTTGGCCGGCACGTCAGGCGCCAGCGCGGCCCGCATGTTGCCGACGAGAATGTCTTCAAACAGGTGGCGGTTGCGCCCCTTCAAGCCGATTTCTCCGTAACGGATGAGGAGCGTCTGCTCCACGGACCGATCCCTCCAACGCCGTCCCGCGCGCCTACGCGCGCGCGAACTCGCGCAGTTCCAGCGCCACCGCCGCGATGCGCCGCGCGGCTTCCTCGACTTCTTCCGCAGTCGTCAGCCGCGACAAGCTCAGGCGAATGGTCCCTTCCGCCCGCCTCTCGTCGAGCCCCAGCGCCTTCAGCACCCGCTGGCCCTTGCGCCGGCGCGACGAGCACGCCGAGCCGGTCGACACGTACACCCCGCGCTCGGCCAGCGCGTGTACGAGCACTTCCCCGCGCAGCCCGGGGAAGGAGACGCTCAAAATGTGAGGCGCGCTGGCGGCTTCGTCGGCCGGCCCGTTGCGCACGGCGAACGGTACGGCCGCGGCGATGCGTTCCCAAAGCAAATTCTTGAGCGCGCGGGTCTTCTCCATCTCCGCCGGCATGTCGGCCGCCGCTTTCGCAGCTACGCCGAAGCCGGCGATGCCCGGCACGTTTTCCGTGCCCGGGCGGATGCCCTTCTCCTGCGTGCCGGGGCCGAACAAGGGCGCCAGCCGGACGCCTTCCCGCACAAACAGCGCCCCGACGCCTTTGGGCCCGTGAATCTTGTGCCCGCTGACGGTCAGCAAATCCGCGGGCACCTCGTCGAGCCGAATCGGCACTTTGCCGAACGCCTGCACCGCGTCGAAATGGAGCCACACGTCGGGACGCCGCTCCTTCACCGCCCGGGCGATTTCCGCCACCGGGTGCAACGTCCCGACTTCGTTGTTGACCCACATCAGCGTGACGAGGCCCGTGTCGTCCCGCAGTGCGGCGAGCACGTCCTCCACCCGCACGCGGCCTTCGCTGTCCACGGGCAGCACTGTCACGGAAAAGCCTTCATCCTCCAGCGACTCCACGGCGTTGAACACCGACGGGTGCTCCGTGGCCGCCGTTATGACGTGGCGATACCGGCCGGCCCGAGCCCGAGCCGCGCCTTTGATGGCCAGCGCGTTGGCTTCCGTGCCGCCGGAGGTGAACAGGATTTCGTCGGGCCGGGCCCGCAGCGCGGCAGCCACGTTGCGCCGCGCCTCGGCCACGATGCGCTCGGCCTCGACTCCCTTCGTATGCACGGACGACGGGTTGCCCCATGCCGTCTTCAGCACGTGATTGACGGCCTCGATGACCTCCGGCAACGGCGGCGTCGTCGCGGCGTTGTCCAGGTAAATCTCCACGCTGGCGCGCACCTCCCGCCTTCCCAGTATATCAAAAGGGGCGTTCGCGGAACGCCCCTTTCGCCCATGCTTGTCCCGGCGCCGATGTCCGGGCCGGTACACCGGATGATGGATTGAGGCCGGCGCCGGGCTCCGCCGTTGCGGCTCGGGCCCGGGCCCGAGCCGCCGGTCTCTAGTTGGCGAACCCCAGCAGCAGCGCCAGAATGGCGGCGCCGATGCCCAGCGTTCCCATGCTGCGGGTGCGCTGCAGCTCTTCCTCGGTGCGCTGGCGGTAGGTGGAGAACTCGCTCTGCAGGTCCGCCAGCTGCCGCGCGAGCTGCTGTTCGCGCGCCAGCGTCAGCGCCAGCTGTTCGTCCAGCTCTCGGCGAACGCGCTCGGTCAGCGCCGCAATCTGCTCTTCGCTGGTACCCAGCACACCTTGCAGCGTGGCCAGTTCTTCCTGCACCCGCTGCAGCTCGCTGCGCAACTCGCCGTACTCGGCGTCCATGCGCGCCTGCAGTGTGTCGACGTCGGCCCGCAAGGCGTCCGCGGCCGTCATCACGTCGCGCACCGCGTCCGTAAGCGTTGCCGTGTGGCGCTCGACGATGCGCAAGTTGTCCCGCAGCTCCTGGATGCTCGTGTCCAGCATGGCGAGCATGGCGCGCAGCTCGGCGACGTCGTTGTCGAAGCGGCCGGTGTCGGACGCCGTCTGTTGTTCGAGAGCCGCCAGCGCCGCCGCCAGCGTCTCCAGCGCGCGGGTGTGCTCCGCGACGGCCGCGCGATGCTGCTCTACGTCCGCCTGCAAGCGGTGCACCGCCTCATCCAGCCGCGACGTCTCGGCCCGCACCTGTGCGATGTCCTGCGAAAAGAGCGAAGCCTGCTGCTGCAGCCGCGCGCCGTACTCTTCCGTCAGCGCCGTTTGCAATTCGCCCAGCGCCGCCCGCAGTTCCGCCGTCGACTGGCGCACCGTCTCCAGCTGCGCCGCCAGCTCGTCGGTGCGCGCCTTGAAGGCCGCGTCCAGTTCGTTCAGGCGCAGGAACATGGCCGCGCCCTGCTCGCTCAGCCGGTTGTTCAACGGCACCAGCTCTTCGTCGATGCGCGCCTGCAGCGCCGCCAGCTGCGCCGCCAGGTCTCCGTAGGCGCGCGTTTGCTGTGCGAACTGCTCGTCCACCGCCACGCCATACGCGGCCAGCGTGTCCGTCACGGCGGCGTACAGCCCCTCGATGGATTGCTGCAGCTCGCTGCGCACCGCCGTCAGCTGGGCGGACAGCTGGGCCAGCCGCTCGTTCAGCGCCGCCACGTCAAGGTCGTGGCCGCTCAGCCGGCCTTCCGCCACTTGCAGCGCGCCGTCGATGCGCTCCAGCTCGAACAGAATGTTGTTCAGCTGTTCGTCGATGACGGCCAGCTGCCGCTGTGTCCGGGCCGTGATTTCCGCCAACTCCTCTCGCGCGGCGTACCATTGCACCAGCTCGGCCCGGAACTCGGACTCCAGGCGACGCAGCAGCTGGATGTCGGCCGCCGTGCCGACTTGGACGCGGCCCGCCTGGATGTCCTCCAGCATGCGCGCAACCAACACCGCCAGGTCAAAGCGGCTGACCGGCTCGTCCCCCCGGAACAGCCCCTGGGCGTCCGTGGACAAGTAGCCCCGGGACAAAAGCGTCTGCACCGCCTCGTAGGCCCAGTGGCCCGGCGGCACGTCCGCCGTCTGGGCCGACGCCGCGCCGGCCAGCAACAACAGCAGCAAGCTGGTGAGCAATCCTTTCCGGATCATCCTCATCGCTTCTCTCCTCCATGTCAGGCTGACCGAAAGTTCTCGTCAGCGGGCGTCGTCCCGCACGACGACGACGGCTTCTTGCACCACGACGTCCACCGCGGTGCCGTCTTCCGCCGCGATGAAGGCGGTCTGCGCCTCGGGGTCCAGGTACGGATGGTCGGCCACCGTCGCCAGCCGCAGCGCCGTCGTGCCGGGGCCCACAGCCCGGAAGCGGATGGCCGCCAGCGTGTCGCTCAGGCGAGCCGCCCCGCCTTCCGGCGCCCGGCTGCCGGCGATGCGCACGACACCCCGTTCGTTGTCGACCATGGGCGTACGCCAGTCAAGCTTCGTCTCCTGCCCCGTTGCGGGATCGGCCACGACGAACGCCCGGCCGCGATCGACGCCGAGGCGGCCGCCCAGCACTTGCAGGACGGACGGATCGAACCGCAGCTCCAGCGCCGCGCCGTAAAACTCCCGCACGTTTTCGGCGTGGATGTAGACGGTGAACAAGTCGCCCACGACCGCCTCCTTGCGTACGGCCGCCTCATCGTCCACGGTCACCCGCAGCACCGACTCCAGCAGCGGCACGGCCACGAAAGCCGTCGGCAACCGGCCGATGGACGCGTTGCTGGACGTCAGGCGCAGTGACACCGGCAAGTTGCCCACCACGCCCGTGGGAACCAAGTGCCAGGTGACCTCGACTGTCTCGCCCGGCTGCACGGGACCGATGTAGCGCTCCGCCGCGCTGCCGCGGGCCAGCTGCAGGCCGAACACCGTGTCCAGGCGGGCCACCACATCCTCCGCCACCAGCTGGCCGACGTTGGTGATCCGCGCCGTCATGGGCAGCGGCACGTTGCCCCAGCGGCCGTCGCGGACCGTGATCTCGCCGTTGGGCAGGGCCGCCTCCAGGGCCGCCGGCGCGATGACGACCACCGTGCGGTCGACGCGGTTCGGATCCGCGTTGCTGGAGGTCACCGAGACCCGGTACGTGAACGAACCCGACGAACCGGCCGGCACGGCCACGCGCCAGGTGACCTGGCGAGAGTCGCGCGGCGCCAGGTCGCCCAGGGCCACCGACGCCGGACCCTCCACAATCCGCAGCGGCGCGAGATTTTCCAGGCGCACCACCGTGTCCCGCGCGATCCATTCGCCGGTGTTCTCGATGTACGCCCGCACTTCGAAGAGGACGTCGCGGTTGTGGCTGCCTTCCACCGACGCCGGCGACGTGACGCCGACCGACAGGTGGCCCGGCGCGATGGTGATGCCGCCCAGGCCGTAGTACGTCACGTATGTCCGCGTCTCGCCCGGCGCCAGCGGCCGTTCATACCAAAAGAGCGCCACCGCGCTGTCCAGCGCGAACTCTTCCCCGGCGCGCGTGAAGTCGCGCCCGGGCACGAAGTCGAACTCCCACACGCCGTCGGCCAGGCTGCCCCAGTTGGTGAAGTACACTTCGTCGGGAACCGTGGTGTCCAAGGCGCGCAGCGTGCCCTGCGACACGACTTGCGGATTGGCCAGCGAGTCAAAGGCCTGGTAGTAATCGGGGATGCTGTCGCCGCGGAACGCCGTGTCCGTCAGGATGGCCCGCCCGGCCGCCTGGAACGGCGCCCCGTCGTTGCGGCCCAGCAGCGTGTCGAGCATGAGCCGCAAGCCGACGTTCACCGTCGTCGTCCCGGTGTTGGTGATCCGGTACTCGATGCGCGCCGTGTCCGGCCGCCCCGTGGTGATGCCCGGGGCGATGCTGAGGATTTGGGTGACGACGATGTCGCCTGCGCGCCAGACCGTATGGATTTCGCGTCCTTCGTGGATAAACGGCTTCTCGACGACTTCGCCGTACAGCCCTAAACGGCCGGCCCGCCGCCCCGTAGGGCCGCCGAACACGTAATTGACTCCGTTAATGCGCACGGTCGTATACGACGTCCACGGTCCCGGCGGCTGTTCCGTGCCGAAAATGAGCGGGCGGTTCTCATCGCCGACGCGCTCGGGATCGCCGCCCGTGGTGTTGACGGAAAAACGCCCGGTGTCCTCGTCGCGCGCGTTGACGACGATGGCGATGAACTCGTTCTCCAACACGACGCTGTCGCCGACGCGGCTTTGCAACTGCTGCGCGCCGGCCGCTGCGCCGCATGCCAGCAAGAGTGCCACGGCGCCCAGCAGCGGGACCAAGCGGCGACGACGAGCCCTGTTGCGTCCGTGTTCCGTCACGATGCTCCACTCCTTGTCGCCGGAACTAACCCGTCACCGGCGTTCGACGAACTGCGGCTGCGGCTGCCAGACGGTCTGCCCTTCCTGGGAGCCCGTCGTGAACGTGACGCGCCACACTTCCACGTACGGCGACCCCGTGGCTTCAAACGACCAGCGCTCCATCAGGCCCACCAGCGCCTCGTCCACCATGTCGCGGCCCGAAGAAGCCAGCAGGACCACTCGTTCGACGCTGCCGTCGGCCCGCACGTAAATCTCCACCTGCACGTCGCTCAGCCGGACGTCCAAGGGCGTGTCTTCCACCGCCTTCGGGCGGCCGAAGCCGAAGCGAGTCGCAAAGCTGACTCCCGCCGGTCCACCCGGCTGGGTTCCTTGCCCATCGACGGTGCCTTCCGGCGCGCCCTGGACCACCTCGTCGCCCGGTTGCGCCGCTCCCGGCGCGCCGTCGCCGGCGCCGGGCGCAACGTCCGCGGCGGCTTCCGGCTCAGGCTGCCGCGCCACCTCGGGAGCCGGCTCCGGCACAGGTTCGGGTTCCGGCTCAGGCTTCGGCGCCGGCTCGGGCTCCAGCGCCGCCGCCACCTCGAACGTGCCTTGCTCGCTCACGAGAATGTCCTCGGCGACGCCCGGCTCCGGTTCGGCTTCAGGCTGCGGGGCGGGCGCAGGGGCAGGCTCCGGCTCAGGCCGGGGAGCCGGCGCCGGCTCC
>k87-910739_pt1 | contig 10532 bp, 7 predicted proteins | sample MGYA00084031_6733416 | MGnify analysis MGYA00084031
CCGCAGGACCTGTTCAACGTCCAGCGTGAGCTGCTCCAGCGGTACCACGTGGACAACCCCGGGCAGTTCTACTCCGGTTCGGAGCGCTGGCAGGTGCCGGACGACCCGACGACCGATGACGGTACGTCGGTGCCGCCGTATTACCTGAGCATGGCGATGCCGGACCAGGACGAGCCGGTGTTCTCGCTGACCACGACGTTCACGCCGCTCAACCGTGAGACGCTGTCGGCGTACATGGCCGTCGAGGCCGACGCGCGAAGTCCTGACTACGGCACCATCAGAGTGCTGACCCTGCCGTCCAACACGACGGTCTGGGGTCCGCAGCAGGTGCAGAGCCGCTTCAACTCCGATACCGAGGTCGCGAACCAGATCAACATCTGGCAGCGCGGTGACTCGCAGGTCAGATACGGCAACCTGCTGACGGTGCCGTTGCAGGGCGGGCTGCTGTACGTCCAGCCGGTGTACGTGCTCGGTGCGGGGCAGAACTACCCGCTGATGCAGCGGGTGCTGGTGGCCTACGGCGAGGAGATCGCCTTCGAGCCGACGCTGGACCAGGCGCTGGACGTGGTCTTCGGCGTCGAGGGCGCGGAGGAGACGCCGCCCGAAGGTGAGGAAGGCGACGGCGGAGAGGGCCAGGAGGAGCAGCCGCCGCCGGACGCCGACGCCACGCTGGAGGAGACCATCCAGGAGGCTCAGGACGCCTACGCGGACGCCCAGGAGGCGTACGCCGACGGCGACTGGGAGGCCTACGCCGACGCCCAGCAGCGGCTCCAGGAGGCGCTGGAGCGGCTCGGCGAACTCCCCGCCGGACGCCAGGAGGAGGAGCCTGAGGCATCACAGTCTTAGCTCCTTCGGCTGACTGACCGGCTGTCAGCGGCCGGCCGGCAGCGGCGCGAGAACGGGCCCGGAAGCCACGCGGCTTCCGGGCCCGTTCCATGCCGTATCACGATGTCAGCCCTGGGCATCAGTTCGGCCCGGCACGCTCCCACCTCGCTGACCTGCGGTGACGCGCGGCTGCCACCATACTGGGTAGGAATCGTGGCGGAACCTGGACAACTCCCTCCCTCACTCTGCGTTTGGGTGTATCCATATCGGGAAGTCGATAAACCGCTGAAGTGACTTCACTGGCTGCGGTATACCAGGTGTACGCAGGTTTCAGGTGGTGCGACTATGGACCTTATGGGGGACAAGGCGAGGTTCGAGAACAGTCGTGCAGCCGCGCGCGAGGGCGCGCGGCTGCTGCGCCTGGGCGACCTGGACAACGCCGAGGCGCCGCTGCGCGCCGCCGCAGCCGACGGTGAGCGCTCGGCCGCCAACAACCTCGGGGTCCTCCTGTACCAGTCGGGGCGCGCCGAGGAGGCCGCCGAGTGGTGGCGCGTCGCCGCCGTCGCCGGCTCCGCCCCCGCCGCCCACGCGCTCGGCCGTTACCACCGCGAGCGCGGCGACGAGAACGCCGCCGAGTACTGGCTGCGCCAGGCCGCCGAGGCGGGCCACGCCTCCGGCGCCTACGCGCTGGCCGACCTGCTGGACCACCGCGGCGCCCGCGGCGCGGCCAAGTGGTTCCGCGCCGCCGCCGAACTCGGCCACCGCGAGGCCGCGTACCGGTACGGCTGCCTGGTGAGCGAGGGCAAGGCCGGCAGCGAGAGCGGCGGCGCCGAGCCGTGGCTGCGCCAGGCCGCCGCGCGCGGCCACGTCCGGGCCGCCCTGCGCCTCGGCGCCCTGCTGGAGGAGGCGGGGCAGGTCGAGGAGGCGGGCCGGTGGTACGTGCAGGCCGCGGAGGCGGGCGAGCCGCGTGCCGCGAGCGCCCTCGGTTTCCTGCTGCGCGACGCGGGCGACGAAGCCGCCGCCGAGCGCTGGTGGCGCCGCGCCGCCCGTGAGGGGGACGGCCCGGCCGCCAACGCGCTGGGCGCGCTTCACGCCGAGCGCGGCGAGCGCCAGGAGGCGCAGCGCTGGTACCGCGTGGCGCTGGAGGCGGGCGACACCAACGGCGCGTTCAACCTCGCGCTGCTGTGCGCGGGCCAGGGCCAGACGGCGCAGGCCGAGCAGTGGTACCGGCGCGCCGCCTATGCCGGTCACCGTGAGGCCGCCAACGCGCTGGCGGTGCTGCTGCTCCAGCGCGGCGACGAGGCGGGCGCGGAGCCGTGGTTCTCCAAGGCCGCGGAGGCCGGGAGCATCGACGCCGCGTTCAACCTCGGCATCCTCTACGCGGGGCGGGGCGAGACGGCCGAGGCCCGGCGCTGGTACGAGCGGGCCGCCGCCAAGGGCCACGCCGAGGCCGCGCTCCAGGTCGCGGTCGAGCTGCTGCGCGACGGCGACGGCGAGGAGGACGAGCGCCAGGCCGAGCGGCACCTGCGCCGCGCGGCTGAGGGCGGCAGCGTCGAGGGCGCGTTCCGCCTGGCCGTGCTGCTGGAGCGGCGGGCGCGGGCGGCTGCCGCCCGCGGCGGCGAGCCGGATCCGGCCGGGGACCTCGCCGGCGGTCCGGGGAGCCTTGCCGGGGCCGTCCCCGGGGACGGCGGCCAGCCGGAGCACGAGCGCTGGTACGAGCACGCCGCCGAGCGCGGCCACCGCCGGGCCCAGGTGCGGCTGGGCATGTGCGCCGCCACGCGCGGCGACGCCGTGGAGGCCGCGCGCTGGTACCGGGCGGCAGCCGAGGCGGGCAGCCGCAACGGCGCGTTCAACCTCGGGCTGCTGCTGGCCCGCGAGGGCAGCGAGCCGGAGGCGGCGCTGTGGTGGACCCGCGCGGCCGAGGCGGGGCACGGGCGTGCCGCCCTGCGCCTGGCGCTGCTCGCTTCGCGGCGCGGCGACCTGGACGAGGGCGGCTCGTGGTGCACCCGCGCCATGGAGCTGGGCCCGGCGGAGGTCGCCGAGCGTGCCGCCCGGCTGCGCGACGCGCTGCGCCAGGAGCTGACGGCCTGACGGGCCGGCCTGAAGCGGTGCGGCCGGTCCTCCCGGCACCGGGAGGACCGGCCGTCTACGTGCCGAACTCCTGTACCGCGGCGCTCACGAAGCTGGCCAGCCGCGAGTGGTGGGCGCCGCGCCAGTAGACGCGGCCGCAGTCGAGGCACTGGGCGAAGACGTCGTAGCTGCGGCGCGTGCCGCCCTCCAGCCGGTCGGCGACGGCCGCCTTCTCGGCGTGCGCGAGGCGCCCGTTGCAGGCGGTGCAGCGCGTCCACGGCGTGAGCGCCGGGCGGAACCGCTCGAGCACGTCGCGGACCTGCTCGTCGGGCTTGTCGCTGTACACGTACGCGCCCGCCCACAGCTCCCGGCGCCGCAGCAGCCCGCGGTCGCGCGAGAGCAGCACCCGGCGCTCCGCGGCCGAGCGCGCCGCGAGCGCGGGGTCCCCCGGGTCCTGGCTGTCGTAGGCCGCGTCCACGCCGAGCAGCCGCAGCCGCCGCGCGAGCGTGCCGAGGTGGACGTCGAGCAGGAAGCGCGGCTTACCGGGCAGCCGCTGCGGCCGCGGTACCGGGCCGACCGTCACCGACTCGCCGCCCTCGGGCACCAGGGAGACCGGGGCGTCGCGCCCGTCCACGACCAGCCCGCCGACCTCGGTCAGCGGCACCCCGGCCGACTCGATGAGGTGCCCGAGCGTTGAGGAGCCGTCGCACGGGACGCTGACGGGGCCGCGCCGGCGCTCGGACGGGAGCAGCGGCAGCAGCGCGGGCGCGAAGGTGAGGCGGACCGCCGCCCTCATCGCGCCGCCGCCGCGAAGGCGCCGCGGGCCATCTCGTGCAGCAGCCGCGCCGTTTCCTCGCGGCCGGGCTCCGAGGCGCCTGGCCGCGCCAGGTGGGGCGTGGAGTTCAGCAGGCCGAAGACGGCGTGCACGGCGGCGCGCGCCCGCGCCTCGGGCAGCTGCGGGTAGGCGCGGCGCACCACCGTCACCCACAGCTCGACGTACTGCCGCTGCAACCGCCGCACCCGCTTGCGGTCCTCCTCGGGCAGCCGGTCCAGCTCCCGGTCGTGCACGGTGATCAGGTCGCGGTCGTCCAGCGCGAAGTCGATGTGCCCGGCGATCAGCAGGTCCAGCGTGCCGGCGGCGGACCGTCCCTCCTGCTCGGCCTCGGCCACGCGCCGGTGCCCGCCGTCGCGGAGCCGGCCGCTGATGCCGACGAGCAGCTCGGCCAGCATGGCGTCCTTGCCCGCGAAGTGCCGGTAGAGCGCCGGGCCGCTGATGCCGACGGCGGCTCCTATCTCGTCCACGCCCACGCCGTGGAAGCCGCGCTCGGCGAAGAGCCGGGACGCTTCCCGCAGGATCTGCTGGCGGCGGTCGCCCGGAGACGCGGTGGCGGGCGTGCGGGGAGCGGTCCTGCGCGGGGTCATGCGTTCCATTGTAGACAGCGGCTGTTAGCGACCGTTAACATTGTGCGTATGTGGCAGGCGCCCGTCCTCAGCACCGTCGCTGACCCCGCCTCCGAGGCGTTCCAGGCCAACGAGGCGGTGCACCGCGAGCTGTCCGCCCAGCTCCGCGAGAAGCTGGCCGCCGCCCGCCTCGGCGGTGGCGAGCGCGCCCGTGCCCGGCACCTCGCGCGGGGCAAGCTGCTGCCCCGCGACCGGGTGGACGCGCTGCTCGACCCGGGCTCGCCGTTCCTGGAGATCGCCCCGCTGGCCGCCGACGGCATGTATGAGGGCCAGGCCCCCGCCGCCGGGATCATCGCCGGCATCGGGCGCGTCAGCGGGCGCACGGCGGTCGTCGTGGCGAACGACGCGACCGTCAAGGGCGGCACGTACTACCCGATGACCGTCAAGAAGCACCTGCGCGCGCAGGAGATAGCCCTGGAGAACCGCCTGCCCTGCCTGTACCTGGTGGACTCCGGGGGCGCGTTCCTCCCGATGCAGGACGAGGTCTTCCCCGACCGCGACCACTTCGGCCGCATCTTCTACCACCAGGCCCGCATGTCCGCCGCCGGCATCCCGCAGCTCGCGGCCGTCCTCGGCTCGTGTACGGCGGGCGGCGCGTACGTGCCCGCCATGAGCGACGAGGCCGTCATCGTGCGCGGGCAGGGCACGGTCTTCCTCGGCGGCCCGCCGCTGGTGAAGGCCGCGACCGGGGAGGTCGTCACCGCCGAGGAACTGGGCGGCGGTGAGGTCCACACCCGCGTCTCCGGCGTCACCGACCACCTCGCCGAGAACGACGCGCACGCGCTGCGGATCCTGCGCTCGCTGGCCGCGACGCTGCCGCCGGACGCGCCCCCACCCTGGCCGGTCGAGCCCGCCGAGGAGCCCGCCGTCGATCCGGCGCAGCTCTATGGCGTCGTGCCCCCGGACCCGCGCACGCCCTACGACGTGCGCGAGGTGATCGCCCGCATCGTGGACGGCTCCCGCTTCCAGGAGTTCAAGGCCGGCTACGGGCCCACGCTCGTCACCGGCTTCGCCCGGATCCACGGCCATCCGCTGGGCATCGTCGCCAACAACGGCATCCTCTTCTCGGAGTCCGCCCTCAAGGGCGCCCACTTCATCGAGCTGTGCGACCAGCGCGGCATTCCGCTGCTGTTCCTGCAGAACGTCTCCGGCTTCATGGTCGGCCGCTCCTACGAGGCGGGCGGCATCGCCAAGCACGGCGCCAAGATGGTCACGGCCGTCGCCTGTGCCCGGGTGCCGAAGCTGACCGTCGTCATCGGCGGCTCCTACGGCGCGGGCAACTACTCGATGTGCGGCCGGGCGTACGGTCCCCGGTTCCTGTGGATGTGGCCCAACGCCAAGATTTCCGTCATGGGCGGCGAGCAGGCCGCCGCCGTGCTCGCGACCGTGCGGCGCGACCAGCTGGCCGCCCGCGGCGAGGAGTGGTCCGAGGCGGACGAGGAGGCGTTCAAGGCGCCCATCCGCCAGCGGTACGAGCGGCAGGGCAGCGCGTACTACGCCACCGCGCGGCTGTGGGACGACGGCGTCATCGACCCGCTCCAGACCCGCACCGTCCTCGGGCTGGCGCTGACGGCGTGTGCCCGGGCGCCGCTGCCCGCGCGCGATCCGCACGAGCCGCGGTTCGGCGTCTTCCGCATGTGAGCCACCGGGACAAGGGGAGGAGCAGCGATGTTCGACACCGTCCTCGTCGCCAACCGCGGCGAGATCGCCGTCCGCGTCATCGGCACGCTCCGCCGTCTCGGCGTGGCCTCCGTCGCGGTCTACACCGAGGCCGACGCCGCCGCGCGCCACGTCGCCACGGCGGACACGGCGGTGCGCGTCGGCAGCTACCTCGACGCCGCCGAGCTGCTCGGGGCCGCCCGCGCCACCGGCGCTAAGGCCGTCCACCCCGGCTACGGCTTCCTCGCGGAGAACGCCGCGTTCGCGCGCGCCGTCACCGACGCGGGCCTGGTGTTCATCGGCCCGCCCGCCTCCGCCATCGCCTTGATGGGCGACAAGATCCGCGCCCGGGAGGCGGTCGAGGCCGCGGGCGTCCCCGTGCTGCCGGGCGTCCCGCTCGACGGGCCCGGCGGGCTCAGCGCGGCCCGCGCCCTCGGAGCGCCGCTGCTGCTCAAGCCCGCGGCCGGAGGCGGCGGCAAGGGCATGCGCCTGCTGCGCGACGCGGCGGAACTCGCCGGGCTCGGCCAGGCGGCCGAGGCGGCCCGGCGCGAGGCCCGCGCGGCGTTCGGCGACGACACGCTGCTGGCCGAGCGCTACGTCGCCCGGCCCCGGCATATCGAGATCCAGGTGCTGGCGGACGCGCACGGCGGCGTGGTGCACCTGGGTGAGCGGGAGTGCTCGTTGCAGCGCCGGCACCAGAAGGTGATCGAGGAAGCGCCCAGCCCGCTGCTCGACGAGGCGTCCCGGGCCGCCATGGGCGAGGCCGCCGTGGCCGCCGCGCGGGCCTGCGGCTACGTCGGCGCGGGCACCGTCGAGTTCCTCGTCGCCGGCGAGGCCGCGAGCGAGGGGGCCGGGGGAGGCTCGCCGGTCCGGCACTACTTCATGGAGATGAACACCCGCCTCCAGGTCGAGCACCCGGTGACCGAGGCCGTCACCGGCCTGGACCTGGTCGAGGCGCAGCTGCGGGTCGCGGCCGGCGAGCCGCTGCCGTTCGGCCAGGACGGCGTGCCCGCGCCCCGGGGACACGCCGTGGAGGCGCGCCTCTGCGCCGAGACGCCCCGCCTGGCGGCCGGCGGCGAGCGGGTCGACTTCCTGCCCGCCGGCGGCAGCGTTCTGCTGCTGCGCGAGCCCGGCGGCGAGGGCGTCCGCGTCGACTCCGGGCTCGCCGAAGGCGACGAGATCGGCACCGCCTACGACCCGCTGCTCAGCAAGGTCATCGCGCACGGCCCCGACCGTGCCACCGCCCTGCGGCGGCTGCGCGCGGCCCTGGCCCGCACCGCCGTGCTCGGCGTCGGGACCAACACCGGCTTCCTCCGCCGCCTGCTGGCCCACCCCGACGTGGCGGCCGGACGGCTGGACACCGGCCTCGTCGAACGGGAGGCCGCCGCGCTGCTGCCGCCCGCCGTCCCCGTCGAGGTCTACGCGGCGGCCGCCCTGCTGCGGCAGGCCGCGCTGGAACCGCCCCCGGACGGCTGGCGCGATCCGTTCGCCCTGCCGACCGGCTGGCGGCTCGGCGGCGAGCCCGCCTGGACGGTCCACGCCCTGCGGGTGCCGGGCCACGAGCCGGTGACGGTCGAGGTGCGCGGCCTCGCCGCCCGCGCTGAGGTCCGGCTGGCCGGCGAGGCCCAGGCCCGGCCCGCCCGCCTGCTGCGCGCCGCCCCGGGCGGCGCCTCGGTCACGCTCGAACTCGACGGCGCCGTGCACGTGTTCGACCACGCCGCTGCGCCCGGCGGCCACTGGCTGGGCCGGGAGGGCGACGCCTGGCACGTCAGGGAGCACGACCCGCTGGCGCTGGCCGCCTCGGCCGCCTCGGGCGGGGAGGACACCCTCACCGCGCCCATGCCCGGCACCGTCACCCTCGTCAAGGCCGCCGCCGGGGACGAGGTGACGGCCGGCCAGCAGCTGCTGGTGGTCGAGGCCATGAAGATGGAGCACGTCATCGCGGCCCCGCACGACGGCACCGTCGCCGCCATCGAGGTCGCGCCGGGCGCCACCGTCGCCATGGACCAGGTGCTCGCCCGCGTCACCCCGAAGGAGCAGCGATGACCGCGCCGCAGCCCTCCTCCGCGCCGGGCACGTCCGCTGCCCCCGTCACGGACCTGGGGCTGCCGATGCGGGTGCCGATGCCGGTACCGGGCCCGGGGGCCGGCGGCCCGCCGGACGGGCTGCCGGCCCGCGTCCGCGTCCACGAGGTCGGCCCCCGCGACGGCCTCCAGAACGAGCCGGCGGTCATCCCCGTCGGGATCAAGGCCGAGTTCATCCACCGCCTGGCCGCCGCCGGAGTGCGCACGATCGAGGCGACCAGCTTCGTCCACCCCCGCTGGGTGCCCCAGCTCGCCGACGCCGAGGAGCTGTTCCCGCTGGTGGCACCGCTCGCCGGGACCGGCTGCCGCCTGCCGGTGCTGGTGCCCAACGAGCGCGGACTGGCGCGCGCGCTGGCCCTGGGCGCCCGGGAGATCGCCGTGTTCGCCAGCGTCACCGAGTCGTTCTCCCGTGCCAATCTCAACCGCTCGGTGGACGAGGCGCTCGCCATGTTCGCGCCGGTGGTCGCCCGCGCCGCCGCCGAGGGCGTGCCCGCGCGCGGGTACCTGTCGATGTGCTTCGGCGACCCCTGGGAGGGGCCGGTGGACGTGGCGCGCGTGGTGGCGGTCGCGCGCCGCCTGCGCGACCTCGGCTGCCGCGAGCTGAGCCTGGGCGACACGATCGGCACCGCCACTCCCGGCCACGTCGCGGCCGTGCTCACGGCTCTCGCCGAGGCGGGCATTCCCGCCCGCGAGCTGGCTGTCCACTTCCACGACACCTACGGGCAGGCGCTGTCCAACACCCTGACCGCGCTCCGCCATGGCGTCACCACCATCGACGCCAGCGCGGGCGGTCTCGGCGGCTGCCCGTTCGCCCGCAGCGCCACGGGCAACCTTGCTACGGAAGACCTGCTGTGGATGCTGCACGGTCTCGGCATCGAGACCGGCATCGACCTGGGCCAGCTCACCGCCACCAGCGTGTGGCTGGCCGACCGCCTCGGCCGCCCCAGCCCGTCCCGGACGGTCAGGGCGCTGGCACCCGCGTACTCCCACAAGGAGGCAGACCAATGAGCCTGGACCACCGTCTCAGCCCCGAGCACGAGGAGTTCCGCCGCTCCGTCGAAGAGTTCGCCCGCGACGTCGTCGCACCCGTGATCGGCGACTACTACGAGCGGCACGCCTTCCCCTACGAGATCATCCGCGAGATGGGGAAGATGGGCCTGTTCGGCCTGCCCTTCCCCGAGGAGTACGGCGGCATGGGCGGCGACTTCCTGGCCCTGTGCCTGGCCATCGAGGAGCTGGCCCGCGTCGACTCCTCCGTCGCCGTCACCCTGGAGGCGGGCGTGTCGCTGGGCAGCATGCTCGTCTACCGCTTCGGCACCGAGGAGCAGAAGCGCCGCTGGCTGCCGCCGCTGGCCCGGGGCGAGAAGCTGGCGGCGTTCGGGCTCACCGAGCCGGAGGGCGGCTCCGACGCGGGCCGCCTGCACACGACGGCCAGGCGCGACGGCGACGAGTGGGTCATCGACGGCACCAAGTGCTTCATCACCAACTCGGGCACCGACATCACCAGCCTGATCACCGTCGCGGCCGTCACCGGCCGCAAGCCGGACGGCTCGCCGCTGATCTCCACCCTGCTCGTCCCCGGCGGCGACCAGAAGCCGGCCGGGCTGACCATCGCCCCGCCGTACTCCAAGGTGGGGTGGAACGCCTCCGACACCCGCGAGCTGTCCTTCTCCGGGGTGCGGGTCCCGGCCGACAGCCTGCTGGGGGAGGAGGGGCGCGGCTACGCGCAGTTCCTCCAGGTGCTCGACGAGGGGCGCATCGCCTTCGCGGCGCTGGCCACGGGGCTGGCGCAGGGCTGCCTGGACCAGTCGCTGGCGTACGCCCGCACCCGCACGGCGTTCGGCGGGCCCATCGGCGAGCGGCAGGCGATCCAGTTCAAGCTGGCGGACATGGCGGCCCGGGTGCACACCGCGCGCCTGGCCTGGCGCGACGCCGCCTGCCGCCTGGCGGCGGGAGAGCCGTGCAAGCGGCAGGCGGCCATCGCCAAGCTCCACGCCTCCGACGTCGCGGTCGTCAATGCCCGCGAGGCGACGCAGATCCACGGCGGCTACGGCTTCATGAACGAATACCCGGTGGCGCGGATGTGGCGCGACGCGAAGATCCTGGAGATCGGCGAGGGCACGAGCGAGGTGCAGCGGATGCTCATCGCCCGTGACCTGGGCCTGTGAGACCCCGGGGCTCAGGGGGACTGGGTGAGCAGCCGCTGCTCCAGGGCGACGATGTCCTTGACCGGGGTGTCGAAGTTGCTCAGCACCACGGTCGTCCAGCCCGTCTCCGGGTAGACGCTCAGGTTGCACGCCTTGCCGGGCCCGCTGCCGGTGTGCCCCCAGACCGCCTGGTGGCTGACGATGGACTCGATGAACCCGTAGCCGTACAGCACGCACTGGCACGGCGGCACCGGGATCTCGTCGCGGGTCCCGGCAAGCTTGCCGG
>k87-432732_pt1 | contig 10528 bp, 8 predicted proteins | sample MGYA00084031_6733416 | MGnify analysis MGYA00084031
GAGGGATTCGAACCCTCGGAGGGGCTTTAAAGGCCCCTCAACCGCTTAGCAGGCGGCTCCTTTCGACCTCTCAGGCACCCTTCCCGGGGACGGCCATTATGTTAGCACACCCCATGCTTCCGTGCAAGCCGCCGCGCCGGCGCCGTGGGACCGTGGATCCCGCGCCCGCCGGCGCGCCGGCCGGCAGGTCACCCCACCGCCCGCACCGGCGTGGCGGGATGGCGCCGCTCGTCCGCCGTTCACCCCCAGCGGCCGCGCGACGCCCCAGGCCAGAGGTGTGGCGCCTGCCGCTGCGCATGCGCCACGTCCCGGGGACGTAGGCTGGGTGGGAGGCGAGTGCCATGTTCCCCACCAACCCCTACGTCACCGGTATGGCGGTGACGCGCTTGCTGTCAGGGAGCCTGGAAGTCCTGGCAGCCCTGCTGATCCTTCGTTACGGGCGGGTCGAACGGGCGCTGGAGATCAACGCCGCCCTCGCCGCCATCGGCCCGCTGGCCATGATGGCGGCTACTGCCATCGGCCTGGCTGGCCTGGCCGGCAGCATCCCGCCCCTCAAGCTCGCACTGATTCTCGCCGGCGCCGCCCTGATCCTGATCGGCACCCGGCTGGCGTGAACCGCCAGCGGGGCGCCGGCCGGGCAGCCGGCATGCGGAAGGGGTGGGATTCGAACCCACGGTGGGCTTGCGCCCACTGCGGTTTTCAAGACCGCCGCGTTCAGCCACTCCGCCACCCTTCCGGGCGGTAATCATTTTAGCACACGGCCCCGGCGCCGGTCGTCCACGCCCTATCACCCGGCCTCCGGGATGCGCTCCAGGCCGCCCAGGTACGGACGCAAGGCTGCCGGCACGTCCACGCTGCCGTCTGCCCGCTGGAAATTCTCCAGGAGCGCCGCCACCGTGCGGCCCACCGCCAGCCCGGAACCGTTCAGGGTGTGGACGAACTCGGGGCGGGCACCCGGCGCCGGGCGGAAACGGATATTGGCGCGGCGCGACTGGTAGTCGCGGTAGTTGCTGCAGGACGAGATTTCCACGTACCGCCCGTAGCTGGGCATCCAGACCTCGATGTCATATTGCTTGGCCTGGGCGAAGCCCATGTCGCCCGTGCAGATCAGGACCACCCGGTAGGGCAGTTCCAGCCGCTTCAGCACCTCTTCGGCGTCGGCGACGAGGCGCTCGTGTTCCTCCGCGGACTGGTCGGGGTGGACGAACTTGACCAGCTCCACCTTGTCGAACTGGTGCTGGCGGATCAGGCCGCGGGTATCGCGGCCGGCCGCGCCGGCCTCGGCGCGGAAGCAGGGCGTGTAGGCCACGTGGTAGATGGGCAGCGCGCTGGCATCCAGGATCTCGTCCCGGTAGAGATTGGTCACGGGCACCTCGGCGGTAGGCACCAGGAAGAGGTCGCTGTCCGCCACGCGAAAAGCGTCCTCTTCAAACTTGGGAAGCTGGCCGGTGCCCACCATGCTGGAGCGCTGGACGAGGAAGGGCGGCAGCACCTCCCGGTACCCGTGCTCGCGCGTGTGCAGATCAAGCATGAAGGTGATCAGGGCGCGCACCAGGCGGGCGCCGAGATCGTGGAAGACGGTGAAGCGTGCGCCGGCGATCTTGGCGGCGCGCTCGAACTCGAAGAGACCCAGGGCCGGTCCCAGCTCCCAGTGGGCGCGGGGCTCGAAGTCGAAGGCGCGCGGCTTGCCCCATCGCCGGATTTCCACATTGTCCCGCTCGTCGTCCCCTTCCGGCACATCCGGATCGGGGATCATGGGCAGGCGCAACAGCCGCTCTTCGATGGAGGCCTGCAGCTGGCGGACCGTCTCCTCCAGGCGCTTGATCTCCTCGCCGACGCGGCGCATCTCCTCGATCAGCGCCGACGCGTCCTCGCCGGCCCGCCGGCGGCGCCCGATTTCTTCCGATGTCTCGTTGCGCCGCGCCCGCAACTCCTCCAGACGGTGCAAGTTGCGGCGCCATTCCTCATCGGCGGCCAGCAGGCCTTCCAGGTCGACGTCGTCGACCCGCCGGCGGCGCAGCGCTTCCCGTACGATGTCGGGATGCTGGCGGACGAACTTGAGATCCAGCACGCTCTCTCCTCCCTGGCCTCGGTCCACCCCGGACGGCGCTCCGCCTAACCCGCGGCCAGCCGGGCCCGCACGCGCCACAGTTCATCACCGGCCGGAGGTTCCAGGGGCCGGCGCTCGCCGCCCGTGCCGGCGATCCAGCGCCCGCCCTCGGCGGTCACGCGCCCGATGCGGGCGGCCGGAATCCCCGCCGTGGCCAGTTCCTCCACCAGGGCCTCAGCCCGGTCGGTGGCGACGAGAAGCGCGCCGGAGCCGATCAGCCGCAACGGATCGGCATCCAGTGCCGCGCAAATGGCCGACGTTTCTGGCCGCACGGGGATCGCCGCCCCCTCCAGCTCACAACCCAGCTCCCGGCCGCAGGCCGCCGAGCTGGCGTGCAACAGCTCGTACACGGCACCTAGGACGCCGCCCTCCGTCACGTCATGCATCGCATGGGCGCCGTGGGCGGCGGCGATGCGCGCCTCCGGCAGGACGCTGAGCCAGCGCCCGAGGCGTGCGGCGGACTCCAGGGTCGCCAGGTCCACCCCGCGGGCGGCCAGCTCCTCCGGGAAGTCCACGGCCAGGATCGCGGTCCCCTCCAGGCCGGCCCACTTGGTGAGCACGATGTCGTCGCCCGGCCGGGCGCCACCGCTGCCCACCAGCCGGCCCCGCGGCGCGCGCCCCAGCGCCGTGGCCATGACCAGCGCCTGAGGCAGCCCCGGCGTCACCTCGGTGTGCCCGCCGATGATCTGGCAGCCCGTCTCCCGGGCCGCCTCCTCCGCGCCGGCCATGATGTCCTCCAGGTCTGCCGTCGTAGCGCCCTCGGGCAGCAGCACGGTGAGCAGGATCCCGACGGGCTCGGCCCCCGTGGCGGCGATGTCGTTGCAGTTGACGTGGACCGCCAGCCACCCTGCCTGGCGGCCGGCACCGGTGATGGGATCGCTGGCGGCCACGCAGAGGTCGCCGCTCAGGTCCAGCGCCGCGGCGTCCTCACCCAAGGCGGCACCCAGGCGCACCTCCGGGCGCCGCGTGCCGATACGGCGCAACACGAGGCGTTCCAGGAGTTCCGGCGGTAGCTTGCCGGTGTCCAAGCGGCCCACCCTGTCTCCCCTCCCCTCCCGAGCCCCGCCCTGCCACCAGTGGCGACCGCGTGGGGCAGCCGGACGGCTGCACCTGCCGGCGCCGGCCCGCGGTCGCGGGCCCGTCAATCTCCCCGCTGGGCCAGGGTGGCGACGGCCGACACGCGATCGCCCGGTTCCAGCCGCATCATGGTAACGCCCTGCGCGGCGCGGCCCTGGACGGACACCTGGTCCACCGGCACGCGCAGCACGATGCCGCCCTGGGAAACTAGCATCACTTCCTGGTTGGGCCGCACCACCTCAAAGTCAGCCACGGGCCCGTTGCGCTCGGTGACGCTGATGGCCCGGATGCCCTTGCCGCCGCGGCCCTGGGGCCTGAACTCCTTGAGCGGCGTCCGCTTACCGAAGCCACGCTCGGTGACCACCAGCAGGTCGGCCCCGTCGTCCGCGACCTCCATGCCCACCACCTCGTCGCCCGGCTCGAGGCGAATGCCGATGACGCCGCGGGCCGTACGCCCCATGACCCGCACGTCGCTGACGGGGAACCGGATGGCCTGGCCCCGGCGCGTGACCAGGAGCAGGTCCTGGTGGCCGTCGGTCAGCTGGACGCCCACCAGCTCGTCGCCCTCATCCAGCGTCAGGGCGATCAGCCCGCCCCGACGGATATGGCTGAACTCCACCAGGCTGGTGCGCTTCACCACACCGTGCCGGGTGGCCATCACCAGGTCGTGGGCGTCGTCGAACTCCCGTACGGGGATGACGGCCGTGACCTGCTCGTCCCGCTCGATCTCGATCAGGTTGACCACCGCCGTGCCGCGGGCGGTCCGGCTGGCCTCCGGCACCTCGTGTACGCGCCGGTGATAGACCTTGCCCCGGTTGGTGAAGAACAGCAGGTGCTCGTGGGTCGTGGCGATGAACAGCTGGGAGACGAAGTCCTCCTCGCGGGTGTGCATGCCGGCAACCCCGCGCCCGCCGCGGCGCTGGCTGCGATAGGTGTCCACGGGGAGCCGCTTGATGTACCCACGATGGGTCAGGGTGATGACCACGTCTTCCTCGCCGATCAGGTCCTCGACCTCGAAGTCGGCGGCTCCGGCCACGATCTTCGTCCGGCGCGCGTCCCCGTAGCGGTCCCGAATCTCCAGGAGTTCCCGCTTGATGATGTCCAGCACCATCTTCTCCGAACCCAGGACGGCGCGCAGGTACTCGATCTCCTTGAGGAGCTCCTGGTATTCCTCCTCGACCTTCTCCCGCTCGAGGCCGGTCAGCCGCTGCAGGCGCATGTCCAGGATCGCTTGCGCCTGCTTCTCCGTGAGGTTGAAGCCTTCCATGAGTCCCGTGCGGGCTTCGTCCACCGTGCGCGACTGGCGGATGAGGGTGATCACCGCGTCGATGTGATCCAGGGCGATGCGCAGGCCCTCCAGGATGTGGGCCCGCGCCTCCGCCTTCTCCAGGTCGTGACGGGTGCGGCGGATGATGACCGTCTTCTGGTGCTCCAGGTAGTGCCAGAGCAGCTGGCGCAGGGTCAGCACGCGCGGCTGGCCGTCCACCAGGGCCAGCAGGATGATGCCGTAGCTGACCTGCATGGGGGTGAACTTGTACAGCTGGTTCAGGATCACATTGGGATTGGCGCCCCGCGCCAGCTCGATGACGACGCGGAGCCCCGAGCGGTCCGTCTCGTCGCGCAGGTCGGTGATCCCCTCGATCTTGCGCTCCTGCACCAGCTCGGCGATCTTCTCGATGATCTTGGCCTTGGTGACCTCGTACGGGATCTCGGTGATGACGATCCGCGCCTTGCCGCTGCTGGAGGTCTCGATCTGGGCGTGGGCCCGGATGGTGATGATGCCCCGCCCGGTCGTGTAAGCCTGGCGGATGCCCTCGCGCCCGACGATGATCCCGCCCGTGGGGAAATCCGGCCCCTTGATGATCTTCATCAAGTCGCGGTCGCTGATGTCGGGGTTGTCGATCAGGGCGACGACCCCGTCGATGGCCTCCCGCAGGTTGTGGGGCGGGATATTGGTGGCCATACCGACGGCGATGCCCGCGGCGCCGTTGACCACCAGGTTGGGGAACCGGGCGGGCAACACTTCCGGTTCCCGCTCGGTCTCGTCGAAGTTGGGGACGAAATCGACGGTGTCCCGGTCCAGGTCGCGCATCAGCTCCATGGCCAGCGGGCTGAGGCGCGCCTCGGTGTACCGCATGGCGGCGGGCGGGTCGCCATCGATGGAACCGAAGTTGCCGTGCCCCTCGATCAGGGGATAGCGCATGGAGAAATCCTGAGCCATGCGCACCAGGGCATCGTAGACGGCCGCGTCACCGTGCGGGTGGTATTTACCCAGCACGTCACCGACGGTACGGGCGGACTTCTTGAAGGGCTTGTCCGGCGTGTTGCCCCCCTCGCGCATGGCGTAGAGGATGCGCCGGTGCACCGGCTTCAGCCCGTCCCGCACGTCGGGCAGGGCACGGTTGACGATTACGCTCATGGCGTAATCGATGTAGGATTGTTTCATCTCCTCCTCGATGTCGATCGGGAGGATCTTGCCGTGGGTGTACTCCGCCATGGCCTCGCTCCTCGAAACGGAAAGAACTGCCCGGATTCAGAAGTGCCACGACTCCGGCGATCCGCCCGCCCGGAAAGCCCGCGGGCCCGCCGGCGCCATCAGCCGACGGTATCCAGGAAGCGCACCTTGCGCGCGTGCTGCTCGATGAACTCGCGTCGCGGCTCGACCCGCGTGCCCATGAGGATGGAGAAGATCTGGTCGGCCGCCATCGCGTCCTCCAGGGTGACCTGGAGCAGCGTGCGGGTCTCCGGGTTCATCGTGGTCTCCCAGAGCTGCTCCGCGTTCATCTCGCCCAGACCCTTGAAGCGCTGGGCGGGCATGCGCTTACCGATCTGCCGGAAGAACGCCTCCAGCTGGTCGTCATCGTAGAAGTAGTGCTCCTGCTTGCCCTCCCGCACCAGGTAGAGGGGCGGCTGGGCGATATAGACGTATCCTGCCTCTATCAGCGGGCGCATGTAACGGAAGAAGAAGGTCAGCAGCAGCGTCCGGATGTGAGCACCGTCCACGTCGGCATCGGTCATCAGGATGATCTTGTGGTAGCGGGCCTTGTGGATGTCGAACTCGTCGCCGATGCCGGTGCCGATGGCGGTGATCAGCGCCCGGATCTCGTCATGGGCGAGGATCTTGTCCAGCCTCGCCTTCTCCACGTTCAGGATCTTGCCGCGCAGGGGCAGGACCGCCTGGAAGCGCCGGTCGCGCCCCTGCTTGGCCGACCCGCCCGCCGAGTCACCCTCGACGATGAACAACTCGGCCATCGCCGGGTCCCGCACCGTGCAGTCGGTCAGCTTGCCGGGCAGCGCCGTGACCTCGAGCGCGGACTTCCGCCGCGTGAGTTCCCTGGCCTTGCGGGCGGCCTCGCGGGCCCGCATGGCCGTGATGGCCTTCTCCACGACGCGGCGCGCCACCGCCGGGTGTTCTTCGAAATAGGTCGCCAGCGCCTCCCCGGTCACCGAGTCGACGATCCCGCGGATTTCGGAATTGCCCAGCTTGGTCTTCGTCTGCCCCTCGAACTGGGGCTCGGGCAGCTTGACGCTGAGGACGGCGGTCAGGCCCTCCCGGATGTCATCGCCGGTCAGGTTCTCCTCACCATTCTTGAGCAGGCCGGCCTTGCGGGCGTAATCGTTGACCACCCGGGTCAGGGCCATCTTGAAGCCCGCTTCGTGGGTGCCGCCCTCGTGGGTATGGATGGTGTTGGCGAAGGAGTACAGGGTTTCGACGTACGAGGTGGTCCACTGCAGGGCCATCTCCACCTCGACGCCGTCCCGCTCGGCCCGGTGGCTGATGGGTTCCGGGTGCAGGGGCTCCTTGGTTCGGTTGAGCAGGGCGACAAAGGACTTGAGCCCGCCCATAAAGTGAAACAGGTTGCGTTCCCCGGTACGCTCGTCCCGCAGCTGGATGAGCAGCCCGCTGTTGAGCAGCGCGATCTCCCGGAGGCGCGCCACGACGACGTCGTACTTGAAGTCGGTTTCCTCGAAGATCTGCGGGTCGGGCTTGAACCGGACGAAGGTGCCCGTGTCGCCCGGATCGGTCTCGCCCACCACCGCCAGCTCCGTCACCGGCTTGCCCCGCTGGTAGCGCTGGCGGTGGATCTTCCCGTCCCGCCGGACCTCCACCTCCAGCCATTCCGAGAGGGCGTTGACCACGGATACGCCCACGCCGTGCAGGCCGCCCGAGACCTTGTACGCCTGCCCGTCGAACTTGCCGCCGGCGTGCAGCATGGTCAGGACCACTTCGACGGTCGGGCGCCCGACTTTCGGGTGGATCCCGACGGGGATGCCGCCGCCGTTGTCCCGTACGCTGCAACTGCCGTCGGCGTGCAAGGTCACCGTGATCTCCGTGCAGCGGCCGGCCAGGGCTTCGTCAACGGCGTTGTCCACGACCTCCCAGATCAGGTGGTGCAGGCCACGGGAGCCGGTGGAGCCGATGTACATGCCCGGGCGCCGCCGGACCGCTTCCAGGCCCTCCAGGACCTGGATCTGACTTTCATCGTATCCCCTGTGCTGGGCCACGCGTGAGCCTCCCCGTCCAACCGGTCCGAGTGGCGGCAACGCCGTGTCGCGTCAACACGGCGTTGATTATACCATTGACCGCCGCCAGCCCGGATCATGTGCCGCCTTGTTCCTGGATCAAGGCGCCGCGGCGGCGCAGGGTCAGGGTGGAAATGGGAGACAGAAATGCGCCGCGGTCGGTCAGCACGATCGAGCGCGGCCGACCACCAGCGATGTCGGTCACCCGCCGTTCCGCCTGCAGCAGGCTGACCAGGTCCCGCACCGCCTGCGAGCGCTCCAGGAGCTCCGCGTCCAGGATGGCGATGACCTCCCGGACCGGCACCACCACATCGGAGCCGATATGCAAGAACACGCTCCCACCTTCCCCGGATGCCCCCGCCACCCGCGGGTTCGTTATCCGCCGGCTAGCCGTCCCGGCGCTGCCGGCCGAAGTAATGGTCATAGAGGGACCTTAACAGGGGTCCCAGGGCGCCCCGCACCGTGTCCGGGTCGAGACGATCGGGCGAAAGCCCGGTGCGCAGCATGACATAAGCCAGCAACTGTTGCCGGGTTCCCGGCGGGGGCCCCTCTCCCCTGCGGAGGCGGAGCGCGCAGGCTCGTAGCTGGGTACGCCACTCCGCCAGCAGCGCCGCCCGTTCCTCTCGATACAGCCGGGCGATGCGCGCTGCCGCGGCCGCCTCCCTCAGGGCGGCCGCCACGTCTGGATAGGAAAGCCACGGCTCTCGTTGCAGGAGGGCCCGTACCCTCTGGCGCAGGCGCTCTTCCTCGCCGGCGCGGCAGGCGGGACAAACCGGATCTTCTCCGGAGGGCTTGCCCGCCGGAGGAAAGGGGCAACCACAGCGGGTGCAGAGCGGCCAGCCTTGCAAGCGGGCCCGCTGCCGGCGCCGCCAGGCCGCCACCAGCCAGCGCGCGGCAGCCCTCCTGACCTCGGCGTCCCGCAGCTTGCCCAGGGACGCCACCACCTGTTGCGGGGCCTGGGGCGCTGGCGACGGTGCCCCGGCGGACGCCGGGTTTTCCGCGGCTGCATCCCCGGCGCGCATCCCCGCGGGCCGGGGCGCCGCGCCCCTGGCCTGCCGGAGACCGTGGACGAAACGGATGTCTCGCACCTGTTCGCTGCCCACGGCCCTGTTGAGATCGCGGATGATGGCTGCTTTCAAGAACGCCAGTTGCTGGGCCCAGCCGGCGTGCTCAACGGCCACCACCAGCTCCCCCCCGGCCAGGGACACCGGGCGGGCCCGGGCGGCGATCTCGGGGCCCACCACCCGGTCCCATTCGGCCAGCACCCGTTGCCGCGCCAGCCGGGTCTCCAGGCCGAGCCGCCGCACCAGCGCCTCGAGGGCCCGATCCAGCCGTTCGGTACGGGCGGCACGCGTGTCGTTCACTGGGTTCCCCCCTCGGTGCGACGGCCGGCGGGCTGGGTTGCGGCCGGGGTCACGTCACCGGATCCGGTTCCTCCGGTTCGTGGGGCTTCCCCGCCGCCGGCCGCCGGCAGCGGCAGGCGGATGACCCGGGCCGCGACTTCGGGCGGGTCGGTGGCGGTCAAGAAGACCTGCTCGCAAGCCGCCACGGCGGCCAGCAGGCGCTCCCGCCGCCGGCGGTCCAATTCCGACAGGACATCGTCCAAGAGCAGCACGGGCGTCCGCCCGGTGATCTCCCTGATGACCGCCACTTCCGCCAGCTTGAGCGCGAGAACCAGCGTACGCTGCTGGCCCTGGGAGGCATAGACCCGCGCGTCGCGGCCCCCGAGGAGGATCTGGAATTCGTCCCGCTGGGGACCCCAGAGGGTCACTCCCCGGGCGATCTCCTGGGCGCGCAAGCGGTCCAGGGCGGGTACGCGGGTCGCATCCGCGGCGGCGCCAGCGGCCTCGTTGCCTTCTTCCCCCACCCCTGGCCGGTAGACCAGCTGGACGGGGTCATCGCCGCCGCCCAGCTCCCGCGCGGCCCGATCCACCAGCGGGGCCAGGCGCTCGAGGATCCGCTGGCGCTGGCGGCGGATCTCCAGTCCCCTGGCCACCAGCGGCTCGTCCCAGGCCTCCAGCAAGGCGGGTGCCGCGCGCCCGGCGCGGATCTCCCGGAGCAGCTCGTTGCGCTGGAGCAGGACGCGCTGGTATTCCTGGAGCTGCACCGCGTAGCGGGGAGACAACTGCACCAGGAGCCGGTCGAGAAAGGCGCGGCGCGCCGCCGGACCGTGCTTGATCAAGGCCAGTGCATCGGGTGCGAAATAGACCACCGGCAGGAGACCGTGGAGCTCGGCCAGCCGCTGCCGCTTGCGGCCGTCGATGCGCAGCGCCTTGCCCAGTTGCCGGTGACACGCGATCTCGATCGTCCGGTTCCCGTAGGTGGGGTCATCCCACTCGAGCCGGACGTAGCAGGCGTCGGCACCAAAACGGATCAAGTCGGTGTCGCGGGCCGTCCGCGGTGACGAGCCGGTGGCCGCGAAGTGGACCGCCTCCAGGAGGTTGGTCTTGCCTACCGCGTTGGGCCCGACCAGGGTGATCAGGCCAGGGTCGAGGTCCAGTTCGGCGTGGTGATAGCTGCGAAAGTCTCGCAGCACGAGTCGCCGGATGAACACGCCGCGACCTCCTAGCCTGCCGCCCCCGACCCGCCCCTTCAGGAGATCTTCACCGGGAGGACGATGTAGAAGAAGCCCTCATCGCCGACGCCGCGCAGGCGACTGGCCTTGAGCGGCTCCGTCAACTCAAAGTATACCTCGTCCGTGTCGATGACCTTGAGCCCGTCGATCAGATACCGGGCGTTGAAGCCGATGGTCATGCCCTCGCCCTCGACCTCGGCCGGTACCTCTTCCCGTGCCTCGCCGATCTCCGGGTCGCTGGC
>k87-212166_pt1 | contig 10523 bp, 8 predicted proteins | sample MGYA00084031_6733416 | MGnify analysis MGYA00084031
CCGAGGCCGATCACCAGGGGCGAAGCGGCCCGCACGGCCACGATCTTGTCCGGCTCCTGCTGGCAGACCACTGCGATCGCGTACGCCCCGCGCAGCCGGGGGACCGCGCGGCGGACCGCACGGACCAGGTCGCCGTCATAGCAGGACGCGATCAGGTGGGGAATGACCTCCGTGTCGGTCTCGGAGCGGAAGACGCAGCCCTGACGCTCCAGTTCCGCCCGCAGCTCGGCGTAGTTCTCGATGATGCCGTTGTGCACGACGGCGAACCGGCCCGACGTGTCGGTGTGGGGGTGCGCGTTGCGATCGGACGGCCGGCCGTGCGTGGCCCACCGCGTGTGCCCGATGCCGACGCGGCACCCCGACGGCAGGTTACCCAGGACCGTCTGCAGATCGCTCAGCCGTCCCTTCCGCTTCTCGACCCAGGTCCGCCCGCCGGCGACCAGGGCCACGCCGGCGGAGTCGTAGCCGCGATACTCCAGCCGTTGCAATCCGTCCATCAGCACGGGCAGCGCCTCCCGCCGCCCGATATAGCCAACGATGCCGCACATGCAGATGATCCTCCTCCGCTTTCACAAAAAGGGCCGTGTCCATCCAGCCCGCGCGGTCCCACCGCCGCAGGTTACCGTGGACACGGCCAAAAGGCACAATAGGATGCCCGGGACGACCACTGCCCGTCCCTCGGCCTCACCTGGCCCCTTTGTCTCCGGGATCGCTCCCGGCCTTTGTAGAGCCGCTTACGGTCGTGAGCAACCGGGGGTCACCCGCCGAATCCTCCGAGATCCCCCACCTCGTCAACTTGCGGCCCCGCCGGCCGCAAGTCCTGGCGCTTGCGGATCCTGAACGTCCATGTGCACTTTTGCCGTCCGGTACCTGCGAGTCCCCTTTCTCCCCCCTTTCGTTTCCTCCAACAATGTACGGAGCAAGAAGGAAAACCGTCAAGAAAAAAAGGGTGGCGAGAGCCCGGTGCGCGCCGGGCTACCCGCCGCTGTACTCGATCACCGGCTCCACCCGGAACGCCTGCCATGCGGCGACGTCCGCCCGGGTGAGCGGGGACGACCAGGTGAAGCCGTCCAGGACGGCCGGCTTTCCGTCGGCCCACAACTGCACCGCCTCGACGCCGGGGATCTCCGTGAGGGTGTAGACCAGGGTCGCCACGACGGCGTTCACCGCTGTCTCCCCCCGCACGCCCTCCACCGTCGCGGACAGGTCTACCACCGCGACGCCGTCCACGAGGTTGAAGCCCCGCGCCGTGGTTCCCGGAGGGAACTCACTGAACAGCCCGAGCTCCTCCGGGGGACGGAGCAGCTGCTCCACGCTGACCTTGATCGGAGTAACGGAGAAAGGCACCAGGATCTGTACCGGCTGCAGGGCCTCCATGTGGGCGTCGAAGTCCACGTAGTACACCGTGACCCGCATCGTCTCCGCCGCACCGGCCGAGCGGTCGATGGCCGACCGGCTGGTGGCCGGAGCGTACACCGGCTCCCCCGCTGATCCAGGCTCCGGCGCCGGCCCCGGTCCGACGCCCGCGTCAGGCCCCGCGGCCGCTGCGTCGGCGGCGTCCGCTTCGGCCGCCTGGTCAGCGGCCGCGTCCGCAACCTGCTCCCCGCCCGCTTCGGCGGCCTGCTCCTCATCCACCTCGACAAGCCGGTCCCCACCTGCTTGGGCAGCCCTGTCTGCGGCCCCCTCTGCGGCCTGGCCGACGGCGGGCTCAGGCTCCGCCTCCGCCTGCAGCTGCACACCGTCCGTGGCGGTCGGCATGTCCGCCCCCTTCGTGGCCCAGATGCCCGCCGCCAGCACCACCAGGACCAGCACCAGCACGGGGGTGAGGGGGCTGGCGAGCGCCTCCCGCAGCGCCCTGCCTTCCCGCGCGCGGGAACGGGCGCTCCGCCTCGCACGGGCGCCCGCCGACCCACGGCCTGACGGCCCCTTCTTCTTACTGGAGCTCAGTGCGGATCACCTCCGCGATGGACGCGGCCAGCCGCTGGATGTGCGCCATATCCGTGCCTTCCAGCATCACCCGGATCAGCGGTTCGGTGCCCGAGGCCCGCACGAGCACCCGCCCCTGACCGGCCATCTCCGCCTCGGCCCGGGCAATGGCGGCCTGGATGGCCTGGTTCTGCTCCCAGCCCTCCTTGCGCCCCACGCGCACGTTCTCGAGCCACTGGGGAAGCCGCTGCATGCGGCCGGCCAGGGTGGACAGCGGCTGCTTCTCCCGGGCGACGATGGAGAGCAGCTGAACCGCGGTCAGAATCCCGTCACCCGTGGTGGAGAGTGCGCCGAAGATGACATGGCCGGACTGCTCGCCGCCCAGGCCATGGCCGCCCTTCAGCATCTCCTCCAGCACGTACCGGTCGCCGACCTTCGTCCGCACCAGCCGGATCCCGTGCCGGCGCATCAGCATCTCCAGCCCCATGTTGGACATGACGGTGGTCACGAGGGTGTCATTGGGCAGCTGGCCCCGCGCTTTCAGGTCGAGGGCACAGATCGCCATGATCTGATCGCCGTCCACCAGTTCGCCCCGCTCGTCGACGGCGATGCAGCGGTCCGCGTCGCCGTCGTGCGCGATGCCCGCGTCCGCGCCGTGGGCCCGCACGGCCTCCTGCAGGGCCTCCGGGTGCGTGGAGCCACAGCCGGCGTTGATGTTGAGGCCGTCAGGCGCGGTGTTGAGTGCGATCACCTCCGCGCCCAGTCGACGGAGCACCTCGGGGGACAGCCGGTAGGCCGCGCCGTGGCCGCAGTCCACAACCACCCTGAGGCCGCTGAGCGGGCTCCCCGTGGAGACCAGGTGTTCCACATAGGCCTCCACCGCCTCCGGGCTCTGGCGGATGCTCCCCAGCTCGGCCCCGGTGGGGCGCGGCATGGTGTCGGGCCTGGCCTTGACCAGCGCCTCCAGCTGGTCCTCCACCTCGTCCGGAAGTTTGTAGCCGTCGCCGGAGAAGAACTTGATGCCGTTGTCCGGAGCCGGGTTGTGAGAGGCCGAGATCATCACGCCGAAATCCGCCTTCAGGTGGGTGGTGACGTAGGCGACGCCCGGCGTGGTGATCACCCCGAGGTCGACGACGTCGCCGCCGGCGGAGCAGATCCCGGCGGAGAGCGCCGCCGCCAGCATGGGGCCGGAGCGGCGGGTGTCGCGGCCGATCACCCCCACGACGCGGCCGCCGGACCGCTCGCGCGCCAGCGTCGCCGCCGCCCGCCCCAGGGCAAAGGCGAGTTCGGGGGAGAGGTCCTCCGTGTTGGCCACGCCACGCACACCGTCAGTTCCAAACATCCTCGGCATAGGGAAACCCCTTTCTACTCGATTTCAGCGGGGGAAATGGTGACCTCGATGACCGCCGGATCGATGGCCGTCTCGACGATCTCGGGCGGGTAGATCACCTTCACCGGCAACCGGTGCGTGCCGGGGCCCAGCCCGGCCACGTCCACGTAGGCGATCACCGCGCTGGCGTCCAGGGGATGCACCAGCGTGTAGCGGCCCGTGAGCCGCACCTCGACGGTGCCCTGGCTCAGGGTCACCTCCAACCCCTCGGGGGCGTTCTGCACCGCGATGGGCACCGCGCCGAACAGCTTCTCCGCGCTGACCTCGCGAATCGACACCGCAACCTCGACGGAGGTCTGCGCCAGGCTCGTGCCCGCCGGGGCCACCAGCCGGGCCACCGTGGTGAAGCTCTGGGTCTGGCCCGAAAGGTCCACCGGCTCGGTCTGGACCGCAGACACCTGCGGCAGGCTGCCGTCCAGGGTCGCGGACCGGATGGTGACCTCAGCCGGGCTCACGCTCACCCCGGCCAGCTCAAACCCGGGCGGCAACTCCCCGACGGTCTGGGGCGACACCGTCACCCGCTTGCCGGGCGGCAGCTCCTCCCACGTGATCTCCACCTCGGCGTAGTGCTCGGCCAGCTTCTCCACCGGCTGCATCACCGCGTCTACGAGCCGGACCGCCTTCTGGAGGCGCGTCCGGGTCTCCGTCAGCCTGCCGTCCTGAAGGGGCGGCTCCAGATCCGCCCCCTGGAGCGCAACCACCGCGCTGCGCACCAGGCCAAGGTAGTCCGCCCGGCCGGACACGAAGATCGTGCCGTTCACCGGAACGGCGGTGTAGCGGAACTCCCGGTCGCCCACGGCCACGATCCCCGACTCGGGCGTAACCGCCACCGGCACGGTCAGGGTACGGTTCTCCACCAGCGTGACGGTCACGGTCGCAGGGTTGGCCCGGTACTCCACCTGACCCTCGTAGCGGGGAGGTCCCGACACCTGGACCCGGACCTCCTGTGCCCGGCCCGCCTGCTGCACGGTCCTGTAGTCCACCCATGCCCGGAGGTCGTCGGCCTTCAGCGACGAGACCAGCAGGTTGGGGCCGGTGACCCGCACCTCCACCTCGGTCTCCAGGTCCCGGCGGCCCTCATAGATCTCATACTCCGGATGGGAGATCACTTCGAGCGGAACGTCGAAGGTCACCGACGTCACCTTGTTGTAGTCCTGCACTACCATGGCCCAGAGCAGGACGGCCACGGCGAGCGAGAGCAGCTTCAGCCAGAAGTCGTGCCGCAGAAGGGCAAGCAGCCGCCGGATCATGACGAAGCCCCCCAGTTAAAGAGGCCCCGCACCGGTCCAGGCCGCCTGTTGCCCTCCGTCAGCTTCAGCAGCAGCTCCCGCAGGGACTTCTCGTCCAGGTTCCGGGTGAGCTGACGCTGCACCGCCACCGAGATCACGCCCGTCTCTTCCGACACCACCACCACGACGCAGTCGCTCTGTTCGGTGATCCCGACCGCAGCCCGGTGGCGGGTGCCCAGCTCGTGCGGCAGGACGGTGGCCTCGGCCAGCGGCAGCCAGCAGGCAGCGGCCGCGACGCGGTTCTGCCGGATGACGGCGGCGCCGTCGTGCAGCGGGGTCTTCTCCACGAAGATGTTGACCAGCAGCTCCGCCGAGACCAGCGCATCGAGCTTGATGCCGGAGTCGATGAACTCGTTGAGGCCAGTCTCCCGCTCAATGACGATCAGGGCGCCCGTTTTGGTGCGCCCGAGAATCTCGGCGGCGCGCACGACCTGGTCGATCATGCGCACCCGCTCCTCGTCGCCGAACTCATCCACCCGGAAGCTCGTCTTGATCAGCCGGCCCCGGCCGAGGTGCTCCAGGGCCCGACGGAGCTCCGGTTGAAAGATGATGGGCAAGGCAACGGACGCGGCGATGAACACGTTCTCCAGGATGAACTGAATGGTATAAAAGCGCAGGGCCTCGGCCACCTGGAGCGCGACCACCAGGATGATGACGCCGTTGATCAGGGGCACCGCCCGGGTGCCGCGTATCAGGGAGAATAACTTATAAAAAAGATACGCGACCAGGCTGATGTCCAGCACGGTGCGGAAGACGTCCCACAGCGACCGCACACCCAGGCCGGCCAGGAAGTTGACGACACTGGTCAGGTCTACCGGAGCCACCCCCTCGCGGGAACCCCTGCATCTTCCTCTATGATAGCATGCGTCGATCGATCTCACTATTGGACGAACAGGTGCTCAGAAAAGTTCGGGCGGCGCCCCGACGGGGACGCCGCCCTGTTCCGCGTCACTACTCCTCGGTCGTGTCGTCCTCGCTGGCCGAGGTGTAATAGGCCAGGCTCTGCAGTTCGATGGTCAGATCGATGTTCTGCACGAACACGCCGTCCACGTTCAGCTTCGCGGGCGCAAAGTTCAGGATGGCCTCGACGCCGCCCGCCTTCAACAGCTCGGCCGTCTGCTGGGCCGAGGACGCCGGCACCGTGATGATGCCGATCTTCACGCCCTGCTGCCGGCAGGTCTCGACCATCTCGGACACGTGCTGCACCCGGACGCCCAGGATCTCCTGCCCGACCTTCTCGGGATCCACATCGAAGATCGCTGCGATGACGATATCCTTGTGTTGGGTGAGCGAGTACCGGGCGAGGGCGTAGCCCAGGTGGCCGAAGCCGACCAGCGCGGCCTTGACACCGCGGTGAAGGCCCAGGATGCGTGCGATCCGGCGGCTGAGCATGGCGGTGTCATAGCCCACCCCGCGGGTCCCGAAGGCGCCGAAGTAGGCGAGGTCCTTCCGGATCTGTTCCGGGGAGAGCCCGGTCTTTTCGGCCAGCTCTGCCGACGAGACGATGGGAACATCAGCGGCGGCCAGATCGCTGACGACCCGCAGGTACACGGGCAATCGCCGGATGGCAGCATCAGGAATGTTGGTCCGTCGCATGCACCAGCCCCCTGATTCGCAAGTATGGCAACCGGAGGGTCAGAACTTCCGGTTGATGACAAACTCAGCGAGGGTCTTGAGGGCCGGCCGGGTCGCCAGCGTCGGCACATGGTCCAGGGCCCGCACGGCCTTCTCGATGTGCTCCCGCGCCTTCCGGCGGGCGTAGTCGAAGGAGCCGGACTCCGTCAGGATCTCCTTGACGCGCGCGACCGCGGTATCATCGATCGACCGGCTCAGGATCAGCTCCCGCAGCTCGGCCCGGCGCGGGGCATGCGCCAGGCCGTGAATCACCGGCAACGTCAGGATGCCGATCTTGAGGTCGCCGCAGACCGGCTTGCCCACCGTCTCCTCGTCCCCGAAGAAGTCAAGGAGGTCGTCGGCGATCTGAAAGCTGAGCCCGACGCCCATGCCGTAATCGTAGACGGCCTGCACCTGCTCCTCTCCGACCCCGGCCATAACCGCCCCGAGGCGGCAGGCCTCGGCGATCAGGTAGCCCGTCTTGCGGGCGATCCGGCGGTAGTAATCCTCCTCCGTCTGCTCCACGTCAAAGTAGGAGGCCATCTGGGCAAGCTCCCCCTGGCTCATCTCCCGAACCACTTCGGACATGAGCCGGACGACGCGGTTGTTGCCGGTGTCGGCCAGCAGGGTGAACGCCTTGGCGAAGAGGTAGTCACCCGTGAGGACCGACACCTGGTTGTTCCAGAGCGCGTTGACGGTCGGCCGCCCGCGCCGCAGGTCGGCGTTGTCCACCACGTCGTCGTGGACCAGGGTGGCCATGTGAATGAGTTCCACCGCCACCGCCACGTCGATGACCTGCTTCAGTTCCACCCCGGGGAAGCGGCTGGCCAGGATCACCAGCGCCGGGCGAATGCGCTTCCCGCCCGACCGCAAGAGATGGGTCGAGACCTCTTCCAGCATCGTCTCCTGCGTCGAAAGCGCCGCTTCAATGGCAGTCTCCACCTGCCGCAGGTCATCGGCGATGGATGAGAAGACGTCGAGCGGCCTGATATTGCCGGCGAGCGGTTGCGAACTCACCTGATCACCTGCTCTTTCCCAAGGTCGAACGGACCTGGTCCGAAAGGAGGAGCCAGCCGCCGCACATCGGGCTTGTGATATCATTCCTATTGTACCATGACGAATGTCAATCGCAAACTGTAAAGACTACGCACTCGGTCTCACTCCAGGGACTCCGCCAGGGCCATGAGCTGGCGCATCCGGTGCGCCGCACCGGACTTGCTGACAGGCGGGCGGCACAGCTCGCCCAGCTCCTTCAGGCTGGCGTCAGGGTAGGCCAGCCGGAGACCCGCCAGTTCCCGCAGCGGCGGCGAGACCCGCTCCAGGGCACCGGCCGCCTCCAGCCGTTTAATGGCCTCCACCTGGCGGGCCGCCGCGTCCGCCTGCTTGGTCATATTGGCGACCTCGGCGTTGACCTGGCGGTTCACCTGGTTCTTCATCTCCTTGATGACGCGCACCTCTTCGTAGCGCAGGAGGGCCTGGTGCGCGCCGACGAGCCCGAGAAAACGGATGATCTGGTCGGCCTCCTTGATGTACAGGACCAGGGACTCCCGGCGGGCGACCATGCGTGCCGCGATGCCGCCGCGGAAGAGCATCTGGCCCAGGGCGTCCGCCGCCTCCGTGGCCGTCGTGGTGATCTCCAGGTGGTGCTGCTTTTCCGGACCCGCCACCCAGCCGCTGCCCAGGAAGGTGCCCCGCAGAAACGCGCGGCGACAGTGGTCGTTGGCCAACTCCGGGGGCTCCACCCAGTCGGCGGGCCGCCCCGCCTCGTCGATGAAGCCCGCCAGCTGCAGCAGCTCGGCGACCCCGGGCTGGTGCGGGATGTGCACCCGGTACACGAGGTTCTTGCGCAACTTGCGGCGCCGCATGACCATGACCTCGTACCGCACCGGCGAGACGCTCTTCAGCAGCCGGATCACCTTGCGGGACACCGGGGCCGAGTCGGTGGAGAGGGTGAGGGCGAACCGCCCCCGCCCCGACAGTTCCAGGCGCCCCAACGCCCGCACCAGTCCCGCCAGCTCCATCCGCCGGCAGCACGGCAGCTCGGGCGTCAGCAGCGCCAGCTCCGCCTTGACCATCGCCGAGAAAGAGAGTTCTTCAGACAACGCCTATGCCTCCCGGGGCTGCCCGTAGCCGGTGCGCATGGAGCGGAAGATGCGTCGACGCTCCTCCGGCGGAAGAACGATCGGCTCCCCCAACTGCCGCGCCAGCAGGAAGACCTGCGCGGCCACCTCCACCGCCACCGCGGCCGCGTAGGCCTGCTCCACCGTCTCCCCGACCGTGACAACGCCGTGGTTCTGCAGCAGCGCGGCGGCGCCCTCGTCGCCCAGGGCCTCCGCGACCACCTCCGCGAGCCGCTCCGTGCCGGCGGGGGCGTACGGCGCACAGGGGACCTCCGCCCCCACCAGCGCGGCCAGCTCCGTGGAGATCACGGGGATCTCCCGCCCGGTGCAGGCAAAGGCCGTCGCGTGGAGGGAGTGGGTGTGCACCACCCCGCCCACGTCCGGACGCCGCCGGTAGACAAACCGGTGCAGAGCCGTTTCCGTGGAGGGCCGCCGCCGCGCGTCCACCACCCGTCCGTCCAGGTCCAGGATGCAGATGTCCGCCGGTTCCAGCGATTCGTAGGGCAGGCCGCTGGGGGTGACCGCGAACAGGGAGGTTCCCGGGATGCGGCAGGAGACGTTGCCCTCCTTCATCCGCACCAACCCCTCCGCCTTCATGCGGCGGGCAACGGCCAGGACCGCCCGCCGCGCGGCCTCGTGCAGGAGGCCGCCGGCCTCGTCCTCCTCGCCGAGGATCAGCGTGCCGCCGCGGATCCGGGCCGGCCTGCCGGCCCACTCCGGCGCCACCGCGTCCACGCCCCAGAGCAGCGGCGCGTCGCCCACCACCACCGGCTCGCCGGCGGCCATCACGGCCGGCCGCGTGCGGTCGAGGAGCTCCAGCGCCGAGAAGGCGCGGCTCGCGAGGATGGCATCCTCGGGGTGCGCGGCGCCGTCCAGCCGACGGGCGAGCCAGCGGGCCGTCTGCCGCAGGGCCGCCGCCCGCTCCCGCAGCTCTTCGCTGCGGGCCATGATGCCGCCCACCAGGGAAGCCGCCTCCATCAGCGCGGCCGGGGCCGTCAGGCCGTGCTGGTCGATCAGCATGGTGACCCGCTCCATGAAGGCCGGGTCCTGAAGGGCCTCGCGGCAGTGCTGCAGCAGCACCCGCCCCCCGAGGGTCGGCTGCCGGTCCATCCAGGCGTCCAGGTCGTGCAGCGCGCGGCCGACCGCCTCCCGCAGCCGCCCGATCTCCGCGGGCCTGTCCGCGCACCCGGCCCGCTCCGGCTGCCACTCCGGATCCACCCAGACGATGCGGCCTTCAGCCTCTCCGGGCCATACCCCCTGCGCACGGTAAACGGCCATCTACCCAACCCCCTCCTGGCGGGAACGCTCCCGCAGCCGCTGTCGGAACAGAAAGAACTCCCAGGGAGTGCGCCCCACGTGCGGCCGCCTGGCCAGGAACACGTGCCCGATCGCCTGGGCCAGCTTCTCCGGGTCGTGCCGCACGTAGTCCCCCTCGATCCGCAACAGGTCGCGCGCGACCACCTGAACGCCCATCCGCTGAGCTGCCGGGTCGAGGACGACGGGCTCCGCGCCCTCCTCCCGGTACCGCTCGCGCAGCCGCGCGGGCACCTGCCGGGTGTTGACGAGGCAGACGTCGAACAGCCCGAAACCGCCGTGGTCGATCAGCGCCTTCATATGGTCCGAGACCTTGAACCCGTCGGTCTCCCCGGGCTCGGTCATGATATTACAGACGTAGATCTTCAACGCCGGCGAGCGCCGGATCGCATCGGCCACCCCGGGCACCAACAGGTTCGGCATGATGGAGGTGTAGAGGCTGCCCGGGCCCAGGACGATCAGCTCGGCCTCCGCGATGGCGGACAGCACGTCGTCAAGGGCGGCGATCTTCCCGCCCGGGTCCGCCGGATCCAGGAAGACGCGCCGGATGGGGCTGCCGGCCCTGCCGATAGCCGACTCGCCGGACACCATCCGCCCGTCGGCCAGCTCCGCCCGCAGCACGACGTGATCCAGCGTGGACGGCAGGACCCGGCCGCGCACGGCCAGCACCTCGCTCGCGGCCTTGACCGCCTGGTAGAAGTCGCCGGTCGTCTCGGACATCGCGAGGATGAACAGGTTGCCGAAGGGATGGCCGGCCAGCCCTTCCCCGTTGGTGAAGCGGTACTGGAACAGCCGCTCCATCAGCGGCTCGATGTCCGCCAGGGCGATCAGGCAGTTGCGGATGTCGCCCGGCGGCAGGATGCCGAACTC
>k87-1157360_pt1 | contig 10522 bp, 9 predicted proteins | sample MGYA00084031_6733416 | MGnify analysis MGYA00084031
TGGCATGAAAAGCAGTTCTAGTGCCCTATTCTACATGTTTGTCCGCTGCCAATCCATCCACAATTTGGTGAAGAAGAGAAACAATGAAATCATTTGCCGGATATTGACAATGCAAATGGCTGATCGGCCTTGGGCTGTTTTCCGTGATGGTCAGCAGCATTCCGACTCTTTTTGTCTATCTCCTGGGTTGGCTTCTCAGTTTTCTGGGAGAAGCTACGCTGCTTCTCCTCCTGCGGCGGCAGCATGGAAAGCTGCGGGAAGCGCTGATGTACACTGCCGGCATCGGTCTTGTTGTTCTTTGGTCTGTCCTGTAAATGAAAAGAAACTCAAGAGAGCATGCAAAAAACCAACGGATACACGCACCGTTGGTTTTTATCGTCTGTTCAACTCTTCGTTTCAGTTGAGCCACACTCGTTCGTAAACGGTTACCGTTTCAGCCGATGTACGATCTGGGCCACCTTCCGGGCAGCCCGCTCTGCTTCCTCAACCGTATTGGTGATTCCGAAGCTGAACCGAATCGCCGATTGGGCTACAGGGTCATCCAGGCACATCGCTTCGAGCACATGCGACAGCTCCAGCGAGCCGGACGTACAGGCGGAGCCGCTCGCGGCTGCCACTCCCTCCAGATCGAGGTTCATCAGCATCGTTTCGGTATGGACACCGGGAAAGCTTACGTTCAGAATATGCGGGAGGTGTTTTTCCGGATGCCCGTTTACCTCAAAAGAGATGCCTTCCTGCTGCCAGCACTGGAGCATTGTGGTGCGCATCTGCCGGTACTTGGCTACGCGCTCCTCCATTTCCTCCTGTGCGATCCTGGCCGCTTCGGCAAATCCGATGATACTCGCCAGATTTTCCGTACCCGCCCTGCGTTTGCGCTCCTGCGAGCCGCCGTGCAGGTAAGGGGTAAACGGCACCTTGCGTCCCAAGAACAGCGCCCCGACTCCTTTGGGGCCATTGATTTTATGGGCGGAAACAGACAGCATGTCGACAGGCAGCTTGCTGACGCTGATCGGCAAAACGCCCACGGCCTGCACGGCATCCGTGTGAAAAACGATTTCGCGCTCGCGTAGATAGCTACCCATTTCTTCGATCGGCTGAATCGTTCCGACCTCATTGTTGCCGTACATGATCGATACGAGGATTGTATCCGGCCGTACTGCTTTTTTCAGCTCGTCTGTGCTGATCAAGCCCGTTTTGTCCGCAGGGAGATACGTTACTTCAAAGCCGAGCTGTTCCAGATGCTCGCAAGCATGCAGAACGGCATGGTGTTCGATGCTGGACGTGATCACGTGGCGGCCACGCTCGCGCTGGGCCATCGCTCCGCCAATGATCGCCATATTGTCCGCTTCCGTGCCGCCGCTCGTAAAGACCAGGGTCTGCGGATCGGCATCGAGGAAGCGGGCGATCGTATCGCGGGCTCCTTCCAGAGCTTGTCTCGCTTCACGCCCAAAGCCGTGGACACTCGATGGATTTCCGTACACTTCTGTCAAAAATGGATGCATCGCTTCCACCACACGGGGATGTACCGGTGTCGTGGCGGCGTGGTCCAGATAGATTCGCTCTCGCACTAATGTCACCTTCTATATATAGAACATGTAGCCGTCAGAATGGCCTTCATCCTTATAACTGATCAAATCCTGCAAGGATGTGGAATCGAGTACTGCGGAAATGCTGTCGCGGATACGCAGCCAGAGGTAGCGCTTGGCCGGGTCTTCCTCCTCGGCAAACTCGACCGGGCTGATCGGTCCCTCCAAAACGCGGATGATGTCTCCCGCAGAGATTTCCTCGGGCTGTTTCGCCAAGACGTAGCCGCCGTACGCTCCGCGAATGCTTTTTACCAATCCTGCGTTGCGCAGCGGCGCGACGAGCTGCTCCAGATAATGCTCAGACAAATCGTGGCGCTGGGCGATACTTCTCAGCGAAACCGGCCCCTCTCCAAAGCGGTTGGCCAGCTCCATCATGATCGTGAGGCCGTAACGTCCTTTCGTAGATATTTTCACAGTAACAACTCTCCTCTATCTGCAGTATTCCCCGCAAACCAGTTTCCCCGTCTCTTACATTTCTCGGCTCGTCGGGGACACACTAGCTTCCAGGGGGTGAATGCACGATGGCAACGAACAAACGCTCGGAGAGAGGGCGCAACCATCCCTCCGACACGCTTTACGACCAGCCGGCCGGTACCATTGCCCACAAAGCTCGTTTTGGCGCCAGCGAACAGAGCAAGCAGCCAAATGAAAACGGCGATCTGCCCAACAAACCGGGCGGAAATGTGCGAACCTAAGCGATGCTCCCCCGTACCTTGGGGGAGTTTTTTATACGATATCAGCTTTGCGAATCGTCTGTTACCTTGTTTCGCTCATTTTGCAGGCGGCCGATTTCCTGTTCGTAGCCGATCGGCTTCGGCCGGTAAAATGCATAGTCCACCCCGTCCGGCAAATATTGCTGCTCAACATAGCCGCCAGGGTAGTTGTGCGGATACAAATATCCTTTTCCATGACCGAGGCGGGAAGCCCCTTTGTATGCGGAGTCGCGCAGATGGATCGGAACCGGCTTGTGGCCGTCTGTCCGAATCGTCTCTAGCGCCTGATTAATCCCGTTGTACGCCGCATTGCTCTTTGGAGCTGTCGCCAGATAGGTCGTCGCTTGGGCCAAAGGAATCCGTCCCTCCGGCATGCCGACCAGCTCCAGCGCCTGGAAGCAGGATACGGCCACGGTAATTGCTTGCGGATCGGCATTTCCGATGTCTTCGGAAGCCGATATAATCAGGCGGCGGGCGATAAACCGCGGGTCTTCCCCAGCGTCGATCATCCGGGCAAGCCAATACAGGGCCGCGTCCGGATCAGAGCCGCGGATGGATTTGATGAAAGCAGAAGCCGTGTCGTAATGGTTGTCACCGCTTTTGTCGTAACGAACAGCACGCCGCTGGATCGACTCCACGGCCACATCGAGCGTGATGACGATGCGTCCGTCCGGTCCGGGAGGCGTTGTCGTTGCAGCCAGCTCCAGCGCGTTGAGCAGTCTGCGCGCATCGCCCTCGGCGTATTGGATCAAGTGATCCCTCGCCTCCGGCTCAACCTCCACATACAGCTCCGCCAAGCCGTTCTCTTCATCTGTCAAAGCCCGCTGTATCACCTGTTCAAGGTGTTCATGCGTCAATGGCTGGAGTTGGAAAATTTGCGACCGCGAAAGCAGTGCCGGATTTACCTCGAAAAACGGATTCTCCGTCGTCGCTCCAATTAGCGTAATGGTGCCCTCCTCCACATACGGAAGCAAGGCATCCTGCTGCGATTTATTGAAGCGATGGATCTCATCCACGAACAGCGTTGTCCGCTGGCCGCCCATAACCAGCCGTTCCTTCGCCTCGTCGACGACTTTGCGAATGTCAGCCACCCCTGCCGTTACGGCATTCAGCTCGGCAAAATGCGTCCGTGTCGTGCGGGCAATCACCTTGGCCAAGGTCGTTTTGCCTGTTCCCGGCGGCCCGTAAAAAATCAGCGAAGAAACCTGGTCAGCCTCAATCGCCCGGCGCAACAGCTTCCCTTCTCCAAGAATATGTTCCTGGCCGATCACATCGCGGATCGTCTGCGGTCGCATCCGGGCAGCAAGCGGCTTGCTTTGTCCCTTGTCGTTTGCTTCATGGGCAAATGAAAACAGATCCATGTCGCTCTACCCTTTTGCCGGCTGCCAGTCCAACAGATCGCGGACGACAACACTCGCTAGAATAAGTCCTGCTACGGAAGGGACAAATGCATTGCTGGCCGGGGGCTGACGCACTTTGCTGATCGGCGAATTCGGATCGGTTACGATCTGTTCGCGGACATCGGTGCGGATGGTCACCGGGATCTCCTTGGAGTACACCACTTTTACACCCTTGTAAATGCCGCTTTTTCTCAGTTCGCGGCGGATTACCTTGGCAATCGGATCGTAGCTGGTCTGGGAAATATCGGCCACTTCAAACTTTGTCGGGTCCATTTTGTTGGCCGCTCCCATGCTGGAGATGATCGGAATGTTGCGTCGTTTCGCTTCCAGTATCAGGTGCAGCTTGGCCGACATCGTATCCATCGCATCGACGATGTAATCAAGCTCATGGGCAAACAGCTGATCGGCCGTTTCCGCATTGTAAAACATGTTCAGCGTGACAACCTCGCAAGCCGGGTTGATGGCGGCAATCCGCTCTTTCATCAGTTCGGCTTTCTTTTGACCGATCGTATTGAGCGTAGCATGAATTTGGCGATTGATATTGGTAATGTCGACGACGTCCTTGTCCACCAGTACCAGCTTGCCTACGCCGGTGCGGGCCAAAGCTTCGACCGTGAAGGAACCGACACCCCCTACACCGAGTACCGCTACTGTGCTGTTTTTCATTTTTTCCAAACCTTCGGGACCGAAGGCCAATTCGCAACGAGAAAATTGATGAAGCATCCACCGTCAACCTTTCTGATCAAAGCATGACAATTCTTGAGGAACAAATCCAATCCGTTTATCGACTGGAAGGAGCATAAACGATATGCAATCGGAAAAGTAGGAATGTCAGACAAAAAAGGAGCCCCAAAATGCCGTGCTGCTCCTACAGTTTTGAACCTGCTCATCGCAGGTGGGTGTCTTGCCCAACCGTCCCGGACGTCCACTCGATGGAGGCATGTCCTCGCGATTGCGGACGAAAAACTCCCTAAAAAGACTTTGTGGCTCAAAACTATCGGAAGTCACGTACATCGCAGGGCTATTTATCAGTATTACCAATGTATCAAACGCTCATGCGACTGTGCAAGCCCGCTTATTCGGCTTCTTCGTCTTTTACCGTCGTCATGATGTTCAGCTCAGCCAGCTGCTTGTCGTCCACCGGACCTGGCGCATCTACCATCAGATCGCTTGCGCTCGCTGTTTTCGGGAACGCGATCACTTCACGCAGGTTGCTGCGGCCGGCCAGCAGCATGATCAAGCGGTCCAGACCGAGTGCGATCCCGCCGTGAGGAGGCGTACCGAAGTCGAATGCGTCAAGCAGGAAGCCGAACTTTTGTTTTGCTTCTTCTTCGGTCAGGCCGAGTGTACGGAACATTTTTTCCTGTACGTCGCGCTTGTAAATCCGCATCGAACCGCCGCCCAGCTCGTAGCCGTTGAGCACCATGTCGTAGGCCTGCGCCCGGACTTGGCCAGGATCGCTTTCCAACAGGTGCAAATCTTCGTCTTTTGGACGGGTGAACGGATGGTGCAGAGCCAGATAGCGCTGCGATTCCTCATCCCACTCGACCAGCGGGAAGTCGACGACCCAGAGGAAGGCGAACTGGCTGTGGTCGATCAGGCCAAGCTCGGCACCCAGCTTGGAGCGAAGCGCGCCCAAGGCATCGGCCACGACTTTCGGCTTGTCGGCCACAAACAGGAGCAGGTCTCCCTCTTCTACGGCCAGTCGTTCTTTCAGGCTGTTGATTTCTGCTTCGCCAAAGAACTTGGCGATCGGCCCTTTGACTTCGCCGTCCTTGAAGCCCATCCACGCCAGGCCTTTTGCACCGTAGCGGGACGCGAACTTGCCGAGATCATCCGCTTCTTTGCGGGAGTAATGTCCGCAGCCTTTCGCGTTGATCGCCTTTACCTGGCCACCGCCAGAGACGACGCTGGCAAACACTTTGAAATCGCTGGTTGCGACGAGGTCGGACACATCGGTCAGCTCCATGCCGAAGCGTACGTCCGGTTTGTCGGAACCGTAACGGGCCATCGCCTCCGCATACGTCAGACGCGGGAATGGTCTCGGCACGTCTACGCCGATCGTCGTTTTGAATACATGGGCAATCATTTCTTCCATCATCGGCAGCAGCTCTTCCATAGACAGGAACGAGGTCTCGATGTCCACCTGGGTGAATTCAGGCTGGCGGTCCGCACGCAAGTCTTCGTCACGGAAGCAGCGGGCGATCTGGTAGTAGCGCTCCATGCCGGATACCATCAGCAATTGCTTGAACAACTGCGGAGATTGCGGAAGCACGAAGAATTCGCCTGGATGCACGCGGGACGGCACCAGATACTCACGCGCTCCTTCCGGCGTGCTCTTGGTCAGCATCGGTGTTTCTACTTCGACAAAGCCCTTCTCGTCGAGGAAATCGCGGAATGCTTTGGCTGCCTTGCTGCGGAGAATCAGGGAGCGCTGCATTTCCGGTCGGCGAAGGTCCAGGTAACGGTATTTCAGGCGGACCTGCTCATCTACGTCGATGTCATCCTCGATTTGGAACGGAGGCGTTTTGGCGTCGTTCAGGATGATGATTTCGCTCACGATCACTTCGACTTCGCCCGTTTTCAGCTTCGGATTGACAGCCTCCGGTGCGCGCTTGACGACGGTCCCCTTTACAGCCAGCACGTACTCGCTGCGTACTTTGTCTGCCACTTCCCATGCGTTCTTGTTGTGCTCCGGATTAAAAACGATCTGGAGGATACCTGTTCTGTCGCGGAAGTCGATAAAGATAACGCCGCCGAGGTCGCGACGCTTTTGCACCCATCCGTTCAGGATGACTTCCTGTCCTACCTGTTCAAGTCCAACCTCTCCACATTGCACGGTACGATATTGCCAACTCATTTTTGATTTCCTCCACTCATTTTTCTGATGTCGATCTTGTATTTATCCCAAGCGGCTTGCGATGACAGCCGGCAGCTCAGCCAGCTTGATCTCCTGCTGCTCCCCAGTGGCCATTTCTTTCAGAACCGCTGTTCCGCTGGCCAGCTCGGACTCGCCAATAATGACGGTAAATCTCGCAGCCAGCCGGTCCGCTTGTTTCAACTGCGCTTTCATCTTGCGGTCGAGATAGTCCAGCTCAGCCGCCACACCTGCGCTGCGCAGACGGTCGACGAGGCGGAAGGCTGCCGACTTCGCATCCGGCGTCTGAATCGCCACGAAGCAGTCGATGCCGACGGACACCGGCAGTTGGACCCCCTGCTTCTCGAGAGCGAGCAGAAGCCGCTCGATACTGAGGGCAAAGCCGATTCCCGGCATGTCGTCGCCGCCGAGCTCTGCCACCAGCCCGTTGTAGCGTCCGCCGCCGCAGAGCGTTTCTACGGCACCGATTTCTGCCATTTTGATCTCGAAGGCAGTCTGGGTGTAGTAGTCGAGACCGCGAACCATGCGCGGGTTTACCGTGTAGGCGATTCCCAGCTCGGTCAGGTACGCTTTGACCGCTTCAAAATGCGCGGCAGACTCATCGCTCAAATACTCCAAAATAGAAGGAGCATCTTTTGTCAGCGTTTTGCAGGTTTCGTTTTTGCAGTCGAGCACACGCAGCGGATTGCGGTCAATCCGGGATTGACAGTCTGGGCAAAGCTGATCGCGCACGCCGTTCAGATGTTCGAGCAGGTGCTTGCGGTGGTTCGCCCGGTCCTCCAGCGTGCCCACGCTGTTGAGCTCGACACTCAGTCCTGTCAGCCCAAGCTCTTGATAGAGCCGCATCGCCAAAGCGATCACTTCCGCGTCAATCGCCGGATCGCTGGAGCCGATCGCTTCCGCTCCGAACTGGACGAACTGCCGGTAGCGTCCAGCTTGCGGGCGCTCGTGGCGGAACATCGGCCCGAGGTAGTACATCTTGACCGGCTGATTGGGCGAGCCGTACAGCTTGTTCTCCACGTAGGAGCGGACTACGCCAGCCGTTCCCTCCGGGCGAAGCGTCAAGGCGTCCTCGCTGCGCGGATTGGAGACGTTGTACATTTCCTTCTCGACGATGTCCGTCGTTTCTCCGACACCGCGCTGGAACAGCTCTGTGCTTTCAAACAGCGGTGTGCGGATCTCGTGATAGTTGAACCGTCTGCACAAGTCGCGCGCTTTGGCCTCGATGTAATGCCACAGTTCAACCGTACCTGGCATAATATCCTGCGTGCCGCGAGGAATTTGAATCTTTGCCATCTGTTAACCCTCCATCTTTGCTTCCTGCCGGAAACTAGTTCAAACCAAAACAAAAAATCTCCCGCCTCTGACATGCCGCTTGATGCAAACATGTCAGGGACGAGAGATCGGTTTTGCTCCCGTGGTGCCACCCTGCTTGGACTCCATTTCTCATACCGGAGCCCCACTTTTCCAGTCGTTAACGCCGACTTACGCCTGCCAGTTACTAAAAAGGGCAAAAAGCCGCTTCGTTCACTGCGGTCTTCGGGGATGTCATTCACCAAGTCGTCATAGGGAAATGCTCTCAGCCGCGGCAATTCCTCTCTGGCTATCCGTTTCCTGGGTACTTGTTCCCGTCATTAGATCGTTGTAAAAAAGGTCCTTTGAAAATCTTAATGCAAATCATAGCAAACGGCGAATCAGGCGTCAACAGGCACCGGATAAAACTTTTTTGACTGCGCCAAATTGACCAGCCGCACCTTACTTGCCTGCTCCGGCCTTTTCCACTGATGCTTGCGTGGACATTCCCCCGTACACCTGGTCGAGATCGCGGAGCTTCTCTTCGGTCAAAGTCCGGTACGTCTCGTTATACGTCTTCGGGTCCTTTGGATTCGGCCACCTGACAAGCTTGCCGCTGCCGGGGGCCATCAGCTTGGAGACGGCTCCGCAGCCGAGTCCGAGGATGGTCTGCGCCTCTTCCATGATCATGATGTTGTAGATGCTCTCCTGTCCCTCAAGGGCGTAGCCGACATTTTCCAGATTGCCCAGGATGTTTTTCTGGCGGTAAAGGTAGTAGGGATGATAGCCTTTTTCCCTCGTCCAACGGGAAGCAAGCTCCATCATCCGGCTCACTTCCTCCCGGCTGGCCACCTGGTAGCGCTCCTTGTTCTGCGTCATTTCGGAGGCCCGCTTGAATGAGAGGGTGTGAACCGTCAAGGAAGTAGGCATCAGCTTTTCTACTTCCCGCAGGCTGTGCTCCCATTCCTTCAGCCCTTCACCCGGCAAACCGATGATCAAATCCATATTGATGTTGGTCAAACCCATTTCCATCGCCAAATGGTATTTCTCAATCGTTTCCTCCACCGTATGATGACGTCCGATCGCCCGCAGCGTTTCCTGGGTGAACGATTGCGGATTGATGCTGATGCGGTCAACCTCCCACCGCTTCATCACGTCCAGCTTTTCACGGGTAATCGTGTCGGGCCTGCCTGCCTCCACTGTCAGCTCGCGTACGCCATCCATATGCGGAAAGGTCCGATGCATCGTCTGAAACAACTGATCCATGTCATCTGCCGTAATGCTCGTCGGCGTCCCTCCGCCAAAATAAATCGAGGTGATCCGCATATCCCGTTCCGTGAGCCATTGGCCCATTCGTTCGATCTCGTAGTGCAGCCCTTCCAGAAAAGGATTCACTGACGCTGTATGGCTGCGGATGGCGTATGCCGGAAAGGTGCAGTACGCACACTTGGTCGGGCAAAACGGAATCCCGATGTATACAGAAAGCTCCCGGTCGATCTGGTAAAAATCAGGAACGACTTTCAACTGCCTGTCGACGATCTCCTGAAGCAAGGAAAGCTTGTGGGGCCGAACCATGTAGTCCTTTTGCAAGCGGCAGTGAACGGCTTCCCGCTCCGCTCCTGACGAAAGCAGGCTATGCATCAGCTTGGTAGGCCGGATGCCGGTGAGCACGCCCCAGCCTTGCTCGATGCCCGTCAGTTCTTCCAGAAGTTGGAGCAAAACATAGCTGACAGCACGCTTGGCGATTTTCCGCTGTTCCTTTTCCTCCAGGACCGTGTACGGACGCTCCACCATCCGCTTTTCATGCCGGTCTCCTGCATGCAATTCTCCTGTGGCACAGACGCCATCTCCACGCTCCTCCAGGGAAAGCCGGATGCGAAGGCTGTCTGAGCCTTTCCATTCCGATACATATACAATTTCCGGGTCTTCATAAAACAAGGCGAGAATCAAACCGATTTCCCGCTCGAATTGATGTCCTTCACACTTCACCTGAATCATGGGTTCACCTGCTTTTCAGTCTGCCCCTTCATCTTATCCGACAAAAAAAGCGTGGTCAACCTGGCGAAAGCACCCGGAATTTCGTTCACCGGCGCAGCTTTCTTCTGAGCTCCTGCACATCTCTGATGCTGATGTGAAACTCCCTGGACATCTCCACGTCGTTCAATGTCGATTCCTTTTCCAGAAAGTCGTGAAAATCGACGGAGAACAACCGTCTGTTTGCCTCTTGCGCAAATGCTTCCTTGTTGGACTGCCTCATCTGCGTGCCTCCTTCTCTCATCCGTGCTGGTTGTATCCTAGTATGGCCCGCAGTGCAAAAAAGCATAAGGGACGCCCGGTCATCACGGAAATGGCTATCGCTGACGATGCTGTTTCCGGTTATGAAGAAAGCAATTTCAACCATAAAAATTTGGTATTTTATAAAGAAGTTTGTCGGAAAAAGCAGGAAAAGAAGAATGAGAGGACGAAAGAGTACTTTTGGTAAATTCCACTAAAATCGGTACTTCACATCTATAAAACTGGAAAGGGTGTCAAATTCGTGCGTTTTCGTCAACATCTCCTGCGGACACTCCTTGCTGTCGCCTGTGCCGTTACCTTGCCTGTCACTGCCGCCTTTGCAGCTGGAACCATCCAGGTTACGGTCGATAATCTCAA
>k87-259988_pt1 | contig 10509 bp, 10 predicted proteins | sample MGYA00084031_6733416 | MGnify analysis MGYA00084031
ATCATCGTTGTTCTGACACCCTTTCACTGTCGATGGTTACTAACATAGCAGAGCGGAACGGCTGTGTCAACCAAAATGTAACAGCCCGGTTCCGCTTACCACTTCGACGTCAGATAAAAAAGGACCGCGGTACAAACGGTCCTAACGCACGTTCATTTCATTAGGGTGGGCTCCTCGGCGAGCACCGCGGTCGAGGGAATCGATGATTCGCATTTCTTCTTCACTGAGTTCAAAGTCAAATACGTTGAAGTTCTCTTCTATACGCGACGGCGTGACCGACTTGGGAATCGTAATCGTGTTGTTTTGCAAGTGCCAGCGCAAGATGACTTGTGCATTCGTTTTGCCGTGGGCGTCAGCTATTTGCCTAATCTTTTCGTCTTGAAGCACCTCTCCTCCATTATCCAGCGGACTCCACGCTTCGACAAAAATGTCGTGCTTAGCACAGAAGTCTTTGATCTCGTCCTGTGCGAAGTACGGATGACATTCCACCTGGTTGAGGACAGGTGTGACTTCACATTCGTCCAAAAGGCGCTGTAAGTGCTCGATCTCAAAGTTGCACACACCGATTGCCCTTACCCGTCCGTCCTTATAAAGCTTTTCCATCGCCTTGTATGTATCGACGTACTCGTCATATTCCGGCGTCGGCCAGTGAATTAAGTAAAGGTCGACGTAATCTAGTCCTAGTCGCTTTAAACTTTCGTCGTACGCCTTCAACGTCTTGTCATATCCTTGGTCGCTGTTCCAAACCTTTGTCGTGATGAAGAGGTCTTCCCGTGGAATACCCGATTCCTTGATAGCCTTTCCAACCCCTTCCTCATTGCGGTAAATCATGGCCGTATCAATGGACCGGTAGCCCACTTCAAGCGCTTTTGCCACCGCAGATGTGACGACTTCATTGTCGACTTTCCATACGCCAAACCCGAGTTGAGGCATTTTGATCCCGTTGTTCAACGTGACGAAATTCAACTACCAACACTCCTTTTTTTTTTTAAGATTATAGTGTGCTGGATTCAGCGGTTTACACTGTGATCCATGTTGTTTAACTTGCCCCTCAAGGACCGCTTCGCTTGAAAGCCTCGGCACCACTTATCTCCACAGACTTGGGGCCATCACGGCTTTTCCCTTTTCATATGTTACCATACAGACAGAGTACCTGACACCCCCAAAAAGACCTACGGCATCAGTCCGTCATTCGAACCATCACCACACAATAAATGTATTCGTAAAGTTCCCCCGTTTACGGTAGTATTGAGGGGTAAATGAGCTGAGGAAATTAACGGTCGAACACAAAAACAATAGGGATAGTCTGAATTTGACACCGTTGCAGACGGCACCGTGTCCCCGCTCTACTTGCGCATGAGGTTGTTTCTGACGAGAAACCGGCCACCGAATCGTATCGGAACACCTTCCCCGTCCTTCTCCGCATGAATGTGCAGGTGCGGTTCGGAAGTATTGCCAGAATTGCCCACAGTCCCGAGCAATTGGCCTTCCCGGACAACGTCCCCTTCCGCTACCGCGACGCTTCCCTGCTGCATGTGGCAAATATAGATGACAGCCTCCTCATCGTCACATGTGAGAGCTACATAATTGCCTTCGGGTTGATCAGGATCGGTATCAGGTGGCGTCAAATCCGGCAGGTCTCCTCTCGTTTCCAACACTTCGCCGTCACACGGACTGAACAGTCGGTCGCCGTAGATCTCGTACTGATGAAGGTCTTTCGGGTACAGGCCGTGGGCTCGTAGTCCCAACTTGTTTATCTTCACGATGTCCAACGCGTACTCCTGCGGTGAATAAGCCTGGTGATAATTCATCTGCACGTGGTTCCCGCCCTGACCGACGTAGTATGTGCCGCTCTTCAGCGGGAAGGACAAGGCGATGGCGTCATCTTGAGTGGTCAAACTGCTGATAACAAACACATTGTACAGGCCAAACACGAGCAAAACGACGACGCACACGCCCATCGACCACTTTTGCTTGCGGTCGAAGGCAATCCGAAAGGGCCGAGAACGGGTTTTCCTCCATGACAAGTAAATGGCAGCAGCCAGAAACACCAACCAGGCATAACGCATGTAATACCCGGTCCAATCCCATCGTCCGGCCAGAAATACCCACACAGTTAACAGGGTCGTTGCGAGTAGTTGTATTAGCCATTCGAGCTTGCTCTCAAATGACCCCCTCCACAAGGAGTAAATAAATACGGCGGGCAGAATCAAGTTGATGACGAGTACTTGGAGAATGACAAACGTCACGTTTAATTATCCTCTCGCGTTACAAGTTTTTCTCAACCAAAAAGTCAAAGCGCGGCTCATTTGAGGCACCTGTATGGCAATGTCCCCACCGATGCTTTTGTTTCCTTCGAGCTCCAACGTCTGCACATAGTCACGGTTTATCTTAGGACCGGACCCTACTAAAAGTTTTGAAGCCTTTCCTCCCTCTCGACATCATCTACCGCGTCGCTTCTAGTAGGTGTGAATGTCCGCGCTTATGTGTTCTGAAGCTTTTCCCCCATCGACATCACTGCCCCCCAGTTCGGAACGGATTGAAAGGCTCCAAATCCACCTCCGGCTCTTCGCCTAGCGCGAGGCCCGCCGCCAGTTTCCCCGCGTAAGGCCCGATCGTCAATCCAGTCGGTCCCATGCCAGTCGCCACGACCAACCCAGGAATGTGCGGATGCGCACCGATCAACGGGAGACGCCTCAAACTCATCGGCCGAAACCCCACTCTAATGTCGTGTACCGTACCGTCAGCCAGTCCGGGCGCAACGGATAAAGCCTCGCGGAACACTTCCTCTAGCCCTCCCGCCGTCACCCGGTAGTCGAAGCCGGAACCGTCTTCCCGGGTAGCTCCGACTACAATGCGGGAATCATCAAACGCAAGCAAGTAATGGCTGCTCTCAGGAAGCACAACCGGCCAACGCGACGTGTCTGTCCCTGGCAGCCGGAGGTGCACAATCTGACCCCGTTGCGGCTCCACAGGCAGTTTCAGCTGGAACGGGTGCAACAATTCTGCTGACCAGGCTCCGGCTGCCACGACGACGGCGTCCGCTCTAATTTTCTCACCGTTTACCCGAACACCAGTGACGCCAACGCCACTCACTTCTAACTGAGCCTCTCCTGTACACTCTTTTACCCCGCGTTTTCGCGCGGATCGCTTTAAGGCTTGAGAGAGCAAACGGCCGTCAACCCTGGCCGCCCCGGTAATGTGTACGGCTGAAAGCTCCTCGTGCAAAGGCGGGAAAAGTTTTTGCACCTCTTGAGCGTCTAACCGTGAAATCTCTCCCATTTCAGGAGCGTCTTTTCGCTTCTGTCGGGCCCGCTCTTCAATCGCATCCAGCTCATCTGAATCTCGACTGACCGCCAATGCTCCGATGCGAGCATAACCGACGGCCGTCTCACCGTCTTCTTCCAACTGGGAGATGAGCGTTGCATAGTAACGTGTCCCGGTCCGGGCCAGGCGGTACCAATTGACACTCCGCCTTTTGGACAGCCACGGACACACGATCCCGGCCCCTGCCGCCGTCGCCTGTCCCTCGTCCTTTCGGTCTACGAGAAAAACGTCTGCTCCTTTACAGGCGAGGTGGTAGGCCGTGCTCGTTCCCACGATGCCCGCTCCGACTACCACAACCTTCATCCAGCCGATCCTCCCTTCTGACAAAAAACATCTAGGCTTACTGCCATATTCCTTACGAACTATTATCTCAAAAAGTCTCAAAAAGAACAGCATGGATTAACCGTCAACATCCCGCCTCCTGTAACCAGTCAATCCCACCGCCACGAGCAGGATAGCGACGGCAACAAGAACAAAACCAATTTTGTAATCCACACCTTCACCGGGAATCTCCGGAATGTGACCGTATGGCGTAAGGGTTTCAACCCAGTCCGGAAACTGGAACAACCCGCCGAGATATACGACAACAAAGGAGAAAAACAGGTAGAGCCAGACCACACTCGTCAGTCTCGGCACTGTGCCGATAAGCGACGCAGCAGCGCCAATCATGACGAGGACAGCCGGATAGTAAGCGATGGCGGCGCCGAAAACAGTGCCGAATGCAAACGGCTCTTCCATGACGGTTGTTCCTGCCGACCACAGTCCTAAAGCCGCCAGGGACAGCATGACGAACCCGTTTACAGCGGCCAGGGTCACATAGCCTGTCATCAGCCGCGTACGTGATACTGCCCCTCCCAGCACGTGTCCCATCCGGCCCTTTTTCTCTTCACTGTACAGCTTGTTCACAGTCATGACAGGGGGGATTGTGCCGAGAATGGCCATCACCGCCATCAACATCGGGATAAACTGTTCTGTCAAGGATACGCCGGGAGCAGGCGAGAGAAACTGCCGCATCATCTCATTGTCGCTAAAAAACAGCTCCAAATCGCCTAACACCGATCCGTAGGACAGTCCGATGAGCAGCATGCCGACAGCCCATGCGATCATACCCGTTCGCTGCAGCCGCAAAGCGAGCCCCGTCGGACGTCGCAACAGAGAAGACGCGTGTTTCCGGCCCGGCCGCGGCGGGAGAAATCCGGCTCCGAAATCACGCAACGCCTGCAAGTAATAGGCAGCAGCAAGCAGAAGCGCTGACGCTCCAAGGGTTAACCAAACCGCCCCCCAACGGTTGTTCGTGTACACTTCGGCCTTCGTCACCCAGCCCAGAGGCGAAAGCCACGAGATGGCGTCATTCACCACGTCACCGATGGCCCGGACGAGATAGGACAAGACGAGTAAGGTGACAGCATACCCTATCGTTGCCCGGGAACTTGCCGAAAACTGAGCAAACAAGACCGTCACTGCGGCGAAGAAGAGACCGATCGCACCAATAACCGCACCGTAAAGCAGCGACCCTTCCAGATCCATGCTGTCGAGGCGCAAGGCGTATAAGCCAAAACCGGTCAACAAAGCCAACACCACATTGGTCAAAATCATGACCGACAATGCGGCATGCACATAAGACAGGCGTCCGACCGGCAATGAACGGACCAACTCGGCTGATCCGTCTTCCTCTTCTCCCCGGGTGTGGCGAGTCACGAGCAAGATGTTCATCAATCCGACCACAACGGCGGTGAACAACAGCATTTGATGGGCTGTCATCGCGCCGATCGTATAGTGATCCAAATCCCCGGGGCCGACCATGGCCGTCATCGCTGGATTGCGCATCCCTTCCGCCATCGCATCCCGCTCTTCTTGGGTAGGATATAAATCTTTGAACGCAATAGGCACGATGAGCGTAAAAAACGTGAGGCCTGCGAGCCACAACGGAATGCGCACACGCTCTTTCCTCAAAATGAAACGGGAGAGCCTGCTACTTTTGGCAAATACCGCGTCAGCCATCCCGCCTCACCCCACTTGCTCCTTCATAGTGGCGCATAAATAAATCTTCCAACGTCGGCGGCGCACTCTCCAACTTTACAATTCCGTATTGGCTGACATATTTCATCACACGATCCAGTTCTTCCGTATCCACCTGAAAACGCATGACGCGATCCTTCCGTTCAACGTGATGCACGCCGCTTAACGCGTTTAACTCCGGAACCGGCTGCTTCGTCTCGACGAGCACGTAGGTCCGCGTTAAATGGCGCAACTCACTTAACGTTCCCGATTCAATGATTCGGCCCTGGCGAATAATGCCGACACGGTCACACACTTTCTCCACTTCCGACAAAATGTGGCTGGAAAGAAGGACGCTTTTCCCTTCTGCTTTCGCTTCCATGACGCATTCCTGGAAAACCCGTTCCATCAAAGGATCGAGGCCAGAAGTCGGTTCATCCAAAATGTACAGATCGGCATTAGAGGAGAACGCCGCCACTAATGCCACCTTTTGCCGGTTTCCTTTGGAATACGTGCCGCATTTTTTTGACGGGTCCAGCTGGAAACGCTCGATCAATTCCTCTCGTCGGTTCCTGTGCTTTTCCCCCCGCAAGGAGAGAAACAGGTCGATCACTTCTCCGCCCGTCAAGTTCGGCCACAAATTCACGTCTCCCGGCACGTAGGCGATGCGCTTGTGAATCTCTACCGCGTCTTTCCACGCGTCTTTGCCGAAAATGTTCGCCTCCCCTGCCGTCGGCTTTAACAAGCCGAGCAAGATGCGGATCGTCGTCGACTTCCCCGCTCCGTTCGGGCCGATAAAACCGAAAATTTCTCCTTCGTCCACGTCCATGTCGACACCGTCCAACGCCGTCAACTTCCCGAACTTTTTAGTCAAGTTCGTCGTCTTTAGCACCGTCACGCCTCATCCACCCCTTGTTTGTAAAAAATAGTTTTCATCACATCCATGTAGCCGTAAAACTCCTTCCAAAGGGGCTCCAGGTCGATGGACGTCATCTTCTGCCCTTTGAGCCGTGCCTTGACCTCGTTCTGATAACCGTCGATGGCCCACTGAATCAACTTGTACGCCTTTTCCACACCGACATCATCGCGGAATAACCCCGTGTCGACGTTGGCGTACATTTTCTCGTACCCCAGTTTTTCCAACGCTTCAATCCGCGTTTTTATATCGTCGGGGAGTTCCGATTCCCGCGTCAGCATGACAGTCCCCATAAAATTGAACACGCCGGGTTTGTCCTTCATCACCTGCAACTTTAATCGGGCCATCTGCCTCATGCGTTCAATAAAATCGGTTTCATGCATGTCAATGCGCGCTAGAAAATCATTCTGTATCACCTTCACACTGTAGTCGAACAAATATTGGTACAGTCCTTTTTTGTTGTTGAAGTAGTAAAAGAGCATTCCCTTCCCGATCCCGGCCTCTTTGACAATCCGGTTGGTGGAAGCTTGAGCGAATCCGTTCTCGGCAAATTCTTGCAGCGCCGCATTTAAAATCCTTTTTTTCTTCCCTTCGTCCAGACTCTCAAATTTTTCCGTCGCCATTTCCGCTACTTCCTCCATTAGGTGAATATCCTCACACTGTCCACCGATTAGACCAGTATGGTCGATTCCAGTGTAACACGGCCGACCATACTGGTCAATAATTTGTTCCTCTACTGAACGAATAACTACACACAACGTCCCGCACATGAGGAACACAACGAAAAAATGAACCCGTGTTGTGAAATCATTAAAAATGTCCTTGACAAAGCAGCCCCTTTCCTGTACGGTTATATACATGAGTATATAACCAGTTAAGTGTGGAACTGACCAAAGGGGGATCCCCCGTTGAACCACCATTTTGACAAGCATAAACCGATTTACTTGCAAATACGGGAAAAAATTGAAGATCAAATTTTGAACGACCAGCTGCAGGAAGGCGATCAGGCTCCTTCGACCAATCAACTCGTCCATTTTTACAAAGTCAACCACGCCACAGTGTCGAAAGGGGTCCACCAACTGGTCGAGGAAGGCATTTTGTTCAAAAAGCGGGGAATCGGCATGTTTGTAGCAGAAGGGGCAAAAGAAAGAGTGATCCAAAAAAGAAAAAAGACGTTCGTGGAAGACTACGTCGTCGGTTTCGTAAGGGAAGCCAACAAATTAGGGTTATCGGACAACGAAATCATCGAGCTGATTAAACAGGTGAAAGGGCGTGATGCCAAATGACGCTTGAGGTCGAAGTGAACGACGTTTCTCTAAAATACAGACGTGTCGAAGCACTCAAACATGTATCATTTCAACTGGAAGGCGGGAAAATATACGGCCTCCTCGGAAGAAACGGGGCCGGAAAAACGTCCCTGCTGTCGCTGTTAGCCTCCTTTCGGGAACCGACGGAAGGGTCGATCCGCATCGATGGGGAAAATCCTTTTGAAAACACGCGTGTGATGCAAAAGGTGGCCTTCATTTACCAAATGGACTACAGCGACGAAACAGAAAAAGTCAATTCGATGCTGAAATTCGTCGAAAGATACCGCCCACACTTTGACAGGGACTACGCCCTCCATCTCGCAAAGCGTTTCAATCTCCCTTTAGACAAAGCTGTTAACAAGCTTTCCAAAGGGATGCAGTCGGCATTTAATGCCACAATTGGATTGGCCAGCCGGTCTCCTTTAACGATTTTTGATGAAGCGTATCTCGGTATGGATGCACCGACAAGGGACATTTTATATCAAGAATTGCTTGAAGATCAAGGACGTTACCCTAGGACCGTGATTGTATCCACCCATCTCGTATCGGAAATGGATTATTTATTTGATGAAATCTTGATCATTCACCGGGGGTCTCTTATTCTGCATGAAGCGTATGAAACGTTAGTTTCCAGGGGAGCCTCCATTACGGGACCCGCTGACGAAGTCGACCATTTTGTCGGGGGTTTAAAGAAGCTGAACGAACAACGTTTAGGGAACACGAAAAGCGTAACCGTGTACGGAGAGTTAAGCGAGGAACAGAAAAAAGATGCACAGCAAAAAGGATTAGAAGTCGGTCCCGTGTCTCTTCAAGATTTGTTTATCTATTTGACAGGGGAGGAAAATTAAGTTGAAGTCGAAATCAAACGCCTTGAAAGTAGCAATAGATCTGTTTTTAGAACAAATGGGATGGACGTTATGGTTTCTCGGGATTTTACTCATCATTCATGTCGTGAGAATCTTTAATTCCATCTATGCCGGAAAAGACCTTGAACATTTCTTTCTTTCGTCCTATTATGCCGCCGACATTTACATGCTGGTGATCGGGATTATTATAGGTTACGGATTTTATCCGTTTTTTGTCAAACACGGCGTTACGCGAAAAGATGTCTTTAGAGGCGGGGTGTTGGCTGCAGGTTTACTTTCAGCCGCAATCGTTCTGACAGCGGCGGTGATAACGGCGGCAGAGTACTCTGTCGTGAACATCGCGAACCTCCCCCTTCATTTAAACAGTACGCTCGAATTTACAGAAGGCGTGGACGACGACGTCATAGGAAATCTTGTACTGCTAATTGTTCTGGGCCCTCTTGTCGACTTCAGCAGTCACGGGCTCCTGTCACTGTTCGTTTACATGACGAACATCTTCACTTCTTACGTCATCGGGTGGTTCATCAGTGCTGTGTTCTACCGGTACGGTTGGACGATGGGGCTCGGGTCTATCGTGCTTGCGACGCTCTTTTTCCTTATTCGCGGTCTCGTGTGGGGAGGAGATGTGGCGAGGGAGTTGGCCGCCGACTGGGTGCCGCCTGCCATTTTGGAACTGCCCCTTTACGGATCTGTCGCTGGAACGATTGTGTTGATCGGAGGCATTTTATGGCTGATCCGGTTACTGACACAGAGGGTCACGATTAAACTGTAACGAAACCAAACGAATGCGTGGCATCTGCCGACTGGCAATGCCGCTGTTTGCTAACACGCTGTCATCCGGTAGTGTACCTTGACTTTCATACAGTATCCCTCGATAATAATGGCGTATGATGTCAAAGGAGAGGAACCGTGTCGAACGTCGAATTGAAACAGCAGTTGGATGAAAAGCAGTTAGCGATCGTACAGAGCGAAATGGAACACAGAAAAAAGTCGACGGTGATCGCCTATTTGTTGTGGTTCTTCCTTGGGTCACTAGGCGCACACCGCTTCTACGTCCGCAAATTTGGAACGGCCGTGACAATCCTCATCCTCGACCTTTTGGGATGGGCCACCGTTTGGATTTTCGGACTCGGTCTTATTTTCCTCATTCCGGTAGGCATCTGGCTGATCATCGATGCTTTCTTGCTCCACGGGATTGTCAGCCGGCTGAACCAGCAGATTGAAAGGGACATTTTGCAACAAGTGTTGCATCAGACATAACACCTTTAAGGGCAACTTCCCCGGTGTCATGACGGGGTTATTTGAGGTATCGAGACCGATCAGCATCGGCAACACATCGCCGCACCGTTCATAAAATTTAAGGTGATTCGATTGTACACATCCGAAATCAGGTTGTCACGAGATCATGATCTCAGAAAAGCGCGTTTCATCGAACGGCCAAACCGCTTTCTCATCCTCTGTCAATTGGAAGGAGAGAGCGCCAATGACGGGTACGCAAACGGTCCAGTAGTGGAGGCCCACCTCCCGGACCCAGGGCGGATGAACGAACTGCTGGTACCCGGGAGGCACATCTGGCTCAAGCCTTCCAAAAACCCCGCCCGAAAAACGAAGTGGACCGCCGTGTTGACGGAAGTACCTGAATCCAGGACGCTCGTTTCCATTGACGCCACTCTGCCCAATCGCCTCATCGCCGATGCGCTGGCCAAGGAGAGTCTGTCCGAGTTAACCGGATGGAAACTGGATCGCCAGGAAGCCAAAATAGGAGATTCCCGCTTTGATTTTCTGCTGGAAGATGCCGATGGACGAAAAATGGCGCTGGAAGTAAAAAGTGTCACCTTGGTGCAAGGCGGAATCGGACTGTTCCCCGACGCGGTAACAGCGCGAGGCGCCCGGCACGTCCGGGAGTTGGCGGACCTGTGCCGAAAGACGAGCTGGGAAGCGGCGGTTCTCTTTGTCGGTCAGCGGAAGGATATTGAGCGCATCCGTCCGGCAGCCGACATCGACCCGGTGTTTGCAGACACACTGGCAGAAGCCTACCAGGCCGGCGTGCGCTTGATCGCTCGCCGCTGCCAAGTCACACGCCATTCGGTTATAC
>k87-433099_pt1 | contig 10507 bp, 9 predicted proteins | sample MGYA00084031_6733416 | MGnify analysis MGYA00084031
GAGCGGGGTGAGACCCCTGGTGAGGCGGCCTCCGAGGGGGATGAGACCTCTGATGGTGGGGCGGAGTCTGAGCGGGGCGAGACCCCCGATGAGGCGGCCTCCGAGGAGGATGAGACCTCTGATGAGATGGCGGAACCCGAGCGGCCTGGGACGTCCGATGAGACAGCCGGAGGCGGGGAACGGGCACTCGGCCCCGTACTGCGAGATCTGGGGCATGCGGCGGGACGGGCGGGCCTACGTCGGCTGCGCGAGCTGGCCGGAGGGCGGCACCACTGACCCGTCACCCGGGCCGGGGCGGTGCTACGGGGACGCGTGGCGGCGCCGGCGACCGGGATGGTGCGGACGAGACCGGTAAGGATGGGGGGAGAACCATGAGCGACAGGCGTCCCGACCGGCGGCTGAGAGACTCCGCCGACATCGTGTTCTCAGCCTCGGTCCAGGCGGAGAGCCTGCACTTCACGGCGGTGCCGTGGAGCGAGGTCACCTTCCACGGTGAACCCGGTGAGGAATCCGCGTCCGGAAGCCGCCGCGAAGGGCTGCCCGATCATGTGACCGAAGGGGAGACCTACCGGGCGATCCGGATCGACTACGCCATCGCCTCCAAACTCACCTCTGCCCGTGAACCAGGAGAACGACGGCACGACGGCATGGGAAACCGGAACGTCCGGCGCGGTGACCCCTGAGCTCCACGGGCCATGCGCCCGCCGCGGGCGACGGCCCCCGCCGTCCCCGACGCCTCGGCGTAGAAAGACCCGCCGCAGAGGCCGACGTTCCGGGCGGGAGTCCGGTCGGCTCCGGCGAAACGCCGCCGGGCGTGGCGCGTGCCCGCCTGCGGGCCGGTCGGGTCACCAGTCGGCCGGACGCTCTGGCTGGAAGAGCCAGACATCGAAGAGGGAATCGAGTTCCTTGCCGGACAGCCGTTCGGCCAGGGCCACGAAGTCGTCGGTCGTGCCGTGGCCGTACTTACGCTCCTCGGCCCAGGTGCGCAAGATCTTGAAGAACGCGGGGTCGCCGACGCGTTGACGCAGGGCGTGCAGCGTCATCGCCCCGCGGGTGTAGACGGAGTTGTTGAACAGGTCACCCGGTCGGGCCCGCCCCGGCGGGTAGGCCCACATCGGATCGTCCTCCGTCTGGTAGTAGCCGTTGAAGGCCGCCTCGGCGGTGCCTTTGCCGGTGTGCTCGTTCCACAGCCACTCGGCGTAGGTGGCGAACCCCTCGTTCAACCACAGGTCACGCCAGCGCTTGATGCTCACGCTGTTGCCGAACCACTGGTGGGCCAGCTCGTGAGCGATGATGCCCTCGTCGGGGTGGAAACCGCCGTACATCGGCTTGGTCTGGTTCTCCAGCGCATAGCCGGTCGCGAAGTCGTCGACCACGCCGCCGGTCGAGGAGAACGGGTAGTCGCCGAAGACCGTGCTCCAATAGTCGGTGATCTTCGCCGAGAGGTCGTACACCTTGTTCAACGACCGGCGGAACTTGGGGTCGGTGGCCGCGAGGTTGCGGATGCCGCCGGGGGTCTTGCCCTCCTTCAGCACGAACTCGCCGAGCGTCATCGTGGCGAGGTAGGTCGCCATCGGATGGTCCTCGCGCCACACGAAGGTGGTCTTGCCGCCGCTGGTGCGCGGCTCGCCGACCTGCTCGCCGTTGGCGAGCACGACCAGGCCCTCGGGAACGGTGATCTCGAATTCGAAGCGGGCCTTGTCCGCGGGGTGGTCGTTGCCGGGGAACCAGGTCTTGGCGCCGTTGGGCTCGCAGGTGACGAACGCGCCGTCGGAGGTCCTGATGAAGCCGTAGACGCCCAGGTCGTCGGCGTCGCGTATCGGTTCGGGAGTGCCGGAGTAGGCCACCCGGACGGTGAAGTCGGTTCCGGAGGCCAACGGCGTGGCGGGAATGACGGTCAGCTCGGTGCCGCTGCGGGTGAACCGGGCGGCCCGGTCGTTCACCGCGACCGATTCGACCTTCAGCCCGGACAGGTCGAGGTTGAACCGGCTGAGGGACTGCAGGGTGCGCGCCTCCAGGACGGCGGTGCCCTTCAGGTGCTCGGTACCGGGGTCGTAGTCGAGCTTGAGGCGGTAACGGGCGACGTCGTAACCGCCGTTGCCGTCGGTGGGGAAGTCGGGGTCGCCGATGCCGGGAGCGCCGGCCGTGGCCTGCGTGGCCGTGCCGGTCGCCGAGGCTGCGGGGGAGGGGGTCGCCGCACCCGCAGCGCTCGGCGTCGTGACGGGGGCGTCGGCGATGTTCCCCGGTGAGGTGCAGGCGCTCACGCCGAGGGCCGTGGCGGACAGTGCGAGAGCCAGCCGGCGGAGCCCCATCCGAACATTCCTTTCCGCACCGTGATCGCCGTTGTCGCCCTGTCGCGTTCTTGCTTTCCCAGCCTTGTCACGATCGGATCTGATTCGTGACCAGGGCGAACCCTGTATGACGAGCCTACGCGAGGTGGCCGGGCCGAGGCGGCCGTCCGTCTCGATCGGGCGGCGCGGAGATGCTCAGAGGTTGCCGCGCCGCTCCTGTTCGCGCTCGATCGCCTCGAACAGGGCCTTGAAGTTGCCCTTGCCGAAGCCCATCGAACCGTGACGCTCGATGAGCTCGAAGAACACCGTGGGCCGGTCCTGCACCGGTTTGGTGAAGATCTGCAGCAGGTAGCCGTCCTCGTCCCGGTCCACGAGGATGCGCCGCTTCTTCAGCTCCTCGATCGGCACCCGCACCTTGCCGATGCGTGCGCGCAGCTCGGGGTCGTCGTAGTAGGAGTCGGGCGTGTCGAGGAACTCGATGCCCGCGGCGCGCATGCCGTCCACGGCGGCGATGATGTCATTGGTGGCCAGCGCGACGTGCTGGACGCCCGGACCGCCGTAGTACTCGAGGAACTCGTCGATCTGCGACTTGCGTTTGCCGACGGCGGGCTCGTTGAGCGGGAACTTCACCTTCCGCGTGCCGTCCGCGACGACCTTGGACATCAGCGCGGAGTACTCGGTGGCGATGTCGTCGCCGATGAACTCCGCCATGTTGGTGAAGCCCATGACGCGCTTGTAGAAATCCACCCACTCGTCCATCTTGCCGAGCTCGACGTTGCCCACGCAGTGGTCCACCGCCTGGAAGTACCGCTTGGCCGGTGGGGGCACGATCGGCTGCGCGGCGACGTAGCCCGGCAGGTAGGGGCCGGTGTAGGCGGTGCGTTCGACGAGCGTATGGCGGGTCTCGCCGTACGTGGCGATGGCCGCGGTCACCACTTTCCCGTACTCGTCCTCGCGCACCTCCGGCTCGGCGAGGCCGCGGGCGCCGTGCGCCACGGCGTGGCGGTAGGCGGCCTCGGCGTCCGGTACCTCGATGGCCAGGTCGATGACGCCGTCGCCGTGTTCGGCGACGTGCCGGGCCAGGTCGGTGCCGGCGCGCACCGGCCCGCGCAGTTCGAACCGGGCTCCGCCGGAGGTGAGCACGTAGGCCGCCTCATCGCGGCTGCCGGTCTCCGGCCCCCGGTAGGCGACCAGGCGCATGCCGAACGCGGTCGAGTAGTAGTGGGCGGCCTGCCTGGCGTTGCCGACCGCGAACACCACGGTGTCCATTCCGAGTACAGGAAAGAAGTCGCTCATGGTGTCCACTGTCGAAAGGCTGGATTAATTGCGCAATAGTTGCCGAATTTTGTAGGCAATCTGCCTAGCGAAAGCCGCGAGAAGCGGATATTTCTGTACAGCATGATGATCGATGATCTCGACGCCCGGCTGATCGAGATTTTCACCCGCAACCCGCGCCTCGGTGTGATGGAGTGCTCGCGCAGGCTCGGCGTCGCTCGCGGCACCGTGCAGGCGAGACTGGACCGTCTGACCGCGCGCGGCGTCATCACCGGATACGGCCCCGACATCGACCCCCGGGCGCTCGGCTACGACGTGACCGCGTTCGTCACGCTGGAGATCCGTCAGATCGGCGGACACGACCCGGTCGCCGACCAGCTCGCCGCCATCCCCGAGGTGCTGGAGGTCCACACGATCACCGGCAGGGGCGACATGCTGTGCCGGGTCGTCGCCCGCAGCAACGCCGACCTGCAGCGGGTCATCGACCAGATCGTGGAGGTGCGGGGGGTGCTGCGTACCTCGTCGGTGATCGCACTCGACACTCCCGTGCCATACCGGATTCTGCCGCTCGTCGCGGATGTCGCGCGCAGGGAGGGGCGTTAGCCGTACCATCCGGGAAAGGGGTTCAAGCACCGCCGACGTCATCGCCCCCGGAGATCTCCTAGCCTTTAGAGAACGACGGGACGAACGCGATCGGGGGGAGCACGTGCCAAGCGGAAAGGAAAAGGGCGCACCGAGACGGCGCCTCCTCCGGATCACGCTGTTCAGCCTGATGACGTTGTTCCTGGTAGGGATCGGGCTGTTCGGCGTGGCCTGGGTGCTCACCCCGATCCCCGACGCCGCGCAGGAGCAGGCGGTCGCGGAAGGCTCGGTGATCTACTACCGCGACGGCAAGACGGTGCTGGCCAAGCAGGGCGTCAACCGCAAGAACATCGAACTGGAGCGGGTGCCCGAGCACGTCCGCGACGCCGTCATCGCCATCGAGAACCGCACCTTCTACGAGGACACCGGCATCTCCCTGGAGGGGACGGCGCGCGCCCTGTGGTCCACCATCACCGGCAAGCAGGTGCAGGGCGGCTCCACCATCACCCAGCAGATGGTGCGCAACTACTACAGCGGCCTGAGCCAGGAACGGTCGATCACCCGCAAGATCAAAGAGATCATGGTCGCGTTGAAGGTGGACCGTTCCCGCTCCAAGAACTGGGTGCTCCAGCAGTACCTCAACACGATCTACTTCGGTCGCGGCGCCTGGGGCATCCAGGCCGCCGCCCAGGCGTACTTCGGCAAGGACATCAGCGAAATCGACATCTCCCAGGGGGCGTACCTCGCGGCGGTGATCCAGCAGCCCTCCCGGTTCGCCGACCCCAAGGGCTCCGATCTCGCCGCGGCCAAGGCGCGGTGGCAGGCGGTGATCGACGCCATGGTCGAGACCGGCGCGCTCGCCCCCGAGGAAGCCGCCAGGCAGCGCTTCCCCAAGCTGGCGAAGGCCAAGACCACTCTCGCCCCCAAAGGACAGGTCAACTACATGCTCGATCAGGTGCGCGAGGAGCTGCACCGGATGGGCTACACCGACGAGGACATCAACCAGGGCGGGTTGAAGGTCACCACCACCTTCGACAAGAGGCTGATGGCCGCCGCCGAGAAGGCCGTGACCTCGGTCCTGCCGGACGGCACCCCCGGGAAGGTGCGCACCGGCCTGGCCGCGGTCGACCCCGCAACCGGCGAGGTGCTCGCCTTCTACGGCGGGCGCTACCAGGCGTCCCAATACGACAACGCGTTCTCCGCGAAGGTGCAGGCGGGGTCGACGTTCAAGATGTACGCGCTCGCCGCCGCCCTGGAGAACGGCTTCGACCTGTCCACCCGCGTCAACGGCAACTCGCCCATGCGGGTCGCCTCGGCCGAGGTGCCCAACTCCGGCGGCACCTCCTACGGTGTGATCAACCTGGTCACGGCCACCCGCTACTCCGTCAACACCGCCTTCGTGGACCTGGGGCAGAAGGTCGGCTTGGAGAAGGTAGCGAAGATCGCCAAGGCGGTCGGCATCCCCGCCCGGCAGATCGACCCGCATAAGAGCGCCGCGACGTTCCCGCTCGGTGTGGCGTCGGTGAGCGCGGTGCAGCAGGCGTCGGGGTTCTCCGCGTTCGCGGCGGGCGGCGTGCACCGTCCGGCCCACGTGATCCGCTCGGTGACCGACTCCTCCGGCAAGACCACCGAGATCACGGTCAAGGGCAAGCGCGTGTTCAGTGAACGGACCGCCGCGGACGCGACGTACGCGATGACCGAGGTCGTGCGCTCGGGAACGGGCACCGCCGCGCGGCTGTGGGACCGCCCGGTGGCGGGGAAGACCGGCACCACGGACAAGTCCGCGGCGGTGTGGTTCGCCGGGTACACGCCCCAGCTGTCCACGGCCGTGAACATGTTCCGCGACGACAACCAGCCCGTCGTCGTGCCCGGCTACGGCACGCTGTCCGGCGGCACGCTCCCCGCCATGATCTGGCAGGAGTTCATGAACGAGGCGATGAAGGGCAAGCCGGTCAAGGAGTTCCCCGCCCCCTCCTACGGGTACGGCTACCGCCCTCCGATCGCTGACAACGGCCCCGTCGAGAGGCGTGAGGAGAACGTCCCGATCGTTCCGGAGAACCGTTCGTCCCCGCCGGACGACACCCCGACCAGCGCCCCGCCCATCGAAGAGACCGCGCCTCCGGAACCGGAGCCCGAGCCGGAAGGCGACGGTGAGAACCAGCCGCCTCCGGCGGAGCCGGACGACTCTCCCGACATCAACGTACCGCCACCCGACATCCGACAGGACGTGGGGAGCGACGGCCCGCAGGTCCGCTGACGCCTCGCGCGCGGGTCAGGCCGCTATCTGCGCCCGGAGAGCCTGGGGGGTGGTGACCGGCGTCCGGCAGACGAAGCCGCGGCAGACGTAGGCGGTCGGGGAGCCGTCCACCAGAGGGCGGTGCTCCAGCAGCGGCACGCCGGGCTCGGCCGACGGTGCGCCGCGGGCCACGACCAGTCCCGGACTGGGCGACATGAGGGCGGTGCGGTGCAGGACGTCGGTGGCCGGATCGTCGCCCGGCCCGACGACCGCCACCTCCACCGGACCCGCCAGCGCGGCCTGCGCCACCGCCAGCCCCCATCCGGCGAAGCGGGCGTGCTTGCCCGCCAGCACCGTGACGGTGCCCAGCGCGGCCCGGGCGGCCTCCCGGTGGCGGGTCGAGCCGGTGAGCGCCGCGTAGGACAGCAGCGCACCGGCCGCCGCGAACCGGCCGGAAGGCGTGGCGTTGTCCGTGGGGTCTTGCGGGCGTTGGAAGAGCCGCTCGGCGTCCTCGGCGGTGTCGTAGAACCCGCCGGAGCCGTCGGTGAACCGGTCGAGCACCACCTCCAGCAGGTCCCCGGCCAGCTCGAACCACTCGGTCTCGCCGGTCACGCCGTACAGCGTGAGCAGGCCCTCGGCGACGTCCGCGTAGTCCTCCAACACCCCGGTGTTCGCCGACGCGCGGCCGTCGCGGGAGGTCCGCAGCAGCCGCTCGCCGGTCCAATGGACCTCCCGCAGCAGCGTGGCCGCCTCGCGCGCCGCCGCCACCAGGTCGGGGCGCTCGCACAGCACGCCCGCCTCGGCCAGCGCGGCGATCGCCAGCCCGTTCCAGGCGGCGACGATCTTGTCGTCGCGGCTCGGCCGCACCCGTCCGGACCTGGCCTGCAGCAGCCCGGCGCGCACCCGTGCCAGGCGTTCGGTGTCGCCCGGCTCGGCGGGCAGCCGCAGCACCGACGTACCCCGCTCGAAGGTGCCCTGCTCGGTCACGCCGAACACGGCGGCGGCCCAGGCGCCGTCCTCCTCTCCGAGGGCCGCGCGGAGCTGCTCCGGCGTCCACACGTAGAACTTGCCCTCCTCGCCCTCGCTGTCGGCGTCGAGGGCCGAGGCGAAACCGCCCTCGGGGGTCCGCATCTCCGTCAGGAGCCATTCGGCGGTCTCCAGCGTGATCCGGCGCGCCAGGGGGGAGCCGGTGGAGCGCCACCAATGCGTGTAGACCCGCAGCAGCAGGGCGTTGTCGTACAGCATCTTCTCGAAGTGCGGCACCACCCAGTCGGCGTCCACGCTGTAGCGGGCGAACCCACCGGCGAGCTGGTCGTAGATGCCGCCCTTGGCCATCGCCTCGAGCGTCCTCTCGGCCATCGCCAGGGCCAGCGCGCCGGTCTCGCCGCGTTCGGCGGCGGCGTGCCGCAGCAGGAACTCCAGCACCATCGACGGCGGGAACTTCGGCGCGCCGCCGAAGCCGCCGCGTTCGGCGTCGAAGGACTCGGCGAGATTCCGCACGGCGTCGGTGAGAGCCTGCGCGGTCGGCGCCGGGCCGGACGGGATGCCGGCGTACTCGTTCAGCGCAGCGACGATCTTCCGCCCCTGGCCGATGACGCCCTCGCGGTCCTCGCGCCACGCCTGGGCCACGCCCAGCAGCAGCCGCTGGAACTGGGGACGGGGGAAGTAGGTGCCGGCGTAGAAGGGGGCGCCGTCGGGGGTGGCGAAGACGGTCATCGGCCAGCCGCCCTGCCCGGTCATGGCCTGGGTGGCGTTCATGTAGACCGCGTCCACGTCCGGCCGCTCCTCGCGGTCGACCTTGATGTTGACGAAGTGCTCGTTCATCAGCGCGGCGGTGGCCTCGTCCTCGAACGACTCGTGCGCCATGACGTGGCACCAGTGGCATGCCGAGTACCCCACCGAGATGAGCAGCGGAACGTCCCGCCGCCTGGCCTCGGCGAACGCCTCCTCCCCCCACTCGTACCAGTGCACGGGGTTGCCGGCGTGCTGGAGCAGATACGGGCTGGTCGCGTTCTGCAGGCGGTTCATCGGGCCCTCCACGGTGTGCGGCGTCCCTCGTCTTCCCGCGAGGCGCGGACCCTGCTATGGCCCGCTCGGTACCTCCCACACTAAGACGTGGCCCCCGGTGAGGCGTGATCTCCATCCCGGCAGGGCGGTACCGGTCGGGTGAGCGGTACCGGTCGGGTGAGGGGCGTAGGCTCAGGCCGTGGAACTGGATTTCGTGTGCACCCGCGCCGGGCGGTCCGCCGACGCGTTGACCCGCAGGGACGTCGCGCGCGCTCTGCTCGCCGTCCCCTCCGGGGTGGCGCTGGTCGCCCTGCCCGACCTGCGGCGCGCCATGGAGGCCGCGGGCAATCCGCTGTCGGCCCTCTTCTGGGAGTCGGCCAAGGCGCTGCTCGGCGCCGTCGAAGCGGGCACCGCCACCCTCGGTGAGATACAGCACTGGCTGGAGTCCACCGGCACCGAGCCGATCGCGATGACGCGCACCTATTTCAGCTGGCCGGACGAGGACGAGCGCGGCCCCGTCGCCGTCGAGATGTATGACAGGCTCGTCGCCCACCTGGAGGAGAAGGTGGCCGCCGGTGAGATCGACCCCGACGCGCTGGCCGCGGGGGACCCGGCCGCTCGTGAGGCGTACGAGGAGCTGCAGCGGAACTGGCTGGAAAGCCCGCTGCCGGACGGCCGGGTGCCCATGTTCGCGGTCACCGACGAGCAGGATGAGGCGCTGTTCGCCGCCTGGGACGAGGAGGAGGCGTTCGCGCTCGCCGAGCTGCGGCGGGTGGTGGCCGAGCTGCCCGAGCCGCCGCTGCCCGTCGACGAGCTGCGCGCGGCGGCCGGGCGGCTGCGGAAGATCCTGGCGCGCGACGGCTATCCGGGTAACGTGCTGCGTGCCTGCGGAGGGCTGGAGGACGGCGTGCCCGCCGATGACGCCGAGCTGTGGCTCACGGTCGCCGCGGGCGTCGCCGGACCGGTCTCCGACCTTCCGGAAGAGGACGACACCCTGGAGGAGTTCACCGATCTCGACGGCGAGCTCCGCCATGAGGACTCCGTACTGGCCTCACTGTGCGCGATCGAGCACACCGACTGGCTGGCCGCGGTGGCCGCACTGGCCCGGCGCGGCCCCGGTGTGCTCGCCTCGCCCGAGCGGCTCGCCCGCATGATCGTCGAGTCGGAGGACGTCGTGGCCGCGTCGGACGATCCGGAGGACGTCGCGGCCGTCGAGAACCTGTTCACCGCGGTCGTCCCGCTCTGGAAGGAGCTGGGCGCGGTCGACGGGACCGAGGTGCTGACCCCGCTGGGCTGGTGGGGGCTGCCCAAGGCTTTGGAGCGGGCCTGGACCGTCGAGGAGTGACGGCCGGAGCTCGGCTCGCTCAGCCCGTGGGATCTCCGCCCTTCTCGGCGAGGAGGGGCCGGTATTCGGGGTGGCGGTCGATGTAGCGCGCCACGAAGGGGCAGAGGGGCACCACGGACAGGCCGGTGTCGCGAGCGGCGTCGAGGGCGGCGCCCACGAGTCGCCCGCCCAGGCCCCGTCCGCCGTACGCGGCGTCGACCTCGGTGTGGGTGAAGAGGATCTTGTCGCCGTCCAGGCGGTAGTCGGCGAATCCCACGGCCCGGCCGTCCACGAAGATCGTGAAGCGCTGGGCGGCGGGGTCGTCGGCGACGGTGATCTCCTCGCTCATGTGGGATCCTCCAACGGTCCCTGGCGGCGGTCTTGCGATGGAACGCCCTGCTGAGGCAGTCCGGCACGCCTTTCAGCGTGCTTTGTCGGAATCGTTGGACTCGGCGGTCTGGTCGTTCGACTCGCCTCGCCGCTTGGATTCCATTTCGGCCTTCAGCTCGGCTTCACTGGGCACTTCGATCTTGGAGATCTGCTTGTTCATCGACTTGACGAGCAGATAAAGGGCGAGGCCGAGTGCGGCGACGACGAGGAAGCCCAGCACCCCGGGGCTGACGTCACCTTCGGCAACGGCTATCACGGTCACACCATCAAGTCTGCCACCCGGGGTGCGTGCTTCCGACGTGAGCTCAGCCGCAGACCTGGCCCGCCTCACCCGCGCTGAGGGGCTCGCGGACGCGAATGCCCGCGAACAGGTCGTCCTCCGGCAGCTCGGTGTCGACCAGC
>k87-90729_pt1 | contig 10488 bp, 11 predicted proteins | sample MGYA00084031_6733416 | MGnify analysis MGYA00084031
AAATGTTCAATTGGCGGCAACGAAAACCGCCTTTCTCTAAGAGTAAAACAAGCCAATGTTTCATGTGAAACATTGGCTTGTTTTACTTACTATAATCATCGCACTTTATTTGTCGTTCTCTGCGGTAGTCGTATTCTTGGATACGGGGACTTAACCAACCTTTTTTGGCTGTTTTTCGTAATTGATGATCAAATCTCCCTGGTGGTGAACTATCTAGTAATTCATGGGTACGATTATTCCGATTTGCATAATTAAACGATTCACCATTCAAGACTTTTTCCTGGTATTCATTGTTTTTGGCCGCTTGATAATAAGCTGGATTACTAATTAATCTGCCTCGCCAGCCTTCAACTAACACATCCCACTGGGTTACAAAGGTCCCTTCTTCATTCAAAATAAACTCACTGTGAAAATTAGGCGTCAATCGTTTCTTATTAATTAAAGAATAAGATGCCCCCTCAGGGTATTTGTTGTGCAAACGAGCAGAGCTTTTTTTCAGCTTCCGCCCACCCATCCCTTGCGGCTTAGCCGCAAAAACATAGCGTTTTAATGCCTGTTCATCGGTGTCCCCTTCTTGTTTAAAAAAATCGCGGATATACGTGATATTTTGACGATCAATATACATTCTTAATTGATGTATCTTTTTCGCTTTCTCTTGATTAAAGCTCCCAAGAAGACCTAACGGATAGGCTTTTTGAACTGTTTTTGCCAACAAATCCCAAAACGTCGCATGCGGTGCAATCGTCTTCGAGAAACGATAAGGTCCTACTAATTGCAACATGCCATGCTGATCCAACACTGCACCTAATTGCCATAAAAGTAACGAGAGCTTTTCTTGCGGACGATAAGCCGAAAAGCGAAATAATCGCTCATACGCTGAAGAGCCCACTTCTTCCACTTCAGAAAACAGTTCCGCGACTGCTGTTTTCGCTTGCTCAAGTGGCAAGAAACGCGTGTCTTTTATGGCGCTTTCCACTAATCCATAAACAGCTTGGCGGTCCCAGCCAGCGTCAATCGCCGCCTCTACACCAGCACTCATTGCTTGTTGTAATTCTTGCCAACGTCCCATCTTCTCGCCGCCTTTTTCTATATACTTCTTCTATAATGATAATCCTTTCCCCACAAAATGCCAACTGCTTTAACGCAAAAAAACAACCCGCCCTTTGGGGAAGGGCGGGCGGAGGAGTTAAAAAATGAAAAAGTGTTTTGTTAGGGTTTTGTTTATCGGGTATGTTTAAATAATAGCCGTTAAATGTGAAGAAACTATGGTAAAAATGCGCCTTCTTTTCAACAAAATTTTGAAAAAGTCTCTTCAGAAATTAAGATTTTTTTGCGAAGTTGCCCACTGGCTACTCCCATTCAACATATTATATATTTAATATCCATAAAATCACAAAAGAAATATACACAATAATGAATATTTATTCAACGGTTAATAAAACAACCAAAAAAGCGAGTGATTTACACTCGCTTTTTCAACTAAATTAAATGATTTTCTCTTAAAATATCACCAATATACGTATCCTCAAATTTCTTCACAAAGTGTTCAACCATTTTGCGTTCCACGAACGGCATATCCATTTCTGTTAATTTTTTCTTGTCAGATAAATAATAAACAGAGTTTGCTAAGACGCGCAAGTCGTATGCAGAAGCAAACACTTCTGGTACTCCGCGTTCAACCTCTAGCAATTGATAAACAGCTTCCATCGCTGTCCGTACAGAATACTCTGTTGTAAACACCGTATCTCGTTCAGTATCTGCGAAGTTCCCAATGAAAGCAAGATTTTTAGAGCCGTTTGGTACAACTAATGGTCGATCGCCTGGTTCTCTTAACATAAAGTAAGAAGTGATAAACGGCATATAAACCGGAATAGTGGTAGCCGATTCTTCTGAAATACGTTCAATTTCCCCTTCTGGGACCCCTAAATGATAAAGTAACTCTTGCGTAATTTCTTGGCCGGTACATTGTTCGATTGGTTTTTTGATATAATTTCCTGGTTTATTAGAAAGTAATCCATATACCCAAGTTATAGATTGTTGATCATTTTGTTCTTTAAAATGCGGTTGTCTATGCATAGCGAAACTCATCATCCAATTAGAGTCTTTGATAGTAATAATACCACCTGTGACAATTTTTCCTGTGCGTAATTTACGATGTGTTAACCGAGAAAGATACGGTTCAATATCGAAATTTTCCCACGTAATCGTTGCTGAGACAAACCAACTTTCATCTGGTAAATTTTCACAGAAAACTTCTGGGTGTCCAAATTCTGAGGATTGTTTTGCTAAGTTTTTCCAGAGATTCCAACTTCCCCCTAGTTCATGAGTAATTGGTGCTGGTGTATGATGATCTCCTTGCGTCGAACTTTCAGTAATTGAGCCATTCGTTACGAAGACTAAATCATTTTCAGTTAAAGGAATTTCTTTGGTTTTGCCCGCTTGTGTCAACAATAATCGCCGAGCAACTTTAGTATCTCCTTTGATGTCGACTTGGATATCATTGATTGTTGTTTCATATTGAAAGTCTACCCCTTGATTGGTTAAAAAGCTTAATAATGGTTTCACTAACGATTCGTATTGATTGTATTTGGTAAACTTCAAGGCTGTAAAGTCAGGCAAACCTTTGATGTGGTGGATAAAGCGCATGATGTAACGGCGCATTTCAATGGCAGAGTGCCATTTTTCAAAAGCAAACATTGAACACCAATAGATCCAAAAGTTGGATTCAAAAAATTCTTCGCCGAAAACATCTTCAATTTTTTTGCCAATTAATTGATCTTCAGAAGTCATAAATAAATCAACGATTTCTTTTTGTGCTTTTTTGGATAAAGTAAATTGTCCATCATCGGGGACACGTTCGCCACGGTTATGAATAATGCGGCAATTTGAAGAATTCGGATCATCTAAATCTAACCGGTAAAACTCATCTAGGACAGAGGCATCTTCTACTTCTAATGATGGTACCGAACGAAATAGATCCCACAAACACTCGAAATGGTTTTCCATTTCGCGTCCGCCGCGAGTGACAAAGCCATCATGGGGAATAAATTTACCATCTAAAGAACCGCCAGACAGCGTGAGTTCTTCAAAAATGTGAATATTTTCGCCCTTCATTTGACCGTCACGAATTAAGAAAACAGCCGTTGCTAAACCTGCTAGGCCACCACCAACGATATAGGCACTCTTGTCATCTACACCTTTTGGTTTTCTTGGTCGAGCAAATGCTTCATAATTTCCATTTGTGTATCTCATTCTCGTTTCCTCCTATCATTTGATACCCTCATCATACTGCTACCAAAAAAAATACCCAAAAGATAACCCTTTTTTTTAAGAAATTCTTTGACAAATAAAGAAAATTGTCTAATTTTTAAGCAAGTGAATAATCGTAGATGTTTCATGTGAAACAAAAAAAGAACGAGAAGAAAAATGGCCGCTTTTTCTTCTCGTTCTTTTTATGCTAATTCGTTTACCGTTTCTACTCCAAAAACAGCAACCCAATCTTCCTGAAAATCAGTTACTGCTTTTTGAATGGCGGGCATTGCCAAGCCTTGTGTCACGAGTTCTGGTGCGATAGTGACCGCTTGCGCCCCCATTTGACAGGCTTGATTAATTTGTGCCACGTTTTTAAAACTAGCAGCTAAGATCTTACTCTTTGCGTTCGTCCGTTTAATTTCTGCAGCTAAATGCTCAATAACCTTTTGAGAATCAATTGTTAAATTCTCCATCCTATTATAATACGGCGCTAAATAATCTGCACCTGCCGCAATCGCTAGATAACCTTGAAATTCTGTATAAATAGCGGTTGCTGTTATCCGATAATTTGCCTGCTTAAGTTGTTTGATGGCTGCCAAGCCTGCTTCATTGACTGGGATTTTAATGAATGTTTCTTGGCCTAATTGTTGTACAATGGTTTGGGCATCTTCTAGCATCTCTTCTGTCGTTTGACCGACCACTTGGACGTGCAAACTCGCTTGTCCAATCGTTTTTTTGATTTCTTTCATCTGCGCAAAGAAGTCAATTTTTCCTGCTTGCTTAACAATACTAGGATTAGACGTTACGCCTGCCAGTGGTAAAATTTTCTGATACTTTCGAATAGCCTCAAGATTAATTGTATCTAGCATAAATTCCATCTTTTACGTTCCTCCCTTAAACGATAATTATAGAATAGTGATTGTTGTACCAACAGTTATTTCAGGAATAGCTTTTTCTTCAACATATAATGTACCTGGTAATTCAGGTGTTGTTGCGCCATCAAATTTAATAGTAATGTGACCCAATGTGTCTAAATTAGTTAATACTACCTCGCCTACAGCGGTAATCTGGTAAGTTTGTTCATCAATCACTAACGTTTGCTTGTCCGTAATCGCTTCTGTGACTGGCTGAACCTCAATGTTATAACAATAATCTGCTAAAGCATCTGGTGCATCTTTTCCAAATAAGATGACCATTTTTTCTTCTTTAAATAATTCGGCTTCTGGTCCAATAGACTGAACCTTTGTTGTAAATACTGACATTTCCCATCCTCCAAAAAAATTTTTTAACTATACAATCCAAAACTTGCTAACCAAGCAACTAGTACTCGAGGGGCACCATTTAAGAAACGAGAATATAAAACAGAAGGGACCCCGACTTCAACGGTTTCAGCTTCAGCTTCTTCCAAGCCTAAACCCACGGGAATAAAGTCACACGCGTTTTGTGTATTAATAGCAAACAATGCTGGTAGAGCTAGTTGTGGCGGAATGTTGCCTTTCCCAATTTCCACACCAATTAACGTACCAATTACTTGGCTGATTACTGCTCCAGGACCTAATAAAGGAGAAAGAAACGGCAGAGAACAAATAAAACCAATAATTGTTAACCCCACAATGTTTCCTGCCAATGGCGCCATGATATTGGCAAAAAATTCACCAATTCCTGAACCTTGAATCACACCAATTAATAAAGAAACAAATGCCATAAACGGAATCACTGTGTTGATCATCGTTTGTACGCCTTCACGGGCTGATTGGTTGAATGTCGCTACAACTTTTCCTGCACCCATACCAATTTTCGCAACAAAACTTTGTTGTTCCGCTTTTTGTTCAGTAATTTTTTTACTTGTATCATATTTAAATTCTGTTTTTTTCGAGGTGGGCTTTTCTGTATCAGCAGCAGCTTCTTCTGATGTCAATGTAATCTGTTTCGGGCCTACAGCGGAAACATAAATTGTCTCATTAATGTATTGTGCTAAGGGACCACTTTTGCCAGTTGGAACAACGTTAATAGTAGGAATTCCTTTTTTAGGATAAATTCCGCAACGAAGAGTGCCTCCACAATCAATAATGGCTAATGCGATTTCATCATCTGGAATCGATGTCTTAAAACCATTGACCGCTTCCATTCCTGTCAATTCTACGATTTTATCAACGATTGCGGGTTTCTCGCCGCCACCTGTAATGTAAATAAATTTATGTTTTTCTTCTGTCGGTGTAATCACTAAGGGCCCACCATAACCGCCATTTCCTTTAACTACCTTAATACTATTGTACGTCATCGCACCTTGCTCCTTTCTAATCCACAGCAATCTCTACTGTTTTACTAAGGGTAATTCCTTGTTGTTTGCAAACATAGGCGGTAGTGAAATCGGTAACCCAACCGCCAATAAAATTCATTAATATCCCTACAAACATATAGCGAATCGCTAGGTCCATCGAATTTAGTCCTAACGTATCAATCCCTTGCGCAATCCCTAACCAAACGAACAATTCACCAGGATTAATATGAGGGAAAACTCCATTACTGGTATGACAAAATTGCGCTTGTGCAGCATAATAGCTAGGTTTATAGTATTCTGGTAAAAATCGAGCCATCGTAAAGGACATTGGATTGCCTAACATAAAAGCGGATAAAAAAGGCAACACTAAATACCGCGTAACAGGATTTTTGGCAGAAAGTTTGGCTACCTTGGTTACTCTTTCTTCTCCTAGAAAAGCAATTAAAGTATTCATAGCTACCATTAACATCAAAACAACAGGTACGATGCCTGTCATCCAAGAAATAAATGTTTCTGCTCCTGTTTGGAAAAGGTGCATAAATCCTTCCGCAAATTTTGTAATATAAGACATTACTCGACACTTCCTTTCAATTTTGTTTGTACTTTATTTTTCCATAATTGCCATTGAATTTTGGCTCCATTAAGCGGCGTTAATGGTTGTGTTTCTTGATAATTGCCAAGCTCAACACGTAAGTAAATTTCTCGTGCATTTTCCATCGCTTGTTGGGTTAATTTATTTTCCTTTTGTACGAGTGGATGGTAATGATCCATATAATGAATATCCTCGTTCACGTACTGAGGTAAGGGATGAAATTTAGCTAGAACGGTGACACCTTGCATCTTTCTAGCGGCTAAGATTTTCCCTTGCGAATCCACAGCAAACAAGATAATCGTGCCTGCTTTTAACTTCCCTGCACGTCGACCAATCGCGACTTTTCCTAATTGTCGCAATTCTTGGTAGTTTTGATTAAAGTGTTTAATCTGTTTCATTCCCATAGCTATCTGAACGAAGTAAGCTGTTAAAAAAAGCGCCCCGAATACGTAGATAAAACTCATATGATAATCCCCTTCCTTTGCATCCACTCTTTAACCGCTAAAACATCTCGTTGCTTCCGTAATTCATTACGTAAACGTTCGTCTCCTGCGATTGTAAACAAGCGGTCATATAGTTGTAGTAACTCTGCTTCAACAGTGGCCGTCAGCTCTTCTGGAATACCCAACAGCAAAATAACATCAACTTTACCTTCTGGTGTAACCAGTGATTCTTCAAAAACCCCAATCGATAAAATAATCGTTGGTAAGGCTTGATTAATTGTATGGGGAAAGGCAATCCCCGATTCAAAAATAGTTGTTTGTTGATCTTCTCTAGTAAAAATTCGTTCGATAAATTGGGGATCTACTAATTTTTCTGCTTCTAAATCAGCAATCATTTTCTGGATATTCGCTCGGTAACCTTGAGTATTCTCTAATAATTGATAGGTCATATGAATATTTTGAGATTCCACGGAACGAATTTCTTTTGCTCTCTGCCACTCATTTCTGAGCCAAGTATCGTTAAATAAATTAGTTAAATGGATCATCGGTGTTTGTGGTCGAATATTTTTTAAGGGAATGGTTGTAAAAATAGCAAAATATTGATTCAATTCTCTTCTCTCTGCCTCTTCTTCAGAAAAATGGGCAATCTGGACGTCTGGACCCAAAACTTTTTCCAATTGCCGCTGAATGATCAAGGCCGTTCCATGACCTGTACTGCAGATTACAGCGATTTCTTTTTTGGCTCCCGCTTCATAGTTCCCTCTCAATGCTAGCTCAAAATACAAAGCGAGATACCCAAATTCAACCGTCGGCACACAACGATTTAACAAACGGCCCAATTCTTGCAAGCCGATCTTGGCTAATTCATAGGCCAAAGGATATTGTCGTTCAATTTCTCCATAAAATAAATCGTGACATTCCACATGAAAAACGAGTCGATTCATCACGTTTCTTAAATGATCTTTCATTTCTGAAAACAAGAAGTCCTCATCAAATTCAACAACAACTGAATGATGAATTTTTTTCATCATTTTTTGAAAATAGTCAGCTAAGAGTCCTTCATCAGCCAATAAAGAATTACGAATATGGTTTGTGTTGATGTTAAAAGGAAAGCTGATAAAGGAACGTTCCCATTGGCTTAACGTTACATTATAGGTTATTTCCAAGTGATACATCAGTTCTTCAATCTGCTCGTTATGACGAACATAATCAACATATTCTGGTGGTAGTTCCGTAATGAGTTTTCCAGCTAAAACACGCTGCAAAACAATTGAAACCACTCTTCGTAAAAGAAAACTATCTTGTTTCGCTAGTCTTGTTTCTTTGATTATTTTTTGTATCATTTGTTTGGTAGTTTCATGAAGAAACTGTTCTTCAAAATATTCTTGGACGTAATTCACATGAAGTAAGCGTAAATCAAACTCTTTTCCTTCTAAATGAATGCCACGGTTTGGCGTGCCTACAACCGCAACCTGCCAAGGAGCAATCAGCTCTTTCATGCGCTTAATGTCTTTATTAACTGTGCCGCGACTAACGGCGAGTTCTTCGGATAAATCATAAGTTGAAATAAATTGATCTTCTTCTATTAATCGTTTGATAATGTAGGAAACACGCTTGCTTGAAGAATTAAAATCAGATTCCCTTTTTAGCCGTCCAGACAAAACCTCTTCAAAACCTTCAAAGTTATTGATTTCTAACTGAAAGAGATTTTCCTTCTGAATAATTTGGGCGATACCGATTAATTCATCATTCAATGTATCAATGTTTTTACGAACTGTTTGAGGACTTGCGGCTAATTTCTCTTGCAATTCCTGTAAGCTCATTCCTTTGTGATCAACTAGTAATTTTATTACTTGGTACCATCTATTTACTAGCGTCATTTAGTTTTCCCACCTCTATCCTCTTGTTTTACCTCCAGCTACGTTTGTGGTGATGCCTGTAATATAGCTTGAACGGTCTGATAAATAATAGCATACTAAGTCAGCGACTTCATGGAGTTTTCCGCTACGACCTAATGGAATCGTACTTGTTTTTGAATAACCTGCTCGCAATTGCTCCACAGAAATGTTTCGTGTATAAGCCAATGCTTCTTCGTATGCTAAAGTGCGCAAGCCCGTTTCTTCCATAATGCCTGGCGCAATCCCCACGACACGGACGTTTGATTTTCCTAACTCTTTAGCCCATGAACGTGTATAACTGCTGACCGCTGCTTTCGTTGCAGCGTAGGCGCTTTGCCCTTCGGAGCCTTCTAATCCAGCTTCTGAAGACATATTAATAATGACACCTGCTTGTTTTTGTACAAGAATCCGGCCCACTGCTTGGCTCATTAGGTAGAGCCCTTTTTGATTGATGGCTACAATTTTGTCGAATACCTCATCCGATAATTCATAAGGCCCATGAGGATGATTTTTATCCACCAATAGACGAGGAATATTGATTCCGGCATTATTTACTAGGCCATCTACGGTTCCAAATTTTTCCACCACTTGAGCGACACCCGCTTCTACTTCTGCTCGAGAAGTTACATCGACTTTCACAAAGAGTAAATGCTCATGTTGCGTTTCTGATGCTGAGATATCAAAATTAGCGACATAGACCTCTTGTGCTAACAAGCTTTCAACAATGCTGCGACCAATACCAGATGAGCCTCCTGTAACAATCACTACTTTTCCTTTAATTCCTAACCAATCTGTCATTTGTTCCACTCCTATCATTTGTTTGCGCTTTCAGTATAGGTCAGTTTGTGAAATTATTTAAGACAGTCTTTTTTTGCAGTTTAGAAAAAAAAGTAGACTAATTCAAAACAAAAAAGCAGTTGCTTCTTCACAATCAATCATCCGTGAAGAAGCAACTGCTTCAAATTTTTATTATCCTTGTTCGACCACTCAGATAGTTAAATATTGATACATAGTATTTTATAAAAATTAAACTTTAATGATACTCTTTCAAAATAATTACTCATCTATAAAAAATTCATTTGTGAGAAATGCCATGCTTACATTCTTACCTCTGTCCTGTCCTGTACATCTAAACCCTATTGATTCATAAAAATTTTTAACATCTTTTTCACTTTGAACAGTAATAAGACATGCCCCAATATGTGGCAATATAGCTGTTTGAATGTATGTAAACACATAAAACATCATCTCAGTTCCAAAATGTTGCCTTTGATATTCTTTTTGAACTCCAAAGTGATGAATCTGTATTCCGGGTATAGAATCTCGACTAATCGGATTTTTCCATTCTTTAAATTTACCAGTCAGGGTTGATTTTTTTGTAACGACAACCCTATCTGTTGTTAATGAGAAAAAACCTAGCAAAAAGGTAGGACTATCCTCAGAAGTTATGAATAGTAGAAAAGTTTTAGTAATCCCATATATAACGTCTTCCAATGCTTCATCTTTTAAATATGAATCAATATGATCTTTTCCACAAGAAAAAGCCCTAACTAAGGCTTTTTCTTTTTCATCTATGTTTGAAATTTTTTTAATAATCACTTGTTGATCAATAAACATCTGCAATCCTCACTCATAGTTCATATTTTACGCCATCAATATTGAGTGTTTTTATTCGCTTCATACCCTCTAGAGTTTTTGCAATGTTTTTATTTGAAGGTTTGGTTTTACGAGAATATACATTTTTTAAAAATACTTTTCTTTCACTTTCTGTCTTAAAGTACATTTCGGTATTAGTAATCGTTGTAGCCATAATATCCCCTCCATTCTTCACATCTATCTTAACAGCTTAAAACTAATCTGTTAAATCTTATGCTTTTTTATTATCCCAGATAATCTTCTTATAAGCAATACTTTTTTCAACTATATCGAATCCTTATTGAATATTTTTTAATTTGAAATCCATCACAATTTTTATAATAACTTCTGAGTATGTTTACTATTTCTTATGTTACTACTAAATTG
>k87-1133560_pt1 | contig 10481 bp, 9 predicted proteins | sample MGYA00084031_6733416 | MGnify analysis MGYA00084031
AGAAATGACTGAAATCGTTTTTAAAGGGAAACAGGAGGGATATTCATGCGAGTTCGTTCGATAGATGAGGCTGCTCATCGAAAGCTTCTGCGGGTGGCAAGAAGGGAAGAGCCGGCAGATATGTGGATCAGGGGAGCAAAAGTATTGCATGTCTATACAAAGGAATGGCGGGAGGTCCACATAGCCGTTTCCGGCGAGAGGATTGCGTATGTCGGGGAAAAAGAGCCGGTGACTTGCGAGGGGACGACGATTGTGGAGGCCGATGGCAAGTGCGCTGTTCCCGGATACATTGAACCTCATGCGCATCCCTTTCAATGGTACAATCCGTTCACGATGGCGGATTTTGCTTTGGCGCGCGGGACGACGACGTTGATATCGGACTCTTTGATGCTTATGACGCTGCCTTTTGCGCAAGTGGCTGACATCATGGAAAAACTGGCGGAGCATCCCGTAAAGCAATTTTTCTGGGCAAGGCTTGATCCCCAGATGAGACGCACAATGGCATCGCCGCCGTTCGACAGAGAAGGCATTGGCCGGATGCTGGAGCACCCCCGTGTCATTCAGGGCGGAGAGTTGACCGACTGGCAAGGCGTATTGGCCGAGGATGAAACCTTGCTGTACGGCATCAAGCGAGCACTGGATGTGGGCAAGCGAATGGAGGGGCATCACCCCGGCGCCTCTGTGCAAACGCTGAATGCGGCAGCGGCTCTGGGCATCACTGCCTGCCATGAAAGCATTACGGCCGAGGATGTGCTGGAGCGGCTGCGAGTGGGGATGTACGCGACCCTCCGCCATTCATCGATTCGCCCCGACCTGCCGACTTTGGTGCAAGGGTTGCTGGAAGCAGGGATTCCCTGGTCATCCCGGATGATGCTGACCTCAGACGGCAGCACGCCGCCGATGTACCGCCACGGCCTGATGGATTATACGATCCGCGTGGCGATTGAAGCAGGCATGCCGCCAGTCGAAGCGTATGCGATGGCCTCGCTCAATCCGGCCGTCTACTACGGGATCGACAGCGAAGTGGGCGGCATAGCTCCCGGACGGCTGGCCGATATTCTGCTTCTGACGCAACCCGGGGAGCCGACGCCGGAAGAGGTCATCGCAAACGGACAGCTCTCGGGGAAAGATGGAAAGCTGCTCGTCCCGACGGTCCAGCCAGTATGGACAGACTACGATTTTCCGTCCGTCTCCCGGGAAATGAAGGAAATGCAGGTGAAAACAGAATGGTTCCGCATGAAGGACAAAGGAGTGCCGGTCCCTGTCATTTGCATGCTGAACGCAGTCATCACCAAAATGGAGCAAGCGAGCTTGCCCGTGGATACGCAGGGATATGTTTCGCTGGAAAACGACCCGGAGCTCGCGCTGCTCTGTCTGATTAACCCTGTGCAAAAACGTTTGACCCGGGCAGTCGTCAGGGGATATGGCAGGGATCTAAAGGGGCTGGCCAGCACCTATACGGCATCGAGCGATTGGCTGGTGATAGGACGTTGTGCCCAGTCTATGGCGCAGGCGCTGCAGAGGGTCATGGAAATGGACGGCGGGGTAGCCATGTACGAAAAAGGAAAGGCAGTCTTGGAATGCCCGCTTCCGCTGGGAGGCAAGTTCTCCCCCGCACCGATGGAGGAAGTGATTGACATGGCTGAGAGGTTTACGGGATTGATCCGGGAAAAAGGCCACGAGCATCTGGACCCGCTCTATTCCCTGCTGTTCTTTACGGCTACTCATCTGCCGTATGTGCGGATAACAGCAGAAGGAATCGTGGAGGTAAAGTCGGGGAAGATCCTCGTTCCTTCTGAGTTCTTGTAATGGAAAATACTTACATTCTTTAATGTGACATAGCATTGATATATTCTTTCCTCGCTTGCTTTTTACGATTATGTATTGGAATTATATGTAGCGTAAAAAAATAATTTTTTCTCTTGTAAATTTTCTAATTTCTTTTAAAATGAAAAAGAATCAAGCTGCGTCAATGATATAGGCTGATTGATCCGGTGTTTACATAGGTTCAAACTGGCAGATCAGACAGCTTGATTGATGATGAAGAAAACATAAAGAGAAATAAAAGGGGGATTCAATTGGCATGAAGGGAGATACCGGTAATTCCAGGTAGCGAGCTTACTGAATCTTTTGATATGATAGTGGTAGCTGATTTTTCAGTCAAATCACACTATTTTGCGGATAGAAGCAGGCCATTCGTAATAGGCGAAAAGAAAGGCGACTGTTGCGCAAATGGACAAGATTCGCTTTCGGACTGTATTGGTTCATAGGGCGCGAGGAAACAGCATCATAGACGCATCTGACGAGCCTCATTCAGCAAAAGGGGCGGCACATTCCGTGCGGTCCCTCTTTATTGGCGTTGTCGCATGCAAAAAATTGAAATTCACCACAAGTTTACGAAGGAATGAGGGATGGGAAGCATGCTGCTCAACATTTTGCCTCAGGTGTTGGTTGACGGGTTGACACTGGGATTCATGTACGCCGTCGTCGCTCTCGGCTACACCATGGTTTACGGTATTCTGGAATTTATCAACTTTGCCCACGGGGAAATTTTCATGGTGGGTGCCTTCGTAGGGACAGAGGTTTTGTTGATCTCCGACTCCTTGGGCGCTCTTGAAGGAATGAACCCGTACGTGGCTTTCTTCCTGACGCTCGTCATCGCGATGGCGCTGACAGGGGGACTCGGTGTGCTCATAGAACGGGTCGCTTACAGGCCGCTTCGGGGTGCGCCGCGTCTGGTTCCTCTGATTTCGGCGATTGGCGTTTCCTTTTTGCTGCAAGACCTGGTTCGCTTTACCGAGGCGATTGCCCGCAACGAATTTTATCTGAATACTCCCGCACTTTTCTCGGGCAGCATTTCTCTCGGGATCGCTTCGATTCCGACAAAAGGCTTTATCGTTATCGTTCTTGCCATTGTCATGATGATTGCTTTGACGCTGTTCATCAACAAGACGAAGTGGGGCATCGCAATGCGGGCGGTCGCGCAGGATCAGTCGACGGCATCGCTGATGACAATCAACGTGGACAAAGTCATCATGCTTACCTTCCTGATCGGTTCGAGCCTTGGCGGAGCAACGGGTGTTCTGTTTTCGCAAAACTACGGTACGATTGACCCATACATCGGCTTTATCCTCGGCCTGAAAGCCTTTACCGCTGCGGTTCTCGGGGGTATCGGAAACCTCCGCGGAGCGATGGTGGGCGGCGTGCTGCTGGGCCTTCTGGAATCACTGTCCGGCGCGTATATGGGACCGTTGACCAACGGAGCCTTCGGTGCCGAATACAAGGATGTATTTGCGTTCAGTATTTTAATTCTCGTGCTTCTGTTCAAGCCGGAAGGTCTGTTTGGCGAAGCAGTGAAAGAGAAAGTGTAGGTGAGAATCATGGCAAACATCGGATGGAAGTCGATGAAAGGAATCCCGCTGGTCGTTACACTGATCTGGATCGCTGTCTCTGCAGCAGCCCTGCACTTCATGGAAAAGTCCGTCATCGCGTTTCTGGGAATTTTGTTCTCGATTATTCTGATCTACTATACAAACACGGACAAGCGGGTTCGCCTGATCCTGGGTGCCGCCGTTTTGCTTCTGATCATTCCGCTGGTGGCGGGGGACAACCGCTACTATATGGAAGTGGCTTCGCAGGTGGGCATCTATGTGGCGATGGCGCTCGGCCTCAACATCGTAGTCGGTTTTGCCGGTCTGCTTGACCTGGGGTATGTCGCCTTTTTTGCAGCGGGTGCTTACGCGTATGCAATTTTCTCCACCTCTCAGGCAAACGAGTTTATTCCTGGCGGATTGTTTCCGTTGTCAGGAGACTGGTTCTGGCCATTTCTCATCGTCGGCCTGATCGTGGCGGCTATATTCGGGATTTTGCTCGGTTTGCCGGTACTGCGGGTAAAAGGCGATTACCTCGCCATCGTTACACTGGGCTTTGGTGAAATTATTCGGATTATTTTTAACAACCTGGATAAGCCGATCAATATTACGAACGGTCCCCAAGGGATTACGCCGATTCCGTCTCCGGAGCTGTTCGGGGTCAAGATGGGGACGCCGTTTTACTTCTACTTTATCGTCCTGTTCGTGATCATTTTCATCGTTATCGCCAACATCCGCTTTGAGCACTCCCGTCTGGGCCGCGCGTGGGTGGCGGTGCGGGAGGACGAGCTGGCCGCGCAGTCGATGGGTATTTCCCTGTTGAACACCAAGCTGGCTGCGTTTGCGACAGGCGCCTCTTTTGCCGGTGTCGTGGGAGTCATCTTTGCTGCCAAACAGACGTTTATCGATCCGACGTCCTTTACCCTGATGGAGTCGATCGGGATTCTCGTGATGGTCATTCTCGGGGGCAGCGGCAGCATCCCTGGGGTTATTCTCGGGGCCGCCTTTGTCACAGTGCTTCAGGTACAGCTCTTGAAAGAGTTCTCCAACTTCCTGCATTCGCTGCAGCAATCGGGAGTCATCAATCTGCCCAACCAGCTTGACCCGTCCAAATTCCAGCGTTTGATTTTCGGGATTATGCTGATCCTGGTGGCGCTTTACAGGCCAAACGGGTTGATCCCGGCCAGGCGCAAGAAGAACGATCTGGAGGCCATCAAAGGAAGCAAATACGCTGGAGGCAAGCTTGGCATCTTGAGCAAGCTTACCCAGGGGAAACAGTCGTAGCGAAGAAGGAGGGAGCACGATGGCATTATTGGAAGCCAATGGGTTGACCAAGCGTTTCGGCGGTCTGGTTGCCAATCAGGATGTGACCGTAAAAATCGAACAAGGAACGATTACCGCCGTCATTGGCCCTAACGGTGCGGGCAAGACGACCTTCTTCAATATGGTGACGGGTTTTTACGAGCCGGACGAGGGAGATGTTTTGCTGAACGGAAAAAGCATCAAGGGGCTGCGCCCCGATCAAATCGCGGAGCGCGGGATTACGCGGACCTTTCAAAATATTCGCCTGTTCAAGGAGATGACAGCCCTGGAGAACGTCATGGTGGGCACGCACAGCCGCCTGTCGGCAGGGATCCTGGGCATTATGTTCAATACAAAACGCGTTCGCGAGGAAGAAGAGCGGGCCAAGGTTGAAGCCTACCAGCTGATGGAATACGTCGGCATTGCCCATGTGGCGAACGAAGCGGCAGGCAGCCTGCCGTACGGACTGCAGCGCCGTCTGGAGATCGCCCGGGCGCTTGCGACCAATCCGCAAATCATTTTGCTCGACGAGCCGGCAGCCGGGATGAACCCGCGCGAGACGGTAGAAATGACTGAATTTATCCGCAAGCTGAAGCATGAGCTGGGCTTGACGATTATTTTGATCGAGCACGATATGAAGCTCGTCATGGGATTGAGCGAGTATATTCACGTCCTGGACTACGGACGCAAGATTGCCGAGGGTACGCCGGAACAGATTCGAAACAATCCGAACGTCATCGAGGCTTACCTGGGCAAAAGCGCGACGGAAGTGTCGTAAGAGGGGGAGGAGAAACAATGCCGTTGCTTGAATTGCAAAACGTTCACACCTATTACGGCGGTATCCACGCGTTGAAAGGATTAAGTATTGAAGTAAACGAGGGGGAGGTCGTGACGCTGATCGGCTCCAATGGCGCCGGGAAGTCGACCACCCTGAAAACGATCTGCGGACAGACCCGTGCCCGGGAAGGCCGGATCGTGTTTGACGGCAAGGACATTACGCAGATGAGGACGCACGATGTCGCAGCGATGGGGATCGCCCATGTGCCGGAGGGACGGCGGATTTTTCCCAAGCTGACGGTTCGGGAAAACCTGGAGATGGGTGCATTTTCCGTAAAGGACAAACAGATCATTGAAGAAGGCATCGAGCGTGCATTTCGCTATTTTCCCCGTTTGAAGGAACGGATCGATCAAAAGGGCGGAACGATGTCCGGCGGTGAGCAGCAGATGCTCGCGATTGCTCGCGGTCTGATGATGAAGCCGAAAATCCTGATGCTGGATGAACCGTCTATGGGTCTTGCCCCGATTCTGGTGGAACAAATTTTTGACATCGTGACAGAGCTGAACCGCGAAGGCATGACGATCCTGTTGGTTGAGCAAAACGCCAACCAGGCCCTTTCTGTAGCGAATCGCGGCTACGTCATTCAGACAGGCGAAATCATTCTGCAGGATGAAGCGCAAAATCTGCTGACCAATCCTCAGGTGCGGGAAGCGTATCTTGCTTGATGGAAACGAAGAAAACCCGATGGAGTGTATGGACTTCCGTCGGGTCTTGTTTTTTCTAAAGGGAGTCGCTTCCGGCATACTGACCGACGGCTTTTGGAGGAAAACGAATGTGCAACAAGAATGCGCTCTCCCCATATCTTTATGTTTTTGCTACTATCATCATAAGAAGTAGCTGACCTTCTACGAATGGTCAGATTCCAAAATAGAAAGCGGGTCAGCCTGGAGGTTATTGATGGAGATTCACCCGAATTGGACGAAGGCCGGATCAGGAAAGCTCTACCTGCAGCTCTACGCATACTTTCGCGAGGAAATCCAGACTAGACGGATATTGCCGGGAACCCGGCTGCCCTCGGTTCGATCGATCAGCCGCAATCTTCAACTGAGCAAAACAACGGTAGAAACGGCCTACCATCAGTTGCTGGCGGAAGGATACATCGAGAGCAGGGAAAGAAGCGGTTTTTACGTGGTGGAGTGGGAAGAGGACGAGGTAGCCGTTCCATCCGGGAAGCACGGAGGAAAAGCGGCCGCGAACGGCGCTATGAACGAGATTGGGAATACGGCCGGACAAGCAGCCGAAGCGGAGCCAGCAGGAGTCGGATATAGAGTTGGGGCTGAGGATACAGCCGGAGCCGGATATACGGCTGGAGTCGGGCATACAGCCGGGGCCAAGCATGCGGCTGCACATACGTTACCTGGTACAGGCACGACTCCACTTCCCGAAAAAGCGATCGCCAAAAGTGATACGGCCGGTCTGCCAGCGGGGAAGAACCCGAATATTCTCTACGACTTTCATCAGGCCCGGGTCGATGCCGAGCATTTTCCGTACGGATTGTGGCGCAAGTACAGCAATCAGTGCATGCGGCCGGAAAACAGGAATATTCTCAATTACGGGGACCGCCAAGGGGAGCGCGCCTTGCGGGAGGAGATTGCCCGTTATTTGCAGCGGGCCCGCGGGGTTGCTTGCACGCCAGATCAGATTGTCATCGGGGCAGGAACGCAGGTGCTGATCCAGGTGCTTTGCTTTTTGCTCACCCTGGAGGAACGCGTGGTCGCAATGGAGGAGCCGGGATACGACGGGGTGCGGACTGTTTTCCAGCATCTCGGATATAAAATAGCCCCGATTCCATTGGACGAAGACGGCATCGATGTAGAGGTGCTGGAGGCAAGCGGAGCGCCGCTGATTTACATCACGCCCTCCCATCAGGAGCCTACCGGAGCCGTTATGCCTTACGCAAGGCGAATCAGACTGCTGCAGTGGGCGGCCAGATCGGGCGCGTACATCATTGAGGACGATTACGACGGAGAATTTCGCTATCAGACGAAACCGATTCCCTCGCTTCAGGGACTGGACACGCATGAACGAGTCATTTATCTCGGCACGTTTTCCAAATCACTGTTGCCGTCGATTCGCATGAGCTATATGGTTTTGCCCCCGGCGCTGCTGCAGATCTACGGAAGTCAGCTGTATGAATACGATCAAACCGCATCCCGCATCCATCAGGAGACGCTGGCTCTCTTCATGAAAAGCGGGGAATGGGAGCGGCATATACGCAAAATGCGGACTTTATACAGCAAAAAACATGAGGCCATGCTCAAAAGCTTGCATACGTATTTCGGGGAGCGGATTCATGTGACCGGACAGAATGCCGGATTATCCGTGACGGTGGAAGCAGTATCAGACCTCTCGGCAGAGGAGCTGGCGCAGCACGCGTTATCAGTGGGAATCCGCGTCTATCCTACGACCCGAAAATGGCTGCATCAGCCAAAGGACAGCTTGCCTGCCTTTCAATTTGGCTTTGGCGGCATGTCCGCCGAAGCTATCGAGCAGGGGATATGCCTGCTTGAAGAAGTGTGGAAGCCGTATTTGACCAGCCATGAAAGAGATTGACGCACTTACGCTGATTGAGTCTGCCCGGTATCCCGGACGAAGGTGACAAATGAGCTACTCGTACTTATGGACGATTCCGTACTTGTGGACGATTCGGTACGAAGCCGAGATCCATCCGACCCGAACCCGATCGGCATACAGGTACAGGAACAAGCAGAAGCGCCTTTGCACAGTAATTGACAGAATGTACAGACAATAATAGAGTGGGTGTGTCAGGAGGGTGGACTGCTTGCATTCATCGAAAAATTTGTTCGTACAAGGGATGAAACAAATCCTGCCCGTTGCGTCTGCCGGCATCATTGACGGGTTGGTATTCGGGATCTTGGCCAGACAAGCAGGGCTCGGAATTACGGAGGCCATGCTTTTGTCGTTGCTTGTAAATGCGGGCTCGTCCCAGTTTGCGGCAGTAGGCCTGATCTCGCAGGGAATTGTAGGGTGGCCGATTTTGGTCTCAACCGCGCTACTAAATGCAAGGCATCTGTTATACGGTTTGTCTCTCGGTCCCTATTTTCGCGAAACCCCTCCGTGGAAGCTTTCCTTGATGGCAGGTTCATTAAATGACGAGACCTATGCCTTGAAAATTACGTACCTGACAGCGGGAAACAAGCCGAGCCTTCCGTATTTCGCCGGAGCGAGCATCGCGGATTACGTCATCTGGAATGCCAGTACCCTTGCTGGTGCCTGGTTCGGGACAGTATTTACAGAGACCGAGGCGTTTGGTCTCGATTTTGCCTTTATCGCGACGTTTTTAGGGTTTCTTGCCGTAAACCTGGTCTCATCCTTTCACGTGAAGGTAGCCGTATCCGCTTCATTGGTTGCTTGTCTGGCCTACTGGCTGGGAGGAGGGGTGGCCGCGGTGATCGGGGGTACGCTGACGGCTGTAGCTATAGGGGCGGTGAAGCGGGATGGATAATGTCGTTCTTTACATTTTGCTGATGGCTCTCGTTACGTATTTGACGCGTTTCCCGATGCTGCTGATCAGTACCCGCTGGTCTGTGCCCGATTGGTTGAAAAGAGGGCTCGCGATGGTGCCGGTCGGGGTGTTCAGCTCGCTGACGGTACCGCCGATCCTGTTTCATCTGAGAGACGGGCAGTGGAGTCCCGAGTATCTGGCAGCCGGAGTCATTGCCTTGGCGGTGGGATTGTGGAGGAAACACATCGTCTGGGCGCTGCTCGCGGGAGTAGCGGTGCTGATTGGCTGGCGGCTTTTTTTGGGATTGTAGAGGGAAAGTAGCATAAGCAGGTGTTGCAGAGGAAAAACCTTTGCGATTCCTGCTTTTTTCGTTGCCTTTTGCAAAAGGGGATCGTTTCCAGCCTGAATGTTGAGAATAATGATTGAAATCGGCAAAGTCATTCAATATAATAAATTTATAAAAAGGTACAATGGTTCGATTATCGGTACAGTGTGCGAAGGGGGTATGAAGTCGTTGTCTCTGAAAACGTTGGAAAAATCTTTGGAACTGCTCAGATGCTTTTCTGAGGAAAAACCAGCCTGGGGAGTCAGGGAAATCGCAAAAGAGCTCGACATGAGCCATACGATTGTCCACCGCATTTTGGCGACCTTTGAACAGTTTGGCTACCTGAGGCAAAATCCGGAGAACAAGAAGTACGAGCTGGGACTGGAGTTTTTGCAGATCGCCCAGAAAGTCAAGGCACGCATTCAGCCCGGGGATGTTTTGGTTCCGGTTATGAAAGGGCTTTCAGAACAGACGGGGGAATCCGTCTTCCTGAGCTGGCTGGATGGCCTCGAAGGGGTCTATGTAGAAATCGTGGAAAGCTCTCATGTTTTGAAGTATTCCGTAACCGTGGGCAGAAGATTTCCGCTGTACGCCGGTTCGATTGGCCGGGTTATGATGGCGCATCTCCCCGAAGACAAGCAGGAAGAGATTATCTCCAGAGGATTAAATCCGCTTACATCCAGGACGATCGTAAATCCCGAAGTCTTGCGGCAACAGTTGCAGATGATTCGCAAAAACGGCTGGGCCTATTCGGCAGGGGAGTACAACGAAGGGGTTGCGGGGCTGCATATGCCTCTGTTTGACAAAAATGGCAAAATCCTCGGCTCCCTGGGAATCGCCGGCCCGGATCACCGGCTGGCTGAAGAAAAAGTGCCCGAGTTATTGGACCATCTGATGAAAGCACGAGACGAGATTCAACAACTGCTGAATGATTACTCTTTCCGTTACTTGTAAGCAGCTGCATCAACCCAGATAAAAATGGTTCCGTACAACACTTAATCAATTTTGGGGGTAAAAAATATGGAAAAGCAGCCGGAAAACAAAAAGCATCCAAGAGCTCTGGAACCGTTTACGCTTCTCCTTACCATCGGTTTGTCCGTAATCGGGGCCATTATCGGCATGCAGCTGATCGTGACACTCGGCATATCAGCGAACACGGCCATTATCGGGGCACTGATC
>k87-967555_pt1 | contig 10479 bp, 11 predicted proteins | sample MGYA00084031_6733416 | MGnify analysis MGYA00084031
GCCGTACCGCTCGCCGCGTGGTGTGGTCAGTGGCCCCTTATGACGCCCTCGAGGCGGAGCAGACGCTCCTTCGCGGCGGCGCCGCCGGCGTAACCGCCCAGGCCGCCGTCGTCCTCCACCACCCGGTGGCAGGGCACGATCACGCACACGGGGTTGGCCGCCAGCGCGTTGCCGACCGCGCGCAGCGCCCGCGGACGGCCGATGCGCCGGGCCAGCTCCCCGTACGTCGTGGTGGCGCCGAACGGCACGGACATCAGCATCTGCAGCACCGTGCGCGCGAACGGCGTGGCCAGACGCAGATCGACCGGCGTGGTGAAGGCGCGTAGCCGCCCGGCGAAGTACGCGTCCAGCTCCCGCCGCACCGGGTCGAGCCTACGGGCGTCCGGGCCGATGAACCGGCCGACCTCGCGGGAGATGCGCTCGAACACGACATCCTCGTCGTCGTAGCTGCACGACACGACGCCTCGGCCGGTCACGGCGAGCACGAGAGGACCGACCGGTGTCTGCGTGGTGCCGAAGGCGACATCCGGCGGCCTCCCGCCTCGGTAAGTGGGCGAGGTGATCCGCAGCAGAGCGTCGAGCTCGCCTGCTCCAGACACCACCCCTCACCCCCTCTTGACGGATTCGGCTGGTCGCAGCGTATCGGACGGGCATCGCCCGCGGCCCGGCACCCGTCCCCCGGAATCCGGGCCGCGGTCGGTGATGCCGCGGAGAGAAGTCAGCCACAGGTGGGACGAAACCGCCAAGATCGGGTTGGGAAAACGGGCACTATGGGAGGGTGGGGAACGAGAAGGACGACGACGGCATCGCGCGTGCCGTTCTCGACAGCTCTCCCAACGCCGTCGTCGCCCTCGACCGCGACCAGACCGTGTTGGTGTGGACGCCCGCCGCGGAGCGACTGTTCGGCTGGACGGCTGAGGAGGTCATCGGACGGCGTTCGCCGATCGTGCCCGAGGAGTTGATCGCCGAGCACAACGCCGTCCTGGAACGGGCGCGGATCGGCGGCGAGGTGTCTTTGCGGACCAAACGGCTGCGCCGCGACGGTTCACTGATCGACGTGCGGGTGGACACCAGCGCGCTGCGCCTGGCCTCCGGAACCTCCGTCGGCTACGTGTGCGTCCACCATCTGCCGCAGGCCGACGAGGAGGCGCGCGTCGCCCGACGGGCCCGGCTGGTCCGCCGCCTCACCGACGTGGTCGGCGACATCAACGCCGAACTGGAACTGCCCGCGGTGCTCGACCGCATCGTGGCCGGGCTCACCGAGCTGACCGGCGCCGACGCGAGCGGCTTCGTGCTCATCGAGGGGGAGAAGCTGCGGCTGGTCAGCGCCGACGGCCTGCCGTCCTCGCTGCGCGGCGCCACCGCCGACCTGCGTGACAGCCTGGTCGGCAAGCTGCTGCGCACCGGCAAGACCGTCATGCTGGAGACCGAGGAGCTGGACGACCTGCTGTGGTCGCGGCTGCCCGGGCTGCACTCCATCGCCCTGGGGCTGGCGGCGGTGGGCGGCCGTCCGTACGGCGCGCTGTATGCGCTGTTCGCCGAGAGCACGGCCGGGCACGTCGAGCTGGAACTGCTCGAACTGCTGGCCGGGCACGCCGGCATCGCGGTCGGCAACGCCATGGCCTACCAGGACGCGGTGCGTCAGCGGGCGCACCAGCGGGCCGTGTTCGACGCCAGCGCCGACGGCATCGCCGTGCTCGACGGGGAAGGGCTGGTCACCCAGTGGAATCCGGCGGCGGCCGAGCTGACCGGCTACGCCGAGGACACGGTGATCGGATCGCCGCCGCCGTTCCCGCTGCCCGCGCCGGGCGAGAAGCTCACCTTCCAGCTGGAGTCGTCCGGACGCTGGCTCGACGTGGTGGCCGCGAAGATCCCGGAGACCGGCGAGACCGTCATCGACTTCCGCGACGTGACCAGGGCCAAGGAGCTGGAGGAGGCCAAGGATCTGTTCCTGGCCACGACCAGCCACGAGCTGCGCACGCCGATCACGGTGGTGCGCGGGTTCGCGAGCATGCTCGACGCGCGGTGGGACAAGCTGAGCGACGCCGAGCGCCGCGCCGCCGTGCACACCATCGCCGAGCGGGCGCGTTCGCTCGGCACGCTCATGGACCATCTGCTGCTCGGCGCGCGGGCGGGCGCCGAGGAACTGCCCGTCCGCATCGAGCCGTTCGACCTGGGCGGGCTGGTGCGCGGGGCGACGCTGGGCCTGCCCGTGCTGTCCGACCGGCACCGTGTCGAGGTGAGCGTCCCGGACGACCTGCCGTTGGTCAGCGGGGACGAACTGGCCACCGACATCGTGCTCGGACAGCTGCTGGAGAACGCGTTCAAGTACTCCCCGGAGGGCGGGCTGATCAGGGTCGAGGCCCGCCGGGAGGGCGACAAGGTCGTCCTGCTCGTCGAGGACGAGGGCGTGGGCATCGCGCCCGCCGACCTGGAACGGATCTTCGAGCGGTTCGTCCAGGTCGACAGCGGCGACCGGCGCAGGTTCGGCGGTGTCGGGCTCGGCCTGTACATCGTGCGCAGCCTCGCGCGGGCGCAGGGCGGTGACGTCAGCGCCCACCAGCGGCCCGGCGGCGGCACGACCATGCGGCTCGTGCTCAACGTGGCCGAGCCCTCTACCTGATCGATCACACTGTCACGGCAACCGCACGGTAACCGGCGAGTTGATCTATCGCCTGATGTGTACAAGCTGTGACCACTCCTCGGTTTCCTTCCCCCGCCAACGGGGCATTTCGGTCGTACCGGGATTTGCTCCTCAGGGGGCCAGGAGTAGGGGGAGGTGAGTGCGTCGAGCGCTGTGATGCTGCCCTACGCGCTGTCCAGCGTCGCGATCGCGCGTCAGCGTCTCTACTCCGACCTCCTGGCGGATGGCGTACTCCCCGACTCGATCGACGACGCGGTTCTCGTGGTGAGCGAACTGCTCAGCAACGCACTGCGCCACGCCCACCCCCTGCCCTCCGGCAAGATCGGGGTCTCCTGGCGCAGGATCGACGGGTACGTCGAGGTGGCCGTGAGCGACGGCGGAGCCGCGACCGAGCCGAGAGCGGGACGCGCCGCCCTCTCCTCCCTCGGTGGTCGCGGCCTCGGCATCGTCGAGTTCCTCGCCGAACGCTGGGGGGTCAGGCACGACGGCGAGACCACGACGGTGTGGGCGGTACTGCCCTGCGTGCCCGCCTCCAGCGCCAACGGCGCGGCCCCGTTCTCCGTCGCCGAGGTACCGGCCCTGCGCGACTGCGGCTGACCGGATTCGGCGCGGCGGACGGCCCGTCGCCGCCGGACCATCCGCCTGCGCGGCCCCGTACCGGCTAGGCCTGAACGGCCGTCGGCTTCGGGTAGAGCAGCACCCGCTCCAGCATGGTCCACGTCGTGCTCGCCAGCAGGTAGAGGCCCGCCCCCAGCGGGAGGACCGCGCCCGCGGCCACCGCGCCGTACGGAAGCAGAGGGGTGAGCTTCCGAACCGTCTCCAACGACGCCTCACCGGCGGGCGTCTGCGGGGCCGCGGCGGCCATCAGGCGCGCCCGTCGGGAAGCCGTCCACGCCACCACCGTCAGCAGCGTGAGCAGCACCGCGAACACCAGTACGGGGACGCTGAACGGTCCGGACACGGCCACGACGGCCGCCAGGGGCTGGCCGAGCGGCGCGCCGAACAGGGTGTGCGTGCTCGGCGCGGAGGCCACCTGGTAGACGAGGATGAAGAACGGCGTCTGGGCGAGCGAGGGGAGGCAGCCGGCGAGCGGCGTGGTGCCCTCCGCGGCGTACAGTGCGGCGAGCTCGCGCCGCAGCCGCTCGGGATCCCTGCGGTAGCGCTCGTGCAGCCGCTGGATCCGCGGGGCCAGGCGGGCCCTGGCCCGCTCCCCGCGTGCCGCCGCCAGGCTCAGCGGGAGCAGCAGCAGGCGGACGCCGCAGGTGAGCAGGATGATCGCCAGGGCGGCGGCGTTGGGCCCGGCGAACGGGGTGATGAGCTCGGTGAGCGCGGCAAGTATCGACGTGGCGAACTCGATGATCGGATCGAACACGGACAAGCCCTTCTGTCATGGACGCGCCCGACGGGCGCTCGGATGGGACGACAGAGGGCGCACGCGTGAGACGACGCTTCGCGTGGCCGTGGGCGCACGCGGTCGTGCTGCGGCCCTTCCAGGGCACGCGGAAGGCTGGTCCCGTGTGTGGGAGAGGCCGGGGCTCGGTCGCCCCGGCGGCGTCGTTCAGGCGCGCGCCGGGCTCGCCGTGGGTGCTCTGGGACGGGGACGGCCCGCGGCGTCGGGATCGCGCTGACGGACGACGGTCGTACGGCGGGCCCGGTCGCGAACCGAAAGCGGTGCCCAGGGGTCGAGGGGCGCGCCGACGCCCGCCGCGCGGGCCGCCAGACGCAGCAGGATCGCGCTCAGCCCGGCGACCGCGGCCACCGTGAGCACGCCGGAGGAATCACCGGCGGTGCCCACGGCCACGATGGCCAGGGCGAGCAGGTGGAGGCGGACGGCGGACGCGAGCGCCGTCATCCGCGCCACCGTGATCGCCGTCATCCGCGCCGCTCCGATGTCATGCCGAGACCGTCGAGGTGGGGCTCGCGGCTACTTCGACGTCTTGCCGAGGAGCATCATGGCGCCGACCACGAGGGCGCCGATCACGCCCACGATGAGCAGCAGCTTCAGCAGGCCCACCACCATCGGGACGACCAGACCGAAGACGACGTAGAGGGCGAGCAGCACGCCGAGGACGGCGAGAACGATACGACCCATGTGTCCTACCGTACGTCGTGGAGGTCTCGGCCGCGACGGGGATCGCGGATCCGTCTTCGTTCTCCGGCTCCGCGTTCCGTGCGGGTGCCGGGACTGTGATGAGGCCATCCGGTCCTTCGGGAGGCGGTACGGCCTACCGTGGAGGGATGACGCAGCGGCAGATGCGTGGTGGCCGGTGAGCGGCAACGCCCGCGCGAGGATTCTCGTCCTCGACGAGGACCCCACGGTCGCCGAGGTGGTGGCACGGTACCTGGAACGGGACGGCCATGAGGTGGTGTGCGCCGGCGACGGCGTGGAGGCGCTGCGCAGGGCTCTGACCGAGCCGCCCGACCTGCTCGTCCTCGACCCGATGCCGTCCACGCTGGAGGGCCTGTGGGTGTGCAGGAGGCTGCGTGAGCGGCGGCCGACCCCGGTGATCATGATGATCGGGCCGGATGAGCTGGACCGCGTGATCAGCCTGGAGGTCGGCGCCGACGACTACGTGACCAAGCCGTTCAGCCCGCGCGAGCTGGTCTTGCGGGTTCAGGCGATGCTCAGGCGGGCGCGGGGCGTTCCCGTCACGGCCGGCACGGGCGTCCTGCGGGACGGTGACCTGGTGGTGGACGTCGGCGCCCACGAGGTGCGGCTCGGCGACCGGCCGGTCGCGCTCACCGACCGGGAGTTCGATCTGCTGGCGCACCTCATGCGCAACCCCGGTCAGGTGCTCAGCCGTTCGGCTCTGCTCGACCGGGTATGGGGCTGGTCCTTCGGTGATTCGTCCACGGTGACCGTGCACGTGCGCAGGCTGCGGGAGAAGATCGAGCCCGACCCCACCGAGCCGCGCCGCATCGTCACCGTCTGGGGGGTCGGCTACCGCTACGAGCCGCTGGGCGCATCCGGGTGAGGGCCGCGCGGGCACGGCCTGATCCGGGTGCGGTCATCGCGCGAAGTTATCCACAGGCCCCCTGGGGATAACTCGCATAGCAGCAGCTTTTACGGCGTGTCGCCGTCTTCGGGGCAGATCGCCCGTACAGGGCCGCTGACCACGGGCGAAAACAGCACGTGGCGGCCTCGTTCTCCTGTGTGCGACAGCACCCGGTTATCCACAGAACGCCTGTGGACAACCGTGGATGCGCAGGCCCGCAGGGCGTGACCGCGTCGGTTCCGCGGGACGCCGGGGCCGGCCGTACCCCGGATTCCGTTCCGGCCGCGAGAGCCCCCGAACGTCCCGCATCGGCGTCGGAACCGTGGTGTCAGACCGGTTCGGAGACGTTCGCTCCGGCCCGGAAGTCGCCGCCGTCCTCTCCGGCGGCCCGTGCCTCCGCGGCCCGGCGCGCCTCCCGCTCGGCCTTGCGGCGCTGCCACGGGCAGTCGAGCGATTCGGAGATCGCCCGGAACGTCGGGCACGGCCAGCGCCACATGCAACTGCGGCAGCGCTGGATGGGATTGGCGGGGTCGCTGCTGATCCCCCCGGCGTCGCGCGGCCGGTGCAGGTCGAGCAGGCGCAGCCCGAGCCGCGCGAGGGTCAGGGTTTCCTCCCGGGCGACCTCCAGGAAATCGAGGTCGGCAGGGGCCAGGCGGGCGCGGACCGGGACGACGCCTTCGTTGTTCAGCAGGTCGCGCAGCGAAACCGTGGCGTGCCGCCAGCAGGTGGCCTTCTCCGCGAGCCGCTGGATCCCCTCCAGGCACTCCTGGAGCCGCCGGCGTTGCGGGTCGTCGGTCGTGCCGGCGTTCATCGGCCCCGTCCGGCGGCTTTCACCCGCTGCGCGGCGGCCCGCCGACCGGTGACGCCGGACACGGCCGGGCTCTTTCCTCCGTAGCGATATCGCATAGCGTAAATATATGCGCACTCTGCGTTTCCATGTGGCCGAGTTCGGGGACAAAGGCCCGGCGACTCCTGTGCAGGCGGATCCGCGAGAGAGCGTGACCCCGAGCCTCCGCGGCGCTAGGGTGCCCGCTGTGGAGCTAAAGGTCTCGACTAGATCACACGACGGAAACGCCATAGTGGCGGTATCCGGAGAAATCGACCTATATACGGCACCTCGCCTGCAGTCGGAGTTCACCCGCCTGCTGGACGAGGGGCCGACGCGGGTGGTCATCGACATGTCCGGCGTGGACTTCTGCGACTCGACGGGCATGAACGTGCTGCTGTCCGCCCTCAAGCGGCTCAAGGAACACGGCGGTGCCCTGGAGATCGCGGCTCCGCGTCCGGCCGTGCGCAAGATCCTCCAGGTGACCGGCCTGGACTCGGTGTTCACCGTGCACGAGACGGTGCCGCAGGAGTTCCTCATCGCCGAATCCCAGGGGTGACCGGCGGCTACGATCGATCACCATGAGCACAGCGGTGATCATCCCGGCGAAGGACGAGGCCGACCGGATCGGCGTGACCGTCACAGCCGCCCAGTCGTTGCCGGGCGTCGATCTCGTCGTGGTCGTCGACGACGGCTCGGCCGACGCCACGGGCAGGGTGGCCGAAGCGGCGGGCGCCCGTGTGGTGCGGCACAGCCGTAACCGGGGTAAGGCCGCCGCCATGGAGACCGGTGCCGAGGCGGTCCGCCTCCTCGACCCCCCGTCCGCGCCCGGAGGCGGAGCCGCCACCGGTTCCTCCGCCGACGCCGCAGACGGCCGCACCACAGCGCGCAACCTCCTCTTCCTCGACGCCGACCTCGGTGAGACCGCCGCCGCCGCGGCCTCCCTCATCGAGCCCGTCGCCGCGGGCAAGGCCGACATGACCATCGCGGTGTTCGTCCACCGCGTGAAGCTCGCCGGTCACGGCCTGGTCGTGGGGCTGGCCAAGGAGGGCATCCAGCGCGCCACCGGCTGGTCACCCGCCCAGCCGCTCAACGGCCAGCGCTGCCTGACCAGGGCAGCCTTCGAGGCCGCCCGCCCGCTCGCCCACGGCTTCGGGGTGGAGGTCGGCCTCACCATCGACCTCATGCGCCGTGGATTCCGGTTGATGGAGGTGGAGGTCGACATGGCGCACCGCGCCACCGGCGGCGACTGGCGCGCGCAGCTCCACCGGGCCCGCCAGTTCCGCGACGTCGCCCGCGCCCTCCTCGCCCGCTCCGTGCTCACCGGCATCCCCGGCATCTGACGACCGCCCGCCCCGCGGATCCCGCGCCCCGGCGGGAGAGCCGGGCACGCCTGCTCCCGGGACGCCGCCGATCCCCCGCGGAAGGCGTCCGCGCGCGACGTCGAGACACGGGCCCCACCCGGCGCCGGGCGGGCGCGGAACCGGTGACCGGCCACCGCCCGGGCGTGGCGAGGACACCGGCGCGACGGTGGACGGGCGGGGCGTGGAATGTGTAGGAATGCGACGGTGAGGATCTGGGGAATCGGCGTCGGCGGGAGCGTGCTGCTCACCGTCCTGATCGGGCTGCTGGGGCCGTCGGCGATGGTGCCCTCGCTGTCCGGCCCCGCGTGGCATCCGCCGTACTCGCTGGACCTGCGGCCCGACGGCCATCTGGTGATCGCGATGGCCGTGGCCGCGATCACCCTGGGCGCGGCCGGACTGGCGGCCGGACTGGCGGACCTGCGGCGCCGGGGCGGCATCGCCCCCTGGGACGCGCGGTGGCCGGTCGCGGCGGGGTGCGCGGTGGCGGGCCTGCTGGCGTTCCTGCCGCCCTCCGGATCCTCCGACCACCTCAACTACGCCGCCTACGGCAGGATCGGCGCGCTCGGCCTGGACCCGTACGCGGTCACTCCCGCGCGGCTGGCCGGCGACCCGGTGGCGGGCGCGGTCGAGGAGTGGGTGGACACGCCCAGCGTCTACGGGCCCGTCGCCACCGCGGTTCAGGTACTGGCCGGTCACATCGGCGGCGGATCGGTGAGCCTGACCGTCTTCGCCCTGGAGATCGCCAACGCCGCCGCGTTCATCGGTACGGCGCTGCTGCTGCACCGGATCACCCGCGGCGATCCGCGAGCCGCGCTCCTGTGGGCGGCCAACCCTCTGGTGATCTACCAGCTGTCCGCCGGGATGCACGTGGACACCCTGGCCATCGCCGCCGTGGTGGCCGCGCTGGTCGTGCGGCGGCGGACAGGCGGGGACGCCGGGCCGCGCCGGCGCGACATGCTGCGGGAGGCGGCGGCGGGCACGCTGCTGGGCGCGGGGATCGCGGTGAAGGTCAACGTGGGGCTCGTGGCGCTCGGCCCCGCATGGGAGCTGCGCCGCTCGCCCCGCAGGCTGGCGGCGGTGGCCGCCGCGGCCACCGCCGCCGTTCTGCTCGGATACGCGCTGGCCGGCCCCCACTCCCTGGACCAGGTGAGGCGGGCCAGCAAGTCGGTGTCGCTGGCCACCCCCTGGAACATGATCCAAAGCGCCCTGCAGCAGCTGCTGGGACCCGGCGGCTACGTCATCTGGATCCAGATGGGCGCGATCGCGCTGATGGCCTTCTTGGCCTGGGGGCTGCTGCGCGCCATGCCGGATCCGACGGCGGCGCAGGTCGCGGCCGTGTTGATCATCGCCTATCTGTTCGCCGCGCCATACGCCCTGCCGTGGTACGACGGGCTGGCCTTCGCGCTGCTGGCGCTGGTGCCCGTCTCGGCGCTGGACGGCTTCATGGTCGCGCGCATGACCGCGCTCAGCCTGGCCTACCTGCCCGCGCGGGTGGCCGAGCAGCCGCAGGACCTGCTGTGGCTGCGCACGGTGGTCAGGGAGCAGGTCGCGCCGTGGATTCTGCTGATCCTGACGATCGCTCTCGCGGTGTGGGCGTGGCGTCGCCCCGCCCGGCGAGCAGCAGGGCGCGCACCGACGCCGCGAGCGTCAGCGGCACCGCGACCGTGAGCGCCATGGACGGGATCGCGATGCCCGAGTCGTTGACGAGGAAGCCGATCAGTCCGCAGGTCAGCACGCCGAACAGCCCCGCGCGCAGGGCGGGGGCCCGCTCGTAGGCGAGGGTCAGCGCGGAGACGCCCCACCGCGACGGCCGGGCCAGCACCAGGAAGAGGAAGGCGAGGGCGACCAGCGACAGGATCGTCAGCGGCAGGTTGCCCAAGGTGCCGACCATCGCGCCGAACTTCCGCCCGATGACCGGCCACGCCTCGCCGTCCAGCACCTGCTGGAAGAACGCCCCGAGGTGGGTGCGGTCGGCGGCGGGGCGCAGCCAGTCCAGGAAGGAGATCAGCGTGATGAACGCGGCGGTGGCCAGGCCGACCAGCGCCAGCCGTGCCGCCGAGACCCGCTTGCCGGACAGCAGGAACAGGAAGACCGCGAGGCCGGGGATGAACGACAGCACCCCGCCGAAGTCCGCCCCCCACGCCGGCCAGCCGTCCGCGAAGACCGCCAGCCCGCCGTAGCCGGCGCACACCGCCAGGGCCAGGGCCGTGCGTCCGCGGGCGAGCAGCGGCTGGGCGATCCCGGTCAGGAACATGATCGTTCCGGTGGCGAGGACGGCGAAGGCGATGTTGCCGTAGCCGTAGAACCGGGCACCGGTCACCGGATCGTATCCGGTGACCGCGTTGACCTGCAGGTACGATCCGGCCATCGCCTCCAGGAGCAGGCCGATCGAGGAGATCCCGGCCACCACGGTGAGCGGGCCGAGCACCGTCGTGCGCCACGGTCCGGCGAACGCCACCGCGGCGATCAGCGCCGCGAACCCGACGATCGTCGTGACCAACGCGGTCATCGGGACGCCGGTGTGCCACCAGGGTACGAGCTGGGCGAGGAACGTGGAGATCCCGATGGCGCCGCTGCAGACCGCCATGACCTGGGTGGCGACGAGCACCTTCCGGCCGCCCCGGCGCCGCCGCACGGCCAGCGCGGCGA
>k87-1998149_pt1 | contig 10476 bp, 11 predicted proteins | sample MGYA00084031_6733416 | MGnify analysis MGYA00084031
CAGCAAAAGAAAACCATTCCTTTTTCCTGGATGATCGGACTGAATCTTACCGCCTATCTTAACTGGTTGCTCGCCAACATCATCGGCGGCATGTTTGGACAAATGATTCCTAACCCCGAGGCTTTTGGACTTGATTACGCTTTAGCTGCAATGTTCATCGGTCTGCTTGTTCTTCAAATGGAGCAAGAAACGGATCGTCAGCAAAAAAGCGTGGTTGCAATCAGCACAGCGGCTTTTGTAATTGGCAGTAGCTTTCTGTTCTCTGGCTATGTAAGTGTCATTGTTGCCACAATACTTGGAGCCACATTGGGAGTGATGATTAAGCGATGGACATAAAATGGGAAATTTTGATCATCATCCTTGGCTGTGCTTTGGTCACGTTTCTGCTCCGTGTTGTCCCCATCGTTTTTTTAAGTCGCATTCAACTCCCCTCATGGCTGATTCATTGGCTTCAACATATTCCTGTTGCGGTGATGTCTGCTTTACTGGCACAAGAACTCTTCTTATATGATGGAAAATTATCGCTCACCCATAACCTACCTGACCTTTTGGCTGCTCTGCCCACTTTTCTGGTCGCGATCCTTACCCGAAGCTTATTAGGAGCGGTAGTAGTCGGCATCCTCACCATGATGTTGTTGCGAACTTTTCTATCATGACCAAATGACCAACCCCAGCCGCTATCATGGCTGGGGTTGGTCATTAAAATGCGGGTACAACAGACCCTTTATATTTCTGCTCGATAAACTTCTTCACTTGTGGAGAGTTTAACGCTTTTGCCAATTTTTGAATCGCTTCATCTTTCTCTTTGCCTTGCTTGGTGGCCAAGATGTTGACATATGGGCTATTCTTATCTTCAATGATTAAACTATCCTTCACAGGATTTAAGTTTGCCTGTAACGCATAGTTGGTATTAATTACTGCCAGCTCAACTTCATCCAACACGCGTGGCAAAATCGCTGCTTCTACTGGCTTGAGCTTATGTGTCTTCAGATCTTTTACATTTCGTTCCGTTTTTCCACCGATTGGATTGTCAAGCTGAATAACCCCATGGGCATCCAATAGTAACAGCGCTCGGGTCAAATTGGTAGGATCATTGGGAACCGCAATCGTAGAGCCTTGGGGCAAATCGTCAATCTTTTTCACCTTTTTGGAATATCCACCGAGTGGTTCAATATGCACACCCGTCACCTTAACCAAATGATAACCTTTTGCCCGATTTGTCTCTTCTAAGAATGGAACATGCTGGAAGAAGTTTGCATCGACTTCACCTTCTTCAACGACCTGATTTGGCAACACGTAATCCTGCATGACCTTAATTTCCAAATCAATACCCTCTTTTTTCAAGACAGGCTTCACTTGCTCCAAAATTTCCGCATGTGGTACTTGCGAAGCAGCTACCGTGATCTTCTTGGTTTGCTCAGAAGCGGTTGGATTACAGCTAACAACGAGTATTGTCAAAATGAATACCAACGAAATTGCCAAGAATCGTTTCAACTTCACCATTCCTCTCTATCTAATTTAGCGTTTATCGACCTTTCGACTGATCCAATCACCTACAAATTGAACAATTTGGACAATGACAATTAAAATTGAGCCGCAAATATACAACATTTGATCTTGAAAAGCCTGAAAACCAAACCGATATGCTGCATCGCCTAAACCCCCGCCACCAACAATACCGGCCATTGCCGAAAAACTCACAAGTGATACACATGTAACCGTTAATCCCGAGAGAATCGCCGGCTTCGCTTCAGGAAGTAAAACCTTAATGATAATTTCAAAATGAGTCGCTCCCATCGCCTTGGCAGCATCAATCACACCCCGATCAATCTCTCGGATGGCTGTTTCAACCAATCTGCCAAAAAAAGGGGCAGCCCCAGCAACCAATGGGATGACGGCAGCAGAAGAACCTAATGTGGAACCCACAATCATTTTGGTAACAGGAAGTAGAAACAAGATTAATACAATAAACGGGACCGCACGAAAAATATTGACAACCAGTCCAATTGTTTTATGCAGAATGCGCTGCTCGAATAATTGATCTCGATCTGTCACCACCAACAGAACACCCAACGGTATGCCCAGGATTGCTGTTAAGAACGTCGAAAGGGCTACCATATAAAGTGTTTCCCAAGTTGCTTGCCACACCAAGATCCAATCTATTTCAGCTGTGATCCTTCACCACCTCCACTGGCCACGCTTCATTTACGATCGAGCGCTCAGCCTCTTTGACATGAATCGCGTCCCCTTGTAGCGAAAACGTAAGGGTGTTCTGCCCTGAGGGATGGAGCAGTACCGGCTCTAATTTTAGAGAGACCTTCTTTTCTTTTAAAAAACGCCGGAATTGTTCCCAATCGAAGTCTTCAATTGCTATTACAAATCGCTTTTGATCAACTGCTGGTTGCGAAAGACTGGATAAAAAGGACTGGGTTAATGGATGACGGGGATGTAAAAAAATATCCTTTACAGCTCCTTGTTCAACGATCTCGCCTTGATCCATGACCAACATTTTCTCACAAATTCTTTGAATGACATGCATTTCATGTGTAATGAGTAAGATCGTAATTCCCAGTTCCCGATTGATTCGTTGCAATAATGAAAGAATAGAAGCAGTTGTTTCCGGGTCCAGCGCTGAAGTCGCCTCATCACAAAGCAATACTGCCGGATGGGTGGCAATGGCACGCGCAATTCCAACTCGTTGTTTTTGTCCGCCTGAAAGTTGGGACGGATAGGCATCCCGATATTCGGCTAAACCCACCCGTTCTAACAATTCATGGACTCTTTGTTGAATCTCTCTTCTCGATAACTTCATCACTTCCAAGGGAAAAGCAATATTTTCAAAAACCGTTCGTGACCAGAGAAGATGAAAATGTTGAAAGATCATCCCAATATTACGTCGTGCTTCTCTAAGTGCTTTTCCTTTCAAACGATTGATCACCTGATCTGCAACAACAATTTCACCTTCGGTTGGTGACTCCAAGCCATTCACCATTCGCAATAGTGTACTTTTGCCAGCACCGCTATAACCAATGATTCCGCAAATTTCGCCTTTCTCAACTGTAAATGAAACATTCTTCACTGCGCGGATTTCTTTTTTTGTATCATGATTTCGATAGATCTTTGTTACATTTTTAAATTGGATGATCTTTCATCCCCTCCCTTCACGCAAGTATTCAATCCTTGGAGGAGCTTTTGTACATCTCCTCTTTCCTCCCCACCGTTCTACCAAAGACGAAAAAAGAGAAGGCTCCCTGGTAAATTTCTTTGATATTAGCATAATTAAATCTGATTAGTCAATATTTATTTCCATCTTTTTAGATCTATTAACTCTAATTTAGAGTTTGAAGAATTAGCAAAGATCAAGAATTGTTATGCAAAGAAAAAATCTCCAAGTCTGGCTGAAACGCACCAATACAGCGAAACTTGAAGAACTCGATATGCATATCAAATTTCATTTTGAAGAATCGTAAACGGTTTGGTAAGGTTATGAAGCGCAATAGGTAGGTATTGTTTCATTTGAGCTCCCAAAACCTTGCGATAGTAATTTTTTTGCCTTACAATCCGGGATTCTATCTTTTCTGCTAAACGATGATCATCTGTTGATAACACAAAATCTTGTAGCCCCACAGAAAGAGCGAAATCAAATACTTTCGTGCGATACCCAAGTGCAACAAATGGAACATTAGCTACAGCGGACAACACATTTGCATGCAGCTTAAAGTTGATCGTAAAGTCGCACTGTTGGATGATGGGCAACAGCTCGCGATGATGATGGATATTTTGATCAAAGATTACATTCCGGTTATCCCCAATTTTGTTGTATAATCTGTGTGCCGGTTTTCGATCTCGCCACCAAATAAGATAGAGATAAATGCGATATCCTCTTTTGATTAGTTTTCGAATTACCCTTACAAGTCGATCTTCGACTTGAAGCTCACTGCCGCCAAATATTTTATTGTAAGAAGTTCCCCAATTTATGCCTATCCATTTTCCTTTGAGGATTTTTTTAGGTGGAGAAGATTGGGGAAAAACAGGTCTCACAATTAACCCTGGATCAAGGCTTTGTTCGATGTTTGTAACTGGAAGATTCATATTTTGGAGAATATAGTAAGTGAGAGGACCTCGAACACCTGTATAAATGGATTGATCAAGGATTGTTGCTAGCTTGGTGCGAATGTGCTCTGGAAATAGTTGTGGAGCAATCGCAGAATGAGTTTGAAACTGCCAAACATGTTCTTTATGGAGACTATCAATTCCACTACCCCAAATCATCACTTTCTTTTTGAATTGAAGCGCCTGATATAAGATGCGAATATATTTAGGGTGAATAATGGAACCTCCACCTAAAACGATTAAATCATACGGCTGAAGATGTTGAAGATCAACATTGGGCATAGAAGGAATCACTTGAAATTTTGTCTGATCCAAATGCTTGCGGCTAAGCTCTTGAAAAATCTCCCACATATAAACATCACCTAGATTATTCGACCCTAACCAAGCAAGATACAGGATCTTCTTCACCGCTCAACACCTCCTCTTCTACATGCGCATAATCCGATCTAAGCCAATTCTTGAAACCAACCACATGTCTTCAACCACTTTGCCTGTAATTAAACTCTTCATCCCCCAGCCAATATCAAAAGCTACTCTCTTGCACGTATTCGCAATAAAGGAAGACAAAATGACTGCATTCACCCCAGCCGCTAATAAACACAAATCAAAATCACGCTGATGGAGAATCCGCTTTTTTACATTTGGGATCTCCTCATACTCATAAATGGGAATAGCGTCAACAATGTCAAAGCAAAGTTCCTTTTGCCATTTTCTTTCTAATGATTGTTTTGCTTCTTTTGCTAGGGAACTGATCAATAAAATCTTTCTTCCTTTCAGCATTTCTCGAAACTTTTTTTGCTGCGAAAACATAATCACTCTGCGTATGTTGGCTTCAAAAACGAACTTCGGTTTGAGTCGATAGACCCGAAAAACTTTGTCGGCAAGCTCTCTTCCCGTTTTTACAATGGTGTTATAACCAACAATATGTGCATTACGAACGGCCTGAATCGTCTCATTTCGCGCTCTCACATTTGGAAATCGAATCCCGCGATGGTTAAACCCCTTTTTAATGCCACGATTGGCTCTTCGTGCTTCTGCATGCCTTAAAATCTCTTCCTCTGAAAATAGCGTATACTGAGCCATAACAAACGCTTCCGTTTGACCAACCGACACAACGGAGCAAGGAATACGGCGGTCGAGAGAATATAGAATCCGATCCATCAGTTGACCACTATTCAGTAAGACTGATCTCAAGTTATCTTGCACTCCTTTCCCGCTCAATAATTTCATGTACAATCGCAAGAAATTGACTCGCACGAACCTTGGTTGAGTGATTGGTTCGCACCATCTGAAACCCTGCTGACGCGATCCGCTTCCGTACAGCAGCGTGTCGTTGGTAATACCTGGCTTTCTGCATAAAATCATGTTCCGTAATTGGAACAAAATGCTGATTTGGCAAAAAACCTAAATCTTCCAATTCAGAAAATGTAGGAGCCAGCAACAAGGTGTTACACGCCAACACTTCAAAATATTTATTGAGAGGATAATGAAATTTTGAATCACAAGTAAAAAAAATTTTGGCACGATTAATCTCCCGCGCATATCGTTCTCCAACAAGTGCTTTTTCATCATGACGAAAATTCCGATAACCGGGATGTGGATAGTAGACAAAACCTTTTACTGATTTCATTGTTTTTAAAATTCTTGTGCGTAGTGGATAAATATGTGGATGTATACTCCCCATTAACAGAAAATCAATCGACTTTTTCTCTCCATAATCTTTAAAAACATTGGTATTAACATGATGTGGCAACCAAATCATCCGATTTGAAAATTCCGGAAAAAACTCCTTAAATCGCTCCCGATAATAGGTGAAAATATATTTGGGATTGTCTTTTCGCAAACAAGACCTACGTTGATGAGGTTTATAATGTAAATCGTGTAAATAAACACCATACGGAATGGATAAAGTCTCTAAACCGGTGATATGAGGAGAATTTGTTTCGCCATACTCATTGATCAGAACAAAATCAGGCGTGACGGATAATTGCGCTAAGATATCTTGAATATTTCCGGAGTCATGCCATAGATAGATATCGGCAGCATGCGCTAATTCTTCAATCAGATAATAGAAGCTACGATGAACATAATGTTGAAAATCGCCTGTAGTAATAAGAATTTTTAATCTCTTCAGATTATCACCTCCACCACGTTGGTCTCAGTTATTCTATGAGGAAAAGAAAAAATTTGGAAAGGCGTTTTTTTGAGCACCAATCAGCTGAGAACTTCATAGAATAAGGAAATACTCGATCCAACTAGAGGGAGGTTGCCATTTGATGCTGGAACAACCTCTAGTTTCCGTCATTATCCCAGTCAAAAATGAAGGAACATGGATCCGTAAAACCATTGATTCGCTTTTCCAAGTCAAAACTACCTTGCCCTTTGAAGTAATCGTTGTGGATAATGACTCAAATGATGGTTGCTGCGACTTTCTTGTTTCATGCAACAATCCACAACTTACATTGCTAAGCGAAAAAGGGAATGGGATTGCTAGAGCACGAAATGCTGGAGCAAGAATCGCCAAAGGGGAGATTCTCATCTTTTGTGATGCACATCTTCGCTTTGAAGATGGCTGGATGGAAAAACTTATCAAACCCATTCAAGATGGCTTGGCTGCTGCTACCAATCCATGCATTGCAGACCTGCAAAATCCAAAGCGCATGGGCTTTGGGTACACATGGGGGGAGAATTTAACCATTAAATGGAATCCAGGAGTGCCGTTTCCTTTTCCTTCTCCTTTTTTGGCCGGTGGCTGCCTAGCAATCATGAAGGATGTTTTTTATCAGATTGAAGGATTTGATCAGGCGTTTCGAGGATGGGGATATGATGATCAAGAGATATCCCTGAAGTTATGGCTGTTTGGTTACCGATGTCTGGTCCAACCAAAAGTGAAAATATTACACTACTTTCGTAAAACTTCTCCTCCATATCCCCAGCTCAACGAGGATCTTTATTTTAATCTTTTACGAATGGCTTATTTACACTTTACACAAGAACGAATCAACAAATGTAAAAGGTTAATCCAGCATGCGGATATCTGCAAGATTGAACAATGGATACTATCAAGCAATGTATTGGAAACGCGAGTCAAATATCTACGATTAAGAAAGCATGATGATGACTGGTTTATGCAAAAATTTAACATTCCCTTTTAAAAAAGACGCCAACCTTTCTAGCGGTTGGCGTCAAACATATAGATGTTACGGAGTTGGGCAAGAAGGAACAATTGCACTGTCATCAATGAGTTGTAATCCAGCAATTTCTGAAAGATCAACAGTAATGGTTTGATCTGTTCTTGTAACAAATAGTTCTCCATCTTTAATAATTTCACTCACAGGAATGCCATCTGCCCCAATCAATGATGGATCAATTGCTCGATCGAAACAAGGCGAAAGTAGTTCAAGTTCAATGGATGTCCCCAAGAAGCGATTCAGGCGAAAATAAACAGTAACAAATGCTTCTCCGGGTGCAGGCGTGCCAGGACTGTCGCTAGGTCCCGATATATTCCCAAGCGCATAGAGAACCTTATAATCATTAACATAAAGTAAAATTGGGATGGTTACTCCATAGATTCGTTCAAGCAACCAAATCGTTAACAGCTTTGAAAACAAAAAATCACCCCCCTAAACACATTCTCTATCATCATATGAGAATGAATTTAGAAGAGTGATAAACCAATATCCTTACTGCATAAAAATAATCTCATAAGAACAAAGACTTTTAGAAGATTCATCATGAAACAGACGTCGTTCAGCAGCTCATCAATTGAGCCGCAGCAGTTGTGCCACACTATCGTAACACAATATGACATCATAGTCATTTAACACAAGACCCCGAATGCAAAATCTGGTTTACCTAGTTGCCTGGACAATCTCCACGTGTCTAGTCTGGTATATCGCGACCATTCGATAAAAGAAAGAAAATCGTTCAATTATATGCTTTAGAGTCAACAGGGAATCTCTCTTAGAAATAATCATATATTTAAGTATAATAATAAGTATAATAAGATTTGATAATAAAAAATAATTCAAATAAAATGAGTTTAGTCTCAAACAGACTATCCCTCAACGAAAAAATTCAGTTTGAGGGTCAATTGAGATGCTACTGCACCGCTTGTTGCCAGAGCCAATGGGAGGTCACATGGGTGAAGTGATATGTGCCTTTGGATATCATAGATTAGAAGAAACACTTTTTATTTGGTGCGAGGGTATTGGAGGAAAAGTTAAACCAGGTACGGAAGAAAACCACAAGAAACGATGCAGTTTTACTCACTTCGAAATTCAGGAATGTAAAGATTGCGGTTTGTATGTGAAAGGTAAAAAGCTACAGAAAAAATAAGTATATTCGAAGGCACTAATGCCCGCGGCGATGCCCGCGGGCTCTCTCATTTTAAAAGCTAGGCTCTTCTAATCCGATTTCTCCTCACGATAAAGATGACAAGCCACCCAATGTTGGGACTGAACTTCCTTCCACTCTGGAATCTCCTTCGCACAGATCTTCATCGCATGTGGACAACGAGTGCGAAAGGCACAGCCGCTCGGTGGGTGAATGGGGCTGGGCACTTCACCCTGCAATACAATGCGCTCCCGTTTTTGGCTTGCCTTTGGATCCGGTATCGGGACAGCTGATAACAGCGCCTGTGTATAGGGATGTAATGGATTCTGAAACAGCTCATCTCGATCAGACTGTTCCACTAGCTTCCCTAGATACATGACTCCAACGCGATCACTTACATATTGGACCATTGATAAATCATGCGAAATGAAGAGATAGGTTAGATCTTTCTCCTCCTGCAAACGCTTCATTAAATTAATGATCTGTGCTTGTACCGAAACATCTAGTGCTGATGTTGGCTCATCCGCAATGATAAAATCCGGCTCAACGGCTAACGCCCTCGCGATGCCGATCCGTTGTCGCTGACCACCACTAAATTCATGCGGGAAACGTTCTGCATCCTCTGCTTTCAGTCCAACCAACTCCAATAACTCCATCACTCGCTCATGTTTTTCATTGCCAGCAGCAAGACGATGGATTTCAATGCCTTCAGCAACAATATCCGCTATCTGCATGCGCGGATTTAACGAAGCATATGGATCTTGGAAAATCATCTGTACCTTTCGGCGATACTGTCGCAAATCTTCCCCTTTTAGCTCTCCAACCACTTGCGTCTGGAACAGGATTTTACCACTTGTTGCCTTCTCCAAGCGAATAATCGTGCGGCCAACCGTTGACTTCCCACAACCCGACTCTCCTACTAAGCCAAATGTTTCACCTTTATGAATCTGAAACGATACTCCATCTACTGCTTTTAAGCGGCGCTTCCTATCCAACCGATAATGCTTTACTAACTGATTGACTTCTAATAATACGGACTGACTCATCCCGTCTCTCCTCCTTCAATGATCACAGGCCTTTTCACTTTTGGTGCATCCGGATGATTCAGCCAACAAGCAGCTTGATGCCCCGAAGTCACTGCTTCCAAAGGAGGCATTTTCTCTGCACAAATGTTCATTGCATAAGCACAACGCGCAACAAACGGACAAGCCTTAGGAGGATGGATCAGATTCGGTGGTGAGCCCGGAATCGGTTGCAGCTTCTGCTCATGGGATTGGTTCAACTCTGGTAAAGAAGCAAACAAGCCCCACGTATAGGGATGCTTGGAATTCGTATAGAGCTGATCAACCGTACTGGATTCCACAACTTTCCCCGCATACATCACAATCACTTTGTCCGCATGCTCCGCCACGACTCCCAAATCATGCGTAATAAAAAGAATTGAGGTGTTCCACTTCTCTTTCAAACGTTGAATCAAATCCATAATTTGCGCTTGAATGGTCACATCAAGGGCAGTTGTCGGTTCATCGGCAATTAACAGTTTTGGCTCCAGTGATAGCGCTATTGCAATCATCACTCGTTGACGCATGCCACCTGAAAGCTGATGCGGATACTGTTTCAACCTGAATTCGGGATTGGGAATACCCACCAACTCCAACATCGCCAATGCTCGTTCCTTCGCAGCTTTTCGCTTTATTTTTTGATGGCGGATCAATCCTTCGATTAATTGCTCCCCAATTGTCAACGTTGGATTAAGCGCCGTCATAGGGTCTTGAAAGATCATAGCAATCTCAGCGCCACGAATCTGCTCCATTTCCTCTTCTGATACTTGGGTCAACTCTTTTCCATTAAATCGAATCTCTCCTTTTTCAATCCTGCCAATGGATGGATCAATCAATCTTAGAATCGCTTGTGCTGTAACGCTTTTCCCACAACCCGATTCTCCAACAATTGCTACCGTCTCTCCTTCTTCTACTGCAAAAGTCACACCACGCACCGCTTTTACTTTTCCTCGATGGGTCGTAAAAG
>k87-241619_pt1 | contig 10471 bp, 5 predicted proteins | sample MGYA00084031_6733416 | MGnify analysis MGYA00084031
AACTCTCATTTTATCTGAAATTGTGTTAGGTTCAAATTTAAATGCAATCATAGACTTTTCTTGTACAATATCCATCTTTGTTTCAACATAAGAACGATGCACTGATGTTGGTTCATCAATAAGTTGTCTCTTAATAGGTGGCATTTCTTTCATATTTCTTTTAGCTTCATGCTCACGTACTAATTCAATCGTATCTTCTGGTGTCACATCACCAACAATGATTAATACCATGTTAGCGGGATGATAAAATGTTTCATAAGATAAATATAAATCTTCAGCTGTAATGTTATAAATGCTATCCACCGAACCTGCGATATCTACTTGTACAGGATGATTATGGTATAGCGCGCCTAATGTTTGAAACATCAGTTTGTAATTTGGTTGTTCTTGGTACATTTTTATTTCTTCAGCTATAATCCCTTTTTCCTTTTCCACAGTCTTCTCAGTGAAATATGGACTTTCTATCATATTGAGCAGTCGTAAAATATTGTCATTCACATTCCCTGTTGCACTAAATAAATAACTTGTTCTATCAAAAGTTGTAAAAGCATTAACTTGTGCATCATTTTCAGCAAAACTCGTAAACACATCGCCTTCTTCTTTTTCAAAAAGTTTGTGCTCTAAAAAATGTGCTACGCCGTCTGGAACAGTTACATAATTGTCTTGACCATGTGGTTTAAATGTATGGTCTAACGAACCAAAGTTAGTTGTATAAGTCACATATGTTTTAGAAAATCCTGCTTTAGGTATAACAACTACTTTTAAGCCATTATCTAAAGTTTCTTCAAATACTGTTTCATCAATCTGTTCATAATATTGATTACTCATGATTTTCACCTTCAGTCAGTATATATATAGTATCCAATTGTCCAAGTCGTGCAATATTCTTAATATCGTCCATAGTAATGGATTCTATTTCCTTAATCCAATCATCGTAATTATATACGGATTGATAACGTGCATGTGTATGTAATAAATCAATCATTTGTCGCTGCTTATCAAACATTTCTCTCGCGTTAGATGTCAGTACTTTTTTTGCTAACACTAATTTTTGTTCATCAAAGTTTCCATCTTCTAAATCTTTATATATCGTTAATATTGTATCTTGAGCTTGTTGTACTTTATCTTTAGCAATGCCACCTACAATATATAAAAAGCCATTTCTTGGATCAATTTGAGAATGGATCGAATAAGCTAAACTTTGTTTTTCTCTTACTTCACTAAATAAAATTGAAGAAGCATCTCCACCTAAGAGCATATTCAATACTAAGAATGAATAATACTCTTTAGAATGGAATGTAATAGGAAATCTATAACCTATATTTAATTTAGCTTGATCAATTTTAGTGTAGTCTACTATTTCTTTTACTTTTTCTATATTTTTCAAAGATGAAGATTCAATTTCTAGATGACTATTATGTTCAAAGTTAAAGTACTCATTGCATAAGTTTTTAACTTCATCTAAATTAACATTTCCTATTATATATGTGGAAATCGCATTTCCATGAAGTAAATCATGATATGTATCGACTAATGTTTCTGGCGTCACATGTTCAATATCTTCTAAACGACCAGAAGCTAAATATTTATATGGTTCATCTTCAAACATATGGTTCATGAACTGAATAAATGCACGTTGAGATTTATTATCTTCTATAGCTGTTAATTTTTTATGTAAAAGTGATTTTTCTTGTTTCGTAAATTTTTCATTAAACTTATCATTTTCAATTAAAGGATTAAATATCACTTCGTGTAATAATTGAATCGCTTTTTCAAATAGTGGTAATTCACTTTTTAAATATTTTTCATTCACAATTTCAATCCCAATTGTCATGATGTGGTTATTAGCTTGCTTGTTCACATAACTAAATAAATGCGCACCATATAAATCAGCGAGTAAATTATTCATTTCTCTATCTGATTGATACTTTTTGGTCACTCTTGTTATTAACTTACTTAAAATTGACCTAGATGTAATCGTAGCACTATTTAATGGTGCCACAAATTTAAAAACAATTGTAGTTGTTTTAAATTTGTTTGTTGGTATTACATAAACGTCGTTTGATGCTAATTGTATATGTTCTGTCGTAATCATCTTGGACACCTCTCTTATATGTATGTATATAGAGAAACAAAGCAACATTTGTTACTTTGTTTCTCTCAATATATTTATTATATCCTATTTCTTGTAATTCGAAACTTTACAAGACTACTTTTGAAATAATTTAAAGAATAAAGTACAGGTGTACCATGTTCATTATAATGAATTTGCGTTAATAACATCATCGCATCGTCCGGATCAGAATTAAGTATTTCACTAATATATGGCTCATAGCTAATAGATTCCATAGAAGTGTTTGCATGTGTTATTTTAAATTCTACTTTACTCTCTATTGCAGATAATATTGACGAATTTGAACGATAATCACTACACGCAAATAAATCAGTCGCAATTTTGTCCAAACAATATACGACAGGTTCTCCATCTGCAGTTCTTAGTCTTTCAATTACAGATATTAATGAATCTTTTTCTAAATTAAGAACTTCTATATCTTTAGATGTTGCCACTTCTTCATCCAAACTGATAAATTCAGTGCCCGCAACTTCTCCATTTTTTTCTATCATGTTAGTAATACTCACTAATTCATCTAAAGGATAATAGTATGGTTGTTTAGGTTTAACAACCGTTACGCCTCCAGATTTTTGAGATAAAATTTGCTCAGTTACAAGTTCATGTATAGCATTTTCAATCTCATTATAATTTATGTTCAACAATTTTTTGATTTCGAACTCATTAGGAATCGCATCACCAGGATTAAGTTCTCCTGATTGAATTTGATCTAATATCCAGTTCTTCACAAAATTTGTAGTTGCATTTGTAGACATAATATCCCCCTATTCGTCTTGATAAATATCAACCAATACTTGTCTAGGTTTACTACCTGACTGAGGTCCAATAACACCATTACTTTCCAAGTCATCCATTAACCTAGATGCCCTATTATAACCTATTCTAAATCTTCTTTGTAACAAACTTGCACTTGCCTTTTGTTCTTCGACAATAAATAAATATGCTTCTTTATACAATGCATCTTCACTTTCCATTTCGCTCGCTTCAGTAGGTTCATCAGGTTCCATTTCTTTAATGTAGTTGGCAGTTTGTTCTCCAATTACGTGTTGAACGACTGTTTCTACTTCACCATCAGAAAGGAATGCACCTTGAATTCTCGTTGGTTTAGAAGAATCTCTTGATAAAAATAACATATCACCTCTACCAAGTAGTTTTTCAGCTCCACCACCATCTAAAATCGTTCTAGAATCTGTAGCAGAACTTACGGCAAATGCAATTCTGGATGGTATATTCGCTTTAATACTACCCGTAATAACATCGACTGAAGGTCTTTGTGTTGCAATAATTAAATGTATACCTGCTGCTCTAGCTAACTGCGCAATTCTCATAATTGAAGATTCCACATCTTTACCAGCAACCATCATTAAATCTGCAAGTTCATCAACAATAACGACGATATACGGTAATTGTGCTTGCTTTTCTTCCATTTCTTGATTCGTACGTTCAATAAATTGGTTATATCCTTCAATATTTCTTGCGCCAACATGTTGGAATAAGTCATATCTTTTTTCCATTTCAGATACTACTTTTTGTAATGCTTGGTTGGCCTTTTGTGGATTGGTCACAACTGGCGTTAATAAATGTGGCACACCATTATATACATTTAATTCAACCATTTTAGGATCAATAAGCATAAGCTTCACTTCATGCGGTTTCGCATTCATTAAAATACTCGTAATAATTCCGTTAATACAAACTGATTTACCACTACCCGTTGCACCGGCTACAAGTAAATGTGGCAATTTATTTAATTCTGCAGTGATAGGCTCACCAGAGATATCTCTACCTAACGCAACTTCTAGTTTGTTTTTTGTAGGTTTAGCTTCACTTAATACTTCTTTTAAAGTAACCGTAGAAATATGCTCATTCGGTACTTCAATACCTACCGCTGATTTACCAGGGATAGGGGCTTCTATTCTGATATCTTTAGCTGCTAAATTAAGCGCGATATCATTGCTTAAATTCACAATTTTATTAACTTTTACACCTTGTGCTGGTTGAACTTCGTATTGTGTTACAGCTGGGCCAATTCTAATTTGAGTCACTTTAGCATCTACATTAAAGTTTTTTAAAGTTGCTTCTAATAACTTACCTTTTTCTTGAACCGTTTTTTTAGAAACAGTCTGAGATTGTGGGGGGTCATTTAAGATATCTAATGATGGTAATTTATAATTTAAATTCTCAGTTTCATCAATTGTAGACTCATTGTTCTCATTTTCTACTGTTTCAGTAGTTTGTGTTGATTGTGTTGGTTGTTTTGGTTGTTGTTTTCTTTTAGCTGCTAATTTTTCTTGTGATTCAAAAATTGGTATCTCTTCATTTACCGATTCTGTTTCAACATTTGAAACTTCCTTCGCAGGTTCTATTTCTTTTAAATGTGACACATCTTTTGGTTGTTCTTTTGGCGCTTCTTTTTGTTGTTCTTTTTGACGTTGTTCTTTTTCTAGCTGTTTTGTTCTCGCTTTTTCTTCACGTTTCTTTTCTAAATGCGTCATTTTAGATTTCGTCTTGCTCTGTGCAACATCGAAAGCTGATTTTGTAATATCACGATGTCTCTTTTTCAAAATTAAAATCACACTAGAAAACAATATAAGCAATGTTAATAAACTGTAACCGAAGACAGATATTAGTTTGCTGATGATGTTAAAAGCATAGTAACCTATGTATCCTCCACCATTAAAGTAAAATGCATTTCTTTCTAAACTAGAATATGTTTCACTTATAGTCGTTTTAAATGTATCAAAAGATTTATCTTTAAAATATAAAATAATTTGCATAACAAATAAGAGCGCAACTTGGAAAATAAACAGTCCATTTATTCTTCTTGTGAATTTCAATTTACCGTTTACAGTTATTAACATTGAAATTATTGCAATGAGTATATAAGTGAAGTACTTAGCGTAACCGAATATAAAATGAAAGAAGCTATCTATCATTAATCCTATAAACCCTAATTGAAAAACACCTAACACTAATAGAAACAACACAATGACTTGAATGACGTATTTTAAAGTATGATCTTTTTGTTTTTTCTTACCACGTGTTGTTTTTGTTTTACGTGTTGCTGGCTTCTTCTTTTGTACCATTATGAAATAGCCTCCTTATCTTTAATGCAAAAAATAAGCCCACTCATGGGCTTATTTGACTGTTAAAAATCTTCCATAAAACAATCCATTAGATTTCAGAAATAATTGGAATAATCATCGGGCGGCGTTTCGTTTGTTCATATAGATATTTGCCGAGTTTATCACGCATATTTTGTTTCATTTCAGACCATTCAATTTTCTTTTGAAGTAAACCTTCTTCAACAATTTCACGTACTTTTTCTGAAGCATCATTTAATAGTTCTTCACTTTCTCTTACATAAACAAATCCACGTGATTGAATTTCAGGTCCCCCTACAATTTTTCTATTCTTAGGATCTAATGTAACAACAGCTATAAATATGCCATCTTCAGCTAATAAATGTCTATCTCTTAAGACGATATTACCAACATCTCCAACGCCTATTCCATCTATTAAAACATTCCCTGCTGTTACTTTTTCATTAGCAAGCATTTTTGTACCATCAAAGTTAACAACATCACCTTTTTCAAGTAAGAAAATCTTTTCAGGATCTACGCCTGTTTCAGCAGCCAATTTCGCATGTGCAATTTGCATTTTAAATTCACCTTGTACAGGAATAAAGTACTCAGGCTTCATTAAATTAAGCATCAATTTAAGTTCTTCCATACAACCGTGACTTGATGCGTGTGTCTTTTTATTATTAGGCATAATATGTGCGCCAGCTCTAACAAGCTCATTTAAAGTTTGACCAATAATTACTTCCATATTTGCAGACGTAGTTGTAGAAATATAAACATTATCGCCTTCTAAAATATTTAAAATTGGATGTCTTTGTTGAGCCATTTGTCCAAGAGCTTCAATAGGCTCACCTTGCATACCTGTTGCAATGATGATCATTTCGTTCTTAGGATATTTACTAATATCATGTACAGGAACTAATAAATTTTCTGGAATATTAAAATATCCCAACTTACGTGCAACATTAAATGAACTTTCCAGTGAACGTCCTAAGAAAGATACTTTACGATTTAATTTATGTGCTGCATTTAACACTTGTTGTATACGAATGAAGTTTGATGCATAACAAGATACGATAATTCGACCGTTCGCTTTAGCAAATTCATCTACCATATGACTTTCGATAACATTTTCCGGAACATTATATCCTGGTTTTTCTGCTTCTGTCGAATCACTTATAAGCGCAAATACACCATTTTGACCGATTTGCGTCATTTTAGCGATATCGGGCGCATATGCACCTTGTAAACTTTGGTCAAATTTAAACTCACCAGTATAGACGATTGAGCCGTAAGATGTATGTATACATACACCTAAACTATCTGGAATTGAATGTGTTGTATTAAAGAACGTTACATTAACATTTTTAAATCTCATTACTGAATCTTTATTTACTGTATAATAACGTACTTTTTTATTTATTTTTCTAGTTTTCATATGATCTTTAACTAAAGCAATTGTTAATCTTGAACCATATACTGGTGCATCTAGCTTTTCAAGTATATAGCTAACTGCTCCTATTGAATCTTCATGTCCATGTGATAAAAAGATTCCTTTAAGTTTCTCTTTATTTTCAATAACATATTGTATATCCGGTATAACAACGTCTACGCCTAGCATTTCGTCTTCTGGAAACATTAATCCAGCGTCTAACATGAACATTTCTTCATCCACTTCAACGATATACATATTTTTTGCTATTTCTCCAACACCACCGAGTGGTATGATACGAATTTTATCATTTTTCTTTTTTATTAAACTCAAAATTGTTCCTCCTAAATGTAATCCCGTCCATAATATATTTATTTAATCATACCATTTATATAATCGTTTATACAAGCACATACAACAGACTTATACATAATTAAAATAAAGGAGGGCAATATTTTTTATCTTATTAAGATATATATTATTTCTCCGTAAGTATGAATTCAGAATATGGCGCTTCAAGTAATATTTTTGTAGCTTCTTTTATATCTTTTAACTGTATTTGATTGATTGCTTTTTCGAACTTCTCATTTGAAATCAGTTCATTATGAAACATGATTGAACGTGCATTTCTCGTCATTTTATTTTGATTTGATTCTGACGCCATTAAAAAGCTTGTGATAATATGACTTTTCGCATCATCTAATTCTTCTTGTGTAATGCCATCATTAAGTAATGTTTTTAAAACCTCTGTAATTAACGCACTTGAAGCATCGACATTCTCTTTATCTGTAGCAACATATATTGTCAGTAAACCATCGTTGTGAAAACTTTGGAAGTCTGAGTACACATTATAACAAAGACCATGTTCTTCTCTAAGAACTTGGAACAATTTAGAACTCATTGTTTCTCCTAAAATTGTATTTAAAATATTCGTTGCATAGTAATGTTGATCATTATAACTCGGAGCTGCATAACTTCTCATAAAGTGAGTCTGTTCAAGTTCATTTTTATAATAAGTTTCTTTCTTCTCAACAAAATGCATATTAGGTTGTTCTTCATCTATGGAAATACTTTGTTCATCTGTTAATTGTTCAATAATTTCTTCTTTTAACGATTCACTGTATGCTCCAGCAACAGAAACAATCAAACGATTACTTTGATAATATTTTTCATGAAAATCAACTAATGTAGCTCTATCAATTTCATTCACACTTTGCGGTGAACCAAGAATCATTCTACCTAATGGTTGATCTTTATAAATTTCATTTTCTAATTTATCCATTAACCATTCTTCTGGTGTATCATCGATCATTTTAATTTCTTCAAGGATGACTTTTTTCTCACGCACAATTTCTTCTTCTAAAAACAACGGTCTTTTGACCATATCTAATAATAAATCTGTTGCTTTCTTTTCAAATCTTTTCAACGTTTTACAGAAATAACATGTATACATTTTTGTTGTATATGCATTGTTGTAACCGCCTATTTTATCAAATTCCGTTGATAGTTGTTGTCTAGTATAATGTTTACTACCTTTAAACAGCATATGCTCTATAAAATGCGCAATACCTTCTGGGTAATCGCCTTCGTTTGCTGTGCCAGTCTTTACGTATACACCTATGCTGATTGTCTCACTACTTGGCACATCCTCAAATATTAAAGTTGTACCATTTTCTAATTTTTTTAATTCTACCATGCTATCCACCTCATAATAAAAATAGGGACATCTCAATGTCCCTATTTAAACCATTTATTTAATTATAATACTATTTTTGTTCATTTTCTTCATTTAATAATACTTTGCGCGAAGCATTTACACGTCCTTGGCGGTCAATTTCAGTCACTTTAACTAAGAATTGATCACCAATTTTCGCTACATCTTCAACTTTATTGACTCTTTCATTTGAGAATTGAGAGATGTGAACAAGCGCGTCTTTACCAGGGAATATTTCAACAAATGCACCGAATTTCTCGATACGTTTAACTGTACCCATATATATAGCATCAACTTCAGCTTCTCGTACAATATCTTCGATAATTTTACGAGCACGATCAATCATTTCTTTATCTTTAGAACCAATAAATACTGTTCCGTCTTGTTCAATGTCTAATTTAACACCTGTTTCATCAATGATTTCATTGATTTTTTTACCACCAGGTCCGATAACATCTCTAATTTTCGCTGCTTTAATATGCATAATTTCAATCTTAGGAGCATATTGACTTAATTGTTCTCTTGGTTCACTTAACGTTTCTAGCATATGGTTTAAGATATATAATCTACCAATTCTAGCTTGTTCAAGTGATTCTCTTAAAATTTGTTCACTTAAACCGTCAATTTTGATATCCATTTGAATAGCTGTAATACCTTTTTCAGTACCTGCAACTTTAAAGTCCATATCACCTAAAGCATCTTCCATACCTTGAATATCAGATAAAATCGTATAGTTATCATCTTTAGTGATTAAGCCCATTGCAATACCAGCAACTGGCGCTTTAATAGGAACACCAGCATCCATTAATGCTAATGTAGACCCACAAATTGATGCTTGTGAAGAAGAACCATTTGATTCTAACACTTCAGAAACAACTCTTATTGTATAAGGGAATTCTTTTTCATCTGGCATTACTTCTAATAAAGCACGTTCACCCAATGCACCGTGTCCAATTTCACGACGGCCTGGTCCTCTTACTGGACCTGTTTCACCAACTGAGAAGTTAGGGAAATTATAATGGTGCATGTAACGTTTCTGATCTTCTGTACCAAGTCCATCAATAATTTGATGTTCTCCTAGAGCACCAAGCGTAGCAACTGAAAATGCTTGAGTTTGTCCGCGTGTAAATAAACCTGAACCGTGTGCTCTTGGTAATAAACCAACTTCTGATGCTAAAGGTCTAATTTCTTCTGGTTTACGGCCATCTGGTCTAACTTTATCTTCAGTTATTAAACGACGTACTTCGTCTTTAACAAGTGTATCTAAAATTTTACTTACAGTTTTAAGAACTTCTGCATTCTCAGGATCTTCTTCATTATCGAAAGCATTAAGAACTTCTGCTTTAACAGCCGTAATATTAATATCACGTTGTTGTTTTTCTTCTGTTCTAATTGCTGAATTAATATCTAAAGCTTCTGCTTTCGCACGAACAGCTTCTTCAAATGAAGATTCGATTTCAACTGGTATAAATTCTGATTTTACAGGTTGTATTTCTTCAATAATTGCTTCTTGGAATTCAACTAGTCTCTGAATTTCTTTATGACCAAATAAAATCGCATTTAACATCGTTTCTTCAGTTACTTCTTTAGCACCCGCTTCAACCATGTTAATAGCATCTTTATGTCCTGCTACTTGTAAATCCAATTGAGAAACTGATTTTTCTTCAACATTTGGATTGATGACAAATTCACCATCTACTAATCCTACATTCACTCCTGCAATAGGTCTTTCGAATGGTATGTCAGAAACAGATAAAGCCATTGATGAACCAATCATTGCTGCCATTTCTGGAGAACAATTTTGATCGACACTCATTACAATTGAAATGACTTGAACATCATTTCTATAACCTTTAGGAAATAGTGGTCTAATTGGTCTATCAATTAATCGACTTGTTAAAGTAGCATCCTCACCCGGTCTACCTTCACGTTTATTAAATCCACCAGGTATTTTACCTGCTGCATACATTTTTTCTTCATAATTTACCATTAATGGGAAAAAGTCTACGTTTCTAGGTTCTTTAGATGCAGTTGCTGTTGATAATACAACTGTATCCCCATATCTTACTAATACTGCACCATTAGCTTGTTTTGCTAATTGGCCCGTTTCA
>k87-90112_pt1 | contig 10471 bp, 4 predicted proteins | sample MGYA00084031_6733416 | MGnify analysis MGYA00084031
ATACGTTTATACGGCAGGATTGAAGAACGGTCAATTAAGCTATAGTACAGCAGTTGGAATGTTTAAAGGACTCGTTGGCTTAATTCTCGTCATAGGAGCTAATAAGCTAGCGAAAAAGTTTGGTGAGGATGGATTGTATTAACAACAAAAATGATAGCGGTTTCAGGGTGGGGAAAGGAGGTTCATAAAGATGGGGAAAATGGCGGAGCGCTTTAATGAGATTTGCATCCGTATTTTACAGCTTGTCTATCTCAATTTACTATGGATGTCATTTAGTTTATTAGGACTTGTCCTTCTAGGCATTGGTCCAGCTACATTAGCGATGTTTACCGTAATAAGGCATTGGATAAGAGGTAAAAAGGATATTCCTATTTTTTCTACCTTTTGGAAGGCGTACCGCGAAAATTTTATCGAATCTGCAATACTAGGAATTCTTTACTTTGCAGTTGGAGTAGTACTTTATGTAGATTTACTTTTTGTCGAGTCTTTCATGTTACGTACGTTCATTATCATAGTTAGCTTCGTATATCTTGTTTCATTATGCTATATTTTTCCGATTATGGCTCACTATGATTTGAAAAATGTTGTACACAAACTGAAGTATTCAGTTTTATTTGGAATTTCCTATTTACAATATACCTTGCTTTTATTGGTAAGCTTGGCAATTGTTTATCTTGTCCTATTTTTAAACCCTGGCATATTCACCTTCTTCGGAACAAGTATCGGGTGTTATGTTGTCATGTGGTTTACACATCAGGTGTTTCTGAGAATTGAGATGCAAAATATGAAAAAGCAATCACATCAGGTTCACTCATAGTCTATAGATTGATGATAAATAAGGGGGATGGAGATCAATGAAAAAGAAGAAACTTGGAAAATTAATTGCGGTAAATGTGTTAGTTGCCTCTCAACTGTTGCTTGCAGCATGCTCAAACAATAGTGAAAAAACAGGTGGTGACTCAAAGGAATCCTATAGTCTAGATTCTCATCTTGAAGTGAGCTGGACTGCAATTCTTCATACACCATCACCACCTACAGATGTCGTTCTCGATAAGATTGAAGAAGCAACAAATACAACAATTAACTTTAATTGGGTTCCGGATGCATCAAAGGAGGAGCGTATTACAGCAGCCCTTGCTTCAGGTGAATTATCAGATATTGTTTCATTAACGATGTTAACGAATTCCTCTGTTAGACAATCATTGAAGTCAGGCATGTTCTGGGATGTAGGAGAGTACCTTGATGATTATGATAATTTAAAGTTAATTTCTGAGGATATACGTAAGGCAGCATCAATTGATGGAAAGCTATATGGGGTACCGTTTCAAAAGGACCTAGCTCGCTCAGGATTGATTATTCGAAAGGATTGGCTCGATAAACTAGGCTTAGAAGTACCTAAAACATTAGACGAATTATACGAGGTAGCACGAGCATTTACCGAGGATGACCCAGACGGCAACGGAAAAGATGATACTACTGGCTTTGGTGACAGAAGTGATTTAAGATACAGTAGCTTTAAAACATTAAGCTCGTATTTTGGAACACCAAACGGATGGGCAGTAGATGAAAACGGAAAATTTACTCCTGAATTTGAAACACAAGCATATAAGGATACAATGAATTATTCAAGAAAATTATATGAAAATGGCTATCTTGCTCAGGATTTTGCTGTAACAGCGAAAACGGATCAGCAACAAAACTTTGCTCAAGGGAAAACAGGGATTTATACAGGAATGGTTGATATTAAAAACTTAAAGGTAATGGCAAAAGGTGTACAGGATCAAATGGAATTAGTGCCTGTAAACAAGATTGCTGGTCCAGATGGAAAATATCATATTTGGTCTGAAAATAGTGGTGTCGGTGGATTAATGGCATTTCCTAAATCAGAGGTCGAAAGCGAAGAAGAGTTGAAACGGATTTTACAATTTATCAATGATTTAATTGATGAAGAAGTATTCATGCTTATGACAGGGGGAATTGAGGGAACACATTATGAGCTAGGGGAAAATGGTGAATTTAAGGTTTTAGATGATGCGTTATGGCAAAAGGATGTTCAACCTTTTGCAAGCTCAAGACCAAGTGAAATCACTCATTCAATAGTTGATGCCGATCCTTCTAAGCAATTAGCAAATGAATTGATTAAAGAAAATGAGGAATTTGCTATCCTTGATCCGACAGTACCGCTAGATTCAGCTACAGCAAATGAAAGAGGAACAGAGCTACAAAAAATTATCGTTGATGCAACAATTAAATACATTATGGGTGAACTTGACGAAAAGGGCTTTGATGCAGAGGTAGAAAAATGGAGAAAATCTGGTGGCGAACAGATGATAACTGAATATGAAGAGGCTTACAAAAAGAGTCAGGAATAATTTAGTTTAGATTCTTTCTATGAAGTGGGGGATACGATAACCCCCACTTATCTGATTTTTTAAGAAAAGTTGATTCTACGACGCTATGAGGAGGAAATAGATGAAAAAACTAACGAATGTTTTTTTATGTTTAATTCTTTTACTATCAATTTTTCAAAGTGCTAATGTAACAGCAGCAACAGAATTAGAGCAATCTAAACACTATCTAATTAATGATGATTTTGAAAATCAACAAATTGGTAGTTTACCAGATGGCTATTTATATAGTGCTTCTGTAGAGGGAGTGACTGAAGAAACAAGTGCTGTTTATACTGATCAAATACCAGCTGATTCAACAGGTAATACGTCAGCAAAGGGATTAAGAGTTTTTGATAATGATAGTGGAGCCTCTAAGCGAGCTAGAACGATTGTAACAAAACCATTTGCACCTCAAGAGGGAAGCTTTGTCGTTGAATTGGATATGATGGAGCCAAAAGCTGTAGGGAACTCATATCCTTTACGTATAGAGGACAAGGAAAATGGAAAAACAGCGTTCATCATTGAAATTTCAGGCTCAAGCATCGGTTATAGAGGAAGCGATGGAACGTTTAAAGCTTTCACTTTTGAAGGAAAGAATATTCCGTTAGAAGGAAACAGCTGGTATCATCTCAAGCTATTAGTTGATATGAATGATCAGTCAGTTGAGATGTATATCAATGATGATTATATTGGGAATTTTCCATTTTATGAGGCTGTGACTAGCTTAAACTCTGTTGAGGCCCAAACGGCTGGTTCATCTGTTGGGGATATTTTATGGGACAATTTGAACGTTTATGTAGAACCAACTGATTCACCAAAGGCATTAACGGCAATATCCGGTGACAAAATAGTTGAACTTAATTGGAATGCGGCAAAAGGTGCTTCCTCATACACAATAAAGCGTAGTACATCAGACGGTGGACCATATGAGACAATTGCAAAGGATATAACGGAAACGAGATATGTTGATAAAGATGTAATGAATAATCAAATCTATTATTATGTAGTATCAGCTGTTAATGCAGTAGGAGAAAGTCAACACTCTAACCAGGTTTCAGTCACTCCAACAGAAATACCAAATCCCCCATCAGCACCTACTGGTTTAACTGCAACTTCAAGAAATAGTCAAATTGATTTAACATGGGACAAATTTGGTGAGAGTAAATCGATTTTGTTTGTTGGTACTGGCATAGCAGCTGATGAAAAAACAATTGCTCATTTAGAAGGAAAGGGTTTTTCCGTAACCTTTAAAAAGGATAATGAAGTTACTTCAGATGATGCAGCTAATTATGATTTAGTCTTTATTGGTGAATCATCAGGGTCAGGCTATATCGGGAAGAAGTTCATCAATTCAAAGGTACCTGTTATCTATGCAGAGCCTTATGTACTTGATGATGTTTATTTAAGTTCAGCTACATCCGGTACTTTTGGAAGCTATGAAAATCAAACATCAATTCAAATAAAAACTAGCCATCACCCCCTTGCAGCAGGACTTCAAGGTACAGTAAAAGTGTATTCTCAAGCAGGTAGTATGAATTTTGGAAAGCCATCTGATGAAGCGATTATTATTGCGACTGCAGCAAACGATGAGGAAAAGGCAACGATTTTTGCCTATGAGGCTGGGGCGAAAAATGTTAATGGAGACCCTGTTCCTGCTCGGCAAGTTTCTACCTTTTTATTCGCTGGACAGGAAGATGCGCTCACTTCAGAAGGCTGGAAGTTGATTGATGAGGCTGTAAAATGGGCGCTTGGTATCGATGAAAACGAAGCTGCTTCAAACGTAACTTATAATGTAAAGCGAGCGACGGTAAATGGTGGGCCTTATGAGGTAATTGCAAGCAATGTTGAAGGTACAAGCTATCGTGATACAGGACTTGATAACAACAGAAACTATTTCTATGTTTTATCAGCAGAAAATATTGGAGGAGAAAGTGAAAACTCTTTGGAGGTTAAAGCTATTCCAAGTGCACCGTTACAATCACCAACCGAATTGTCTGCTACTAGTGGTGATAATAGGGTTACGCTAAACTGGAAAGCGGTTGATGGAGCAACCTCTTATGAAATCAAGCGCAGTAAAATAAAAGGGAGAAACTATGAAACAGTAAAAAGCGATGTAAAGGAGACGACATATACAGATACTGGATTAACGAATGGCGAAGAGTATTATTACGTCATTAGCGCAAACAGTGAAACAGCCAAAAGTGCTAATTCTGAACCTTTACGAGCAATCGCAACGTCAAAAAATGGTGTTCCTGATGTTCCAGTTAATTTAAAAGCAAAAGCTGGAGATTCTCAAGTGACATTACAATGGGATGAGGTAAATGGAGCTGACTCCTATATCGTTAAGCGTTCAACATACAAGGATGGAGAATATAAAGTCATTGCATCGAACATTCCCCTTACAAGCTTTCAGGATGTTGGCTTAGCAAATGGAGAAACGTATGATTATGTCATTTCCGCAGTTAATGAAAACGGAGAAGGCTTTGACTCAGAACCAATTGCAGTGACCCCGGCAAAGGTGTTAATAGTTGCAAAGGAAGGTGCAAGCTATAGAACAGTTCAAGAAGCAATAAATGCTGTACCAGATAATAGCACAAAACGACATGTAATTTACATTAAAAACGGTGAATACCGCGAAAAAATAACGATTCCTAAAACAAAAAGCAATCTAAGTCTAGTAGGTGAAAGCAAGGAAGAGACAGTACTTGTTTATCAAGATAATGCAAACACACCTGGTCCTGATGGAAATCCATTAGGAACATCTAAAAGCTCAAGTATGTTTATATATGCAAATGATTTTATTGCAAAAAATATAACGATTCAAAACGATTCTGGACAAGGTACAGGGCAAGCGGTAGCTGCTTATGTACAGGGGGATCGAGCTTACTTTGAAAATGTGAGATTTCTAGGCTATCAGGATACATTATATACTCATCAATCAAGACAATATTATCAAGGCTGTTATATCGAGGGGGATGTTGATTTCATCTTTGGTCCGGCAACAGCTGTATTTAATGATTGCCAAATTCATAGTAAACGAGATGGAAGCATGATTACTGCTGCAAGCACACCTCAGGAAAGTGAGTTCGGATATGTGTTTATGAATTCAACAATTACTTCTGACGAAGGAATAGAAGGAGTGCGCTTAGGCAGACCTTGGCGTCCATATTCAGCTGTAAGCTATATTAATACAAAGATGGATTCATCTATTGCACCTGACGGATGGGATAATTGGAGTAATGAGGCAAACGAAAAAACTGCTAGATATTCAGAGTTTAATTCCTCAGGTCCAGGAGCAAACTCAAAGGCACGTGATCCATGGTCAAAGCAACTAACTCCAGAAGAGGCTAATCAATATACGATACAAAATATATTGAAAGGCAATGATGGGTGGGATCCAACAAGAGTTGGTATTATCCCAGTTACTGAGATTTCGGCACCAATTATTACACTTGATCAAAGTGATTCGATCGTTAATAAATCAAGCTTTACTATTTCAGGTAAAGTAGATAAAGAAGCTAAGGTAGTCATTAATGAAAAAGAAATTTCCCTTCGCCAGGATAACAGTTTTAAGGTAAATCTTGACTTAGTTAAAGGGGAAAATCATATCGCTATCAAAGCAATCGATTCAAAGGGGAATGTTGGCATTAAGGTGATCAAAGTTGTATATGACCCAATAAAGCCAGCTATTACACTTGATAGCCTGAAGGCTGAGAAAAAGGGAAATCACTACAACACAGCATATAACCCGTTCCCAATATCAGGGAAGGTGAGTGAAGCTGGATCCATTCAAATTAATGGTGAAAAAATCAAACTTGCGGATGATTTCACCTTTACATCACACGTTCGCCTTAAACCAGGAATGAATACAGTAACAATTACTGCGATTGATCTTGCAGGTAATCAGTCTAAGCCAGTAACAATTAAACTAGTTCCTAAGGGTCATGCAGTAGAGGAAGGCCCCGTAAAAATTGTGAAAAGTGAAGCTATTAATGCAAATACTGTTGAGATTACGTTTAATAGTAAATTAAAAAGCTTTGATCCTACTGATTTGGAATTGCAGACAGCAACGAACGATTGGGCTGACCTTAATCCGGGATTGAAGTCAACATTAACAATTGAAGATGTTTCCACACGAGTGAATAAGGACAACCAAACGGTTGCAATTTTCAAAACGAAGGAAGCGTTTAATCAAGATGGAACCGTTCCTTCGCAAAAAACAGAGGATCCATTTCATATTCCTTATTTAAATGCACCGTATTACACTGGTAATCGAGAAAATGACATAAAGCAAGCAGACTATCTAGTAAGCTGGCAAATGGACCATGGCGGTTGGTATAAAAATATGGAGGATAAGTACAACAGACAATGGGACGGTAAGGAGCCAAAATCTGAGATGTATACTCCAGAGGCTGGAGAGTTAGGTGTCATTGATAATAATGCGACAACAAATGAAATTCTGTTTTTAGCCTTGATGTATAAGGAAACAGGGGATAGCAGATATAAGGATTCCGTATTAAAGGGGATACGTTACCTTCTTGAGGCACAATATGAGACAGGAGGCTGGCCACAAGCATACCCTGCAAGAGGAAATTATTCGGATTATGTTACTTACAACGATAATGCGATGATAAGGGTAATGAATGTATTAACAATGGTTGCAAATAGGGAATACCCATTTAATACAGATGTTGTAAATGATTCTCTTGTTAACCAAATCAATGCATCATTAGATTTAGGTTTAAATTATATTTTGAAATCTCAAATAAAGGTGAATGGGAAATTAACAGCATGGTGTGCCCAGCATGATCCTAAGACGTATGAACCAAAAGAGGCTCGTTCCTATGAGCATCCATCGATTTCAGGTTCAGAATCAGTAGGAGTTGTCCAATATTTAATGTCACTACCGAACCAAACCGATGATGTAAAGGCTGCTATAAACGGTGCATTAACCTGGTTTGAAGAGGCAAAGCTTGAAGGGGTTAAATACGTTTCTGGAGACCCTGCTGGCATTTATTTTTACCAAGATGAATCGGTTAATACGTGGTATCGTTTTTATGAAATTGGTACAAATAAGCCAATTTTTTCTGGAAGAGATGGTGTGATCAAGCATAACATCCTTGAGATTGAACAGGAAAGAAGAGATGGCTACAGATGGGCAGGGGAATGGCCGCAGAAATTATTAAATATTGCAGCGACAACTGGTTATTACGAAGATCGAGTTTTTGTGAATGTTGTTGGTCAGCGCTCTAAAAATGCAGTAGGTGAAACCTTTTCTCTAGGTGAATTACATCGGATTGAGGCAAACTTTTCACAGACAAAATAATTGTTCGAAATAAGGATAGTACAAACATAGCTTTGTGCTATCCTTTTTAATCATCATAATCATTCGATTTAATTCTTTTCGGAATGCCTTTTGTTTTTCTATTCTAATTTAATGATTGTAGCTGTTATAGCTGGAACAAGCTAACATTATTATTTAATAAGAGAAAAATAGATTTATTCAACTGTGCAAACCATATTAGCTTTCTCGTATTGAACATTTATTGCTTGGTAATAACGCTTGCTTTATCATCAGCCCAAACGAAATGTAAGCGCTATTATAAATTAAGATTTTTATTTAAAGGAGGAGTAGAATTGAAGGTGAAAAAGTATTCTCTAGCATTTATGGCTGCATTACTATTGGGTGGATTAGTTGAAATGCCTTTTCCTCAACAGGAAGTGAATGCTGCAGAAGAGGAAAGAAAGGTACTCGCTTTCCCTGGTGCAGAGGGTGGTGGCATGTATGCAAGTGGTGGACGTGGCTATGACGTATATGAAGTGACAACATTAGAGGATTATAATATTGATGAAGCACCAATAAAGGGGTCGTTGCGGGATGCTGTTAATAAAGGGAATCGTACGATTGTCTTTCGTGTTTCCGGAACGATACAGCTTAAACAGCCGTTGAAAATTAAGCAAAAGAATCTAACAATTGCGGGTCAAACAGCACCTGGTGACGGAATTGCTGTCGCAGGCTTTGGTACCGATATTTCTGGGTCTGAAAATATCATTTTAAGGTATATGAGATTTAGACCTGGGAGTACAAATATTGAATCAGAGCCCGATGCCTTTGGTGGCAGAGATGTAAAAAATGCAATGATTGATCATATTTCAACAAGCTGGTCCGTAGATGAAACTCTTTCCTTCTATCGAAATGAAAACACAACATTACAATGGAGTATCATTAGTGAAAGCTTATATATATCTGGCCATGTAAAAGGGCGTCATGGATATGGTGGAATATGGGGAGGAGAAAATGCGACATTTGCTAATAATTTAATTTCTAGTCATACAAGCAGACTACCAGCTCTAGGTAATACAGGAAACTCACTTCACCCAGTTTCGAGTACTGATTTTGTAAACAATGTTATTTATAATTGGGGATTTAATTCGACTTACGGTGGAAATGATCAGGAGAATAATATAATGAATAACTATTATAAGCCAGGTCCAGCTACACACGAAAATGTAATGAAGCGGATCGTAAGTCCAGGTCAAAATGGCAAGCTTAGCTGGTTTTATGTAGATGGAAATTATATGCATGGCAATAAAGCTGTATCAGCGGATAACAATTTAGGGATTGAGGATATTAAAAACGGTACTTTTTTCTCTGAAACACCATTTTATGTGCTTGGTCATGACACGTTGAAGATAAAATCAGCTGAACAGGCATATAAGGAGGTTCTTGAAAAATCAGGTGCAACATATCCACGCCGTGATGCGGTAGATGCTCGCATTGTTAATGATGTAAAACATGGTACTGGTCGATTTATTAATAATGAATGGGAAACAGGAGGATATCCTGAATTAACGTCATCGGCTGCTCCAATTGATACCGATCACGATGGTATCCCAAATAAATGGGAAGAAGCAAATCGCTTGAATCCAAATAATGCTGAAGATGGTAAAGAAATTACAGCTTCTGGCTATTCAAATCTAGAACTCTATTTAAATTCACTAATTAGTATGGATAAAAGGGCTGAAAACCCGGATGTACAGCTTGTATCGCCAAAATATAATGGCATTTATAAAGCAGGAACCTCCATTAAATTGAAGGTAAAGCTTCAGGATAAACGAAATATTGCAAAGGTAGAGTATTATCAAAATGACCAGAAGATTGGGGAATCAACGAAAGGCTCATTTGATTTTACATGGAATAATGCAGCTGATGGGACATGGTATATTTCCGCAAAGGCGATTGATAAAAATGGAAATGAAACACAAACAACATCAATGCCAATCCATGTAAACACGATGAAGCAATCTGGAGAATGGAAGCCAAAGGATATTGGGAATACGCCACTTAAGGGAAATACGACTAAAACAGATAAAGAACTCATAGTGAAAGGCTCAGGGCGAATTGATAAAACAGCGGATTCCTTCCATTTTGCTTATCAGAAGGTTAAGGGCGATGCCCAGCTAATTGCAAGAATTGATTCATTAACAAAGGTTGATAATAATGCGATTTCCGGATTAATGATCCGCGGAGGTCTTGAAAAGGATGCACCTGCTGCAATGATTAGCACATCTGTAGTAAAGGCAGATAAGCAGGATACTCCATATTCGGTCCATTTCTCTTCAAGAAAGGAAAAGGGTGAGGCGATTGTTGCACCAGGTGAAAACGACAGACCCGAGGAAATCGGGGTTCCGTCCTTAAATGGAACAACACTTCCCTATTGGTTAAAGCTTGTAAGAAGCGGAGATTACATTATAGGTTATGCCTCAGCAGATGGTAAAGCTTGGACAGAGGTTGGCAAAGCCGAAATTAGAATTGGTGATGAGGCTTATATTGGCTTTGCAGTTGATGGAGCTAAAAATACTAGTAAGCTCATTTCCTACAATACGGCAATCTTTTCAAATGTTTCACTAACTAGTAAATAAAAATACTGACATGACTAATCTGGTAATAGTTAAAAGAGAAGGGAGTCGCTTTGCGATGAACTTCTCTTTTCTTATTCTCATGAAAGAAGTCCCACTAATCATTCGTGAAAAAGAGTAATCATTTTATCACATTCATAAAGGATAGCCTGCTACATCAA
>k87-637190_pt1 | contig 10469 bp, 8 predicted proteins | sample MGYA00084031_6733416 | MGnify analysis MGYA00084031
AGGCGGCGCGCCGCCTAATGCTGCACATCGCTTCGTGGGACCCGAAAGGAGCGACGAGCGCGGCGGCCAACGACGAGTCGTCGATGCCCATCCTCTATCAAATGAGCCGAGCGTACACGTGGCTTTACGACTACCTGAGTCCCGAGGACCGGGAAGTGATCCGCAATGTGATGCGGATCCGCGGCGATGAAGCGTACCAGATCCTAAAGCGCCGGCCGTTTGAAAGCCGGCCCTACGGCAGCCATGCCGGACGCTCCCTGGGCTTCCTCGGGGAGCTGGCCATCGCGTTCCTTGGCGAGATTCCCGAGGCCGAGGAGTGGTTCGACTACATCGTCCGGATCTTCTATTCGGTGTACCCGGCATGGGGTAAGGACGCCGGCGGCTGGGCCGAAGGCCATGCGTACTGGACCAGCTACATGAACCGCGTCCTGTGGTTCGTCGACGCGCTCAAGGTCGCGACCGGCCTCGACCTGTACGAAAAGCCCTTCTTCCGCAACACAGGGACGTTTAAGCTGTACACCCACCCGCCGTACAGCAAGATCGGGCCTTTCGGCGACTTCGCAGATCGCGGTCCCGTCACGGCGGACGGCAATGTCATGAGTCACTTCGCCGCGGTGTACGAGAATCCGTACTACAAGTGGTACGCCGACCAGCTGGGCGCCGTCGCCGAGACCGGCGTGATGGGCTTCATCAGGGCGTACCTGTATCCCCGGGCGCACATCCAGGGCAAGGCGCCCACCGACCTTGCCGACTCCGCCTACTTCCCCGACGTAGGCTGGGTCGTCTTCCACAAGGACTTCGGCAACCGGAACGACTCCATCCAGTTCATGTTCAAGAGCAGCCCCTACGGCTCGTTCAGCCACAGCTTGGCAGACCAAAACACCTTCACGCTCGAAGCGTACGAAGAGCCGCTGGCGATCTCCTCGGGCTACCGGCCGTGGTACGGCAGCACGCACCACATGCAGTGGACCAAGACGACGCAGGCCCACAACGGCCTCCTCGTCAGCGGGCAGGGGCAGATCGTCCAGTCCCTGGCAGCCAAGGGCACAATCACCGGCTTCCTCCACGGTGAGAGCTTCGACTACACCGCAGGGGAAGCGGCTCAAGCCTACGGCAAACTCCTCGACGAGTACCGGCGCCACGTCGTCTACCTGCGGCCCGACGTCTTCATCCTCTATGACGACGTCAAAGCGCCGCAGCCGGAGACGTACAGCTGGCTCCTCCACGCGTACCATCCCTTTGAGGTCGACGAAGCGCAAGGCCGGATCGCCGTCGCGGCCCCCAAAGCGCGCCTTGACGTCCACCTCTGGGCGTCCGACCGGCTCAGCTACAGCCAGACGGACGAGTTCGCCGTGCCCCTCGACGAGCCGATGGACAAGCCGACGCAGTGGCACCTCACGGCCGTCACCGGGACGCCTTCAACCACCGCACAGTTCCTGGCGGTCCTTGTGCCCTCCAGGGCCGGTGAAGCCCGGGAGCTGCAGGCGGAGCGGCTGCCTGTCAGCGGCGGCGACGGCGTGGTGATTGCCGACGCGACAGGCCAAACGACGGTTCTGTTTGGCACGGAGAAGGGCGCGCTCGCGGCGGAGGGCCTGAGCGCTCACGGCCGGGTAGCGGCGTGGAAAGCGGCGGCTCCCCAAGAGAACGGCGCGTCACAGGAGGGCTTGCTGCTGGTCGAGGGAACCGAGTGGGAGGCCGGCAGCGGGCTCCGTTTTGCGGCCACGGTTGCCGTCGACGCGGAGCTGACGTTCACGTATGAAGCCGGCAAGATCCACGCCAACGGGACGATCGTCGCGCCCGCGGGGCCGGGGTCGACCGACTTCGAAGTCCGCATGCGCCTGCCTGCCGAGGAGCGGATCACCCGTGTGGAGTCGACCCACCAGGTCCTCGACTGGCGCTACGAGGGGGACGAACTGATCCTGCACCTGGCGCCGGGAACGCACCGGGTGACGTTGGAGTAGCGCGAGAGGAAGGGGCCCCCGCTGGGGGGCCCCTTTCGCGTACGCCAGGTTGTTAGCTCGCCGCCCTGGCGCGCGCAGGAGCGGTGAATCGCACAGTCTTTCTAGCAAACCGCCGCCAAGCTAAAGTCACCTTCCGGCAAAAAGCAAACACCCGCACAGCCGACAGCTATGCGGGTGTTTGCTGGTGCGCGCGAGAGGATTCGAACCCCTGACCTTCTGATCCGTAGTCAGACGCTCTATCCAACTGAGCTACGCGCGCAAGAAGCATCTATTACTATAGCAAATCCAGCCGGGTCAATCAACCTTATTCTGCGCGGCGCCACAAATTTCCGCGCCCTCAAAGCCCCTCCGCCGGCGGCGCTCGTCAGGGCCTGTCTTCGCCGCGATGGGGATTGACGTGCACCATGACGCCGGCTGTATCGCCGGCTCGCTCCTGTAATATGCGCTCCTTGACCCGGGCAGCGATGTCGTGACCTTCCGCTACGCTGATCTGGGGGCTGACGGCGATCTTCACGTCGACCACGCGGTAGCGCCCGTACGTTCGCACCCGCAGATCGTCGACGGCGGAGACGCCCTGCACCGAGCCGACGAGGGAGCGGTAAGCCTCCAGCTCTTCGCCGCTCACTTGTTTATCCATCACTTCAGCCAAGGCCTGCCGCAAAAGCGAGTACGCCGTCTTGAGGATAAAGGCGCAGACGATCACCGCTCCCGCGGCGTCCATACGGGCGAGCCACGGCACGCCCAGGAGCACTGAAAGCTGGGAGGCGCCGATGCTCGCAAGGACCAAAGCGGCGGCCAGCGCATCGCTGCGGTGATCGTGCGCGTTGGCGATGAGCGCGGGACTGCCCAGCCTCTCGCCGAGGCGGCGCTTGTAGCGGTACAGGAGCTCCTTCACCAGCGCCGTTCCCGCAGCCACAAGCCCCGTGTACGGCGCCGGAATCGCCTCAGTCGGCCTCACCAGTGCGCCAAGCCCCATTCTGCCGATCTGCAGCGCAGCCAACGTGAGCAGCAGTCCAACACAAGCCACGGCCACCGTCTCGGCCCGTCCGTGGCCGTAAGGGTGGTCGTCGTCGGGCGGCATCGCCCCCCAACGGATCCCCAGCCAGACCAGGCACGAGCCGAGCACGTCGCCCAAGGAGTTGACGGCGTCGGCAATCAGGGCTTGAGAGCCGCCGAGGATGCCCGCCCCCGCTTTCGCTGCGCTCAGCACCAAATTGGCGGCGACGCCGAGCAGCGCCGCCCTCGCCCCCTGATCGCGCGCTGCGTCCTTCACGCCCTTCGCTCCTTACCAAGATACCGCCCCGACGTGCGCATTGTACCGGCGCGTCGCGGAGTTGGTCAATTGCAAGGAAGTTGCATTCCTGCAAAGAAAGATTTCCGTCGGCCCACGAGGAAAGGAGAAAAGCGCCGGCTTGAAGCGAACACGTCTGCCGCTCTCCTTCCTTTTCATCGTCCTATTGATCGCCGCCTTCGTCGTCTACGAAGCGCCGCGCGTTGCCGACCTGTTCCAAACCGTGCGCACGGAGCTCTTCGGCGGGGCGCGCCAGGACGCGGGAAAAGTCCGCGCCGAAGTCGAGCGAGTGGTGGACGGGGACACGATCATTGTCCGCCTGGGCGGGCAGCGGGAACGAGTTCGTTACATCGGCATCGACACCCCCGAATCGGCCCGGCCCGACGCACCCGTTGAATGTTACGGGCCGGAGGCTGCGTCGGCCAACGCCCGGCTGCTGGCCGGGGGCGTGGTCCTCCTGGAGTTTGACGCCGAACGCCGGGACGACTACGGCCGGCTCCTCGCGTACGTCTACTTGCCCGACGGCACGTTCGTCAACGGCCGTCTCGTCGAAGAGGGCTACGCCCGTGCTATTGTGATCCCGCCGAACGTAAAGTACGCGACGACGCTGCGCAACCTGGAGCGCTCCGCCCGGGCTGCCGGCCGGGGCCTGTGGGGAGCCTGCCGCTGAGGCGGGCCTAAAGCCAAGCGAAGGAGCAATGGCATGCATACCACATGGAAAGCGGTCGACCAGTACTTCGCCGTCCACCTGAGGCTGAGCGACCCGCTGATGGATGCCGTGTTGCAGGCCAACGCCGAGGAGAAGCTGCCCCCGATCGACGTCGCGCCGAGCCAGGGCAAGCTGCTCTACCTGCTGGCGAAAATGCAGCGCGCGGCCCGCATCCTGGAGATCGGCACGCTAGGCGGTTACAGCACCATCTGGCTCGGCCGCGCCCTGCCGCCTGAAGGCCGCTTGATCACGCTCGAGCTGAATCCCCGTCACGCGGCGGTGGCCCAGCGCAACATCGCGCGGGCGGGGCTTGCCGACCGCGTCGAAGTGATCGTCGGGCCCGCCGCGCAGACGCTGCCGCAGCTAAAAGAGCGCGACCTGCCGCCCTTTGACCTGGTCTTCATCGACGCCGACAAACAAAACAGCCTGACTTACATGAAGTGGGCGCTGGAATATGTCCGGCCGGGCGCCGTCATCGTGGTTGACAACGTCGTCCGCGGCGGCAGGGTGATCAACAAAGACGACCCGGACCCGCAGATGCAGGGCATTCGCGAGCTGATGGAATTCCTGGCGCGGGAGCCGGCGATCGAGGCCACGGCCATCCAGACGGTGGGAGAGAAAGGGTACGACGGCTTCCTGGTTGCCCTCGTGGGATGAGAGCCGGACTCAACCCAAAGCGAGCGCAATCACTCCCGCGGCGATGGCGCCCGCCCCGCTCAAGCGGCGCAGCGCTTGCCCTTCCGCCAACAGGCGCGTGCCCATGATCGCGCCCAGGAGGATGCTCATCTCCCGGGCCGCGGCGACGTAACTTACCGGCGTAAAGGTCATGGCCGTCAGCACCAGGATGTATGCGAGCGGGGAGAGGACGCCGACGCCAACGGCCTCCCAGCGGTAGGTGTACCAGGCCCGCCGCACGCCTTCCCTCTCGTTCAGCGCTGCGGGTAGGAGCATGAACACCCGCAAGAAGTGGTTCGCCCAGTCGAGCAAGAGGGGCGGGATCAAAAGGACGCTGACGGAGTACTTGTCTACCAGCGTGTACGACGCGATGAGCATCCCGGTGAGGAGGCCGTAGCCCATCGCTTTGCGGGTGGAAGGCGTGGAGCGGAGCGGCCCGCCGCCTCCCAGCACAAAGGCGCCGCCGGCGACGAGTGCGATGCCGGTGATGGCCAAAGGGGAGGGCCGCTCTCCCAAAAGGAGAATCGCGACTCCCGCCGTGAGCACCGGCCCGGTCCCCCGGGCGATGGGGTAGACCAGGGAGAAATCTCCGATCCGAAAGCCGGTCTGCAGCGTCAAGTAGTAGACGACGTGAATCAGCGCGCTGATGCTGATGAAAAGGAGCTCGACCCAGCCGACGCGGGGCGGCTCAAAGACGATTAAGGCCGCGGCCAGGGGGGCGTACACCACCGCCGCGACCGCGCTCACCACCCACATGAAGGCAGCTCCTTGCCCTGCCCGCTTGATCAAGTAGTTCCACGTAGCGTGCAGGACGGCTGCGACCACCACCAGTGCCAGACTCAAGCCGCTCAACCAAGGTGCACCTGCGCTTTCTTCCCAACAGTAGAAAACACAGCGAGCGAACCGGCGTCAATCAGACTCCTGTCCCAAAAGACTCCTGGCCCAAGAGGGCAAGGTGCCTGCCTCACTGGGACGCCTCGCGCAGGCGGCGCTCGGCCAGGGCGCAGTACTCGGGCGAGATGTCGTAGCCGACGAAGTGGCGCCCATTTTGCAGCGCCGAGACACAGGTGGTTCCCGAACCGCAGAAGGGGTCGAGCACCACGTCGTGCGCAAAGGAGTAGAGGCGGATCACCCGGTCGGCCAGCGCCACCGGGAACGGCGCGGGGTGCCCCACCTTCTTGGCCGACTCCGGAGGAATCTCCCAGATGGAGAGCGTTGCCGCCATGAATTCGTCCCGGTCCAAAAACGTCGATTCGCCGTCGTCCGGCCGCCGAAACTGTTCTTTGACGAAGACCAACAGGTACTCGTGCAGGTCGCGCAGCCGCGGCGCCCGGGCGGACATCCACGAACCCCAGGCGCAGCTGGCGCTCATTCCTTTGCCTTTTTGCCAGATGATCTCCCCGGCAGGGAGGAAGCCCACCTCCATGTGGACGGCGTAAAAGTAGGCGTGCATGGGAATGTACGGTTTGCGGCCAAGGTTGGCGATGTTGACGACGTAGCGCCCGCCCGGCACCAGCGTGCGGTACACCTCGGCAGCGACGCGCCCGATGAGCCGCAGGTACTCCCGCAGATCCAGGTCCTCGTCGTAGCTCTTCCCGGCGTTGTACGGCGGCGACGTAAAGGCGAGGGCGACACTGCCGTCCGGGATCTCGGCCATCCGCTCCGACGAGGCGCAATAAATGCGGTCGGCCCACTCATGCAACGGGCGCGGCGGAACCGGTTCGGTCACCCGTTCTTCGGGCTTCAAGATGAGGCTGCCAAACAGCGAAGGAGCCCCGTCGCGGTAAAGCGTGCGCCCGTAAAAAGGCGACGCGTCATGCCCTTCCCGTTTCGAGACGCCGAACTCCGATGTCCTCGTGCTTCGAGCCACGTCCACACCCCATCCCCAGCTGGACCTGTTTGAGCCGGCTTTCCCCAGAATGCGGCCACACGGTCAACTTGGCCATGAGGCGGGGGACTCCTTTCGCAAGACGCGGCGAAGAGGCTGCTCGCAGGCAGCCTCTTCGCCGTGTCCGTGCCTTGGAACGGAACGTGCGGTTGGGGGGACGCGGGGTTTTTTATTTTTTCCGCTCCGTTCCTCTGACTCCATTGTACCTCCAGTCTGACCGGGTTCAAGTGACAGATGTCACAAGCATCGGCGCCCCGTGCGCGTGCCCCATCCCCAAGCCAACCGGCGGGCGTTGGTCACTTTTCCCTTGACACACTCCGGCGGCCGTTGTACCTTATGCATGTAATTAGGGCGACCTTACATCCTGAAAGAGGTTCGTCGTATTCGGTACGTAAGGAATTCCACTGCCAATCGCCGGGGAGTGTCATGAAGACACGCTACTTGCTCGCCGCACTCATTCTCCTGAGCTTTGCCTCTCTTTTCATCGGGGTGATCCACCTCTCCCCGGCGGACCTGTTTGGCCTGACGACCCGGAAAGCTCAGGTGCTGATGATCAGCCGCATCCCTCGCTTGATCAGCATCTTGCTCTCAGGGATGAGCATGAGCCTGTGCGGCCTCATCATGCAGCAGCTCTCCCAGAACAAGTTCGTCTCGCCCACGACTGCGGGCACCCTCGACTCGGCCCGGCTCGGCATCTTGATCTCGCTGCTTCTGTTCACCTCGGCGACGCCGCTCGTCAAGATGACGATCGCCTTTCTCTTCGCACTGCTCGGCACGTACGCTTTCACCCAGATCCTTGAACGGGTCCGTTTCAAAGACGCCGTCTTCATCCCCCTGGTCGGCTTGATGTTCGGCAACATCATCGGTTCGATCTCGACGTTCATCGCCTACCGGTACGACTTGATTCAAAACATCTCGGCGTGGCTCATGGGCGACTTCTCCCTCATCATCCAGGGCCGGTACGAGCTGCTGTACGCCGTCATCCCTTCGCTCATTCTGGCGTACCTCTACGCGAACCGCTTCACCATCGCCGGCATGGGCGAGGAGATTGCCACGACCCTCGGGCTCAACTACCGCCAAGTCGTCTTGGTAGGCCTTGCGATCGTCGCCTTGGCGACCGCGTCGGTTGTCTTGACGGTGGGCACCCTTCCTTTCCTGGGATTGATCGTGCCGAACTTGATCTCGATCTACCGGGGCGACCACCTGCAGCGCAACCTCTTCGCCACGGCGCTCCTTGGCGCCATCATCGTCTTGGCCTGTGACATCGCAGGGCGGCTGATCATTTACCCCTACGAAATCCCCATTAACGTCACGCTCGGCGTCCTCGGCAGCGCGACGTTTATCTACCTGATTGTGAGGCATCAACGGGCATGAGCGCGGGCACCGGCACCGAGGTCAAACGCACCCAGAGCACCGCCGTCGCCGACCGGACGAAAATCGCCGTCCTCGCCGTCCTCGCGGCCTTTTTAATCGCCCTCTTCATGCTCATCCAGGCGCAGGGGATGTGGGAGTACGTCCTGCCCCGCCGGGCGACCAAAGTGTTGGCCATCGTCCTCGCCGGTGCATCCATCGCGTCTGCGACGGTGATTTTCCAGTCGATCACCAACAACCGGATCCTCACGCCCAGCATCATCGGCGTCGACTCCTTGTACGTGCTGGTGCAGACGGCCGTCGTCTTCTTCTTTGGATCGGCGCACTTCGCCGTCCAAAGCCCTCACCTGAATTTCGTCATCAGCGTCGGCGCGATGATTCTCTTCTCCTTGGTCATGCACCGCCTCTTCTTCACCCGGGCCGGAGGAAGCGTCTACGTCCTCTTGCTGCTCGGCATGATCTTTGGCACGCTCTTCCAGAGCCTTTCGTCGTTCTTCTCCGTCTTGATCGACCCCAACGAGTTCCTGGTGGTCCAAAGGCGGATGTTTGCCAGCTTCAATCAGATCAAAACCGAACTGCTCACCCTCTCCTACGCCGCGGCGGCACTTACTGCGATCTACATAGCCCGTTACGTGCGGTTTCTGGACGTACTGGCTCTGGGCAGGGAGCACGCCATCAATTTGGGCGTCGACCACAACAAGGTGGTCCGCAGCCTGCTGGTCGCGGTCTTCATCCTTATCTCGATTTCGACGGCGCTGGTCGGCCCCATCACCTTTTTGGGCTTGATCGTCAGCAACGTGGCGTACGAGATGCTCGCGACCTACCGGCGAGTGCCGCTCATCGCCGCGGCGATTCTCACGAGCATCGTCGCCCTCGTCGGCGGTCAGCTGATCGTGGAGCGCGTCTTTACGTTCTCTACCACCCTCAGCGTGATCATCAACTTCATCGGCGGGATCTACTTCCTCTACCTTCTGTTAAAGGAGCGGACAACATGGTAGAAGTGCAGCACGTCTATAAGCGGTACGGCGCCAAGACCGTGCTAAACGATGTCTCGCTCTCGTTAAAGCGAGGTGTCCTCACCTCGTTCATCGGCCCCAACGGCGCCGGTAAAAGCACTCTCCTTTCAGTCATCAGCCGGCTCATCCCGGCCGACGGCGGCGAAGTGCTCGTCGATGGAAGGCCGCTCAGAACCTACGCCAGCAACGAGCTGGCCAAGAAGCTCTCCTTCCTCCGGCAGAGCAACCACACAAACCTTCGCCTCACGGTGCGGGACCTGGTCTCCTTTGGGCGCTTTCCCTACTCACAGGGGCGCCTCACCAAGCAGGACTGGGAGGCGGTCGACTGGGCGATCGAGAGTATGGAACTGGGCGACATGCAGGACCAATATCTGGACCAGCTGAGCGGCGGCCAACGGCAGCGGGCTTACATCGCCATGATCGTCGCTCAGGACACCGATTACATCATGCTCGATGAGCCCCTCAACAACTTGGACATGAAGCACTCGGTCCAGATCATGAAGCTCCTGCGCCGCCTTGTAGAGGAGTCCGGGAAAGGCATTGTCGTCGTCATGCACGACATCAACTTCGCCTCCCATTACTCCGATCACATCGTTGCGTTTAAGGGGGGATGCATCCTGTACGACGGCCCGACTGACGACGTCATCGAACCATCCGTCCTCAGGGACGTGTTTGAGATGGACATTCAGATCGGCTGCGTCTGCGAGCAGCGGGTCTGCGTCTACTTTGCGTAATCAACCACAAAAAGCAAAGGGAGCGTTGTCCGTGAACAGTTCCATTCGTGGCGCATTCCATCGTTTCTTGGCCGCAGCGGCCATTGCCCTCGCGCTGGCCCTCGGTGTCCTTGCCCCATTCCAGGCGGCAAGGGCCTCCTTTCCGATGACGATCGCCCATCAGCTGGGCGAAACCGTCCTGACCAAAAAGCCCGAGCGGGTCGTCGTCTTCGACTTCGGCGCCTTGGACACTTTGGACAAGCTGGGCGTCGAAGTGACCGGCCTGCCCAAGACCCTGATTCCAGCCTATCTCAGCAAATACAACGACGCTCGCTACGTAAACGTCGGCAGCCTGCAGGAGCCCGACTTTGAGCGCATTTACGCCCTTGCCCCCGACCTGATTCTCATCTCGGGGCGCCAAGAGAGCCTCTACGCCGAACTGTCGGAGATCGCACCGACCATCTTTGTCGGCGTCGACGCCGCCCGGTACATGGAGTCCTTTGAGGAGAACGCCCGGTTGCTCGGTAAAATCTTCGAGAAAGAGGAAGCCGTCGAAGCGGAGCTGGCCAAGGTGCGGGAGGCCGTCGCCGCACTGAGAGCAAAAGCTTCGGCCTCGAACCAGAAGGCGCTCGTCGTCCTCGCGAACGACGGCCGGGTGAGCGCGTACGGTCCCGGGTCTCGCTTCGGCCTGATCCACGATGAACTGGGCTTTACCCCGGCGGATCCCCAAATCGTCTCGTCGACCCACGGTCAGAGCATCTCGTTCGAGTACATCTTGGACAAAGACCCCGACATTCTCTTTGTCATCGACCGGACCGCCGCCATCGGCGGGGAGTCGTCGGTCC
>k87-456094_pt1 | contig 10468 bp, 10 predicted proteins | sample MGYA00084031_6733416 | MGnify analysis MGYA00084031
CAGTTTCGTCACAATGCAGCCATAATTCGTCGCCGATAGTTCCATGCCGCGGTCATTCATCAACGTGAACAAAAGAACGTCTTTTTCATGAAGTTGAGTCCATATTTTTTTGGAAATATCCAAAATTCCTCCCCCTTTCCCAACTGAGCAAAGCAATCCTTTCTACGTTTATACTGTGGTTAGAATAGTTTGTATATATCACAAACAAACTTTATATAACGACTCTTTACACAGACGAGTTGGCATGCGAAGTATATAGATGATATAGAAATAGAATCTTGAAAAGAGATAAACTTGCTGGCTAGAAATAACCCTATTTGCATACTCCCTACTGAATATTACCCTTTTACCGAACCAGCAACTAATCCCTCAATAATACGATCACTCAAGAACAAATAAACAATCAAAATCGGCAAAATACTGATCACTAGGGTAGCTCCAATGGCTCCCCAATCGGTTAAGTATTGCCCAACAAAGTTATTTACCCCTACTGTAATTGTTTTCCATTTCTCCGAACTAATGAACGTGTTCACAAACACGAATTCATTCCAATTGTAAATCATGTTAATGATGGCTGTGGTGGAAAGAATCGGTACAGTCATCGGTAATGTAATTCGGAAAAAGATTTTATGGATCGAGCAGCCATCGATAACAGCTGCTTCTTCAATTTCCCTCGGCAATGATTGGTAAAAACCTAATAAAATCATAATGGTAATCGGCAAGTTAAATGTCGTATACGAAAGAATAATAGAGACTGGATTATCAATTAAGTTAATTTTATTGTAAATATTAAATAATGGAATTAATGTCGAATGCAGCGGAATCATATAGGCGATCATAAATAAAGCTAAAACAACACCTTTCAATTTCCACTCCATTCTCGTCAATGCAAACGTAACAAAACTTGCTAGAATCAATGTTAACAAAACGGCAACAACGGTATACCAAACACTATTTAAAAAGTATTTGTTAATCCCTCCATCAAACCATGCATTGATATAATTCTCCCAACGTGGAGATTTCGGTAAAGCAAATGGCGACATTCCAAATACTTCCTGATTTGTTTTCAGTGACAACTGAAATAACCACACTAACGGGTATAGTTGAACAAGCGCTACAATGACCAATACGAAGTAAAGAATTCCCATTCCTATTCGTCTTAAGGGTGATTGGTGTTCGGATCTTGAGCCGCTCTTCCCTTTCATTGTAAATTCCCCTTTTACTCTTTATTTGTTCTTAGCATTTTTTGAATCATCCATGTTGTTCCCATACTAATGATCAATAGTCCAAAGCCAATCGCACTCCCATATCCGAAATTAAATTTTCCAAACGCCTCTTTGTACATATAGGAAGCAATCACTTCTGTAGCATGGCCGGGCCCGCCCCCCGTCATGACATAAATGAGGTCGAAATATTTCAAGGAACCAACAACAGCGAGAATAGTTAGCACTTTCAGTACTCCCGAAATAAGGGGTACTTTAATTTTATAGGCAATTTGAAATGCATTTGCTCCGTCAATTCTTGCTGCCTCAATAAGCTCTTGAGGAACATTGATTAATGCTGCATAAATAATAATGATATAAAACCCGGCATATTGCCAGACAATGGGAACAAAGATCGCATATAACGCCATATCAGGATCTGCTAACCAAAGTGGAGTATCCTTTATTCCAAACATAGACAACAAGCTGTTAATCAGTCCGTTCATGGGATCAAAAATTTTGATCCAGAGCTGAGCAATAGCGACAGACGACATCAGCATTGGGATAATGTAAATTTTTCTAAATAGATTAGCTCCCTTAATCTTGCTCGCCAATACTAATGATACAATCAAATAGCCAACTAAGCTCAGGACAGAAAATATCGCCAACAGGACGGAGTGCCAAGTGCTTTCCCAAAACAGCTTGTCATGAATCAGTTTTTTGTAATTTTCCAAGCCAATAAACTTCATCTGGCCTACCCCGCTCCAATCCATCAAGCCATAATATCCCGTTAATACAATCGGGATATAAATTAAAAACAAGACAAGAAGAAGCGACGGTAGGACATAAAGAACAATCGCTGTTTTATTGGACATAACATTTTTCATCGCCAATAACCCCTTCTCGGTTTACAAATGAGGGGGCATATGTTGCCACCCATGCCCCCAAAATTCTTGTTCACTTTATTTCTTTGCTTCCTCAGCGAGCGCTTCATCATGTTGCTTTGCAAATTCCTCCGGTGTTACTTGTTTACCAAACAGAGCCGTCATCAAATCGTGGTGCAATTCGGACACATTCGGGCTTGCTTGAGTGTCAAACCAAGTCGTGATATTTGTTGCGTTGTTAATATCATTTAAGACATCAAGATACATTTCTGGCACGTCTAATCCTTCCGTATTGACTTTCGTAGCCGGAAGAATGCCTGCCCCTTCAACCGAACGTTTGCCCCATTCTTTTACAAGAAACGCAGCGAAATCTTTGGCTTGTTCTTTATGTTTCGAATTTTCTGCAACAAACGCTCCTAACCCTGGGCCGCCGACATAGCTGTTCACATCTGTTCCTTTTCCGCCTTCGTACAGCGGGAATTTAAAATAACCGACTTTTTCTTTAAATTCTTTTGGAACATCTGGGCTTGTCGTAAAGTTCGGCAATTCCCATGTAGCCGTTAAGAACATTGCCGCTTTTTCGTTTAGGAAATAACCCTTGGCATCGTCATTCGAGAAGGCAGTATTTCCTTTCACGAAGAATCCCATATCGACAAGATTTTGAATTTCTTTCGCCGCTTTTACAATGGCTGGATCAGACATTTTTACTTTCCCATGAATGACGTCCGTCAAAATCGTCGGGCCACCAATCCGGTCAGCGAGGTACATAAACCACATTGATGCCGGCCATCCGTCCTTCGAACCAACCGTTGCTGGGATGATACCATTTTTAGCTAACGTTTTTCCGATATTTTTCAAATCTTCAAAGTTTTTCGGTTCTTGGAGACCATATTTTTTGAAAATCTCTTTATTGTAGAAAATATAAGTAATGTTCATTTCCATTGGCAGCGCATAAAATTTTCCATTAAACGAATACGATTCTGCTGTACCAGGTACAAACTGGTCTTTAAATTCTTTTTCTATAATATCATCTAACGGGGCAAACTGTCCTCCCGTTGCATACGGTTCAGCAAAACCGTTGGACCACGTCAACCCCACATCAGGCAATTCATTCGAAGCAGCCAACACTTTTAATTTATCCCGATATTGATCGGGATTTAACACTTCCACATCGATCACAACATTTGGATTTTTCGCTTCATAGTCTTTAATAATTTCTTCGACGAGATTATAGTAAGCTGTCGAACTTCCTTTCGGCCAATCATGCATAAACTTGAGATGGATTTTCCCGTCTCCCGATTTGTCCCCGCTTGCCGATTCACTCGACGAAGAGCAGCCAGACAATGCAAAACCGATCATAAGCGTAAATAAAACCAACAATGTTAACGCTTTCTTTTTCACTAATTTTGCCCCCCTTTTTGTTATTTAAAATTAATAAACTTGCTTACGAATACAGTGTACCATTGCAACAGGAGGCAAAAAAGGTAACAACGATTAGGGAAAGTACCATTATTTTCAGATAATTGAAACCCCTTTATTTTGCCGTTTTCGGTAGCTATTCGGCGTCTCTCCTTCCATTTCTTTAAATAACCGAATGAAGTATTTAGTTGTTTTGTATCCGCATTCTTCAGCAATTTCCGACACAGTCATTCTTGTCGTAATCAACAATTCTTTCGCTCGCTGCATTCTCCTTCTTGTAAGATATTCACTAAATGTCAGTTTCATTTGTTCTTTAAACAGCGTGCTAAAATAACTTGGGTTCAAATGGACATGTTCTGCTACATCTTTTAACGATAAGTCCTGCTTTAGATGGTGATCAATAAACTGAATGGCTTCCCGGACTGGCTCACGTGTTTGGCTACTTTGATCAAAAGCGTTTATCAATTTATCATCAATCACTTTTTCGATGACCCTTTCTCTCTCTTTCTTATTAGAAACATGTATGGCTTTTTCAATCGCATCGATCAACTCACTTTTTTTAATGGGCTTCAATAAATAATTCAATACACCAAGGCCGATGGCTTTTTGCGCATAATCAAAATCAGGATAGGCGGAGATGATAATCACAACGGGAGAAACTTCTTCTTCATTCATCCTTTCCAACACTTCAAGACCCGTGATCTCTGGCATTCGAATATCCGTCAATAATACATGTACCTTTTCTTGTTGTAAAATCGTTAATGCCTCCTTCCCATTGGAGGCTGTCATAATTCTATGTTTGCCAGAGGCCCACTTTTCCAACGCCCTTTTAATCCCCTCTCTCGCTCTTGGTTCATCATCTACGACTAAGATCGTCTTATCGTACATTACGTTTCACCTCCGTTAACAGGAATTTTCAGCGTTATCTTCGTTCCTTTGTTTTTATGGCTGCAAATTGTTATACTATCACTTATTTCCTCATTATAGTAAAGCTGCAAGCGTTTTTTGACATTATGCAAAGCCATTCCCTTCCCACTTTTTGAAATAATATCACCAGTATCCATTGCCTGTTTGACAGCCTGCAGTCTTTCCTCGTCCATCCCGACCCCGTCATCCTCCACAACGATCTGTATATAACTATCTGAAGCTAGCTCGGCCGCTACCGTAATGGTACAAGAAGCTAATTGATTTTCCGAACCATGTACGACCGCGTTCTCAACCAATGGTTGAATTAAAAGCTTAGGGATTTTTACATGCTCTAGCGCCTCCGGTAACAGCAAACACCACTTTATGCGGTCACCAAACCGAAATTTTATAATTTCTATGTAATTCCCAATATGATCAAACTCTTCTTTCAACGTGACCCAATCGTCGTTTGAATTTCTACTGATAGTATAACGAAATAAATCCGACATCGAAACGACCACATCAGCTAAGTCTTCTTCCCCCTTTTCTTCTAAGGACCAACGCAACGATTCCAAAGTATTATATAGAAAATGAGGATTAATCTGTGCCTGCAACGCTTTTAACTCACTTTGGCTACGAATAATTTCTTTTTGGTATACCGTTTTAATCAGATGGTTCGTTTCCCTCACCAATTGGTTGTATGTGCTATTCAGTTCTCTTATTTCATTAACAGTGATCGTTTCCGGATCAATAGTTAATAATCCCTCATTAGCAAGTCGCATCGTTTTTGTCAAGTTGACAATCGGCTTTGTAATCATATTGGAAAGAAATAAAGAACATAAGAAGTAAATCACTATCCCAATGATACCGGCAAAAATAATTCCCAGACGGATGCCATTCATTCCCTTTGTAAGAGCACTAACAGGAGTTAATATAACAACGGTAAATCCTTTAGTAGAGGATTGCTTCGTCACCATATATTCAATCTGATTAATCTTTGTAGTTGACTGATGTTTCAAAGCAAGAACATCGATTGATTTTGAAAAGTTAGAAAAAATCGGATTCCACTCATGATCCAATACAAATAAATATTGTTGCGTATTTACTTCGGTAATTGAAAAATATGGTTTATTAATCCGGACCAATAAATAGCCGCCATTCTCAAAATTATGCTCGATCAAGGATATTCGTCTAATCGCCAAATAAAAATCGTCATTTTTCGGATCTTCTCCTATCCAAACCAACTTACCTTTCGCTTGTTCGGCTTCATGGATCCATTTTACATTGATACGCTGAAACATTTTAGTTGAGTCGTTCAGCGGAAAAATCTGCTTTAAATCTGTAGTATATAATTCAACTGAATAAACTCCTTCAGAGTTCGCCTGAATATTATTTACAATGCTTTTTAGTCCCTGTAACTCCGCAAACGTTACGCTCTTCCCTAAATACATTCGTTCAAATAGTTTTTGAACTTCGTGATTCGTCATAATAGATTTTGTTGCCGTATTTAACTGTTCAAACAGTGAATCAATCCTCCCGCTCGCCTCGACAGCTGTCTGCCTGATTTGATCTTCCGCATTATTCTTGATAAGTAAAGATACTTGTCTGAGGGTAATGATACTGACTATAGACAGTACGATGATCATAACAAATAAGAATATAACTAATATTTGATTCCGCAGCGTGTTCCATTTTTTTATACGATCTACCATAACGTTACGTACCTTTCTATAGTAAAATTGCCGTCCTACAAGTTATGATTAACACAACGTACGTTGAAATGTTAATTTCTCAACCGCACCTGTACCATCCAAGCATTCAATGTATAACTGTGACATCCTCCAACACTACGGAAAAGAGTTATAAAACAAAAATGCATCACTTCATCAGAAAGCTAGTTGCTTAAACTATGCTTATGTTAGATTGGTTGCTAATAATTCCACGCTCACGAGTCGAGTATCTTTCCGTTTTGGTTATACCTTACTTTTGCCTGAATAATTAAAGAGAACAGACTCTTCTAACTAAACAGTATAGTAGTTTTTAAATAGTTTGTATATAACCTAAACAAAGATTACATTTAAATTCATTATTAACCAATAAAAAAACGCTGGTTGAGATACACTCACCGATCTACTCAACCAGCGATTACATTTTTGCCCTCAGTTTTCGTTAATCCTGTTCTACACCACTTCTCATACGTAAAGGGTGCTTCTTTCCTTATAACCTTACGATCGTTCCCGTCTTCATCGATGTACGCCAAGCATCTAACACCTGCGCTTGTTTGATCATGCGCTCTGGAGAATACAACAGCAGTGTGCCTCCAAGAATACCGCGCGAGAAGTGCTCGATTTGCAGCGCGTATTGATCGCCTGACACCATCTCTTCCCTTACATTTCCGTCATCGGTCACAACGGTGATTCTCCCCTCACCGCCATCGGTACTGTCAAACGTTTATCCTCCACACTAACATTTTTTCCTTGAGTTTTAACGATTGAAAGAAAAAAGTTCTCGATCCCTATTTTTTCGGCCATCATTGAGGTAGCCACATACTCAACAGCCAAAACAAAGGAGTGACAAGCTTGTTACCTCAATGATTAGCCTATTTGCTCGAAATAATCAAGACCCAATATCAAATCATTGTATACTTAATGGGTATGATATTTGGAAAATCCTTGAATCTTGAGGACTTGGACGAACCCGTCCAAAAGCCGTACCGGAAACTTCAGGTCGATGACCTTCCGATCATCGATGTGCCGAAAACGATCGACTTTCGAAAGCTTCTAACAGACTACGAGGCGCAGCACAGCCGTCCTTTGTAGCCCATTCAACGTCGCCCGAAGGCGAAACACGGTGTTCCTGATTCACTGATCTGCCATCGCTGCCAGGCTCCCTCCTCCTACCTGTACACCATCAATGGTAGAAAAGGGCAAAAACCATGCAAAGTGTGCCAGTGCCGGTTCAACCACCGAAATCGGTTCACCAAGCAAGTGGTCTTTCGTTGCCCGCACTGCAAAAAGACGTTGAAAAAAATCAAGGAATGTAAAGATTGCCCGTTTTACCAGGCCAACCTTCGACGGATGACGAACAAGAAACACCGATGTTTTCTCCAAGATCCACAATCCTTCAATGTGGGATATTGGTTTCGAGAATTCTTGTTTGACTTTCTCCCACTGACTTCCTTGCCGCCCATCAATCCAAAGGTCGATTTGTCCCGGATGGCTGTGTCACCGCACGTGTTAGGACTCAGGGACGTATCATATCAACTTCGAGGATGTCCTCCCACATGACGGCAGCCGCCATGAAGGAGATCCATGGCAAGGTCGATCTCGAATTAGACGGTGCTTAACTATGCCAACAACGCCGCACTTTGAATCAAGTCCTTTGTGACCGGTTCCCGTATGAACAGGTCGCTTCGTTCTGTGGGGACGAGACGCATATTCGTGTGAAATGCCGTTGGCATGACCTGTTCTTTATATTCGACACGGTGAAAAAGATCGGACTGTCGTATCGCATCTCCACCCAGCCGAGACACGCTCTCGGCTATCAAGGCCATGGATGATGTCCTGCAGAAGCTGCCGTCCCTTCCCAGCGACTTGTCGTTCGTCGTGGATGGCAATCTCATTTACTGTCTGGCGCAGCAATTATTCGCCCAGCATGGGATCTCGTTCCATGTCCACCAAGTGATCGGGCTGACCAATGAGGATCCGGTGTTAGAAGAGTTTCGCCCTCTCAAGCCAATCATTGAGCGATTCAAACAGACCTTTAAAGACAACTACCGCCCGACTCATGGAGTTGTACGGAAGAAGGCTCCAGTGTCCTTTGTGACGCTGTTTGCGGCGTACTTCAACTTTCTGCGCCCAACACGGCGCGCTCGAAGTCTAGGTACCGGTCGTCATCCTGGAACTGACCGATCTTCCACATATGCCGACCCGCTAGACAAAGCTTATCGCCTTGGCTCAGAACTCTCTTCGAAACAAGGCAGCCTAACTTTTTTTGTCCTCCAGAACCTACTGAAGAGAAAACCTGATGGAGTCGGCGAAGTGAACCCTTGACCAACCGAACACCGCCAAAAGCAACATTCGGTAAGGGCAAGAGTGGCTTTTCGATTGTCTTCTTTTTTGTCCCCATCTCCCTTAGCGACTCTTTCGCTCCTTTGGCAAGTGTTGGTCAAGGGTGAATCCGGCCTTAGGCATCCCTAAGATGCTCAAGGGGATAGTATGTGTAGAGTTTTCATAAAACCTTTGACGCTACCCTTCCATCAACATACATTCGTTTAAACAATAGAGCATCGTGAAACGATTCAGACGCAACCGATGGGCTTCCTTCAAACTACGCTCTACTAACAATGGATCGATACCGAGCTGTTGTGGAGCAACCGCCCCGCCTACTTTCTCTACCATTGCCCGAATACGCTCTGGGGAGGGCAACGATTCAAGCAGCTCCTGAATAGAATCCGTATAGGTTTTGAGCCGTTCCCATATGGTTTCGTCCATTGACTTTGGGCGTTGCTTTAATTCGCTCAACAAAGGCCAAAAGACACGTTGGTAGTGCTCCACAATAATCGGAGTCGATACCCCCACTTTTGCTCCATGGAGCACCTGCCGTTTATTCTGACGTAAAAATTCCATTTCCCAATAGTGAGAAAGATGATGCTCGGCACCGGAAGCGGAGTACGATTGACCCATGAGTAACATGGCGATGCCCGACTGAAGAAGCGCATCCATTAATACATGAATCCCCTTTTCATTCCCCGCAGCAATATCCTCCATATGGTCGACACAAGCGTTCAGTGCCTGTATCGTCAGCTGATAAACAAGCGGGCAATACGGCTCGTTCGCCATCCAATGGGCAAACTGCCAGTCGGCCAATGACGTATACTTTGCCACCATGTCACCGAATCCAGCAGCGATCATCGCTTTAGGTGCTTGGCATAACACATCCGTATCGGCAAACACAGCAATCGGCGCCTGTGCTTGAATGGTCTTTTTCACCCCGCGAATGATGAGCGGAGCGCCCATGGACGTAAATCCATCGACCGATGGAGCAGTAGGAACCGAAATGAACGGAACTTTCATTTTGTAACTACTAAAACGAGTAATGTCATGAACCGTTCCCGCTCCTACGGCAATGAAAGCATCGACATCATTCGGCGTTTCTAGCAGCACTTGCATGATCGCACGCTCATCGGCGATGACATCTTCATTTTCATCTGACTGAATAAGGCACACTGTATAGAGAACCGATTCGTTTTTCAGTTTGTCGCACAATGATCGCCCTGCCGCCGTAAACGTGCGATTGTCAGCCACCACAACGACTTTCTTATACTGTTTGTATCGCAAATAAGCGGCCAACTGGTTAAACGCCTCATGGCTTACGACGATTTGTTCAATCGAAATATCATAATGATGATGCCCGCACTGACATTGCTTGGCTAATGAAACGATGTTGTCCAATGTTTGATTCATTGCATGATCTCCTTCCCTAAGCGGATGATGTCGCCAATCGAGTCCAACACATAATCGGGCCGTTCCTTGGCTCTCAATGCGTCAAGCTGACTCGGCTTTGTATTACCGGTCAACACGAGAGCGGTTCTCATCCCATGCATCCGCCCCATGCGAATATCTGACTCCACACTGTCACCAATGATAAGACAACGGTTAGGCGGCACTTGTAACTGACGTAAGGCCGCTTCAGCCATAAAGCAGGTTGGCTTTCCAAATACGAATTCCACCTTTCGCCCCGTCGCCGCTTCAATCGCCCCGACCATCCCCGCTACATCAATGGCATTCCCATGTTCATTAGGGAACGTTTTATCAATGTTGGTCGCCATGATACGCGCTCCATGAGAAACAGCGCGAAACGCTAAATTCAAGTCTTGATATGTCATTGTCTCATGCAGTGTAATAACAAGAAAGTCCGCTTCCTCCGGCACGGCTGCCAATCGAACTTGGTGAAGGCGCAACTCTTCGCGCAGCCCCTTATCCCCCAGCGTCCAAACTTGACAGAGCGGATAGTGTTCGCGCAAAAATTGTGCTGTGACCGTTGAGGATAAAATAA
>k87-1687085_pt1 | contig 10465 bp, 8 predicted proteins | sample MGYA00084031_6733416 | MGnify analysis MGYA00084031
CTACGGTTGTTTACGCGCGGCGGCTTCACCGCGAGCGTGACGGTCATGGCGCTCACCGGGGTCGCGATGTACTCCAGCCTGCTGGTCCTGCCGCTGTTCCTGCAGCAGACGCACAGTCACAGCCCGCTCACCACCGGACTGCTCATCGCACCGCTGGGGGTGGGGCGGCCGTTGCGGCGCCGTTGGCGGGCCGGATCAGTGACCGGACAGGTTCCCGGAACCTGGTCCTGGCCGGCGGCCTCGGAGCCATGATCAGCGCGTTCGCGTTCACCCTGGTCGGCGCCGGGACCAGCCAGCTATGGGTAGTGCTGATCGCGATCATGATCGGCGTCGGGTTGGGCTTCGTGGGGCCACCGGCGATGGGCGCGCTGTACCGGACTCTGCCAGCCGCTCTGGTCCCCCCAGGGCAGTTCCGTGCTCTACATGCTCAACCAACTCGGCGGTTCCGTCGGCGTCGCCGTGGTCGCGCTCATCCTGGAGACCAGCGCCGACCCGGTGGCGGGTCTGCACGGTGTGTCCTGGTTCGCCGTCGGCGTACTCCTGCTCCTCCTGGTGGCCGCCACCCGCCTGCCTGGGCGCGTTCCCCCTGCTTCTGACGGACCGCGGGGCAGAACCGCTCAAGCTGAGAAGGTCAGAGGGGCATAGTGACAACCATCGTTATCTCCGGCGGCACCGCCGATATGGGCCGGGCGCCGGCTCTCACGTATGTCTCGCGTTCGACACCCACCACACTCATTGACCTCACCCATGATTTGCTCCGCGCCCACGGCCACAGCCTGGGAACGGCCTTAGGTGGTTGTCCGCGATCCTTCTGGCTGGGTGGGCCCGCGTCGCCCGTGAGGCCCACCCAGCCGGCGATCACATGCCGTAGCCGAGTTCCCGTGCCGCGATGGACCAGAACTGGTTCTCGTCGCGGACCGCGTCGGGGTCGATGGCCTCCAGGGCCGCGTGTGTGCGTTCACTGAGCGCGTGGAAGGCGGCGTCGTCTTCCTCATCGTCGATCTCGCTGGCTTCGTCCAACGCGGCGTCGTAGGCGCGCGTTGCGGCGATGAACTGGTCCAGCGACCGGTTCACCAGCTCAATCTCGCCACCGGCGACAATGAGGACCTCGCCCGTGTTCCGGTCCAACCCCAGGAACTGGCCTTCGGAGTCCGTGACGAGGGCAACCAGGGATCTGCCGTCGACTGTCCGCTCAGGGTAGGGGGCGTTATGCCACTCGCCGATGAACGGCACCGTCTCATCGACGGAGGGGTCGAGGGCCTGGAGGGCCGTCGTTATCTGCGCATCGGTAATCACGCCGTCAGCATGCCAGGGCCCCGCCCGCCGCGACCGCCCGGCTGGGCTGGACCCGTAGCCACGGCTCGCCTCAGGCTTGTGACCACTGTGGACGGATGCCCGGTGGTCCAGCGGTTCAGGAATCCCCGGCGCTGACGCGGTAGCCGTGTCGTTCCGGCGTCGTGCTCCCCGCCGCAGTGATCGTCGCGGATAAATAGTTGAAAAGCGGCCGTCTCCACGTCGGCGGCCGCTCAGGTATGGAAACAACACGTGGAGGGCGCTGGCGGCACCCACGCCTGCCACCAGCGCCCTCCACAGCGACGATGCCGATGCCACGAACCGCCACCTCAGCGGGTCGATTGTCCCCCGATTTCGACCCTGCGACTCTTCCCGTGGCTATCGACGCCTCCCCAGGTGGTGACAATATCTTCCACTATTCTCGGCCGATATGGCAAGAATGTTCTTCTCGGGTGAGGATCCGTGGCTCAGGTCCGTCGCCGGTAGATCCACACCGCCAGTGGCGCGAACACCACGAGGATCCCAACACCCCACAGCAGGCTCTCGATGACCGGATCCGCCACCGGACCGCCATTTATCAACCCACGCGACGCCTCCATCAGGGAGGTGACCGGGTTGACCTCCACCCACGCCTGCAACCAGCCTGGCATGGTCTCCGTCGGCGTGATCATATTGGTCCCGAACGTCAGGGGGAAGCTGAGCAGGAACCCGACGCCTTGCACCGCACTGGGCTCACGCATCAGCAATCCGAGCACCACGAAGACCCACCCCATGGCCACGGAGAAGCCCATCACCAGCAGGCAGGCGGCCAGAGTCGACAGCAGGTCGGTACCGATCCGGAACCCGAGCACGTGCCCGAATCCCAACAGCACCACGATGGCTATCACGGACCGGATCATGTCCCCCAGGAGCAGGCCGATCAGCGGTGCCGAACGCCCGATCGGCAGGCTGCGGAACCGGTCGAAGATGCCTTTTGAGATGTCGGCGTTAAGAGTGACTCCGGTCGTGGTCGCGGCGAGCAGCACCGTCTGCACCATGAGCGCCGGCAGGAGGAACCGCAGATACTCTTGCCGGTCCCCGGCCACCGCGCCACCCAGCAGGTACAGGAACAGCGCCGTAAAAATGATCGGCTGCAGCGTGACATCGATCAACTGCTCGGGAGTACGCAGCGTCTTGATGAGGCTGCGGCGGGCCAACGCGAGGCTGTGCCGCACCAGGCCGAAAGGTCTACTCCGGATCCCCGTTGTCGGGGGGATAGTCGTACGCGGGGCGTCAAGTACCGCGGTCATGCTGCACGCTCCTGATCGTCGGGGTTGGTGGCGCCGTGGCCGGTGAGGGCGAAGAAGACCTCATCAAGGCTCGGCAGCCGCAGGGACAGTTCGATGACGCTGATTCCGGCCTCGTCCAAGCGCCGCACCACAGTGGTGAACACCCGGTCAGAGTCGGCTGGTACGGTCAGCACGCCACGCCGCGATGACTCCGGCTCGAAGCCGGTCACCGCGCGCAGAATCGCGGCAGTGTCGGCGATGCGGTCCGGATCGGTCGGGCGGACCACGATGGTCTGACCGCCCACCACACGCTTGAGCTCGGCGGGGGTGCCGTGCGCGATCACGCGGCCACGATTAATGATCGAAATCTCGTCGGCCAGCGCGTCGGCCTCCTCCAGGTACTGCGTGGTGAGCAGCACCGTGGTGCCTTCGGCCACCAACGCGCGTACCACGCCCCACAGATCCTCCCGCTTGGCGGGGTCCAGTCCGGTGGTGGGCTCATCCAGATAGACCACCTCGGGCCGGCCGACCAGGCTCGCGGCGAGGTCGAGCCGGCGTCGCATACCCCCTGAGTAGGTCCGGATGGGACGTCCGGCGACCTCGGTCAGCCCGAACCATTCGAGCAGTTCCTTAGCCCGGGCCCGCGCCTCAGACCGGCGCAGATTCAGCAACTGACCGATGAGCACCAGGTTCTCGACAGCGGTCAGGTCCTCATCCACCGAGGCGTACTGCCCGGTCAGCCCGATCAGACGGCGGACCCGCGCGGGGTCACGCACCACATCGACACCGCAGATGGTGGCGTGCCCGGCATCCGGCCGCAGCAGGGTGGCGAGGATCCGGACGGCGGTGGTCTTACCCGCACCGTTGGGGCCCAGCACCCCCAGCACGGTGCCGTGTGCGGCAGCGAGGCTGACCCCGGCCAACGCCGTGGTCTCCCCGAAGCGCTTGACCAGGCCCTCAGCCCGGATAGCGTCGGTCATCGCGTGACTCCTCTCAACGTTTAACGCTGAGCAGAATCACGCCCCCGACTGGCAGATCCCGCACATCCCGCTGTCAGGTACGCGTGATGCGCTGTCGAGGCGCTGTCAGGGCGCTGTCAGCGGCCTGACTGTCCGGGCTGACCAACCACTTTCCTGGCGTACTGACCGCTCACCGCGGTCTGTTCGGTTCGCGGAAATCCTCTTTGAAACCCTCTTTGACCAGGGCCACCGCCGCGTTCCGGTCGAGTCCGCGCCCACGCTGGTAGGCCACCTGGAAGGCCGCCTCACCGAGTTGCTCGCACAGTGTCCGCTCCAACCGGGCGACGTCCGGGTCGCTGGGGTCTGGGGTGCCTCGGATCCGCTCGGCGGCACCGAGCACCTCCGCTGCCTTGACGAAATCCTGCTGCCCCAGCCACACGGAGGCCCGTGCGACCGCTACCCGAGCCAGGATCGGTATGTCTCGGCTTTCTATCGCGTAAGCCACCGCCTCCGCGATGTACCTCCTGGCCCGGTCAAGGTCACCCCGCCCAACCTCCAGATGCGCCATCTGAGACCGCAGCAACGCCCGCAGTTGAGGAGCCACAAACAAACGCCGCCCCACGCGTTCCCAGGCCTCCTGGTAGCACCTCGCCGCCTCCCCCAGATCACCGTCATAGCGACTCAGGTCCCCTGACACCAGGAGAGCGGAGGCGACTCCGGAGATCGATCCGTCCCGGTATCCCGACTCAATCAGCTCCCGCAGTTCGCTATGGGCGCGCTTTTTCTCGCCTTTCTGGGCCCGGAACATGGCCAACACGGCCCGCTGGTACATCACATCCTCGGCGGCGCCCAGCTGCTCCGACAGGACAATGGCCTCCTCCAGCGTCTCAATCGCGCTGTCGATGTCGCCTAATTGCCGCCGAAGCATCGCCAGCCCGGTCAGGCAGGTCGCCAACCCCCAACGCTCCCCCAGCTCACGGAACGCCGCGGTCGCTAAAACCAGGTTCTCCTGCTGTCCGGCCACGTCCCCGTCGTTTTCCCGTTCAATGGAGCGCATCAGCCACAGCATGGCCCGCACCCAGGGATCAGGATGCGCGAGTGTTCGCTCAATCGCCGCTTTACTCCACGCCGGATCGACGTAGACGAATAAGGCGACGATCGGTTCCACAAGCGCCAGCAAGGGATGCCCCGTGAACGGATCCAAGTCGTGGATGGCCTTCAGCAGCTCCTCCAGCGCGGCGCTCCGCAGCGTCTGCTGCTCGGAGGTGACCTCGTGCATGCCGGAGACGGTCTCGTTCAGCAGGTAGAAGACCTGCGCTATCAGGCGGGCTTGCAACGGCGCCTCACCGGGCACCTGAAGCACGCGCCGCAGCCAGATAACGGCCTCCGCTTGGTTCTCCTGGATGGTCCAGAACATGCTCAGCGCCGCCCCGAGCCGGATCGCCGTCGCGGCATCCCCGGTGTCACAGGCGAACCGCAACGCGGCGGTGAGATTGTCCTGTTCAGCGGTCAGCTTGGCGATCCACGTCAGCTGCTCCGGTCGGCGCAGGTGCGGCTCGGCGGTCTCCGCGAGTTGGAGGAAGTACGCGGCATGGGAGCGCCTCACCTCCTGCGCGGCCTCCCCCAGCTCCTCCAGGGCGTACTCCCGGATGGTCTCCAACATCCGGTACCGGGGCTCCCTGTCATCGACGACCTGGAGCAGTGACTTGTCCACCAGGGCCTGCAGCAGTTCGAAGGTGCCGCCACAGACCGCGGCGGCGCTTTCTGGGGTGACCCCGCCGGGGAACACCGCGATCCGCCGCGCCACATCGCGTTCGATATCGCTGAGGAGATCCCAGCTCCAGGCGATGACCGCGCGCAGCGTGCGGTGCCGGGGCATGGCCGTGCGGCTGCCGCCGGTAAGCAGAGACAGATTCAGCCGGGTCGCCACCTGCTCCACCGACAGGGACCGCACCCGGACCGCGGCCAGCTCGATGGCCAGGGGAAGCCCGTCGAGGCGACGGCAGATCTCTACCACCGCCTCAACGTTCTCATCGGTGAGCGCGAAGTCGGGTCGGACCGTGCTTGCGCGGTCGACGAACAGTTGGATCGCGGGATACTCCAGCGCCTCCTGGGCTGTCATCCCAACAGCGGGCAAGCGCAGCGGCGGCACCGGGCACAACGCTTCCCCGAAGATGCCCAGTGGTTCCCTGCTGGTGGCCAGAACCCGCAGGTCGGGGCAGCGGCCGAGCAGCTCCTCAACGAGGGATGCCACCGCCTCCACCACGTGTTCACAGTTGTCCAACACCAGCAACGACTGGCTGTTCCCCAGCGCGTCGACCAGGCGGTCCACCGGTTCACGGGCCACCACGGTGTGGGTGTCCAGGAATCTCCGGTCCCGCAGGTCAAGGGCCCGTACCACCGCCGCGGGCACATCGGCCGGGTCGGTGACGCGGGCGAGCTCCACCAGCCACACTCCGCCGGGCGTCTGGTCGGTGATCCGGTCCGCCGCCACGGTGGCCAGGCGGGTTTTCCCCGCTCCGCCCGGACCGACCAGAGTGACCAGCCGGTTGTGACTCAACTGCTTGGTGATCCGCTGCAGTTCCTCATCCCGGCCGATGAAATTCGTCAGCGGCGTCCCCCAGTTGCCCCGCCGCGGGCTCGTCGTGCTCGGCTCCTTCCCAGCTGCGGCTGCTCCGGCGACGGCCGTCCCCGCGCGTACCGCTTCGCCTCGCAGGACAGCCAGATGCGTCTCGCGCAGCTCAGGTGACGGGTCGGTGCCGAGCTCCTCGGCCAGCAGGCGGCGAAACTCCTCGTAGGACGCCAACGCCTCGGCTCGCCGCCCGGCGGCGGCGAGCGCCCGCATCAGCAACAGACGCGGCCGTTCCCGCAGCGGATGCGCGGCCACCAGCTCCTCCAGCTCCGCCACTGGGGAGCGTCCCAGCGCCAGGTCGGCTTCGGCGCGGTCCTCCAAGGCGACCAGGCGTAGCTCTTCCCACCGTGCCGCGGGGGCGGCCGCGTACCGAGCCTGGGCCACATCAGCCAGCGCTTGCCCCCGCCACAGCCCCAGAGCGGTGGTGAGCAGGTCCCGCGCGGTCGCCGGGTCATGGGCCCGCAGCGCTTCCCGCCCGCGCATCACCAGTCGTTCAAACCGCAGCGCGTCGACATCCTCCGGCGCGATGTCGAGACGGTAGCCGTTGGCGACCGAGGTCAGTACGGGTTCGGGGAGTAGGCGGCGGAGACGGGACACCAACGACTGGAGGGCGTTAGCGCGGTCGGCGGGCAGGGCGTCGTCCCAGACCGCGTCCGCTAATGCGTCGACCGACACCGTACGCCCCGCGTCTAACGCGAGCCGTATGAGCAGGGACCGCAGCCGCGCGCCACCGATCTGGACGACGGTGCCGGTACCGGCCCCTCTCTCTCCGGTATCGGAGTCATCATCGGACGAGACCACCTCTAACGGTCCCAGGATCCCTACCCGCATATCCCCCACTCTCTCACTCGCTCGCTCCTCCACCGTGCCCGCGTCCCGTGTGTGCCTGCGTGTGTGATGTGTACCTGCCTGTGTGATGGGAAGCGCGCAGAGTTCGTGCGGCTCGAGTTGGTGGGGTGCCGCACCCTGCACACGCGCGGTGTATCGGGTGCGGTGAGGGTGCGGCACGTCAGGTCGCGCACCGCCTCCAAAGGGCAGTCAAACGCCGCCGGCGTCGTTTTGTCACCATTCTGACAACCAGGTACGAGGTGCTGGCTGCCTGTCTTGAGGTGACCTCAATGCCCTGCTGAAAAGCTGAGAGTCGCTGCCGCGATGTATATGACGGGTGTTGACGAGGAGTTTTGTGGTACCGCCGGTTGCTGAGAAACCTGATGGATTTATATCGAGGTTTCGGCGGGAAGGTGTTCGGTTTGTACAACGCCGCCGGTGTGACGGTCACGGTTCATGGCGATTTCGACGGCGCGTTGGACGGCTGCGGCTGGCTCCCAATCGGCTAAGTCGAGGAGGGCATCGAGGGCCCCTATGGCCGGACCTTCGCCGCTTCCAAGGGCAGCGCGTCCGTCTGGGTGATGGATGGCTTGAGCGTGGAAGATGGTCCACAGTTGACCCCTGCAGCCCAGCAGGAGCGCACCGTCGAGGGTGCCGTCGTCGACGACCCCGAGATCCATGGCTGCCTTGGTGATGGCGGTGGCGACTTTATAGACGAACTGGGGAAGCTTGTCTGCGGGAAAGTCGGGAACAACGTCGGGGTTGGTAAGAGAGGAGATAAGGCCACTTAAAGCACCGTTTCCTGTCACCCCGATAAGAGTCTCGTGTCCACCGATGCGGTAGCGGTGGATCTTTTGGGCGCTGTACATCGGGCGGTTGTAGATGTTGGTTTGAGTGTCGGCAGCCATCCAGATGTGGCCATCTCGAGCGCAAGCGACGACAGTGCTCATAGGGTGGCTCCTGAGAGGGGTGCGACCGGGTACTGCATATTGGTTATAGCGTCTTCGTTCTACAAAGGCGTGTGATTTCTCCCTCGGTGGCCTCGGTGAGGCCTCTCAATTCGTCAGCACAACGCCCGCGTTCGAAAACCACGAGTTTCTGGTGGAGGCTGCTTCTCCCCGTTCCTAGGAATGACCACGCATGGAGCGGTGGTGGCCACACCGGCGTTAACGTCTTCGCACGTGCCGGCTCAGTACGCTCGCCGTTGCTTCGGTCGGCCCAAGTGTGGCCCGGTGGCCGCCTATCGACCCCGGTGATGCTGTCGACCCTGGTGGGTTCCTACCGCCGCCGAATTGACAGCTCGCCCGTTTGGCGCTGCTGCCCGGTGGCTATCCCCCACACTCTCTCCTCAAATCCGAAGATCGGACAACAGTTGGCGTATCCCCTAAAACCGACTGACCGCAGATTAGCCTGGTGATGAGTTCTCCTTCCGCAACCCTGAAGCGTTTATGGGCCCTGCGGAGAAGACGGCCATCGGTCCACGGGAGGGCGCCATGGGATACGAGGTGCGGGGAGTCGTCGCCAGGTCTAAGGGAAGCCCGGTCACTGTCGAGACGGTCCTGGTCCCCGATCCAGGACCTGGGGAGGCGGTGGTCGCGGTCCAGGCCTGCGGGGTGTGCCACACCGACCTGCATTACCGGGATGGCGCCATCGGCGATGATTACCCCTATTTGCTAGGGCATGAGGCGGCCGGAGTGGTCGAGGCCATCGGTGACGGTGTCACCAACGTGGCGCCGGGTGACTTCGTCATCCTCAACTGGCGGGCGGTGTGCGGGCAGTGCCGGGCCTGCCGCCGCGGTCGCCCGTGGCTGTGCTTCAGCACGCACAACGCCTCCCAACCCATGACGCTCGCCGACGGCACCCCCTTGTCGGCGGCCCTGGGGATCGGCGCGTTCATCGACAAAACCCTGGTGGCAGCCGGCCAGTGCACCAAGGTCGACCCGGCGGCACCCGCCACCGTCGCAGGGCTACTGGGATGCGGGGTGATGGCCGGTATCGGCGCGGCCATCAACACCGGTGGGGTCAGCAGGGGCGACTCGGTGGCGGTGTTCGGCTGTGGCGGCGTCGGCAACGCCGCGATCGTCGGGTCGCGCCTGGCCGGCGCCACCACGATCATCGGGGTGGATATCGACGATCGGAAGCTGGAGTGGGCGCGTGACTTCGGCGCCACCCACACCATCAACTCCCGCACCACCGACCCGGTTGAGCAGATCCGGGCCCTCACCGGCGGCTTCGGGGTCGATGTCGCCATCGAAGCGGTTGGGTTGCCGCAGGTCTACCAGCAGGCTTTCTACGCCCGGGATCTGGCCGGCACCGTGGTTCTGGTGGGGGTGCCTTCCCCACAGGCGCGGCTGGAGCTGCCGATGCTTGAGGTGTTCTCTCGAGGTGGGGCGCTCAAATCATCCTGGTACGGCGATTGTCTGCCGGAACGCGACTTCCCGACCCTTGTCTCCCTGTTCCTGCAGGGCCGGTTGCCATTGGACAAGTTCGTCTCCGAGACCATCGGGCTGGAGGATGTGGAGAGCGCCTTTGACCGGATGACGCAAGGCGCTGTGCTGCGCAGCGTCGTCGTCATGAGTTGACGATCAACCTGCCGTCCCGGCGGTCCGGATCGCATTCGGGTCGGATGGCGACGCAGTCGAACTCCACCACCCTCAGGTCATCGTCGTCTCGGGTGATGGGGAACATCCCGCTGATCTCGAATCCCAGATCCAGCACGGTCCGCAGGGCTTGCCACAGCGTCGGCATCCCCTCATAGATGCGCTGAGCAGGCACTTCGGTCTGCAAGGACACCACATATTCCAGGGTCTTGCGGGCGCCTGCCAGGACCTGGGTATCCGTCCCCTGAGTGTCGATCTTGAGGAGTATCCGTGGAGGGTCGGAGAGTCCGAGGGAGTCGAACAGCCCGTCCAGTCGCCTCACCTCGACGACCTCTCGCTCCGGCGGATCGTTCATGTCCGGGAAGCGTTCCCGGCCGTACTGGCTGGAGTGGAGAAAGGAGCTGAGATTACTGGCCCGGTAGATGTTGATCTTCTCGGTGCGGTCCGTATCGCCGAGGGCGAAGCGGAATCCTCGCCACTGCGGATCGGTATCCCACGCGGCGGAGAGGAGACGGTAGTTACGCGTCACCGGCTCGAAAGAGATGATCGGGCCCGCGTACCCCACATCGTGCCGCAGGAGCCGGACGTACTCCCCCAGGTGAGCGCCGACATCCAGGACGCAATTGATGCCCAGGTACCGGATGACGTTCGACAAGTGGTCACTGAGCACCTCGGGAACGGGGTAGCGTGTCCGCCGCCGACCGGCCACATACCGATCGATGACCATAAGCCCCCTCCGGGACCAGATCACGAGAAAACAGGCCTTCAAAAACAGGCCTTCGCCCTCAGACCCGCCGCGCACCCACAGCGCGGAACACCTCTGATATGCGATTGCTGCTGGCGTAGCAGGTTTCTACCAGAAGATCACTAATACATCTCTAATAC
>k87-591025_pt1 | contig 10464 bp, 10 predicted proteins | sample MGYA00084031_6733416 | MGnify analysis MGYA00084031
GCTGCGGCGTCCGTCGGCTCCCCGTTGAAGTCGGTCAGCAAGGCGGCCACCGCCGGGGCATCGGCCGCGGTGGCCGGTCGGATCACCAATGACTCCTCCATCTCCATCCTCCCTGGGCTACGGGCCGGTCTCGGAGGGGGCCTCCGGCTCGGGCTCGACCGCGCGCGGCTCCACCCAGGTGATGGACTGCGCGACGGCCTCAAACACCGGCCGGTAGTCGTCAAACGTCCATACCGGCGCGGTGCCGTGCAGGACGTAGGCGATCCCGTCCCGCACCAGGACGACTCGGTAGACCCGGGTCTCGCCCTTCTCACCCGTGAAGCGGTCGACGATCCACCGGGCCGGGACGCCGCCCACGGTGGCCTCGCCGCTCTCCAGCGTCTCCGTGTCGGGGTACCGGTGGCGCACCTCTTGCTCCAGGGCCTCGACGTACACGTCCAGCGCGGGGTCGGGGAACTGGCCGTCGGCGGTGACGAGGATGTTCTCCCGGAAGAAGTCCTCCTCCCCCCGCTCCGGGCTGATGAGCGCCACCACCGCGTCTTCCAGCGGGTAGACGACCCACCCTTCGGGCACGCCCAGGGTCAGGCCGGTATCGGGGTGGCTGTACACCAGCGTCAGCGGGATCTGCTGCCCATCCTGCTGCCCTTCCCCCTCGGCCGGCGGTTCACTCTGGACGTCGGTCTGGTCGCCGCCCGCGGCCGGGCCCTGCGCCTCAGGCTCGCCGCAGCCCGCGGCGGTGAGGAGCAGGATGGCCAGGAGGGGCGCGAGAAGACGCAGCCTCCGGCGCATGGAAACCCTCCCTTCCTGCGGACTGCTGCGGACTCCCCTTCTTGTTCGCCCCGCCCGCCCGCCAGTCCTTCAGGTATGGACATTCTTGCCTTCGCCACTCGACCGATATCGACAATTTTCCTGTCAGAGTATTGATTGTTCTGACTTCTTTGTGTAAAAAGTCCCTACCATCATACGATGGAAGGGGAGGTTCACCATGCGCAAGGGTCGAGGGCTGAGCTTCTTCGTGCTCCTGCTGTTCCTGTTGACCGTGGTGGGGACCGGATGGGCGGCCCCTGAGGAGTTCGAGCGGGGCCACCGGCTGGACGGCCCCATGGGGCAGGCCTTCCGGAAGGCTGCCGACGCCTACGGCGTGCCGGTGGAGCTGCTGGTGGCCCTGGCCTACGCCGAGACCCGGCTGGACGACCACGACGGCGTGCCCAGCGTCGCCGGGGGGTACGGCGTGATGCACCTGGTCTCCAATCCCCAGGTGACGACGCTGGACCTGGCCGCCAAGCTCACGGGGCTCGACCCGGCCCGGCTCAGGACCGACACCGCGGCCAACATCCTGGGCGGTGCGGCGCTGCTGGCCCACTACGCCGCGGAGCAGGGGGCGGACGTCAAATCCCTGAAGCTGGGCGACTGGTTTGAGGCGGTGGCCCGGTACAGCCAGCTCGAAGGGGTGGCCGCCAGGGACTACGCGCTGCAGGTCTACGAGTTTCTGAACCGGGGCATCGACGCCGTGGTCGACGGCGAGGAGATCCGCATCGAGCCGCAGGCGGTCACGCCCGACCTGGGCCGGTTCGCCGGCCTGATCACCGTCCAGTCCCAGGACTACGGCCCCGCCGCCTGGGTGCCCGCCCACTCCTCCAACTACACCGCCTCCAACCGGCCCAGCAGCTACCCCATCCGGTACATCGTCATCCACGTGACCCAGGGCTCCTATTCCGGGACCATCAGCTGGTTCCAGAACCCCAGTTCCAACGTGAGCGCCCACTACGTCATCCGCTCCAGCGACGGCGCCATCACCCAGATGGTGCGGGAGAAGGACATCGCCTGGCACGCCGGCAACTGGACCTACAACACCCAGTCCATCGGCATCGAGCACGAAGGCTGGGTGTCCAGCTGCACCTGGTTCACCGACGCCATGTACCGGGCCAGCGCGGCGCTCACCCGCAACATCGCCCAGAAGTACGGCATCCCCATGACCCGTAGCTACATCATCGGCCACAACGAGGTGCCGGGGGCCACCCACACCGACCCGGGCAGCTGCTGGGACTGGAACTACTACATGAGCCTGGTCACCCAGTCCTCGGGCTCGTGGTCGGCCATTGTGGACAACACCACCAGCGGCCGGTTCCGGGCCAGCAGCAACTGGGGCACCTCCTCCTGGTCGAGCCAGCGGTACGGCAGCAACTACCGCTTCGCCGAGCCGAAGGCGGTCAGCGACGCGGCCTACTACAAGTTCAACATCCCGTCCACCGGCAACTACGACATCTACATGTGGTACCCGGCCAACAGCGGCTACAACGACAGGACCCCGGTGGTGATCTGGCAGGCCAACAGCGCGGGCACGGGCACCACGCCGGTGACGGTGTACGTCAACCAGCGACAAAACGGCGGCAGGTGGGTGCACCTGGGCACGTTCCGGCTGCTGGCCGGCGACCGGGAGATCATCGCCGTGAGCCGCTGGACCAGCGGGACGGGCTACGTGATCGCCGACGCCTTCCGGGTGGTGCGGCGGTAGAACGATCGAGCCGGGGGTATCCCCCGGCTCGCGCCGCGTCCTCCTTCACTTTCCAAAGCGGGCGATGATCGCCTCGTGGGCCCGCATCTCCAGGTCGTCGTTGAGGGCGCCGATCTTCACCTGGCCGCCGTAGCGCCGGTCCAGCGCCCGCTGGATCAGCCAGTCGGCCAGGTGCGGGTTCTTGGGCAGGATGGAGCCGTGCAGGTAGGTGCCCACGGTGTTCTTGTAGACGACCCCTTCCGTGCGATCGGAGCCGTTGTTGCCGTAACCCTTCACCACCCGCCCCAGCGGCCGCAGCCCCTTGCCCAGGAAGGTGCGGCCGGAGTGGTTCTCGAACCCCACGATGGTCCGGGTGCCGCCGAACAGGTCGCTCTCGATGACGCAGTTGCCGATCATGCGCTCCCGGCCCGCCTCGGTCCACAGGTCGAGGATGCCGCTGAAGCGGATCAGCTCGCCCGTGTGGGTCTTGAAGTACTTGCCCAGCATCTGGTAGCCGCCGCAGACCGCCAGCACGGCGAGCCCGTCCTCGATGGCGTCGGCCAGCGAAGGGACCTTCACCTGCACGAAGTCCTCGGCGATGAGCGACTGCTCCCGGTCCTGGCCGCCGCCGATCAGCAGCAGGTCGAACCGGGCGAAGTCGGCCGACTCGCCCATGCGCACCGGGGTGACCACGGGGTCCAGGCCGTGCCACCGGGAGCGCTGGGTGAGCACGATGATGTTGCCGCGGTCGCCGTACAGGTTCATATACTCCGGGTAGAGCCAGCCGATGTGAATGCGGGGGCGCTCCACGGCTACACCTCCCAGTACTTCTTGACGTGCCCCTTGCGGGCGATGAGGCCGCGGATCTGCAGCATCGCGGTGTAGGTGGGCAGGATGTACAGCAGGTCACCGGGCTGGATGTAGCGCAGCCCCTGCTTCACGGCCCGTTCGGGATCCTTCTCCACCGAGAGCTTGGCGGGGTCCATGCCGGCGTACTTCAGCCGGACGGCCATGTCCTCGGCCCGGACGCCGGTGCAGATGACGAAGTTGATCTCCGACTGGTGGTCGGCCAGCCTTTCGAAGTCCACGTCCCACAGCCACGAGACGTCGGTGCCGTCGGCGTACTGGTCGTTAATGGCGATCACCAGGTTCTTGCGGGCCTCAGCCTGCATCACCGTCTGGATCACCGAGTCGAACCCCGCGGGGTTCTTCACCAGGGCCATGAACACCTGCCGGTCGCCGATGGTGATCATCTCCATGCGGCCGAACTGGCTGGTGGTGGTCTCCAGCCCCTGCCGGATCGCGGCGAGCGGCAGCCCCAGGGCGACCGCGCCGGCCGCCGCGGCGATGGCGTTGTAGACGTTGTACAGGCCCGGGATCTGCAGCCGCACCTCACAGGCGCCCTCGGGGGTCACCAGCCGCATGGAGGAGCCCCGGGCGTCCACGTCCCACAGCCGGTCGACATATACCCGGGGCTCGGGCCGGCGGTGGCCGCACTGCGGGCAGCGGTAGTCGCCCAGGTGGGCGTAGTGCAGGACCCGGTACTCGTAGGGATGGCCGCACTGCACGCAGTGGCGGGCGTCGGCGGCCTGGGAGGCGGCCTCCGCCGTCGCGGCGTCCACCTGGAGTCCGTAGTAGAGCGGCTCCACCCCCCGGCGCTCGCCCAGGCGCGCGCAGTTCGGGTCGTCCGCGTTCAGCACCGCCCGGCCGCCGGGGGCCAGATGGGCGAGGCCGCGGGCGACCAGGTCCACGGTGTGTTCCAGTTCGCCGAACCGGTCCAGCTGGTCGCGGAAGAAGTTGGTCACCACCGCGACCTTCGGCCGCACCTCCTGGCAGGCCCGGGGCATGGTGGCCTCGTCGATCTCCAGCAGCCCCACGGACCGGTGGATGCGCCCTTTCCAGTCCGCCGCCTGGATGAAGGCGGTGGTCACGCCGGAGATGAGGTTGGCGCCGGCCCGGTTGTGGGCCACGTCCCAGCCCGCGGCCTCGCAGATGGACGCGAGCATCTTGGCCGTGGTGGTCTTGCCGTTGGTGCCGGTGATCGCCACCACGCCCTCCCGCGGCTGCGCCGCTAAGGTCCGCAGCAGGTCCGGGGCCACCTTCCGGGCCACCGCGCCGGGCAGGCTCGTGCCGCCGCGCCCCGCCACGCGGGTGGCGGTGACCAGGGCCTTGCCCATCCACACGGCCATTCGAGATCGCAGGTTCATCGCGCTCCCTCGCCTTTCCCGGGAGTCGGTTGCCCTTCCCCCTCACCTCGGTTTATGTTAATTTCTTTCGTGGAGCCTTCATCCGGTTTACGACCACGATGGCGACAAACCTTGATTATATTCCCCGCGTCCTGCGGGTTTCCTTCGCAGAAGGGAGTCATCCACCGTGAAGCCACATCGGTTCGGCCGTGCCGCCCTGCTGCTCGCCGGCCTCGTGCTGGCCGGTTGCGGCCGGTCCGGCCCGTCCGAGGCGCCTAACCCAGACGGGATCGATCCGGCGGCCCCCGTGGCCGCCGGTCATGCCGCGCTGCCGCTGCCCGGTGAACCGACGCCGCTCACCGGCCGCGCTCTGTCTGGACTGTATGCATCGCCGCCTTCGGCTGACACCCTCGAGGCCCTGTCCACGGCGCCCGTCTCCCCCGACGGGCTGTTCCGGGCCGTGCTGCACGGCGACGAACTCTGGGTCACCCGCATCGACGGCGCCTGGCTCTGGCAGGTGACGCCGCCGCCGGTCGGGACGCCTTCGCCGGCCGACGCCGGCTCCGGGGCCCAGCCGGGCGCCGGGGGCCCCGATGCCTCGCCGGATTCCGGGAGCCCGCCGGGAGCGGGGATCGCCACGGCGGCCCAGGCCGGGGCCGATGGGGCCGACGTACGGCCGCTGGCGCCGATCCAGTGGACGCCCCGGTCCACGCTGCTCTTCCGGGACACGGCCCAGCGGTGGCTGGAGGCCGATCCGGAGACGGCCCTGGTCACCCCCCTCAGCGCCTTCCTCACCGGCGCAACGAGCCTCATCCCCTCGCCGGACGGCAGCCAGGTGCTCTTCTACAAGGAGAACCGGCTCTACACTGCACGGTGGGACGGCAGCCAGCCCCAGCTCGTCGGCGAAAGCGTGGTCGGCCACTGGGACAGCGCGGGCCGGCTGGTGGTGACGGAGCGCCCCGCCGACACCGTGAACCCCGATTAGCCTGAACATCCGGGAGGACGACCGCGCATGCAGCAAGGGTTGCTCGCCCCGCAGAAACGGCTGGGGACGGCAGGGCTCATCGCCCTGATCACCGTCCTCAACATGACGGCCCCGCTCTCCACCGACATGTACCTGCCGTCGTTCCCCACCATGATGGACGAGTTCGGCGTGACCGCCGGCGTCCTCAACCTGACCCTCGTGGGCTTCTTCTTCTTTTTTGCGGTGGGGATGCTGGTCTTCGGCCCCTTCAGCGACCGCTACGGGCGGAAGCCGGTGCTGGTGGCCGGGCTCGGCCTGTACCTCGCCGCGTCCCTCGCCTGCGCCGGGGCCGGCTCCATCTGGCAGCTCATCCTGTTCCGGGTCCTCCAGGCCCTGGGGGCGGGCTGCATGGTCTCGGTGTCCACGGCCCTGGTGAAGGACTGCTTCGACGGCCGGATGCGGGGCACCATCCTCGCCACCATCCAGTCGATGAGCGTCGTCGCGCCCATGCTGGCGCCCATCATCGGCGCCTTCATCGTGCAGTACGCCACCTGGCGGACCACCTTCCTGGTGCTGGCCGGGATCTCGCTCTGCTCGCTGACGGCGGCGCTGCTGCTGCAGGAGCCGCTCCCGCCCGGGGCGCGCCTCCGGGGCCCGATCCTGGGCAGCCTGGGGCGGCTGTTCGTGGTGGCCCGGAACCCGTCGTTCACCAGCCTGCTGCTGGTGGTCGCGCTGATCCCGGCCGGCTTCATGGCCTACATCTCCGTCAGCTCGTACATCTACCAGGACTTCTTCGGCCTGTCGGAGACCGCCTACAGCCTCTTCTTCGCCACCAACGCCGGGGTCTCTGTGCTGGGGCCCCTCACGTACATCGCGATCAACCGGAAGGTGCCGCCCCGCCTCATCATCACCGGCGCACTCGGGCTCGCGCTCTGCGGCGGGCTGGCGGTCCTCCTCCTCGGCCGGACGGCCCCGCTGGCCTTCCTGCTCTCGTTCATTCCCTACTCCTTCGGCTCCAGCCTGATCCGGCCGGTTTCCACCAACACCCTGCTGAGCCAGCAGGACTCCGACACCGGCTCCGCCTCGGCGCTCATCAACTTCGGGAACACGGCGATGGGGTCGCTGGGCATGGTCCTGGCGGCGCTGCCCTGGCCTGACTTCGTCACCGGGCTGGGCACCATCGCCGCGGGATGCGCGCTGCTGGCCCTCCTGGGGTGGGCGGTGCTGCTCCTCTCCTCCATCCCGCTGCGGGGCATAAAGGAGGGCCTCTCCTCCGGAGACTGATCCCGTGAAGGGAGTTGTGAACATGACCGAGTTGCCGCAGAATCCGTGTGACGTCCTCGAAGCGATCGCCCGCCGCCACAGCGTGCGGGAGTTCCGGCCCGATCCGGTGTCCGACCAGGTGCTCCTGCAACTCCTGGAGGCCGCCCGGCAGGCCCCCAGCGCCATGAACCTTCAGCCCTGGGAGTTCGTGGTGGTCCGCCGACCGGAGACCAAGGCGCGGCTGGCCACCGCCACCGCAGGGCGGAACGCGCAGGTCGTGCAGACGGCGGGAGCATCGGTGGTCTGCCTGGCATCGCTCCGGCAGGCGGACGCCCTGGCGGACCGGATCGAAGGCCAGATCCGGGCCGGACAGGCGCCGCCCGACCGCGAGGCCATGGTCCGACGGCTGCGGGAGGACCAGGCTTACCGGCAGCTGCTGGTCCTGCCCAACACCTATACAGCCGTCGGCTTCCTGCTGCTGGCCGCGACCCGGCTCGGGCTCGCGACCCTCTGGATGACCGGCTTCGACGGCGAGAAGGTCAAGGAGGCCGTCGGCGCGCCGGCGCAGGACTCCCTCTTCGCCGGCGTCGTGGCCGTGGGCTACCCGGCGGAGGGATGGCAACAGCCCGCCCGCACCCGCAGGCCCCTGGAGGAGATCTACTCGTTCGAGCGGTTCGGGGAGAAGTAGGCCAGCGAAGAGCCCCCGGGTGGCTGTGCGCACCCGGGGGCTGCCCGTTGCCGTCTGCCGGTCCGTCTTCCCTGGGGTCCCGCCCGGCGCTGCGCCCGGCCCGCCGGATCGGTCAGTGCAGCACCTTGGAGAGGAACTCTCGGGTCCGGGGATGGCGCGGCTCCCCGAAGATCTGCTCGGGGGGACCCTCCTCCAGGATCAGGCCGCCGTCCATGAAGATCACCCGGTCCCCCACCTCCCGGGCGAAGCCCATCTCGTGGGTGACGACCACCATGGTCATGCCGTCGTTGGCCAGGTCCTGCATCACCTGCAGCACCTCGCCCACCAGCTCGGGGTCCAGGGCGGAGGTGGGTTCGTCGAAGAGCATCACGTCGGGCTCCATCGCCAGGGCCCGGGCGATGGCCACCCGCTGCTGCTGGCCGCCGGAGAGGAAGTTGGGGTACTGGCCGGCCTTGTCGGCGAGGCCCACCCGCCGGAGCAGGCGCAGCCCCAGCTCCTCGGCCTCGTGCCTGGGCAGCTTCCGGACCCGGATCGGCGCCTCGATGACGTTCTCCAGGGCGGTCATGTGCGGGAACAGGTTGAAGCGCTGGAAGACCATGCCCATGCGGGCCCGCTGCTGGTCCAGCACCTTCTCGGGAAGGGGGACGAGCCGGCCGTTCACGAGCCGCTGCCCCACCTCCTCCCCGTGGAAGAGCACCCGCCCGGCGGTGGGCTTCTCCAGGAAGTTGATGCAGCGCAGCAGGGTGGACTTGCCCGAGCCGGAAGGGCCGATGACCACCACGACCTCCCCCTGGTGGATGGTCAGGTCGATGCCCCTGAGCACCTCCAGCCTGCCGAAGCTCTTCTTCAGCCCCTCGATGACGATGATGGGTTCGCCCATGCTATCCCCTCGCCTCCAGCTTCTTCTCCAGCCGGCTGGCCAGCGCGCTCAGGGTCATGGTGACCACCAGGTAAAACGCCGCCGTCCAGACGTAGGTCTGCCACGCCAGGTTGGTGCGGGAGACGAACTGCGACGAGTACTTCATCAGCTCCAGGATGGAGATGGTGGAGGCCAGCGAGGTGTCCTTGGTCAGGGCGGACAGCTCGTTGACCATCGGCGGCAGCAGGCGGCGGTAGGTCTGGGGCAGGATGATCCGGCGCATCGCCAGCCCGTAGGACATGCCCAGGGACCGGGCGGCCTCCATCTGCCCCCGGTCGATGGACTGGATGGCGGCCCGGATGATCTCGGCGATGTAGGCGCCGGAGTTCAGGCTGTACCCCAGCACGGCCGCCGGGAAGGGCTGGATGAGGAGCCCCAGCTGGGGCAGGGCGTTGTAGATGAAGAGCAGCTGCAGCAGCAGCGGCGTCCCGCGAAACAGGTTGACGTAAAGGGTCGCGGGCACGGTGAACAGCGGGTTGCGGGAGATGCGCGCCAGGGCCGCCAGCAGTCCCAGGAGGGTGCCGAAGAGGGCGCTGAGGGCCGTGAGCTTCAGCGTGACGCCCAGCCCCTCGAAGAGGACGGGCAGGATGTTGAGGGTATGTTCGATGAACCTGGCCAACCGGAATCACCTACTTCCCAGGGCTGCGGCCGCCGGCCGACCCGCGCTGCATAGCCTTCGCCGCCGGCGCTACTGCCCGGCCGCGTCGCCGAACCACTTGACCTGCAGCTCCCGGAGCACGCCCTCGGCCTCCAGCTCCTCCACGGCCTTCTGGAGCGCCTCCCGCAACTCGGTCTCCCCCTTGCGCAGGGCGATGCCGATGGGGTCGGGATCCATCTCGGCAAACCCGGTCACCCGGTACTGGTCGGGGTCCAGCTGGGCGTAGTAACCGGCCACCGGGGCGTCGATGGCCACCACGTCGGCCCGGCCGTTGGCCAGCTCCCGGAAGGCGTCGGTGGCGTACGGGAAGGAACGGAGCTCCTTGGGCTGGATGCCCTTGTCGGCCATGAGATCCTCGACGTAGTACTGGGCGGTGGTCTCCTCCTGGACGACGACGATCTTGCCGTCCAGGTCCGCGTCGGACCTGACCTCCACCCCCGGCCGGGAGGCGTAGGCGATGCCCATCGTCAGGTACTGGACGAAGTCCATCTCCTTCTGCCGCTCTTCCGTGATGGTCATCGAGGACATGATGACGTCGTAGTGGCCGCCGAGCAGGCCGGCCTGAATGCCCGCCCAGTCGATGATGGTGAAGTCGGCCTTCACGCCCAGCTTCTCCGCGACGGCGTTGGCCAGGTCGATGTCGAAGCCGATCGGGGTCTTGCCGTCCTCATCCACGAACTCCATCGGCGGGTAGGAGGCGTCGATGCCGACCCGCAGCACGCCCTCGGCCTTGATCCGCTCGAGGGAGTTGGCCGGCTGCGCGGCACCGCCGTCGGACGGCTCCTCCGCCCCGGCGTCGGCCGGCGCCTGCGCGCCTCCGGACGGCTGCTGGGCGGCGCTGCCGCCGGAGGGCTGGCCGCCGTCCGACGACCGGGCACCCCCGCACGCGGCGAGCGCCAACGCGGTCAGGAGCAGGATAACCAGGAGGAAAGCGGAACTCTTTCTCATCAACGTTGAACCCCCCACTCTTTGTCTGTCTGTCCCGTTACCGCGATAAAGCGCGTATATGATTTAACCCAATTTCGCCAAAGATCCGCCTGTACCTGCTAGTCGTTATACAAAATTGAAAGGAGTTGGCGCAATGAGCACCCCGGACACCGCGCCACAGCCGGAAAACCACGCACAACGCCACGGACTGGCCGTATCCCTCCTGCGCGGGCTGGGCCTGGTGGTGCTGATGGCGGCCATCAGCGTGGGTACCGCTTTCCTCATCGTCGAGCTGCGGATGAATGCCATCGCCGCCGCGACCGCGGCGGCGGAGGACGACCTCACGGCGCTGCGCCAGGCCACCC
>k87-962354_pt1 | contig 10461 bp, 9 predicted proteins | sample MGYA00084031_6733416 | MGnify analysis MGYA00084031
CCCATATTGGTAGCCCTGGATCTGTCTGGGAAGACACGCGTTCTGCGCCCCTGCTCCGCCCCGCCACGGTCACCAGCGGGATCGATGTCGCCAACGCCACCACCACCGTGGCCAATGAGACCAGCCACCTGGTCACGGCGCTTCAGGCGGCCCTGCTGTGGGCCTTGGGACGGAACGAGACCTCCGACCGAGGGACCCCCACAACGCACATATCGTGACAAGAGTGACGGCGTTCGCAGGGTGACCGTGGCGGGGCGGAGCAGGGGCGCAGAACGCGTGTCTTCCCAGACAGATCCAGGGCTACCAATATGGGCAGTATGACCAGATGGCTTTCCTGTCTTCTCTTCAGCGCCGTCGCCGCGGTGGCACTGATCATGAGTGCAGCGGGACCAGCCGCCGCGCAGGCGGTGCTGGTGGAGACGTCCCCGGCCGCGAACGCGGTGCTCGACAGCCCGCCCACCGAGGTGGTCCTGACCTTCTCGGAGCCGGTCGAGCCGGTCGAGGATCAGATACGCATCACCGGGCCCGACGGGGAGCGAGCCGACGACGGGGAGCCGGAGCTCAGGGGGAACGAGCTGGTCCTGCGGCTGCGACAGGACCCGCCTCAGGGCACCTATCTGGTCAGTTACCGCGTCGTCTCCGCCAATGACGGCAGCCCGGTCGCGGGAGGCTTCACCTTCTCTATCGGAGTGGAGTCCACCCCCACCGCCCCGGATCAGCTGCAGCAGGACGATCCGCTGGTGGCTCGCGCGTTGAACGTGGCCAAATACCTGGGGTACGCCGGACTGGCCCTGATCACCGGCGCGACGCTGATGCTGAGCCTGCTGTGGCCACGTCGCCTGTCTAAGACCGCGCCGCGCCGGGTGTTCTGGACCGGGGTGGTGCTGGTGGCGGCCAGCACCGTGCTCGCGTTTTACGTGGAGGCTGCGTACACCACCGGGGTCGGCCTGTTTGAGGTCTCCTCGACCGCGTTGTCAGCGGTCGCCGACAGCACCTTCGGCATCGCCCACCTGGTGCGGCTGGTCGCCCTGATCGCCGCCGTCCCGATCCTGTTAACCCTGATGGAGGAGCGGGGCCGCCGCGCCGATCTGGCGCTGCTCGCACTGCCCGCCGTGGTTGGGCTGCTGAGCTGGCCGCTGTCCGGTCATCCAAACGCCTCGCCGTATCCGTGGCTGGCGCTGCCGGTTGACCTGGTGCACCTGACGGCGATGAGCGTCTGGGTGGGAGGCCTGGTGATCCTGGCGGGGTTTCTGCTGCCCCGGGCGTACCCCTCGGAGGTGACGGCGGTACTGCCGGTCTGGTCGCGGTGGGCCACCGCGGCGATGGCGTGCCTGGTGATCGCGGGGGTGACTCAGGCGGTGATCGAGGTGCGTACCCCGCAGGCGCTGGTAACGACCAGGTACGGCTGGCTGATCGTGACCAAGGCGGTCCTGCTTCTTGGGGTCCTGGCCCTGGCGTCGCGCGCCCGCTCCTTTGCGTTGCGGTACGCGGTCCCCGCCGCCGTGGCGGCCCCGGCGCCGCGGGCCGGGCAGGAGCGATACCAGGAACAGGAGCGATACCAGGAAGACGAAAACCACGAAGACGAAGACAACAGAGACGAAGACAACAAAGACAGCAGCGACGTGGAGTCTGGGGAGGCAAACGGCGACCCAGGCTCCGCGCCTGACGATCAGTCGGGCGATGAGCCGGATGATGAGCCGGAGTCGGAGGCGGATGACGAGTTGGACGCTCAGCCGCCGGAGCCGTCGCCCACTCAGATCCGGCGTCTGCGCTGGCTGATCGTCGTGGAGATCGCGATCGCCGCGGTGATTCTCGGGGTCACCGCGGTTCTGGTGCAGACTCCACCGGCGCGGACCGAGGCGGACACCGCGGACCAGGCCGCTTCTGTACCGACCACCATCACGCTGACCAGCGAGCTGTACACGCTGAACGTCGAGATCGACCCGGGCGAGGTCGGAGCCAACAGCCTGCATCTGTTCGCGCTGACCCCGCAGGGCGCCCCCGCCACGGTGGTGGAGTGGTCGGCGATCGCCATCCCGCCGGATCGGGACGCGGACCCCGTCACCGTCCCGCTGTTGGCGCTCAGCGACGACCACGCCATCGGCGAGGTCACGCTGCGGACCGCAGGGGAGTGGGAGTTCCAGTTCACGCTTCGGCTGGCCGAAGGGGAGCAGGACACCGTGACCTCGGTGATACGCGTGAAGTGAGCCCGCCGAACCGGGCCGCCCATGCGGGCTTACGCGGAGGCGGCCCGGCGACGGGCAAGAGACGAGCCGCAAAGCCCAACCCAGCGGGAAGGAGATCAACAGGCGGAACAGGGAGCAGGCGGGCAGGATGGGTTTATGCCGCTACCGATCGAGCAGTACGCGCTGGTGGGCGACACCCAGTCGGCGGCTCTGATCGGGCTGGACGGCTCAATCGACTGGCTATGCCTGCCCCGGTTCGACTCGCCCGCCTGCTTCACCGCCCTGCTGGGGGACGAGTCCCACGGGCACTGGAAGATCGCCCCGTTGATGGCCGGCTACCGGACGCAGCGGCGTTACCAGGGTGACACCCTGATCCTGGAGACCGAGTTCAGCACCCCCACCGGACGGGTCAGACTCATCGATTTCATGCCTCCGCGAGATCGACGCGCCGATGTCATCCGGCGGCTGGAAGGGCTCGCGGGCGAGGTCACCATGATGATGGAGTTCGTGATCCGCTTCGACTATGGGGGGATCATCCCCTGGGTCCGTCGGGTCACCGAAGCCAATGGGCGTCAGTCCTTGGTGGCGATCGCCGGGCCGGACGCCGTCTGCCTCAGCGGTGATGTCACCCCTCACCGCGCCGACCATCGCCATCGCACCACCTTCACGGTTCGCCGCGGCCAGGTGGTGGACTTCTCCATGACCTGGTATCCCTCGCACCAGGCGCGCCCCGCTCGGGTGAATGTGGACGAGCAGCTGGAGCGTACCCGGAAATTTTGGGAGGACTGGGTTGACGCGTGCCGGTACTCGGGGCCGTACCGCAGTCAGGTGACACGGTCCCTGTTGACCCTGAAGGCGCTGATCTACGAGCCCACCGGCGGCATCGTCGCCGCCCCCACCACCTCACTGCCTGAGAAGTTGGGTGGCGCGCGTAACTGGGATTACCGGTTCTGCTGGCTACGGGACGCCTCGCTGACCCTGTGGGCGCTGCTGACCACCGGCTACCGGCGAGAGGCCCGGGCCTGGCGGGACTGGTTGCTGCGGGCGGTCGCCGGTGACCCTGAGGACATCCAGATCATGTACGGCATCGCTGGTGAGCGGCGGCTGGAGGAGCGGAACCTGAGCTGGCTGCCGGGATACCAGGGCACCCACCCGGTGCGGGTCGGCAACGCCGCGTACACCCAGTTCCAGGTCGACACCTACGGGGAGACATTGGAGGCCCTGGAAGAGTCGCGGGAGAGCGGGATCGCCGAAAGCGACTTCTCCTGGCGGCTGCAGCTCGCTTTAGTGGCGAACCTGGAGAAGCACTGGAACCAGGCGGACAACGGGATCTGGGAGGTGCGTGGGGACAGGCGGCACTTCACCCACTCCCGGGTGATGAGCTGGGTCGCCTTTGACCGCGCCGTACGGGCCTGCGAGCGGCACGGGCTGCCAGGACCGGTGCAGCGGTGGCGGGAGCTGCGGGACACCATCCACGCCGAAGTCACCGAGTACGGCTTCAACCGACGGTTGGGGACGTTCACTCAGTACTACGGGGGGCGAGACCACCGACGCCAGTCTGTTGCTGCTGCCGCAGTTTGGGTTTCTCCCCGGGGACGACCCGCGCATGGTGGGCACCATCGCCGCGGTGGAACGGGAGCTGCGGGACGGACCGTTGGTCAGCCGGTACCGCACCGAACCGGTCCACGCCGGACAGACCTTGGATGGCCTACCTCCCGGCGAAGGCGCGTTCCTGGCGTGCAGCTTCTGGCTGGCACGTGCCTACGCCCTCGCCGGGAGGCTGCAACAGGGCATCGCGTTGTTCGAGGAACTACTCGACATGGCCAACGATGTTGGGCTGTACGCGGAGGAGATAGATCCGGCCACTGGTCGAATGACCGGTAACTTCCCCCAGGCGTTCAGTCATCTGGCGTTGGTTAACGCCGCGTACACCCTGGAGCGCGTCGCTGCCGGTCGCCGCGAAGGCACCCAGGATGTGTGTGGGTTCGAATCAGAGCCGGGGCAGGAACCAGCTAACCGTTAGGAATCGTCAGGCCGGCTCGTTCCCTGGGCGCCACTTGATCGAGCAGCCCAAGCTGGGACGGTGCGGAAGCGGAACCGGCTGGCCAGCGAGCACCCGCGTGATCGCGGTGTGGAGCAGTTCACCGGTCACCGGCTTGCCGTTACCGGGCGTTGAGTAGTCAAAGGCGCCGCGGTAGGCGAGCTTGCGCTCCCGGTCATAGAGGAAGAAATCCGGCGTGCACGCGGCCTGATACGCGCGCGCGACCTCCTGGGTGCTGTCCACCAGATAGGGGAAGGACCATCCCGCTCGCGCACGCTGCTCGCGCAGATAAGCGGGAGCGTCGTCAGGGTAGTTCTCGGTGTCGTTGCTGCAGATCCCCACAACCGCCAGATCAGGGAACTCTGCGATCAACTTGCCGAACTCTAGTTCGATGTGACGCACATACGGGCAGTGATTAGAGAGAAATGTCACAAGCAGCGCAGGAGCGTCGGCAAAATCGTCAAGCCGCACCGTGGTGTCGTCGATGGAACGAAGCGCGAAATCAGGCGCGGATGTGCCGAGCGGAACCATGACAGACGGCGTCGGCATCCAAGCCTCCTTGTGAGATGTTGACTGAGAATCTGCGTATGAACCGGCCCTTAGAGTAGCCCTATCAAGTTTTCTCAGTGTTGCCCGGTTATTTCTACGATCAGTACGCGTACTTAAACCGCGTCGGCTGAACGAGCTCTAGCCCGTCCGCCGCCTTGGCCGAGGAAGATCTTGTCGTACTTCTGCGCGTGAGGTGGCCAAACGCGAGAACCTTAAGGGAATGTGGGGTGGCGGTTGAGGGTTGACACCCCTGACGGGTAAGGCGGCCGACGGCCGCACGACTGACACGACTGAACGGAGGCCATGATGGCGACCGTCACCCTGACCAAGGAGAACTTCAACGACGTGGTGGAGGGAGACGCCATCGTCCTCATTGACTTCTGGGCCTCCTGGTGCGGTCCGTGCCGGAGCTTCGCCCCGACCTACGAGCAGGCGTCTGCGCGGCACCCCGGGGTGGTATTCGGCAAGGTGGACACCGAGGCGGAGCCTGAGTTGGCGGCCGCGTTCGGTATCACCGCGATTCCGACAGTGGCGGTGATCCGCGACAAGGTGGTGCTGTACAAGCAGCCCGGCGCGTTGTCGGGGGCGGTCCTGGATGACCTGATCAGCCAGGCCGAGGCCCTCGACATGGAACAGGTGCGTGCCGAGCTTCGGGCCAGCGGGCAATTCCAGGAGCAGTGACAGCGGCGACGGGCTGATCGGCAGCCGACCTGTCACCACCCCATGTCCTCGTTACCACCCCACGTCACGACAGCAGGTCGTTCCTGACCCGACCGACACCGGTTCTACCTGCAGGGTGGCGTGGTCAATGCCGTAGCCCGTTTCCAAGGTGTCGCGGGCGGCGGCGAGGACGCCGGCCACCGCCTGCTCTGATTGCACCGTCAGGTGGGCGGAGGCCACCTCCATCCCTGAGGTCAGGGTCCACACGTGCAGATCGTGGACCCCGGTGACTCCCGGGACCGCCAACAGGTCGCGGGCGATCGCGTCCACATCGAGATGGGGTGGGGCCGCCTGAACCAGGATGCGCAGCGCGGATAGGGCGAGGCGGTAGGTGCGGGGCAGGATGAACAGCCCCACGATCACCGCCACCAGCGGGTCGGCGTACCGCCATCCGGTGAACTCGATGATGAGTGCGGCGACGAGGACCCCGAGCGACCCCAGCAGGTCGGCGATCACTTCCAGGTAGGCCCCCCGCAGATTCAGACTCTCCTGCGCGCCTGGGCGGAGCAGCCAGAACGCCACCAGGTTGGCCGCCAGACCGGTGACCGCCACGATCAGCATCGGGCGGGAAGGCACTTCGGGTGGGGAGCTGAAGCGGCTCACCGCCTCAATGAGCACATAGCAGGCCAAGCCGCCCAGCAGAATCGCGTTCCCGAGGGCGGCGAGGACCTCGAGGCGGTAGAGCCCGAAGGTGCGATGAGCACGTCGGCTTGTGGCGCGGCTAGCGACGTGGATGGCGGCGAGCGCCATGGCGAGGCCCAGGACGTCGGTGAACATGTGCCCGGCGTCGGAGAGCAGGGCCAAAGAACCGGTCCACAACCCAACGCTGATTTCCAGCACCATGAAGCTGGCGACGATGGTGAGGGCGATGAGCAGGCGACGCCGGTGTCGGGCCCCGGCGTGCCCGGCCGGCCTACGGTCAGCGACGTGGCCGCCAGCGTGATGATGTCCCAGGCCCACTGGTCGCTCCTTCCGTCCTTCCGTGACGCCGTCCCGACTCATGCACACATTACTATATGTTTACGTGATCCGGGGTCTGCGGTCCCGGCTCCCTGGTGGGGAATGGAGGGATCCGTGGGGAAGTGCCCGAGAAGAGCCCCTGATCACCATTGAAAGCCACTCGTGGGCGTGCGGGCGGGACGAAGAGCGGATTCTCTCAGATCTTTGAGTGCTGCTGTGGCGCGCTATGTCGCCCTTATCCCCTCGAAGAGAATCTTGGTACCGACGCGGGTTTCATATCCGCTGTTGCAGGGCATTAGAAAACCATGACTTTTCTGTTATGGATCATCGCGGTCGTACTGGTCGTGGCGGGAGTAGTCTCCCTGCTGCGTGGGCGGCTCCTGTGGGGCATCGTGCTCATCCTTGTGGGCCTGTTGGTGGGGCCGGGAGGTGTCAGCATCTTCAACGTATGACTAACCGCACCGATCAGGAACCCGGCGAACACAACTTTCTGGCCCGTCGGTTGCGTTATCCGACTGTGCTATCTGTCGACGCAACCGACACGGCTTGGAGTATCCGTCCGTAGCGGCCTCATGCCACCCGTTATCATGGATTGGTCTATCCCGTGGCGCGCCAGCGAGCGCGCCGTGTTCATGTAGGCGTCTCTTGTGGGTGTGTGGCCGCGGTCTCTTCGATCGCCGCGGTCGCTGGCAAGGTACGCCTTCTCAGAAAGGTCTAGTTTGCCAAGCTCTGTCAGCCTGCACGCGGTTTCCCCACTGACATTCGCCGATCTGAAACTGCCCAAACCCCTGGTGGCCGCCTTGGAGCGGCAGGGGATCACCACGCCGTTCCCGATCCAGAGCGCCGCCGTGCCGGACGCGTTGGCCGGTCGTGACGTTCTGGGGCGGGGCCAGACCGGCTCCGGTAAAACCCTGGCCTTCGGATTGCCGACCCTGGCCCGACTGGCCGGTCGACGCGCCGAACCCCATCGGCCTCGGGGCCTGATACTGGTGCCCACCCGGGAGTTGGCCATGCAGGTACACGACGCCCTCGAGCCGTTGGGGCGGGCCCTGTCCCTGCGGACCAGAAGCGCGGTGGGTGGCACCTCCTTCGGGCGGCAGGCCGAGGCTCTGCGGCGAGGGGTCGACCTACTGGTGGCTACTCCCGGTCGCCTGACCGACCTGGTGGAGCAGGGTGTGTGTTTTCTCGACCGGGTCGAGATCACAGTCTTGGACGAGGCCGACCACATGGCCGATCTCGGTTTCCTGCCCGCCGTCACCGCTTTGCTGGATCGCACTCCGGCCGGCGGACAACGACTGCTGTTCTCCGCCACTTTGGACCGGGACGTGGACACCCTGGTTGAGCGCTATTTGACCGATCCGGTCACGCATTCGGTGGCGCCGGCCGTCGCCTCGGTCGAGACGATGGAGCACCACCTGTTGCTGGTTTCGCCGGCCGACAAACTGGCGGTGACGGCCCAGATCGCCAACCGGGAAGGACGCACCATCCTGTTCGTCCGGACCCGGGAAGCCGTCGACCGGATCGTCGCACAGCTGACCAGCATGGGAGTGCCGGTGGGCGCTCTGCACGGCGGGCTGACCCAGCGGGTACGCACCCGCACCCTCGCGGACTTCCGGCAGGGACGGTTGTCAGCCCTGGTCGCTACCGATGTGGCGGCCCGAGGCATCCACGTGGATGGGATCAGTCTGGTCGTCCACGTCGATCCACCGGCCGACTCCAAGGATTACCTGCACCGTGCCGGCCGCACGGCCCGAGCCGGCGCCACCGGAACGGTCGTGACGCTGGTACTGCCCCACCAGCGGCGTAGCACCATCGCGCTGCTGCGCCGGGCCGGCGTACGCCCCACCTTCACCCGGGTAGCCGTCGCCGATCCGGAACTGGTCCGGTTGACCGGGGCGCGGGAGCCGAGTGGAGTGCCGTTCGTGCGGGACTGGTCTCACACAGACCGCGACCGTCGAACCGGCCGACGCCGTCCCAGCCGGAACCAGGAGCGGCGGCCGCGGAGCCGTTGGAGCGCACCTCGGCCGCGCCGGGACCCCGCCGCGTAAAGAGTTCGGGGGCCGCCCGGACCCCCGAACCTGCGCGGATTGGTCATGTTCGATGTCTTCATCGGCCACTATGGAGTCAGGCCAGGTGGCGCCGCAAGAACTCCAGACGCCCCTGGCTTTCGAAGGCCTGGCCTCCCTCGTGGCCGTTGTACTCCCACACCTCGATCTCTTTAGGCCCGGCGTAGTGGTGGTACGCGGCGAATCCTGTGGAGGGCGGGCACACATCGTCCATCAACGCGACGGTCATCCGGAGCGGAGCGGTGGCACGGGCGGCGAAGTTCACGCCGTCGAAGTAGTCCAATGTGTTGAACACCTGCGCGATCCGGTCGCGGTGGGTGCGCAGATACCGCGCCACCTCCAGGTACGGGCCCTCCGAGGCTATCTGGCAGGCCCGCCGGTAGTGACACAGGAACGGGACGTCCGACACGACCGCCGCGAGATCAGGAACTAAGGCGGCCACAGCCAGCGCTAAACCGCCTCCCTGACTGCCGCCGATGACCGCGACCCGCTGCGGGTCCACGGCGGGGTGGCTCCGTACCGCGGCCACCGCCTGCACCGCGTCGGTGATCACCCGTCGGTAGTAATAGGTCGCTGGGTCCAGCACTCCCTTGGTCATGAACCCCGGGAAGTGCGCATCGGAGCCGTAGGGATCAGGGGTGGAGCCGGTACGCCAGGAAGCCCCCTGACCTCGGATGTCGATGACCAGGTGCGCGTAGCCTGCCGCGCTGAATAGCAGCGATTCCAAGGGAAGGCCGCGGCCACCGCCGTACCCGGGGTACTCCACCACACACGGCAACGGATCGGAGTGCCCTGCAGGGCGGATCAGCCAGGCCTTCACCGGCTCACCCTCATAGCCAGCGAACTCCACATCCGACACCGTCACCGTGACCAGACCCGTGTCCACATCGGTGAACCGTGCCGGCCACTGCCGGGCCCGGGCTTGGTCCAGGGTTTGTTTCCAGAACGTGTCGAAATCATCGGGTTCGCTGCGGGCAGGCCGGTAGGAACGCAGCTCCTCCAACGGCAGGTCGGTTAAGGGCATCAAACTCTCCCAACGGATCGGGGTGAGGGTCTCTGAGGTCCGAGACCAGGCTTCCCGGACCACGACGTTCGAGACTAGAGCTTCAGCCGCCCATCGTGACTGGCCAGCGAGATATGAAGATCGGACTGTCTCCGTGAGCTTTCCGCTTCTCTTCGCCGGTGTCCTGCTTACGCTCAGCCCCGTCGGGATGTCGCTCGTTGCGCAACTCGGGCACGCACGCGCCGTCCTGACGGCTACGGTGCGGGCCGTTCCGCAGCTGAATGTCGTTTCTGCGATCGTGGTGGTGATCGTCCGCCCTGTGCCGTGGACCATCACGTTCCTCGCCGTGATGTTCACGGTGGCCACCGCCACCAGCGCCGGTCGGATGCGGGCCGAGCGTCGAGGGTACTGGGCAGCGTTACCGATCGCGGCCGGGGTGATCCCGACTCTGGGCGTGTTGTTGCTGACTCGGGCGATCCAGCCGGAGGGACTGGAGCTGATTCCGGTGGGAGGCATCCCACTTGGTGGCGCGATGACCGTCACCGCCCTCGCCGGGCAACGCGCTCTCGATGCGTTGCGGAACCGGCGAGGCGAGAGGGAAGCGGCGCTGGCTCTGGGGCTGGCATCCCGGGAGGCGACGATCCTGATGTGCCGGGACGCGGCCGCTAAGGCATTGGTACCGGCGTTGGATCAAACCCGTACGGTCGGTTTGGTGACGCTGCCCGGCACATTCGTGGGCATGTTGTTAGGAGGTGCGAATCCGATTGAAGCCGGAGCCGTACAGGTTCTGGTTCTCATCGCTCTCCTGGCGGCGGAATCCATCGCTATCACGGTCTGTATTGAGGTCGTCGCGGCGATCCTGATCTCGACGGAGAACGTGGGGAACCAAGAACAGATCCAGAAAGCGGTCAGGATCAGTCGTGAAAGCCGTCGGCG
>k87-479154_pt1 | contig 10457 bp, 13 predicted proteins | sample MGYA00084031_6733416 | MGnify analysis MGYA00084031
CCGCCGCCTGCTGGCGGTGGTACGGCGCGCCCCGGCGAGCCGGCTGAACAGCCTGGTACTCCGCGAGCACTGCGCCCGCCGTCTGCCCAAGCCGGCCGTCCCGGCCGTCATGCGGATCGTCGGGACCCCCCTCCCCAAGACCACCTCCGGAAAGGTCGACCGGAACGCGGCGAAACGTCTGCACGAGTCACCCCGACCCGAAAGAAGAGTCTCATGAGCCGCATCGATTTGATCAAGCAATTCGTCATCGATGAGTTCCTGCCCGACGTGTCCGCCGACGAGCTCGCCGCCGACTACGACCTGCTGACCGGCGGCGTCATGGACAGCCTCGGCCTGCTCAAACTGATCGCCTGGATCGAGGACCGCATCGGAGCCCCCGTCAGCGACACCGATCTGGACCCGGACAACTTCCGCACCGTCGCGGCCATCGACGCCTTCATGGAGGCCGCGAGCGGGCAGCGAGTCGCGAAGGGCTGACAGCGTGCACGAGGCGATCACGGCTCTGCTCGATCACGGGGACGGTCCCGGACCGGACGGCTGGCGGTCGCTGTGGGATCGGCTGGAGGACGGCGCCCTCGACCGGGCCGAGGTCGCCGTCCTGCTCACGGCGCTGGCCGTCAGGCTCCCCGACGGCCGGACCCTGCGTGACCTGGTGGCCTCGCTGCGCGAGCGGGCCCCCGCGGTGACCGGGTCTTGGCCCGGCTCGGTCAACATCGTGGGCAGCGGCGGCGGCCCCGGCACGTTCAACATCTCCACCGCGGCGGCGTTCGTCGCGGCGGCCATGGGGGTGCCGGTGGTGAAGACCGGCTCCCGCGCCTACACCAGCGTCGCCGGCTCGGTCGACCTGCTGGACCGGCTGGGCATCGGCCTGACGACCTCACCCGCGCACACCGAGGACGCCCTGGAGCGCTTCGGCATCGCCTTCGCCGGCCAGTACGTCTACCCGCCGGTGCTGACCCGCCTGGCCCGGAGCATCCTGCCGCTGAGCGTCCGGCCGTTCGGCCGCTTCTTCAACACGGTCGGCCCGTTCCTGCCCGCGCTGCCGGTGACGGCTCAGGTGACCGGGGTGTCCCGGCGCGTGCCGCTGGCCGGCCTGCGCGAGCTGGCCCGGGCCGTGACCGACCGCACCATCTGGCTGTGCGCCAACGATCTGGGAGCCGACGAGCTGATCGGCTTCGCCGACAACACGATCTACCCCAACGACGGGCATGAGCCGATACGGCTGCCGTCCGGCACCCTGACCACCGGTGGAACGCTCGACGATCTGCGCCCGGCGACCGACCCCGGATCGCTGACCGCCCACTTCCTGGACGTCGTCTCCGGCGCCGGGAACGAGACGGCCACGCAGACCGTCTGCTTGAACGCCGCGGCGCTGGCCGTCGCCGGGGGGCATCTGCTCGATTGGCATGAGGCGATGGACGCCGCGCTCGACGCCGTGCACAGCGGCGCGGCGCGTGCCCTGCTGGACCGTGTGCGGGCACAGCGGACCGGCCGCACCCGTTCGCCGGCGGTGGCGCATGGGTGAGTTCTTCACCGGGCGGCACCGGGGCGAACCGGGACTGGCGGTGTTCCTCAACGCCGGTGATCCGCCGCTGCCCGTGCTCGCGGACCTGACCTTGATGCTCGACGAACGCGGTGTCGACTGCCTGGAGCTGGCCGTGCCCTTCCCCGGGTCGGTCACCGACGGACCGGTCGTCCGCCGTTCCGCCGAGCGCGCACTCGCCCAAGGCGTCGACCTGGACACGACGTTGCGGTTCGTCGCCGAGATCCGGCCCCGGCTGCGACGGCTGCGGATCGCGCTGCTCGCCGACTGGAGCCACTCGGTCAAGGGCAGGCCGCTCACGTCGTTCCTCGGCGACGTCGCCGCCTCGGGTGCGGACGGCCTGCTCGTGCACGCCCTGCCGCCCCGGCTGCGGGCCGACTACCACGCCGCGGCCGCCCAGGCGGGACTGCCCGTCGTGACGACCTGCTACCACGGGGTCTCCTCCCCCGCCGTGCTGGCCGAGGCGGCGGCGCACGCCTCGGCGTACCTGTACCTCGTCGCCAGCTACGGCCGCAGCGGCACCGCGCCCGCCGCGGGCTACGGCGACCTGGCCCGCACCGTCACCCGGCTGCGCGGGCTGACCCGCGCACCGATCGCCGTCGGCTTCGGCGTGCGGACGCGCACGGACGTGGCGGCGATCTACGCGAGCGGCGCCGACGCGGCGATCGTCGGATCCGCGGGCGTCGCGCGGCTCGAGCACGCCCTCGCCGCCGGCCGCGACGCGGTCGCTGAATTCCAGGACTTCATCCGATCCATCCAGATAGTTCCCGACACCACCATCGGTTCTTCTGCGAGGGATTGACATGATCATCCGCAACATCGAGAACGTCCGGACCGTGGACTGGGGCAACGGCCTGAGCCGGCGATTCCTCCTCGAATCCGACGGCATGGGCTACACCATCACCGACACGACGGTCCGCGCCGGCACCAAGTCGCGGCTGGAGTACCGCAACCACCTCGAAGCCTGCTACTGCATCGAAGGCTCCGGCGAGGTGATCGACATGGCGGGGACCTCGCATCCCATCACCCCCGGCACCCTGTACGCGCTGGACCAGCACGACCCGCACTTCCTGGTGGCCAGCCCGCACGAGGACCTGCGGCTGGTGTGCGTGTTCACCCCCGCCCTGCGCGGCGACGAGACGCACGACCTCAGCGGCGACGGGTTCTCCCACTACTGATCCTCACCGTCGAAGGCGACCATCGTGATCGATTGGACTTCCGATCAGATCGAGCTGCGCGCCGAGCTGAGCCGCTGGAGCGAGGCGCTCAACGCCGATCACCTGGAACGCGACGAGCGGGGCGAGTTCTCCTGGGAGGCCTGGAAGCTGATCCGGCGGACCGGGATACTCGCCCTGCCCTTCCCCGAGCGGTGGGGCGGGTTGGGACAGGACCTGCTCACCACCATGTACGTGCTGGAGGGGCTCGGGGAGATCTGCCGGGACGGCGGGCTGAGCTTCTCGGTGACGACCAGCATGGCCAGCACCGGCGTCTCCCTGGAGGGCTTCGGCTCGGCCGAGTTGAAAGACAGGTACCTGCCGCTGATCTGCTCGGGGGAGGCCATCGGCGCGCACGCCATCACCGAACCCGACAGCGGCTCCGACGCGCTGGAGATGCGCACCCGCGCCGAACGGGACGGCGACCACTTCGTGCTCCACGGCACCAAGACCTTCGTGAGCAACGGCCCGGTCGCCGACCTGTTCGTCATCTACGCGCGCACCGCTCCGGGGCCGGGCCCGCTGGGCGTCACCGCGTTCCTGGTGGAGCGGGACACTCCCGGATTGGAACTCGGCAGGCCGATCAAGAAGATGGGGCTGCGCACCTCACCGATGTGCGAGGTGTTCCTGGACGGCTGCCGGGTGCCGGCGTCCCGCGTCATCGGCCGCGTCGGGGGCGGATTCCTGGTCCTGGACCACGTGATGAAACGGGAGATCCTGTTCTCGTTCGTGGTCAACGCCGGCGAGATGCAGCACCGGCTCGACCGCTGCATCGCGTACGCCAAGACCCGCGAGCAGTTCGGCAAGCCGATCGGCGCGTACCAGGCGATCGCCAACAAGATCGTGGACATGAAGATCCGCCTGGAGACCTCGCGCAAGTGGCTTTACGACACCGCGGAGAAGCTGGCCCGCGGCCAGAACGTCACCACCGAACTGGCCATCGCCAAGCTCGTGACCAGTGAGAGCAACCTCGCCTCCAGCCTGGCCGCCGTGCAGATCTTCGGCGGCAACGGCTACATGACGGAGTACGGATTGGAGAAGGACGTGCGGAACGCGGTGGGCGGCCCGATCTATTCGGGCACCAACGAGATCCAGTACAACCGCATCGCCTCGATGCTGGGCCTGTGAACCCGCCGAACCGGGTCGTCCCCCACGAGCCCGCCGCGCGGGCCGTCACCTCTCCGCGGCCGGTGCTCAAGGTGTGCGGGGCGACGACGTTCCACGACATCGACGTGCTGGCGGAGGGCGGCGCCGATCTGGTCGGCCTGTGGCACGGGATACCCGGCGGCCCGGCCGACCTGCCGGCGGACCGGGTCGTGACGCTGGCCGGAGCCGCTCGGTCCACCGGACGGCTTCGGCCGGTCCTGGTGACGTTCCTCCGCGACGTGGCGGTCCTGCGCGACGTCGTGGCGCGGTCGGGGATCCGGTGGCTGCAACTCCACGCCTTCCAGCCACCGGCCGTGGTGCGCGCGCTGCGCGCGGCCCTCCCGTCCGAGGTCGCCATCGTCAAGGTGGTGCACGTACGCGACGGCGAATGTCTGGAGCGCCGGCTGCTGGGCGCGTACGAACGGGCGGGCACGGATCTGTTCCTCATCGACGCGGTGACCGAGGACGGTCGCATCGGCAGCACGGGCCGGCGGCTGCGCGAGGCGGACGTGCTCGACCTGGCCGATCAGACGGACCGGCCGTTCCTGCTGGCGGGCGGTCTGCGCGCCGACAGCCGTGACGAGTTCCGGTCCCTGGTCGAGCACCCCCGGTTCTTCGGCATCGACGTCGACACCGCGGCCCGCGACCGGGACGGGGTGTTCCGGCCGCACCTGGTGCGCGGGATCGCGCAGGGCTGGCGGACCGGCCGCCGGCCGGAGGAGGTCATGTGACTTCACGGTTCATCGAATCCCTGCTGGCCGCCGACCGGCCGCTGATCATGGAGATCAAGCGGTCCGACGCGCACGGCGGCGACCTGCTCGCCGGGCGGTCGATCGACGAGGCCGTGGCCCGGTACGAGGCGGCCGGCGCACCGTGCATCTCGGTGGTCACCGGGCGGTGGTTCGGCGGCGACCCGTCCATGCTGCCGCAGGTCGCGGCGCTCACCGACCGCCCGCTGCTGCAGAAGGACTTCATCACCCGGCGCGCGCAGCTGCACGCCGCCAAGCGGGACGGCGCCTCGGCGGTGCTGCTCACCGCAGCGCTGCTGCCGCGATCGAGCATGCACGGTCTGGTCGTCGCCTGCCTGTCGCTCGGTCTCACCCCGTTCGTGGAGGTCACCCGGGAGGAGGAGATCGACGCCGTCCCCCACGCCGACCGGTGTGTGATAGCCGTGAACAACAAGGACATCAGGGAGCGTGAACGCGGCCCCGGCGACATCGAGCGCAGTGTCCGGCTGCTTCCGGCGCTGATGCGCAGCGGCACGCGCTGCCCGGTCAGCGCGAGCGGCATCGACGATCCCGCGACCGCCGCCCGTCTGCTCGGACTCGGCTTCCGCGGCCTGCTCATCGGAACCTCGCTGCTGCGCTCCGACGACCTGCCCGGCTGGCTGGACGACCTGGACGCCCGGCGGAAACGGGAGCGGACGCCGGCGGGAGGCGGGCGGTGAAGGCCGCGGAACGGACGGCGGGGACGGGCCGGACCACCGCCGCGCTGGAACTGGTGTGCTTCCCCCCGGCCGGCGGATCGGCCGCGGCGTTCCGCCGCTGGCAGGCCGCGCTCGGCCCGGACATCACCGTCCGCGCCATCGACCGCCGGGGCGACGGGGCCGCCCGGATCCACGGAACGTCACTGACCGGCATCGCCGCCTCGCTGGCTCCGCTGGTGGCCAGGCGCACGCCGTACGCGCTGGTGGGGCACAGCCTGGGCGGGCTGCTGGCCTACGAGACGGCCCTGCGGATCTGCGGACGGCCGGAGCTGCCCCGCCCCAGATTCGTGCTGGTCGCCGGAGCCCGACCGCCGCACCGCTCCTCGGCCGCGGTCTTCGCCCCGCTGCTCGAACTGGCCGACGATGACCTGCTCGACGCGCTCGCCGAGCTGGGAGCGGTCAACCCGGTGCTGCGCACCACCCCCCTGAAGGGGCTGTTCCTGCCCGCGCTCCGCGCCGACCTGGCGCTCATCGCGGGCTACCATCCCGACCCCGGCGCACCGCCGCTGCCGGTCGACCTGCTGGCCTGGCACGCCGAGGACGACGCCCTGGCCACCCCCGCCCTCGGCCGGGAATGGCGCCGCTACACCGCCGCCCGTTTCGAGCACACCGCGTTCCCCGGCGGCCACTTCTTCCTCCAGGAGCGATTCGCCGACGTGGCCGCGGCGCTGCGCACGCGCTGCGCCGCCGGGTGACGACCCGCCGCACGGCCCGGAGGACCGGTCAGGCGGAAGCGTCGGACGCCGGGACGGCGGGATCCTCCCGGGCCGGCACGGCCACCGCGGCCAGCAGCAGACCGTCGCGGACCAGCCAGCGGCCGTCGAAACGGCACGGGTGCCGGTCGCGTTCCCCGACCGGCACCCGTGCCGTGAACGCACCGTCCGCGTCGATCCGGGCCAGCACCTCCCCCAGGCGTATCCACCGTTCCGTCAGCGGGAACCACGCCTTGTAAACCGCCTCCTTCACGGAGAACAGCAGCCGATCCCAGCACACGTCCGGAGCGGTGGCGGCCAGCCGCGCCAGCATGGCCTGCTCCGCCGGATCGGCGATCATGCCGAGCACCCCTCGGGGAAGCGGCAGCGCCGGTTCGGCGTCGATCCCGATCGATTTCAGCTCATCGGCCCGGGCCACCGCGGCCCCGCGATACCCCCTGCAGTGGGTCATGCTGCCCACGACGCCCTCCGGCCAGCGCGGCGCCCGGCCCTTGCCGGGCAGCAACGCCACGGGAGCCACCCCCAACAGGCCGAGCGCCTGCCGGGCGCAGGCCCGCACCGTGGCGAACTCCCGCCGCCGCTTGGGCGTCGAACCAGCCACCACGGCCTGCTCCTCCGGGAACAGCTCGGCCGGCCCGTCATCGTCGAAGCGTTCCGCCACGCACACACCAGCGGGAAGGATCTCCTCGACCACACTGCACCCTAACCCGTCCGCCGGTCGCCCGGCATCCGGCCGAAGAGCAGAGCGGCCGCGGGACCGCATCGGCACCCGCCTGTCCGGAACATCACGGCAGGGACGGCGCATGACCTGCACGGCGCGGCCGGGCGGCTACTCGGCGTCCGCTTCTGCTGCGACCTGCGCGGTGACGCGCTGGACGGCCTGGACGACGACCTCGGGCTGGTCGAGATAGATGTAATGCCCGCTGTTCTCGGCCGTGCTCAGCCTGCTGCGGCTGGACAGCGCGAGCCACTTGCGCTGGCCCGCGGACCACGCCTTCTCCAGACGCGGCCCGTACTCGGGCACCTCCGCGAGGTACCGCTGCCCGTGCTGGATCACCTCCACCGGGATGTCCCCGGCGGAACGCACCTTCCCGTCGGTGATGACGAGCTTCTCCGGGTTGTTCCCCTGGAAGATCGCGAGGTTCTGCGCGCGCAGCTCGGCCGCCGGCCCCGTGGCGGACTCGGGGATCGTCTCCGTGATGTCGGCGACCATGGTCGGCGGGGTGGCGTCGATCAGCACCAGCCCCTTGACCCTGTCCTGATGGTCGGGGGCGTACCGGGCGGCGATCAACCCGCCCAGCGAGTGCCCGGCCAGGACGACCGGGGCGTCGCCGGCGACGCGGTCGAGCACGCCGGTCAGGATCCTCCCGGCGCCGGAGAAGTCCTGCGGGGCGTCCGGCCGGTCGCTCGCGCCCGCGCCGAGCCGGTCGTAGGAGCAGACCCGGTTCTTCTCGCTCAGCGCCTTCTGGAGGGCGGCCATCTTGTCCAGCCCGTCACCCCCGCCGTGCAGCAAGACGACGACCGGCTCGCCGTCCGCAGGCTCGCCCGAACAGGACACGTTCACCGAACGGCCCTCGACATCGATCTTCTTGGTGCCGGAGATCGGCTCGGCGTCGGCTTTCGGCGTGCCGGGGGCGAGCGGGTCCCAATCCTCCAGCCTCTCCAGCGAACCGCCCGCGTCCCTCAGCGAGTCGCCCGCCCCGCAGCCGACGAGTGCCCCGCCGGCCACGGTGCAGCACAGAGCGACCGCGACGGACGTCTTCAACGCGCGAAGCATCATGTCCCCCAATGAGAGAGTCAACGTCGAGATGATCCACACGGTGGTGCGGCGCGAGAGCGGCCGGAGCGCCGTGACCACGCCGAACGCTACGGAATCGACGGTTCCGGAGTCGTCACCGCGCGGTGGACATCCGCCGGTAGCTCGCACGGGGGACAAGCGCGTCACGACGGATCCGGCCCGCTCATGGAGCCGACCCGCCCGCATCGCGGGCACCGTCCGAACGTGATCGTCGTCGGTTCGGAGAACCCGCCGGTCAGGGCGGGGTCGCGACCGTCGCGACCTCGGACGCCGCGGAAGCCGTCGGGCCGGTTCGCAATGGGGCCGGGGCGGCCGGTGGAGTCGTCCCAGGGCGCGACCGCCGCGTTCCCCCGCCGAAGGCGGAAGCCGCCGGCGGATTCGCGACCGCCCCGGCCGTCTCGGCCCGGTCGGCGTGCCGGGCCGCCCGTCACCCGTCCCGGCCGACCCGGCGCCGCGTCCGGAGCACCGGAACCGACGGCGTGCGGTTCCGCCCGGCGCATCCGTCCGTCCCCCGTGCGAGCCACCGCGGATGTCCACCGTGCGGTGACGACTCCGGAACCGTCGATTCCATAGCGTTGCGCCAAGACCGCGGCGTTCCAGCCGCGCAGGTTCGCGAAGGAGTCGTCATGCGGCTGTTGGAGCAGCTCGCAGCCGCCTCAGCCGGCAGCGCGGCCATGGGCGCGGCGCGGGGGAACGCGCTTCCCGCCGTCGCCCTCGGCACCGCCACGACCACTAGGCTCGCCCGGTGATGGATCTTCGAAGGATCCCGGGCCTGTGGCGCCGGAGTGACGTCACGGTGCGGGATCTCCCGCTGGCACTGCTGCTGACCGTCCTGTCGCTCCTGCCGGAGTTCCACGGCCACGGAACCCAGATCGGCGGCCTGCCGACCCGCCCCTACGACGAGCTGGCCGTCGCGGTGATCGCCCTGGAGTGCCTCCCGCTCACCGTGCGCCGGCGGTGGCCGGCCGTCTGCATCGTCCTGGTGGCGCTCGGCTTCTCCCTCGACCAGCTGCTCGCCTACCACTCGCCGGCGGGCATCGCGCTTCCCGTCGCGCTCGTGAGCACGGGCGCCCACCTGGAACGCCACCGGCGCGTCACCGCGGTCCTCCTGTCCGTGGCGTACCTGTCGCTGATGGTCACGCTCGACCGGCTCGGCGGGAACGAAACGCCGGGGGATCTCGCGCTGCTCTACCTGACGCTGGTCCTCTCATGGCGGATCGGGGCCTGGCTGCGCTCCACCCGGGCCGCCGAGGCCGAACGCCGCCGCCGCGTCGCCGAGGCCACCCGCGCCGCCGAACGCACCCGCATCGCCCGCGAACTCCACGACGTCGTGACCCACCACGTGACGGCGATGGTCGTGCAGGCCGAGGCCGCACGCTACCTGACCGCCGATCCCGACCGCCTGGAGGCGGCCCTGAACGCGGTCGCCGACACCGGCCGGCAGGCCGTCGCCGACCTGCGACGCCTGCTCGACCTGCTCAACCCCGACCACGACGCCGACGTCGCACCGGCGTCCACCGGCGACCTGCGCATGCTCGTGGAGCAGACCCGCCGTGCCGGGCAGCCGGTGGAGTTCACCGAACGGGGCGAGCCTGCGCGATCAGCCGGCAGCGCCGGAGGCGTGGCTTACCGAGTCGTGCAAGAAGCCCTGACGAACGCCCTCAAGTACGCCCACGGCAGCCGTACCGTAGTCCTCGTGGATCATGAAGAAAAGGAGATCACCGTAGAGGTCACCACCGACGGTTCCGGCTCGCGGACCGGCTCGGTGGGCGGGAGCGGCCGGGGCCTGGCCGGGCTCCGCGAACGGGTCGAGGCCCTGGGCGGCGAGTTCAGCGCGGGCCACCGGGAGGACGGCGGCTTCCAGGTGTGGGCGCGCATCCCCACGAGGACCTCCTCGTGACCTCGCCGATCCGGGTCCTGATCTGCGACGACCAAGCGCTGGTCCGCACCGGGTTCGTGACGATCGTCGATGCGCAGCCCGACCTGGAGGTGGTGGGCGAGTGCGGGGACGGTCGCACCGCCGTCGATCTCGCCCGCCGGCTGAACCCGGACGTCGTGGTGATGGACGTGCGGATGCCGGTACTCGACGGCATCGAGGCGACCCGCCTGCTCGCCGGCGCCGGGGTCGAGCATCCCGTCAAGGTGCTCGTGGTGACGACGTTCAACCTGGACGAGTACGTCTACGAGGCCCTGCGCGCGGGCGCGAGCGGGTTCCTGCTCAAGGACGCCCCGCCGGCGCAGCTCCTGCACGGCATCCGCACCGTCGCGACGGGCGCCGCGCTGCTGGCGCCCGAGGTGACGCGGCAGCTCGTCGGCAAGTACGCGGCGCGGATCCGGCCCCCGGAGAGCACGCCGGACGACATCGCGCTGACCCCACGCGAACTGGAGGTGCTGCGCCTCATCGCCGACGGCCTGTCCAACAGCGAGATCGCCGCGAGGCTGGTGATCAGCCAGGAGACCGTCAAGACGTACGTGTCGCGCATCCTCACCAAGCTCGACCTGCGTGACCGCGTACAGGCGGTGATCTACGCCTACCGCAACGGCCTGGCGACCTGAG
>k87-932229_pt1 | contig 10457 bp, 8 predicted proteins | sample MGYA00084031_6733416 | MGnify analysis MGYA00084031
AGCACCGTCATGGCGATGACGCCCAAAACAGCCCAGACCAGCTGCCGTTTCACGTGGTAGTACGGATCGTTGTACTGCAGCAGGTCCGTAACCGACGCCGCGCTCATGACGGTGACGACGCCCAGCGCCAGCAGCAGCACCACGGCCGCCACGATCAAGACGTCGGGCCGCTGCGCGTGCGATTTCATGCCGCCACCTCCCGGTAGGCTCAGAGCGCCAACAGACCCAAAGCGGCGAATCCCAGCGCCAGCAGCCAGAAGCGAATCACCACTTGCGGTTCGGACCAGCCGCTCAGCTCGAAGTGGTGGTGCAGCGGGCTCATCTTGAAAATCCGGCGGCCGCCCGTAAGCCGGAAATAGGTCACTTGGATGATGACCGACAGCGTAATGATCACGTACAGGCCGCCGACGACGACCAAGAGCAGCGGCGTTCTGGTCAAGAGCGCCGTGGCCGCCAGGGCCCCACCCAGCGCCAGCGAGCCCGTGTCACCCATAATCACCGCGGCCGGGTGCGCGTTAAACCAGACGAATCCCAAACACGCGCCGCCCACGGAGGCCGCAAACACGGCCACGTCCGGATACCCCAGTGCCAGCGCCATGGCCGCCAACGTCAGCGAAGAGACCGCGGTCGCGCCTGCCGCCAGCCCGTCGGCGCCATCCGTCAGGTTGACGGCGTTGCTCGTACTGATCATCGTCAGCACCGCCAGCGTTATGTAGAGCCACGCCGGTAGCACCAGCAGCTCTTTGGAAAACGGAACGAGGACGCCCGAACCCGCGGACTGCAGCGCGCCCAGCGCGACCACCAGGGCGATGGCGCCTTGCAGCACTAGTTTATGGCGGGCTTTAAGGCCCAAGGACCGTCTGGCCAGCAATTTGGACAAATCGTCGAAGATGCCTACAAAGCTGTAGCCGACAAAGGCGAACAGCGCCGGCCACAGGCCGGCCCAATCCCGGGCGAACGCGGCTGTCGCGGCCAAAGCGGCCGTGACCATCAACAAACCGCCCATGGTGGGCGTGCCGGATTTCTTCAGATGAGTCCGCGGGCCTTCCTGCCGAACCACTTGGCCGACGTGCAGCCGCCGCAGCCACGCGATGAAGGGACGGCCCAGCAGCGCCGTGACGCCGAACGCCAGCGCGGCCGGATAGATGATGATGCTCATGCCTGTCCGTCCCCCCTTTCCGCGCCCCGCCCGGGGCCCGTCAAGCGTTCGACGACTCGTTCCAGCTGCAGCCCCCGCGACGCCTTCACCAGTACCACGTCGCCGGGCCGCACGTGCCGCAGGGCGGCGGCGGCCGCTTCCTCCGCGTCGCGGCAAACGACCACGGCTTCTGCCGGCATGCCGGCGCGCCGCGCCGCTTCCGCCACCGTGGCCGCTTGGCCGCCCACGGTGATTAGCAAGTCCACGCCGCGGCGGGCGGCGTCTTCCCCCAGCTGCACGTGAGCCTGCTCCGTCAGCGGTCCCAGTTCCAGCATATCCCCGACCACCGCCACCTTGCGGCGCCCCGGCAGCGTGGTCAAAAGCTCCAGCGCCGCGGTCATGGAGACAGGGCTGGCGTTGTACGCGTCGTTGATGACCCGCACGCCGCTTGGGGTGGTGACCAGCTCGGTGCGCATGGCCGAGCGGTGTGTGCACACCGCCCGCAGGCCGGCCGCGACGTCGTCCAGGTCCCAGCCGCACGCCAGCGCCGCCGCGGCCGCCGCTAGGGCGTTGCTCACGTGGTGGCGGCCGGGAATTGGGAGCTCGACCCGGGTGCGCCGGCCGGCGGCATGGATCACGAAGCGGCTTCCCTGCTCCCCCAGCAGCTCGACGTCCGTGGCCCGGACGTCGTTGTCCACTCCGAAGCCAAAAAACAAAACGGCGCCCGGCGCCCGCGCCGCCATTCCCCGCACCAGCGGATCGTCGCCGTTGAGCACCGCCGCGCCGTCCGCGGGCAGCTCTTCGACCAGCTCCTGCTTGGCCCGAGCAATATTTTCGAGGCTGCCCAGCCGCTCCAGGTGCACGGCGCTGACGCACGTCACGACGCCGACGTGGGGCCGGGCAAGGCGCGCCAGCGCCCGGATCTCGCCCGGCGCCCGCATCCCCATCTCTACCACCAGCGTATCCGTATCCCGGTCCGCGTCCAGCACCGTCAGCGGCAGCCCGATCTCGTTGTTGAAATTGCCGCGCGTCGCCACGACGCGCCCCCGCGTCGCCGCGATGGCGGCGATCATGTCCTTCGTCGTCGTCTTGCCGACGCTGCCCGTCACGCCGATGACGCAAGCCCGCAGCCGGCTGCGCTGCGCGGCGGCCAGGCGCTGCAGTCCCGCCAGCGTGTCGTCGACGGTAATCAGCCCGGCGCCGGGCGGCAGTTCCCTCGCCAGATCGGCGCCGTCCCGGATGAGAGCGGCCACCGCGCCGTTGGCGAACGCCTGCCGCACGAATGCGTGACCGTCGAACCGCTGTCCCCGCAGCGCCACGAACAGCCGGCCGTGCTGCGCGGTGCGGCTGTCGGTGGCGACACCGGTGACCACCGCGTCAGGCCGGCCGCGCAAGAGTCTCCCGCCGGCGTCGGCCGCCACTTGCTCAAGCGTCCGCGGATCCATCGCCGAAACGCTCCTTCAGCGCACGCGCGGCCTCTTCCCGGTCGTCGAAATGGATGACGCGATCGTGAAACTCCTGCGTCGTCTCGTGGCCCTTGCCGGCGATGAGCACGACGTCTCCCGGCCGCGCCGCGTGAATGGCGCGGCGTATAGCCTCGCGCCGATCCAAAAGGACCTCGTATTCGCCAGGCCGTTTGCCGCCGGCCCGCACGCCGGCCTCGATTGCGGCCGCGATGGCCGCCGGGTCCTCGCTGCGGGGGTTGTCCGAAGTGATAACGACGACGTCCGCCAGCCGCGCCGCCACCTGGCCCATCAAAGGCCGCTTGTCTTTGTCCCGATCGCCGCCGCAGCCGAACACCACGATGACACGGCCGGCCGCCAGCGAACGGCACGTCTCCAGGACATTTTCCAGGCCGTCCGGGGTATGGGCGTAGTCGACCAGTACCGTGAAGGGCTGGCCCCGGTCGACGCGCTCGAGCCGCCCCGGAACGCCGGGCACTTGCTCAAGCGCACTGCGGACGAACGAGAGCGGAACGCCTTCATGCAGCCCCACCGCGATGGCCGCCAAGGCGTTGTAGACGTTAAAGCGGCCCGTAAGCTGCAGGCGCAGCGGTGCCACGCCGGCGCGCGTGCGCGCCTCGAAGGCGACGCCTTCGGCTCGCACTTGGACGTCCGCGGCCGTCACGTCCGCCGCGGCGTGGATACCGTAGCCGATGACCGGCACGGCCGCGTGCGCCTGCATGAACTGGGCGCGGGGATCGTCCATGTTGAGGACGACCGCCTTGCGCGGCTTGACACCGTCGGGCGTCACCGAGGCGATGAACTGCGCCTTGGTCGCGGCGTACTCTTCCAGGCTGGCGTGAAAGTCCAGGTGGTCCTGGGTCAAATTGGTGAAAACGGCCACGTCGAATTCGGTGCCTACGACGCGCTTGAGCGCCACCGCGTGGGAGGAAACTTCCATGACGGCGTACTCGATGCCCCGCTCCGCCATGTGAAAGAGCAGCCGCTGGAGGTCCAGCGACTCGGGCGTCGTGCGGCGCGTCTCCAGCACTTCGTTGCCGATGAGGTGGTGAATGGTGCCGATGAGCCCCACCTTGTGGCCTGCTTTCTCCAGCACTGCTTTGATGAGGTGGGTCGTCGTCGTCTTGCCGTTGGTACCCGTCACGCCGATGACGCGCAGGCGACGTGAGGGGAAGCCGTAGAACGCTGCCGCCAGGCGCGCCAGCGCTTCGCGCCCGTCGGGAACCACGACCAGTCCGCCGTCCGCGGGCACGGGCCGCTCCACAACGGCCGCCACCGCGCCCCGGCGGAACGCGTCGGTCACGAACTGATGGCCGTCGTAGCGCATGCCCTGCCAGCAGACGAACACGTCGCCGGGCTGGACCTCGCGGGAATCGTACGCCAGCCCCCGCACCACAGGCTGGGACGGTTCCCGCACCAGTTCATAACGCGGCAGATGCTGCAACAGTTCGCTGAAATTCATGGGGACCTCCTGTGCGCTGCTCGCGAATACGGCATCGCCGCCGGCGTTTCCTTCCTTGCTTACAGCCGTATTTTCACTCTCCCGCGCCAAATTGCACGGCGACCCGGGTACCCCGCAGCGCGGCCTCGCCGGGCAGCGGCCACTGGCTGACGGCGACGCCGGCGCCGTCCGGTTCCAGCACCAGCCCGGCGTCGGCCAGCCGCTCGGCCGCCTGCCGCATCGTCAAGCCCCGCACGTCCGGCACGGTCGTGGGGCCACGCCAGTGGTCCGGCACGTCCCAAAACTCCAAGATCACCTTGGTGCCCGGCGGCACCACGGCGCCCGCCGCGGGCGTCTGCTCCAAGACGTACGTGCCCGAACCGTCGGCCTGCGGCACGAGCCCGGCGGCGCGCAGGACCGCTTCGGCCTCCGGCAAGGGCAAGTTCTGCACGTTGGGCACCCGCACGCTGCCGGCCGGCGGCGCGCCGTCTTCGCCTGCGTCGCTGCGGGGCACGCCCAGAAGGCGCAGCGCCTCCTCGGCGATGGCCCGCCAGACCGGCGCCGCGTGTACCCCGCCGTAGGCAGGCCGGGGCTGTAGGTCGTAAAGCATGACGAGCCCCACCAGGCGCGGCCGCTCCACCGGCACCACGCCCATAAACGAGGCGACGCGTTTGTCGGTGTACACGCCGCCTTCGGCCACTTGCGCCGTCCCGGTCTTGCCCGCCACCGCGTAGCCCGGGATGGCCGCGTTCGTTCCCGAGCCCGTCTCCACCACGGCCCGCAGCAGCTCCAGCGTCAGGCGGGCGGTTTCCTCGTCGACGACCCGGTAGACGGGCCGGGGCAGGATGCGCCGGACTTCCTGCGTCCGCGGGTCGACGACGGCCTGCACGAGCTGCGGCTGCATTCGGATGCCGCCGTTGGCTAGGGCCGCCAGCGCCGTGACGAGCTGCAAGGGGCTTACGGCAACTCCTTGGCCGAAGCCGATGTTGGCCCACTGCAGCACTTCGCCGTGGGCCAGCCGCCCGGGTTGCGGCACGAGACCCCGCGCCTCGCCCGGAAAGTCGATGCCCAGGCGATCGCTGAAGCCGAAGGCGACCAAGTACGGGTAAAACCGTTCTGGCCCGAGCCGCAGTCCTCCCAATTCCGCGAACACGGGGTTGCACGAGTGCTGGATGGCCTCGGCGAATGACAGGCTGCCGTGGCCGCCGCCCCGCCAGCAGTGAACGCGCCCGCCCCCGATGTCGATGTAGCCGGGGTCGTAAAACAGCTCGCCGGGGTCCACCAGCCCTTCGGCCAGCGCGGCCGCGGCCGTCACGACCTTGAAGGTGGATCCCGGTTCAAACTGATCCGTCACGGCCCGGTTGCGGCGCGCCGCCGCCGGATAGTCCCCGGGCGCGTTGGGGTCGAACGTCGGATACACGGCCAGGGCCAAGATGTGGCCGTTGCGCGGGTCCATCCAGATGGTGAGGCAAAATTCGGACAACGTCGCGATGCACGCCCGCTCCAACTCCCGCTCGGCCACGGCTTGAATGGCGGCGTCGATGGTCAGCACAAGCCCCGCGCCGTCGACGGGCGGCACGTACACCGATTCTCCGCTCGGGATCGTCCGGCCCGCCGCGTCCCGCTCCGCCAGCACGCGCCCGGGCGTCCCGCGCAGCAGCTCGTCGTAATACAGCTCGAGCCCTTCGAGCCCTTGGTTGTCGATGCCGACGATGCCAAGAACGTGCGCGGCCAGCCGGCCGTACGGATAAAGGCGGGTCGTGCGGTGGGCCAGGTACACGCCCGGCAGCGCGGCGGCGCGGACAGCTTCCGCCTCGTCCGAGCTGACGCGGCGCTTGATCCACACTTCCGCCTGCGGCCGCTGCAGCCGGGCCAGCACGTCGTCGTAAGGCAAGTCCAACAGGCGTGCCAGCGTCGCGGCGGTAACTTCCGGGTCTTCCACTTCCACGGGCCGGACGTACACCGCGTCGGAGCTGACGCTGACCGCCAGCTCGTTCATATTGCGATCGTAAATGGTACCCCGCAGCGGATCCGTGGGAACGCCCCGCAGCCGCTGCTCCAAGGCCAGCGCGAGAAAGTGCTCGTGCCGGACGATCTGAATCCAGGCAAGGCGCGCCGCCAACATTGCCGCAAAGGCGGCGACGGCGAACAGCAGGCGCGCGATGCGCTGCCGGCGAGCGACTTGGGCCATCCGGCTCGGTCCGGGCACAGGGCACCATCCTCCGCTGGCCTCCGGCCACCGCGGCGACGGCGCCCGCTACGGTTCCCGCCAGCGGCCCCCCGCCGTCGCGGTCTCCTGCCACAAGCTGCGAATCCACTGGCTGACCGCGGCCAGCAGCGACGGGGACTGCGGCTCGCCCTCGGCCGCGCTCGGAACGTCGGCACCGAAGTCGCTGTTAACTACGACGATGACCTGCGTCGGATCGGGATCCACCATGCCGAGCCGCGTGCGGGCCAGGTATTCGACGCGTTCCAGCGACTGCCGGCGAGCCAGCTCGGCTTCCAGGCGGGTCCGCTCCTGCTGCAGCTTGGTCAGCTCGGCCTTAGCCTCCAGCAGCGCATAGTTAAGAGTCATCACCTGGACCCGCTGCGCGACAAAGCCCATCCCGAGCAGCAGCAGCACCAGGCCGATGACGGGCAAAGCGACGTACGGGTTCACCGTGCGCGGCCGCCGGGACGGCGCGGCGGCTTCCCGGCGCACCCCTGCCGAGCGCGGCACGGCCGCTTCCCCGCGGGAAGGCGTTTCCCGCCGTCTGACCGGTGGCGTGTAGGCGACTTGGTTATACACGTCTCTTTGCCGTGCCGGTACCAAGGTTATTCCCCTTCCTGGCCGCCTAGAACGGTCCGCTCGGCCGCCCGGAGCTTCGCGCTGCGGGCCCGGGGGTTTTGCTCCAGCTCCTGCGGACCGGGGGTCAGCGGCCGACGAGTCAGGATGCGCAGCAGCGGCTGCTTGCCGCAACGGCAAACCGGCAGATCCGGGGGACACTCACAGCCTCGCGCCAGCTCGCTGAAGGTTTGCTTTACGATCCGGTCCTCCAGCGAATGAAAACTGATGACGACAATCCGCCCGCCGGGCAGCAGCGCGTCCACCGCCGCCCGCAAGCCCTCTTGCAGCGCGCCCAGCTCGTCGTTGACCGCGATGCGCAGCGCCTGAAAGGTGCGCCGGGCCGGGTGCGGGCCGGTGCGTCGAGCCGCGGCCGGAATGGCCTCTTTGACGGCTTCCACCAGCTGCCCGGTGGTGGCAAACGGCTCGACCTTTCTTCGCGCCACGATGTGGCGGGCAATGCGCGCCGCCCACCGTTCCTCGCCGTACTCTCGCAAGATGCGCACCAGCTCTTCCGCCGGCAGCGTGTTGACGAGATCCGCCGCGGTCACCGTCTGCCGCGAAGGGTCCATGCGCATATCCAGCGGCGCGTCGAAACGGTACGTGAAACCCCGTTCGGGCTCGTCCAGCTGGAACGACGACACGCCCAAGTCGAACAACACGCCGTGGACGCCGGCCACGCCCAAGTCCGTGAGGATGCGGCGCAAGTTCCGGAAATCGTCGTGGACGAAGGTGACCGACGCGCCGAACTCGGCCAGCGCGTCCCGCGCCCGGCGCAGCGTCTGCGCGTCACGGTCGACGGCAATGAGCCGTCCTCCCGGCGCGATGGCCCGGGCGATGAGCCGGGCATGCCCGCCGCCGCCGACGGTGCCGTCCACGATAATCTGGCCCGGCGCCGGCTGCAGCAGCCGCATGACTTCCTCCGGCATAACCGGGACGTGCTGCAACGATGCCATCGCGCCCTCCTACAGGCCGAGCCCCTCGAGGCTTTCCGCGATCTCTTCGAACGAAGTTTCCGCCGCGGCCACGTAGCGGTCCCAAACTTCCTTCGCCCAAATCTCCACCCGGTTCGACACGCCGACGACCACCACGTCCTTCTCGATCTTGGCGTACTCCCGCAGCGGCGGGGGCAGCGTGATGCGGCCCTGGCGATCCATCTCGCTTTCGGCCGCGCCGGAAAACAAAATGCGCACGAAAGCGCGGGCGTCGGCCTTCGTGAGCGGCAGTGCCTTCAGGCGAGATTCCAGCACTTGCCATTCGCTTAAGGGATAAGCGAACAAACAGCCGTCCAGGCCCCGGGTCACGATAAAGCGCGGGCCCAGCCCGTCGCGGAACTTGGCGGGAATAGTGAGACGGCCTTTGTCATCCAACGTGTGCTGGAACTCGCCCAGGAACAAGCTGCCCGTTTCCCCCACTTTGCCCCACTTTGCCCCACCTGTACCAGGGATGTTCGGGGGAAACGACCCGACTCCTGCCGCCGGTACGCAAATTTTTGCCCGATTCGATCCAAATAAGGGCGCTTTGCTTGCGCACAGTACGGCAGTCGGTATAATAAGGAATGAATGAGCGTCTGAGGGGGGAAGCAATCGGTGGCGAAGCCCGTTATCGATATTGACCAGGAATACAAGTACGGGTTCAAAGACCCGGAGCTCTACGTTTACAAGTCCCGCAAGGGCTTGTCGCGCGAAGTTGTCGAGGAAATCTCTCGCCTGAAAGGCGAGCCGGACTGGATGCGGGAATTCCGTCTCCGCGCGCTGGAGATTTTCTTTAAGAAGCCCATGCCCACGTGGGGCGCGGATCTGTCCGGCATCGACCTCGACAACATCTACTACTACGTCCGGCCGACGGACCGGAAAGGCCGCTCTTGGGACGAGGTGCCCGAGTACATCAAGAAGACGTTCGATCGGCTCGGCATCCCCGAGGCGGAGCGGAAGTACCTCGCGGGCGTCGCGGCGCAGTACGAGTCGGAAGTCGTCTACCACAGCATCCGCGAAGAGCTGGCCAAGCAAGGCGTCATCTTCGTCGACACGGACACCGCGGTGCGCGAGTACCCCGAGCTGGTGCGGAAGTATTTCGGCACCGTCGTGCCGCCGAGCGACAATAAGTTCGCCGCGCTAAACTCCGCGGTCTGGAGCGGCGGGTCGTTCATCTACGTGCCGCCCGGCGTGCGCGTGGAGATTCCGCTGCAGGCTTACTTCCGCATCAACGCGGAGAACGTGGGCCAGTTCGAGCGGACTCTCATCATCGCGGACGAAGGCAGCTTCGTGCACTACGTGGAAGGCTGCACGGCGCCCATCTACACCACCGACTCGCTGCATGCGGCAGTCGTGGAAATCATCGCGCTGCCCCACAGCCGCGTCCGCTACACCACCATCCAGAACTGGTCCAACAACGTGTACAACTTGGTGACGAAGCGGGCCGTGGCGTACGAAGGCGCGACGGTGGAGTGGGTCGACGGCAACATCGGCTCCAAGACGACGATGAAGTACCCGGCCATCTTCCTGATGGGCGAAGGGGCGCGCGGCGAGGTGCTGACCATCGCGTTCGCCGGCAAGGGCCAGCATCAGGACACGGGGGCGAAGATCGTCCACAACGCGCCCAACACGTCGTCCATCATCACGTCCAAGTCCATTTCGAAGGGCGGCGGCGCGACGACGTATCGCGGGCTCATCCGGGTCAACCCGAACGCCAAGGGCGCCCGCAGCAAGGTGAACTGCGACGCGCTCCTGTTTGACCCGCAGTCCAAGGCGGAGACCATTCCGTACATGGACATCCTGCAGGAAGACGTGGCTGTCGAGCACGAAGCGACCATCAGCAAGGTGGCGGAGGACCAGCTCTTCTACCTGATGAGCCGGGGCCTCAGCGAGGAAGAAGCCACCGCTATGGTGGTCCAAGGCTTCCTGGAACCGTTCACCAAGCAGCTGCCGATGGAATACGCCGTCGAGCTGAACCGCCTCATTCAGCTCGAAATGGAAGGGTCGGTCGGCTAAAGCGCCTGCATGACGGGACATACAAGGGCCGGAGCGTCTCCGGCCCTTTTTTTCAACGCGGGAGGTGACAGCGCAGCGCCGGGCGGCAAGACAACTGCATGCGGGCATCGGAGTTGATCGGGGCTTCGGAAAGGAGTTTGGGGGATGAGCGTGAAGGGCGGTCTCGAAGACGTTGTCGCACTTCAATCAAAAATATGCTTCATCGATGGTCAAAAGCGACAGCTCGTCTATCGAGGCTACGACATCGGCGAGCTTATCGGCAAGGCCACGTTCGAGGAAGTCGTCTACCTGCTGTGGTACGGCCACCTGCCCCCCGCCGACGCGCTGCAGCACTTCAAGGAGCAACTGGCGGACGAGTCCACGCTGCCGGACCAGCTGGTGAGCCTGCTGCGCTCCTGCCCAAAGGACGCGGAGCCGATGGCGGTCTTGCGCACTGCGGTTTCGGCCCTCGGTTTGTTTGACCCGGACGTCGGCGCGCGGGACCTCGCGGCGATGCAGCGCGTGGCGCTGCGCTTGATGGCCAAGACGCCCATCATCGTCGCCTACTGGGGTCGCCTGCGGCAAGGAAAAGAACCGATTCCCCCCAAGCCCTGGCTCGGCT
>k87-297557_pt1 | contig 10456 bp, 5 predicted proteins | sample MGYA00084031_6733416 | MGnify analysis MGYA00084031
ATTGACGCTGCTTCGTCCACATGCTTCGAATCCATATCACAAGCACAAGAATCAGCGGCAAGGCAATTTGAAAGATCGGAGTTACGTAGGTAACGACAACCTTAATGCCGAGCCAAATATGGTGAGGATAATTGGGGGATATAAACGCTAACGCAAATATGACTACAGCAACGACGACCGTCCACATTTTATAAGATAGCCCTGTAATTTTATGAAGCCCCATGGCGGCTCCCATGAAAAATGCAGCCATTTTTGTACCCAAACCGAGAACTAACACGATCACAAATAGAACATCGAACCGTTCAAAGGCTTCAGCAATATCTATAAGCTGAACCACCTGCAGAAGCGGCAGCGTGCTGTTTGCTGCTTGAGTCGGGCCTAATACGAGGATATTGATTTGATTAATCATAATTAAGCAAATCGCCGTAATTACGTAAGTAATGATCACGCTCCGACTCAATTTTTCCTTTTTCTTGACTAGAGGAAAAAAGAGCAAAAACAATAACGTTTGCCCGAACGGAAAGGATACGATTTCCGGGACGGCGGCCGTCCAGGCAGGACGGAACCCCTCTTCCAGAATAGGCAGCATCAGCTCAAATTGAATCAGCCCCGAAGAAACAAGCAGCGTATAAATCGTGAAGTAGCTCAAAATAATGATGGGCAAAAAACCCGCGCACATCCAAATCACCACTTTGGGGCCATATCTTACGGTATTAGCCACCACGATAATTGCCGTCAACATGATAAACATTAGCGGCGTTCGGTCTAGTAACGTTAATAGCGTGAGTTCGCCCAGATCCCTTAAATTACGGGAGGCTTCATATGCAAAATAACCGGCAAAGCTTAGGTTAACCGCAGAGCCGATGATTTTGCCAAAATATTGTCTGCACAAGCCATATAAATCAAGCCCAGGATTGGACCGGTAGATTAACAGATACATGGCCAGCAGGAGCAATCCGATCAAAGCGGCAATGCCCATGGCGATCCATGCATCCCGTTTCGCTTCAGCCCCCAAGAAGAACAACGTCGTGCTTCCGACTTCAAATACAGCTAGAAAACATACCAAATCGGTAACTCGTATGGATTGTTTCATCTCCATGGTTCCCTTCTTGTTTCAGCATCCATTTAAATATGAAGCGGCTAGCCTCCATCCGGTTTGAACGTCTTTTGAGACATGCCTGTCTGACCAATGGTAACGTTAACTTGCAGAACAAGCCTGGTGGACTGCATTCCTTCCTTCTCCCATTGATCCTTGATTTTACTCCATTCCTTCGGATATTTGCGATGGATTTGATCTGCAAAATGAGGCAGGTCGGCTTGAAGCCTTTTGGAGGCTTCCCACCCCTTGCTCATGTAATCCTTAATCACCTCCTCAATCTCTTTTTCCGCAGCGCGCAGATTGGATAAATTCGCCAGATTTTCAGGACAGTTGGACTCGCTGATCCTGCCTTTTGCTTTAACGGAGACCAACATTGTAAACCCATCCGCTTCTTTACGGACTCGGGTTTTGGTTTTCGCGGGAAATGTTTGAAAGGAGAATTTCTCAGTTCCTTTATTGGAGCCTGGGCAGGTTATGGATAATGCACTGATTCGGATTTTGTCCGTTAACCAAGATATTCCGATGCTCTCATTGCGCGTTAACGTCCCGACGCTCCGGTCTTTTCGAAAGACGGCCAATTCTGTAATTCTGACCTTGGCGGGAGTAGAGGTTTTATGCAGCTGATCCATCGATTCGATCCTTGACTGCGACTCCCCAACCACTTCAACCTGAGGAACACTGGCTACACCGGATTGAGAATCCAGACTCCGTGTCAGCTCATACATCTTAATCGATGGGAAATTACTGTTGAAATGATCCGTTTGCCTTGAGATATGAGCCATTGCAGTGCCTGGAAGACGTTCCGGTGGAATAAGCTGCTTAAGCATTTCACTTGCCTGCCCTTCCGTTATCATCACGCTGACATTCTCTCGTAAGTAGGTATTTCTCCAGTAAAAATCTATAACATCTGTAATGCTCTTCCTTGCTGCCTCTTTACCGAGAACGAGAACATCTGCATGAGGAAAATACAATCGTCTGGGAGATTCTGTGTAACTTACATCAATCGCTTCCCGAAGCGTTGGGCCTTCGGAGGAAAATACATGGACGGGTGACTCTCCTCCGCCCGCTTTACTAGCTCCGCCGGTTCCGGCTGAAATCGCCGAGGGGTTGATGAACTGGTAGGTTACGATCCAGCCTTCTTCGCTTCGGTCTATGCCAAGAGCGGAAATCAAGCCGATTTCATTTAATTCCGTTCGATTCCAACATCCTGTCAGCAATAACGCCAGAACGAGCGGGATCGAGCATAAACCGAATCTACGCATAATGCACCTCACTTTCGTACGGTTCACTTCTTCCCCTGTTGCGGTCGGTTCATTCCCTGCCTGACCATATTTCGTCGATTCATATCTTGGGGTCTTGTCTTAAGGAATGGCCATGGCAAACGAACAAACAGGTCTCTCAAATCGGCGAAGCGCAGAGGGGTAACCGGCGAAAGATAAGGAACGCCAAATGAAGTCAAGGAAACCAGGTGAGCATAGATAGGGATGATCCCTGCCAAAATCCCGTATAAACCGAAGGTGCCAGCCAGCAGCATCAACACAAAACGAATGATTCGGATGGCAGCTGCCATGCTAAATGCCGGTATAGCAAAGTTGGCAATCGCTGTAAAAGAGACCACGATGACCATCGCCCCCGATACGAGTCCCGCCTGTACAGCGGCCTGGCCCAAAACAAGTGCTCCCACGATAGAAATAGCCGGTCCGATCACCCTGGGCATCCGCACGCCCGCTTCACGAATAATTTCAAACGTAATCTCCATCATGAACGCTTCCATGAGTGCGGGCAGCGGCGTTCCTTCCCTTTGCGCTGCCAGGCTGATCAATAATGTTGTCGGAATCATCTCCTGATGAAAAGTTGAAATCGCAATATACAGTGACGGTAACAGCAAGGATATGACAAAGGAGAAAAAACGGATTCCGCGTAAAAAAGTGGAGAGATCATACCGTTGATAATAATCCTCGCTGGAATGGAGGAACCTAAAAAAGGTGACTGGAGCCAGCAACACAAAGGGCGTGCCATCCACCAGAATAACCACTTGTCCTTCCAGCAGACCTCCGGCTACCGCATCGGGACGCTCCGTATTGATCAGTGTTGGGAACGGGGAGAGCGTATTATCTTGTATAAACTCCTCAATATACCCACTTTCCAGAACGCTATCGGTTTCTATGCTTTGCAATCGAGCCCTGATCTCTGATACCACGCTTTCATCAGCAATTCCCTCGATATACGCCATGATGACTTTGGTATTGGTATAACTGCCGATTACCATCGATTGAACCCGTAAGCTCGGCGTTCGAAGCCTTCTCCGGATGAGGGACAGGTTCGTCGAAATATCCTCTGTAAATCCGTCTTTAGGTCCCCGAATGACGGTTTGTGAACTCGGCTCTTCGATCGAGCGCTTCTCCAGGCTTTCGATCGAAGCAGAGAAGGCTTCTTTCATACCATCTGCTAATATGACAGCCTTCCCATCCAAAACAGCCGAAATGATGGATTGGGTTGTATGTAATTTGCTAATTGGGCCTGCTGGCAATATTTTATTCAGTAAGGATTCGATACCTGGCATTTGATCAGCTTCTAGCGTTACGGTTAACCAAGATTCCAGAATCCGATTAAGCAGATTCGTATCAACCAGCCCTTCAATATAGCAAATAGCAATCTCCGGAAGATCCTCTCGCCCTGATATTTTTCTAACCATAAAGTCCGTACTGTTCCCCATGATATGAGTTAAGGTTTGAATGGACTCTTGAAGAGTCATGCGGATCTCAATTGGTGCGTCGGTTCTAGTCTGTGTCGAATTCTTCGGACGGCTTCGTTTTAGCGCTTTTTTTAGTAACCGGCCCAGCATGACAGTCCCTCCCTTAACTTTATCCAGTATTATGGGAACTTGCCGGCTAAATTATTCTTCATCCAAGTCCTTCATCTTGGCGAGAATCAGTAATGATGGCCGGTTGCCTCCATGATAAAAAGAAGGATGTCATGTGATGACACTTCTTAAACGAATTGCCTATATAGTTTTTGACAGCATGAGGAAGTTATAAGAGTTACGCTTGCTGCTTCTGGAGCCGTTTCTCGTTAACACGTCCGATAAGCTCGCTGACGATCTCATCCGGAGACCGCTCCATCATCCAGCTTTGCCCGAACATCTGGAAGATTTTAATGACCGGGAAGTCCTCCCAAAATCCCAGGAACTCATCTTGGAGAGTTACTTTGTCCTTCACGTGCTTGTTCATTTCATTGATGCACTCTTCCAATACGTCCTTTGCGATCGGGTCGCTCACCCATTCATTGAGCAGGCTGAATTTATGGAACGTGATTTCTTCCTTGCCGAAGTCGCAGAACAGTCGGTTCGTCACTCGGATATCACGGGACGAGCTGCCTGCGCGGAGTTGGAAATATCCGCTTTCTGCTACCCAGCGATTGTATTTCGTGTTGTAATAGGCAAAATCTCTTTCTTCAAGCTCAAAGACGATCTTCCGCTTTTCGCCCGGCGCGAGCTCGATTTTTGCAAAAGCTTTAAGCTCCTTTTCGGGACGCACCCATTTGCATTCCTCATCGTGCACATACAACTGAACGGTTTCCTTCCCGGTGCGCTTTCCGGTATTCTCTACTTGAAGGGAAACGGTAACTCCCTTCTCATGCTGTGCCGCTTCAAGATCCGTGTACTTAAATGTCGTGTACGACAAGCCATGTCCGAACGGAAATTGCGGAGCCATCTCCTTCCGGTCGTAGTAGCGATAGCCGATAAACAGTCCTTCACGATAATACAGCTTGCCGTTTTCTCCCTGAATCCGCATATGCGATGGATTATCCGACAGCTTGACCGGGAAGGTCTCGGACAGCTTGCCGGAAGGGTTTGTGTGCCCGAACAGGATTTCGGCAATGGCTCTGCCCATCCCCTGCCCCGTCAACCAGGAATGGATGACCCCGGGCACATGCTGCACCCATGGATGCATCGCCAGCGCGTTCCCGCTGCTTGTTACCACAACGCAGTTCGGCTGAACGGCTGCAACGGCTTGAATGAGCTTCACTTGATGCTCAGGAAGGTTAATTCCCTTCAAATCATGCATCTCGGATTCCGCATATTCCGGCTGGCCGACGAACAATACGGCTAGATCGGATGTCGCCGCCAACGACGCGCTCTCCTTAATCAGGTCCTCGCGAATGGAGTCATCAGCGGGGTATCCCTCTGCATAGCTTAGCGTAACCGTCTCTCCCGCCAGCTCCTTGATTTCATCCCATGGAATATCGACCCGCGTTGGCGTGACTTCGGCGCTGCCTGCCCCTTGAATTCTTGGCTTCTTGGCAAAACGTCCGATGATTGCAATCGATGGCGTGGATTCAGGCTGAATAGGGAGAATGCCATTCTCGTTCTTAAGCAGCACGATGCTTTCGGCTGCTGCTTTTCTCGCAAGCGCGTGATAGTCTTGATCAGCACCGGAGGCATTTTCTTTCGGGGCTGTCACTCGCTCTACAAGCTTTAGAATACGGGCAACGCTCTGATTGAGCTTCTCTTCGGGGAGTTCTCCGCGCTCCACAGCCTCCACAATTGCCTTTGTATTGTAGTGAGCCGGCCCTGGCATTTCAAGATCAAGGCCAGCCTTTAGCCCGCGAATCCGGTCATTGACGGCAGTCCAGTCCGACAGCACGACACCTTCGTAGCCCCACTCTTCTCTCAATATATCATGGAGCAAATGCTCGTTCTCGCTTGTATAACTGCCATTGAGCAAATTATATGAGCACATGACGGTCCATGGATCCGATTTTTTAATGATCCGTTCGAAGGCGCTAAGATAAATTTCGCGAAGCGTCCGTTCGTCGACCTCCGAGCTCGTGACCATTTTCTCGTTCTCCTGATTGTTGCAAGCGAAATGCTTGAGGGAAGCCCCCACGCCTTCGCTTTGGAGCCCGTTAATGAAGGCTGCGCCAAGCTCGCCTGTTAAGCAAGGGTCCTCCGAGTAATACTCGAAGTTTCTGCCGCCAAGCGGCGTCCGTTTCATGTTAATGCCCGGTCCGAGCAGCAGCTCCACGCCCATTTCCTTGGATTCCTGTCCAAGCGCTACCCCGACTTCATGCAGCAGGTCGGTGTTCCAGGAGGAGCCGATGGCCGAACCGGTAGGATAGCAGGTTGCTGGAACATTCTCGGACGTAATGCCCATTTCTTCATCGCTGTTCGTTTTCCGGATCCCGTTGGTTCCGTCATACATATGCACAGCTGGAATGTTCAATCGCTCGATGCCTTTGGTCATCCACATATTCAATCCCGCACAGAGGGATGCTTTTTCCGTAAGCGTCATTTCTTGAATTAATTCATGAATTGATCGGTTCATTTGGTATCCATCCTTTATACATGACTTGTTGAGCTTGCTTCCCGCTCTTTCTTGAGTTCTTGCGCATCATACAGCTTGAAGAACGGAAACCATACCGCGAATACAATCAATAAGACAACGGCCAGAAGAACAAGACCGCCGAGTCCGGACATCATGTAGGTAGACAGCCCGATCGGGGTATACCACAATTGAAAGATTTGGCTTGGAATTCTCGCCAGCCCCATATCGAGCGCCAAATACACAATGATCGGCGTTATAAGACCATTAATCCACATCGGAACCATGAGCAGCGGGTTGAAAGCAACCGCTCCGTAGACGATCGGCTCGTTAATATTAAACAGGGAGGGGATAATCGTCGCTTTACCGACGGATTTCAGCTTTTGCGATCTGGCAAGCAGGAACCAGACGGCGAGCGGCAAAGTAGCTCCCATACCTCCGATGCCCAGCCATCCCGAGAAAAAGGTTTCAAAGGTATTGATATTGACCGGGTCCAGTCCTTTTGCCACTAAAGCGGCATTCTCCTCGATAGCCGGAATCCAAATGGTATACCATATCGGCATCAACACCCACGGGCTGACCCCGAAGGAGTACAGAACAACGCCGATAAAGTTAAACAATACGAACCCGATGAGACTTTGCCCCACAGCATTAAGAGGTTCAAATGCATTTACGATGAGCGCAAAAATATCAAAGTGCAGCTGGTAAACCAGAACCCATCCTGTAGTTAAAATGATCGCGATCGGAATGAGAAAATCGAACCATTCCTTAATGAACTCAGGAAGCGAGCTCTCTGTTTTAAAGAAGGAGAATTTACCGCAGACATTCATGATCACCGCTACGAATATCCCCACAAGCAGTGCCGTAATCATGCCCGTCGCGCCAAAGCGTTCTAGGATAAACTTGACGGTTCCATCCTCGTTCATGGTCGGGTTAAGCAGCATGATGAATAAAGATAAGCCTGTCATTCCTGCCAGCAGCTTGATTTTGTGGCGCTCCCTCTTTTCCATTACCATATAAGGCGTTAAGAAAGAAATGAATAAACCTAGCAGACCGAAGCTAAATGTCGTGATCGGTGATAGATCCGGCATCCCCGGGAAGAAATCCTTTAAAATCGAAATCAACGTAATGATCGAGCCGATAAATATCATCGGAATCGCGACCATAATGGCGTCTTGAATAGATGAAACCCAAACATTGTTCGTAAACGCCTCCAATCGAGGCGCAAACGATTCTGTCATCCATTTCATGAAACGCTTCATCTTGTTTTCCCTCCTGTCATTCTCGTGCGGCTGTATCATTAGTATAGGGCCTTCGTGGCAACGCTTTCTTGTTTTAAGTTGTCGTTAAGGGGGGCATTTTTTGCCTAGTTCGTCTCTTTCGTTCTAGCTTGCGTCTCACCCTCAAAAATAAACAGCAAAAAACACCCCTTTTAAAAAAGGGATGTTTGTTGATCCATGATTCGATTCATGCTAATACTGCCTGTCCAACGCTAGCAGCATGACGCCATGAGGCGGGAGTACAATTTCTTTCCGCCAGTTATCCTGCTGAAGAAGCTCTGTCCTTATGCCGGACCCGCTTCGCTTGTGAAGATAGACAAGCTCTTCCTCCGTAAGGAACTCGGGAGCCCCCATGTGAATCCACTCGTCAAACACCGACCCATGCTGCCGGTCCAGCCGATAACTTGTACATTTGTACGTTCCGGTAAGCTTGCTCAGCGATAATTCGAATATGCGGCTTCCTTTCTCCTCGAAGACATCGTAACGGTTCGTGCTGGTCAATTCGGACCAGTCGCCGCTTGAAAACAGCGGATCCACGTGCACGTAGTGATAGAACAGGAACTGCATGCTGCCGTCCCGGGTTCGCGTTCCAACATAACCGTCCCCTTGTACCAGAAGCTCGTCACCCAGCTTTTGCAACAGCTCTAAGGCATAATAGCTCGGCTTTTTGAGGCCGTCCCGGTTGATCAAGCCAAAGCCTCCATAGAACGGTGAAGTCGGCACCGTGCTTTCTTCGAAGACGTCGGTAAAGGACCAGAAGGCCAAGGCTTTAACCACACCTAGCGTGTTCAAGGCATGATAAATAACAAACGGTGCCATAAACATCGTATCATGCAGCAAGTTGCGGTCGTACATGGAGAAATTCCATTCCGTAATATGAAGCTCCAAGTCGCCATAGGCGGAAGCTTTCATTTTCTCCCGTAAACGGTCAATGCTTTCCCTATAAAATGAAGCAGGCATAATCTTGGTCAGAAACTCTCTTTCATGCTTAAGCCGCGGGTATTCCGAATAAATGTGGAACGAAAAAAAGTCGAGAGGCACTTCATGCTCCCTGCAATAGTTCATAAACTCATCCGCCCAAGGATCATTCCAGAGCGAGCCATAGCCCATCGCTGGCCCCCCTGTTCTAAGCTGAGGCCAGACCGACTTGATCGCGCGAACCGTCGATGCATAAAAAGCAAAGTATTCCTCCTTGCTTCCGGCCCAGCACACCCCGGACAAATCCGGTTCATTCCATACCTCGAAATACCAGCTTTCCACTTCCTTCGCCCCATATCGATTCAGGCAATGGCGCACGAACGCCCGAACCAGCGCGTCCCACTTGGTTTGATCGGCAGGCGGTGAAATATTTCCTCTCCACCAAAATATCGTTTCCTTGGAACGGGCGAGCTGGCTCGGCATGAAGCTGAGCTCGACAAACGGCTTCACTCCCTGCTCCAGGAGAAAATCATACAGCTTGTCGACATATGACCAATTATATACAGGAGTTCCGTCTTCTTTCTCGCTGTACACCATCATCTCATCGTTAAATATGCCGTGGAAACGGATATACCGGAACGGAATATGCCCTTTCAGTTCACGCAGCTGCCGGCGCCAATCTTCCCGCAATCCTTCGATTGCCCTGCCTGCGGTCGTCGTTACATTCCAGTGCTGTTCATATCTTGCCGAAGGCCCATCGGCTTGGATCTCGATCAACTGCCGCTCCGCCGCAAGCGGAGGCGGTGGGTTTAGCGAATCGGGCTTCGTGTCTGCTCTAGCATCCAGATACCGATATAACGTACCCATGGCATTCCATGTATCCATCTCATAATAGTCGCCGCTTGAGGACTCGTCATAAGTTAACGGCTTGCGGTCCGGCCGATGAGCTTCTTCGGCAAGCAAGGCATCACGATAGGAGCTCGGGGTGCAGCCGTACTTTTCTTTGAAATATTTATTAAACAGCTTCACGTTGGCAAAGCCGCAATCGAGCGCGATTTCCGTTATGCTTTTCTCGCTTCCGGCAAGCTCGGCTTGCGCCTTCTCCAAGCGTACCAACGTCAAATACTTTTGGAAGGGGATGCCGATTTTATCCGTAAAGAAGTGCGAGAAATAATGCAGGCTTAAATGCTCCAGATCTGCCATGGTTTGCAGACTAATCTTCTCATTATAATGCTGGTCTACATACGTAAGGACCCTGTTCAGCCTCTTATAGTCGTACTCTCTGCTGCCCTCTTCGGCTGCGGGATTCGTTCCATCCGCAAAATACCGCAGCAGGCCGCCGCACAACGTTTGCAGGGTTCCCATCGCGTAGCTTTGATAACCCGGCGCCTTCTTGTTGATCTCCCATACCATCTGGGCGAGATTTTGCTTGATGCCCTGCAGCTGCCGGTGCTGCTCCGGATCGGCAGCAGAATTACAAGAAATAAATGCTTGATTGTTCAACCATTCAGGACCGAACTGCAGCGTCAGCAGCACATTGTCTTGGCTTGTCCGCTCGATCTGATGCACCGACATGCTGTTCACGACAATGACATCATCTTCATGGAGCGTATATTGCTTCTGATCTAGGTACATGATGACGGAGCCTTGGAGAACATAGACGATTTCCACCTCTTTATGCCAGTGAAAATGAATATGCTTTACGCTGTTCACGAAGAGCTTGATCGGCAGATCTTCCTGATGCTCTATAAATTCATAAAGGTAGCGAATACGCTGCTCCTCCCTTCATATAGCCTATTATATGCACATTTTTTCGAGGATATCAAAGCCGCTAA
>k87-791106_pt1 | contig 10450 bp, 8 predicted proteins | sample MGYA00084031_6733416 | MGnify analysis MGYA00084031
GGCGGGAGCATCGTGGAGACGTACGACCGGATCGGCGTCATCGTCGCCCGCTCCGCGAACCCCGACTTCGGCGCGCGCATGCGCGCGGTCCGCGGAGTGCAGTCGGCGGGCGCCACCCGCACCGCGCCCATCGAGGCGGCCGGAACGACCGACGAAGGCGCGGTGCAGTACCTCTCCCGGGCCGAGGTCGCCCGGCTCGAGAAGGCCGCCAGGACGTCGAAGAAGCCGAAGGGTTCGGTGCCCCCCGAGCCTCTCGAGGCCGACCAGTGGGACCTGCGGGCGATCGGTGCCGACAAGGCCGCCGCGATCAACCCGGGCAGCTCGAAGGTCACCGTCGCCGTGATCGACACCGGGGTCGACGACACCCACCCGGACCTCGCGCCGAACTTCTCCCCCCGGCAGTCGGCCAGCTGTGTCGGCGGCAAGGCGGACACCTCGCCGGGTTCCTGGCGGCCCGTCAGCCCCGACCACTACCACGGCACGCATGTCGCGGGCGAGGTGGCCGCCGCCCGCAACGGGATCGGTGTCGCGGGTGTCGCCCCGGGCGTGAAGGTCTCCGGCATCCGGGTGTCCGAGCCCGACACCCAGCTGTTCTACGCGGAGAGCGTGGTCTGCGCCTTCGTGTTCGCCGCCGACCACGGGGTGGAGATCACCAACAACAGCTATTACGTGGACCCCTGGCTCTACAACTGCAAGGACGACCCCGACCAGCGGGCCATCGTCGAGGCGGTCGGCCGGGCCCAGGCCTACGCACAGCGCAAGGGCACCCTGAGCGTGGCCTCGGCGGGCAACTCCAACCACGACCTGGCCGCCGAGTCGATCACCGACACCTCCAGCCCGAACGACACGACGCCGGTGACCCGCACCATCGACCCGAGGAAGTGCCTCGACGTCCCGACGCAGCTGCCGGGCGTGGTGACGGTCAGCGCCACCGGTGTGCAGGGCCTGAAGTCGTACTACTCCAACTACGGCAACGGGGTCGTCGACGTCGCCGGCCCGGGCGGCGACAGGTACCAGATCCCCGACACCCCGTCGGGCAACGGCCGCATCCTGTCCACGATGCCCGAGGGCCAGTACGCCTTCCTGCAGGGCACGTCGATGGCCGCCCCGCACGTGGCCGGGGTCGCCGCGCTGCTGAAGTCGAAGCACCCGCACGCGACACCCGCCCAGCTGCAGGCCCTGCTCAAGGCCCAGGCGGACAACCCGGGCTGCCCCACCGAACCCTACGACCCGGACGGCAACGGCACCGTCGACTCGGTCTGCAAGGGCACCAAGCACCGCAACGGTTTCTACGGCTTCGGCATCGTCAACGCGCTCGCCGCGGTCAGGTGACCGGTCTCGTCCGCCGTCCGCGCGCGTGCCGTCGTCCGCGCCTCGCGCATGCCGTCCCTCACCGGCCTCACACACTGGAGTTCGTATGAGCGTTCGCCTCAACCGGCGTACCGTCACCCTTCCGCTCGGCCTGGCCGTCGCCTCCGCCCTCGCCTTCCTGCCGCAGGCGGCGTCCGCCGCCGAGACCGGTCCGCGCACGTCCGCGCAGAGCGTGTCGCCCGCCGACGGGGACACCCTGAGCTATGTCGTCAACCTCCGCTCCCGGCACGGCTCCTCGTCCGTGCAGAAGGCGATACGCAAGGCGGGCGGCACGGTCGTCATGGCCTACGACCAGATCGGCGTCGTCGTCGTCCACGCGTCGGACCCCGGCTTCGCCCGGAAGATCCGCAAGCACCCGGCGGTGGAGTCGGCCGGCGCCACGCGGACCGCCCCGCTGTCGCTGCAGACGACCACTCAGGTGGGGGCGCCGCAGGTGCTCGGCGAGGCGGAGATGAAGGCCGCGGCCGAGGCGGCCGAGGACGGTCAGGAACCGTTGCAGCCGCTGCAGTGGGACCTGCCGATGATCAAGGCCGACAAGGCGCACCGCATCACGCCGGGAAGCCCCGAGGTCACCGTCGGGGTGATCGACACCGGGGTCGACGACACCCACCCGGACCTCGCCCCCAACTTCGACCGGGCGGCGTCGGTGAACTGCGTGTCGGGCAAGCCGGACACGACCGAGGGCGCCTGGCGGCCGGGCGAGGACGAGAGCCCGCACGGCACCCATGTCGCCGGTGAGATCGCCGCCGCGAAGAACGGTGTCGGCATGGTCGGGGTCGCCCCGGGCGTGAAGGTGGCCGGCATCAAGGTGTCGACGCCCGAGGGCTGGTTCTACACCGAGGCCGTGGTGTGCGGCTTCGTCTGGGCCGCCGAGCACGGGGTGGACATCACCAACAACAGCTATTACGTGGACCCGTGGCAGTTCAACTGCAAGAACGACCCCGACCAGCGGGCCCTGCTGGAGGCCGTGTCGCGGGCCACGGCGTACGCGGAGCGCAAGGGCACGGTCAATGTCGCGGCCGCCGGCAACGACAACTGGGACCTCGCCGCCAAGTCGATCCTCGACCCCGGCAGCCCCAACGACAGCACCCCCGTCGACCGGGTGATCGACCCGAGGAAGTGCCTGGACCTGCCGGCGCAGCTGCCGGGCACCGTCACGGTCTCCTCCATCGGCGCCAAGGGCATCAAGTCGTCGTTCTCCAACTACGGCCGGGGCGTCGTCGACGTCGCCGCGCCGGGCGGCGACTCGACCCGCTACCAGGCGCCCGAGGCCCCCGCCACCAGCGGCCTGATCCTCGGCACCCTGCCGGGCGGCGGATACGGCTACATGGCCGGCACCTCGATGGCCTCGCCGCATGTCGCGGGGGTCGCCGCGCTGATCAAGTCGGCCCATCCGCACGCCGGGCCGAAGCAGGTGAAGGCGCTGCTGGCCCAGGGCGCCGACGCCAGGGCGTGCACCACCCCGTACGACATCGACGGCGACGGCACGGCCGACGCCGAGTGCAAGGGCGGCAAGCACAACAACTCCTTCTACGGCAGAGGAGTCGTGAACGCCCTGAACGCTGTGACCAAGTAGGCACGGCGAAGGAGGGGCCGGTACCGCACAGTGTGGGTCATGACCGATCCCTCCTTTTCCTCTGCTTCCTCTGCCTTTCTCTCCTCCGCCTGGTCCGCGCTGGGAGGGGACCCCGCCCTTCTCGGGCGGGTCACCACCGTGGAGCGGGAAGGCGCGCTGCCGGCGCGCCTTCCCGTGCGGGAGCTGGCACGCGCGTGCGTGGGCGCCTGTGCGCTGGCCGCCGCCGAACTGGGCGCGGTGCGGACGGGGAGCGCCGAGGTGCCGGCGGTGCGGGTCGACGACGGGGCCGTGGCCACGGCGTTCCTCAGCGAACGGCATCTGCTGGTGGACGGGCGGGCACCGGTCTCCTTCGCCCCGCTGTCGCGGTTCTGGCGGACGGCGGACGGCTGGGTGCGCACGCACGCCAACTACCCGCACCACCGGGAGCGGTTGCTCGCCGCGCTGGGCGTGCCGGACGACGCGGACCGTGTCGCGTCGGCACTCGCCGGGCGGTCCGCGCTCGAGGTCGAGGAGACCGTGTACGCCGCCGGCGGCCTCGCCGTCGCCCTGCGCACCCCCGAGGAGTGGGCCGCGCACGAGCAGAGCGCCGCGGTGGCCGCACGGCCGCTGGTCGAGCGGGAGCGGCTGGACGAGACGCACACGCGCGTCCTGCCGCCCGTCACGGGCGGGCCCCTGCTGCCCGCCGCCGGAGTGCGCGTCGTGGACCTGACCCGGGTGCTCGCGGGCCCCGTCGCCACCCGCACGCTCGCCCTGCTGGGCGCGGAGGTGCTGCGCGTGGATCCGCCGGACCGGCCCGAGCAGGCCGATCTGCACGCGGACACCGGTTTCGGCAAGCGGTCGGCGACCCTGGACCTCGCAGCCGACCGGGGCGCCCTCGAGGAGCTGCTCGCATCGGCGGACGTCGTGGTCACCGGGTACCGGCCGGGTGCCCTGGACCGGTTCGGCCTCTCCCCCGAGGCCCTGGCCGAGCGGCGGCCCGGGCTGGTCGTGGCCCAGCTGTCGGCGTGGGGCGCCCACGGCCCGTGGGGCGGGCGGCAGGGCTTCGACAGCCTCGTCCAGGCCGCCACCGGCATCGCCGCACTCGAGGGCTCGCCGGAGCGGCCCGGCGCACTGCCCGCCCAGGCCCTGGACCACGGCACGGGCTATCTGCTGGCCGCCGCGGTCCTGCGCGCCCTGACCGACCGGACGCGCCGGGGCGGAACCCGCGCCGTACGGCTGTCCCTGGCGCGCACGGCGGCCTGGCTGAAGGACCCGGACACCGCGACGGCTCCCGCCGGGGCCACCGTGGAGGGCTCCCCCTTCGACCGGCCCGATCCCTGGCTCGCGCGGACCGGCAGCCGCATCGGCCGGCTGCGCCACGCCCGCTCCCCCGTCGCCTTCGCCGGCGGCCCGGCCGACTGGTCCCGCCCGCCGGTCCCCTGGGGGTCGGACCCGGCCCGGTGGGCCTGAGAACCCCCGGGGGGCGGAGTCCGCCGGCGGGTGACGCCGACGGGTGAGCGGAACGATGTTCTCCCACTTGACGGCAGTCGCTTGCCCCGTCCGGAGCGGCTGGTGAGGATCCTGGAGTGACGCTCACACGACCGGCCGCCGAGGCGGAGGGCACGCGCGGAACGGAGTGGCGGCGGACCGCGACCGTCCGGGCCGTCGCCGTCCTCGTCCTGGTGGCCCTCGCCGCGCTGATACCCCTGCTCGGTCCCTCCGCCGCCCTGCACGGCACCGGGGAGGCCGCCGCACCCGGGGTCGGCGGCATAGCGCTGCTGCGGACGGTGATGTTCGCCGCGGTCTGCGTCCCCGTCGGCGAGCTGTTCGCCGGGCGGCTGGCCGGGCGCATCCCCGGGGCCCCCGGCCGGCGGCCGCGCAGCTGGACGCCGTACGCGGCCGCCGCCGGCTTCCTCGCCGCCCTGGGCCTGGCCTTCGTGGTGGCCACCGGCAACCTGGTGCCGCACAGCCCGGCCCAGATCGATGTGGGCGGCCTTTACCGGACCCGGGACGGCTCCCTGGCCCTGCTGGAGGTCAACGCCTTTCTCGTCCTGGGCCTGTGCACGCTCTCACGGCGCCCGTCGCACCAGGTGTGGCCGCTCGCCGCGGTGATCGTCGCCGAGGCCCTGCGCGCGCATCCCGACACCGAGAGCAGCCCGCTGGCCGGCACCGCCCTGACCGTCGTGCATCTGCTGTGCGGGGCGCTGTGGGCGGGCGCGCTGCTGCATGTGCTGCGCACCCTGCGGCTGTGGCGCGGCGCGGCGGCGGGCGCCGCCCTGCTGGGCCGCTATGCGCGCACGGCGGCCGTCCTGCTGGCCGCCGTCACCGCGACGGGCGTGTGCAGCACCCTGCGCCGGATGCCGCCGGACACGGTGCTGCACCAGCTCACGGAGACGGCCTACGGCCGCACCCTGCTCGCCAAGGTGGTCCTCATGGCCGGTGTCGCCCTGCTCGCCCTGTGGGCGCGGATCCGGCTGAGCCGGGCGTCCGATCCGCTGACCGCCTGCGCTCCCGCCCGGGCCGAGGTCGCCGTGCTCGGCGCGGTGGTCGCGGTGTCGGGGCTGCTGACGGCGCTGCCGCTGCCGATCCGCTGGTGAGCGGCCCACGGCGTACGGCGGGGGGTGAAGCAGAAGGCGGGACAGGAGGTGCGGCAGGGGTGCCGTCACACGCCCACCTCTCCCAGCAGGGTCCCCGCCGCATGGGTCACCGCCATGGCCAGCGCCCCGCCGCACACATTGCGCACCACCGCACGGCCGGGCCTGACCGCGCCCAGCCGTGCGCTGCTCCAGCCGGTGAGGGCGAGGGCGGCCAGGACGGACAGCACGGTGACGCCCAGCCGCCATCCCGCCGGCGGCAGCACGATCGCCAGCAGCGGCAGCAGGGCTCCGGCCGTGAACGACAGAAAGCTCGCCCAGGCCGCGTGCCACGGGTCGGTCAGCTCGTAGGGGTCGATGCCGAGCTCCATGTGCGCATGGGCCCGCAGCGCGTCCCGTGCGGTGAGCTGCTTCGCCGCCTCCTCGGCCACGGCACGCGACAGGCCCCGCTGCTGAAGCATCCCGGTCAGCTCCCGCAGCTCCGCCTCGGGCCGTTCGCGCAGCTCCCGTCTCTCCAGGGCCAGCGCGGCCCGCTCCGAGTCCCGCTGGGTCGACACCGACACGTACTGCGCCGCCGCCATCGACATCGCTCCCGCGAGCAGCCCGGCCAGCCCGGCCGTCAGCAGGGTCGAACGGGAGTCCGTCGCGCCGGCCACACCGACGACGAGTCCCGCGGTGGAGACGATGCCGTCGTTCGCCCCGAGAACGGCGGCCCGCAGCCAGTTGAGCCGTGTGCCGAGCGCGCCCCCGTGGCTCTTCTCATGCGTGGGTTCGGTCACATGACGGAGAATCGCACGGTTTGCCCGTCGCGTCCTCTTCCGCCTCCCGCTCCGCCGCGCTCCCCCCGCGGGCGTGGGCCGCCGGTCCGGCCACCGGTGGGCAGGGCTGTCGGCCGAAGACCGTATCCTCATGGACCATGCTCGAAGACCGCACGCTCGCAGGGTTCTCCGCCACGCCGTGGCCGGCCACGTATCCGAAGGGGTATGCGGTCGTCGACGTGGAGACGACCGGTCTGGCACGGCACGACAGGATCGTCTCCGCGGCGGTCTACCGGCTGGACGCGCGCGGTGAGGTCGAGGACCACTGGTACACGCTGGTCAACCCGGAGCGGGATCCGGGACCGGTGTGGCTCCACGGTCTGACGAGCGAGGCGCTCCGGGACGCACCGCTGTTCGCGGACATCGCGGAGGAGTTCGGGCAGCGGCTGGCCGGCCGTGTGCTCGTCGCGCACAACGCGCTGTTCGACTGGCAGATGATCGCGCGGGAGTACGCGCGGGTGCGGCGCGAGCCCCCGGTGCGGCAGCGGCTGTGCACGATCGCGCTCGCCAAGGAGCTGGGCCTGCCGCTGCCCAACCACAAACTGGAGTCGCTGGCGGCGCACTTCGGCGTCGTGCAGCGGCAGGCGCACCACGCGCTGGACGACGCGCGCGTGCTGGCGGAGGCGTTCCGGCCGAGTCTGCGGGCCGCGGCGGCGAACGGGGTGCGGCTGCCGCTGCTGGAGTGCCGGCCGCTGACGGAGTGGTCGGACCCGCCGGTGTCCCGGCAGTCGTCCGGCGGCCGCCGGCAGAGCACGTGGCGCCCGTCCCGCAAAAGACCCGCGTGCCCCTATCCCAACCCGGGGCGCTACGAGGCGGGCAAGCGTCTCAAGCAGGGGATGCGGGTGGCCTTCTCCGGGGACACCTCCACCGACCGCGAGCTGCTGGAGGACCGGGCGGTCGAGGCCGGACTGCATGTGGCCACCAGCCTGTCCCGGCTGACCAGCCTGCTGGTGACCAACGACCCGGACTCGGGCACGTCGAAGACGGTCAAGGCACGGCAGTACGGCACTCCGGTGGTGGACGAGGCGGCGTTCGTGCAGCTGCTCAAGGACGTGGAACCGGCGGACGGCGCCTGAGGGACGCACGGGCGGTGTGCCCGCCGGCCGCCGGCCCGCGCGGCGGTACGGCACGGAGCCGCCGGCCGTGCGCGAAGCGCCGTACGAGAACGCCCACGGGGACACCCCTGCCGAAGGCACCCCCGCGCCGGGAGGTACCGTCATGGGGTGTACCGCTTCCTGTTGACCCGCCAGTGGGTGGTCCTCACCGTCGTCGCGGTCGTGCTGATCCCGGTGATGGTACGGCTGGGCTTCTGGCAGCTGCACCGCCATCAGCACAAGGTCGCGCTGAACGAGGTGATCGCCGAGTCGCTGGCGGCCGATCCGGTCCCGGTCGAGTCGCTGACCGCCCCCGGTGCGACGGTGAAACGCGCCGACCTCTACCGCAGGGTCACGGCCAGGGGCCGCTTCGACACCGCGCACGAGGAGGTCGTGCGCCGCCGCACCAACGCCGACGACAGGGTCGGCTACCACGTGCTGACCCCCTTCGTCCTCGACAGCGGCAAGGTGCTCCTGGTCAACCGGGGCTGGGTCCCCGCGGGGGTCTCGCAGACGGCGTTCCCGGATGTCCCGGCGCCCGCATCCGGCGAGATCACCATCACCGGCCGGCTGATGCCCGACGAGACGACCGAGAAGAGCGGCATCAAGGACCTCAAGGGCCTGCCCGACCGCCAGGTGATGCTGATCAACAGCGCCCAGGAGGCCGAGCGGCTGGGCAGGCAGGTTCTCGGCGGTTACATCCAGCTGACCTCGCCCGCGCCCGAGGGCGGCAGCCCCCAGCTGCTGCCCGAACCCGAGCACGACGACATCGGCCCGCACCTGGCGTACGCCATCCAGTGGTGGCTGTTCGCGGCGGGTGTCCCGGTCGGCTGGGTGATCCTGGTGCGCCGCGAGGCCCGCGAGCGCGCGGAGGCGGCGGCGAGGGAGAAGACGCAGAAGGCGGAACCGGCATCGGTGTAGCCCCCCGGGGGCCGGGCCGCCGCCCCGGGACCTTCGCGGTCGAGCGGCCGTACCGGCCCGGTGAACACCGCTCTCGCCCCGCACGGGGGCGAGCGGGCAGGATAGGCGCCATGGATCTTGGACTGAAGGACCGGGTGTACGTCGTCACCGGCGCGACCCGCGGGCTGGGCAACGCCACCGCGCGCGAACTCGTCGCCGAGGGCGCCAAGGTGGTCGTCTCCGGACGGGACGAGAAGCGTGTCGCCGAGGCGGCGGCCGAGCTGGGCCCCGACGCGGTCGGGGTGGCCGTGGACAACGCGGACGCGGAGGCACCGGCACGGCTGATCGCGGCGGCGCGGGAGAACTTCGGCGGCTTCCACGGCGTTCTCGTCAGCGTCGGCGGGCCGCCGCCCGGCTTCGTCGCCGACAACACCGACGAGCAGTGGCAGGCGGCGTTCGAGTCGGTGTTCCTGGGCGCGGTGAGGATCGCCCGCGCGGCGGCGGCCGAGCTGGAGCCGGGCGGGGTCGTCGCGTTCGTGCTGTCCGGGTCGGTGCACGAGCCGATCCCCGGACTGACCATCTCCAACGGGCTGCGGCCCGGGCTGGCCGGGTTCGCCAAGTCCCTCGCGGACGAGCTGGGGCCGCGGGGCATCCGGGTGGTGGGGCTGCTGCCCGGACGCATCGACACCGACCGGGTGCGGGAGCTGGACGCGCTGTCGGCGGACCCGCAGGCCACCCGGGCGGCGAGCGAGTCGCGTGTGCCGCTGCGGCGGTACGGGACGCCGGCGGAGTTCGGCCGGGTGGCCGCGTTCCTGCTGTCGCCCGCGGCGTCCTATGTGACCGGCGTGATGATGCCGGTGGACGGCGGGGCACGGCGCGGCTTCTAGGGTTCCGCGGCCGTGCCCGGCGGGGAGTGTCCGTGCCGCCCGGGCCGGCCGGCCCCCTTTCCGCGCGGTGCCCGACACCGCTCGGCCCCGCCTCCTCCGGAAGGGACCGCGGGCCGGCCGGGTTCCCGGCGCGGTCCGGGCATCCGGCCGTGAGGGCGTGCAGTACGGGTCCCGCGTCCGCGTACGGCTTCGGAAAAAGCCGCACCCGGGCCGCGGGGGCGTGACGGCGGCCGGTGAGGCGGGCCCGAGGGCGGGCCGCGCCGTCCGGCCGCCCGTCCGGACCGTGACGCGAAGGTCCTGGGGAACGCGGGGCTCCCCAGGACCTCCCGTCCGGTTTCGAGGACGTCCGGTTCTGCTCCGGCCTGCCGGCCGTCGCCGTCCGTCCCTCCCGGGCACCGTCCTTCACCCACGGCGGGCACATCGACGGGACCCCGCCTCCGAAACGGGCGGGGCCTACTCCCCGATGCCGGCCAGGTCCCGCAGACGCCGGGCCTGGGCCTCGCGTTCGGCGATGCGCTGCTGCTCATAGGTGCGCTCCAGGGCGCCGCGCAGCAGGGCCTTGGTCTCGACGACGGCGTTGCGGGGCGCCGCCAGAAGCGCGGAGGTCAGGTCCTGTACGGCCGCGTCGAGCTGGTCGAGGGGCACGGCGAGGTTCGCCAGGCCGGTCTGCACCGCCTCCTCGGCGCCCACGAAGCGGCCGGTGACGCAGATCTCCAGCGCGCGGGCATAGCCGACCAGCCCCACCAGCGGATGGGTGCCGGTGAGGTCGGGAACCAGCCCGAGGCTGGTCTCGCGCATGGCGAACTGCACGTCGTCCGCGACCACACGCAGGTCGCAGGCCAGCGCCAGCTGGAAACCCGCCCCGATGGCGTGCCCCTGCACGACGGCGACGGACAGGATGTCGTTGCGCCGCCACCAGGTGAACGCCTCCTGGTACTCGGCGATGGTGGCGTCCAGCTCGGCGTCGCTGCCGCGCGCGAGGTCGATGAACGACGGCTCGCCGTCGATGCCCTCCGGCGTGAACGCCTGCCGGTCGAGTCCGGCGGAGAAGGACTTGCCCTCGCCGCGCAGCAGCACCACGCGGACGGAGCCCGGCAGCAGCCGGCCGGCCTCGGTGAGCGCCCGCCACAGAGCGGGGCTCTGTGCGTTGCGCTTGGCCGGGTTGGTCAGCGTCACCGTGGCGACCGCGTCGTCGACGGTGAGCCGTACGCCGTCCTTGTCGAGTACCGGA
>k87-210733_pt1 | contig 10448 bp, 10 predicted proteins | sample MGYA00084031_6733416 | MGnify analysis MGYA00084031
CCTCTCCGTCAACGGATTCCGTCCGGTTGCCGAAATCCAATTTTTCGGCTTCGTATTCGAGACATTTGACGCGATCGCCTCTCAGGCGGCACGTATGCGTTTCCGTTCCGGCGGACGCTACAACAGCCCGATCACATTCCGCTCTCCTTTTGGCGGCGGGGTAAAAACGCCTGAGCTGCACGCTGACTCGCTGGAAGGCTTGATCATGCAAACGCCTGGGGTGAAAGTGGTCATCCCATCCAATCCGTACGATGCAAAAGGCTTGCTGATCTCTGCCATCCGCGACAACGATCCGGTTGTATTTTTGGAGCACATGAAACTGTACCGCTCTTTCCGTCAGGAAGTACCGGAAGGCGAGTACACCATTCCACTCGGCAAAGCAAACGTAGTGAAAGAGGGCAGCGATGTTACCATCATCACCTACGGCGCTATGGTTCATACCAGTCTGAAAGCGGCTGAAGAGCTGGAAAAAGCTCGCGGCGCGAAAGTGGAAGTGATCGACCTGCGCACAGTAAACCCGATCGACATCGACACGATTGTCGCGTCCGTGAAGAAAACCAACCGCGCCATCGTGGTGCAGGAAGCGCAAAAAACATCCGGCGTAGCTGCCGAAATCATCGCTCAAATCAACGAACGCGCCATTCTGCACCTGGAAGCGCCAGTGCTTCGCGTTACTGCACCGGATACGATCTTCCCGTTCGCACAAGCAGAAGACATCTGGCTGCCAGATGTGAAACGCGTCGTAGACGGTTTGACCCAAGTACTCGATTTTTAATCACATACCCGGCGGAAAGAGATTGCTTTCCGCCTTCTTTAGGCAACTCTTTTTCCATAATGGATAGTTATGCTTGTACAAACAACCTCATTGAGGAGGAGATAGCGTGAGTCGTTTTACTTTTAGACTCCCGGAGCTTGGCGAGGGCATCCATGAGGGCGAAATCGTCAAATGGCATGTCAAGCCGGGGGATACCGTTGAAGAAGACCAAGTTATCATGGAAGTGCAAAATGACAAGGCTGTAGTGGAAGTTCCATCTCCTGTAAAAGGAAAGGTACTGGAACTGAAAGTTACGGAAGGCACTGTCTGCGTAGTCGGCGATCCGCTGATCGAATTTGACGTGGAGGGCGAAATCCCGAATCTCCCTGACCACGGTCATGGAGACAGTCAAGCAGCAGCACCGGCTGTCGAAGAGAAAATGGAACCGGGCTGCGATATTGGCTCCCAGGTAAGCGCAAACGCAAACCAAGCAATGGATACTCCGCTCGCACAACCTGCAGCGACAGCAACCGCGGCACCAATCGATCGCAAACACGTACTGGCTACGCCGTCTGTACGCAAATACGCTCGTGAAAAAGGCGTTGCGCTGGCAAATGTGCCAGGCACAGGCAAACTCGGCCGCATTACGCGTGAAGATATCGACCGCTTCCTGACTGGCGGAGCAGCAGTTGCTCCTGCAGCAGCTGAAGCGGCAGCACCAGTGGCTTCTGATGCTCCGGAAGCAACTGGCGTACAGCAAGCAGCGGCAGCTCCGACTGTCCACTACGCGGCACAAGCTGGCGAAATCGAAGAACGGGTGCCTCTCAAAGGCATTCGCAGAGCGGTTGCCAAAGCAATGGTTAAATCTGCTTACACCGCTCCGCACGTCACCATCTTTGATGAAGTGGACGTGACAGAGCTGGTCGCTATGCGCAAAGACGCGAAGCCGCTGGCTGAACAGCGCGGCGTAAAGCTGACCTATTTGCCATTCATCGTCAAGGCTGTTGTCGCAGGACTGAAAAAGTTCCCGGAACTGAACGCTTCCATCGACGACGAAAAACAAGAAATTGTTTACAAAAAATACTATAACATCGGTATCGCTACCTCTACGGACCAAGGCTTGGTTGTGCCGGTAGTGAAGGCTGCCGAGCGCAAATCGATCTTTGAAATCGCTGGCGAAATCAGCGAGCTGGCTGCAAAGGCACGCGACCGCAAAGCGTCCGCTGACGAGCTGAAAGGCTCTACCTTCAGCATCACAAACATCGGTTCCGCAGGCGGCATGTTCTTTACTCCGATCATCAACTATCCGGAAGCTGCGATCCTCGGCGTAGGCCGCATCAGTGAAAAACCGGTTGTGAAAAACGGTGAAATCGTGGTTGGCCAAGTGCTGTCGCTCTCGCTCAGCATTGACCACAGACTCATCGACGGCGAACCTGCTCAGCGATTCGTCAACTACGTGAAGCAGCTCTTGGAAAACCCAACACTGCTCGTCATGGAGGGATAACAAGCGATGGTAGTAGGAGAATTTACAACAGAGGTAGACGTTCTCGTCATCGGTGCCGGTCCCGGCGGTTATGTGGCAGCCATTCGCGCTGCCCAGCTGGGCAAAACCGTGGCTGTCGTAGAGAAAGCCGAGCTCGGTGGCGTATGTCTGAACGTCGGCTGCATCCCGTCCAAGGCCATGATCCATGCAGCTCATACGTATGAGCACGCTCAACATACAGATGCCATGGGCATTACCATGGAAAACGTAAAGGTAGACTTTGCCAAAGTTCAGGAGTGGAAAAAAGGCATCGTCAACCAGCTGACTGGTGGCGTCGGCAAACTGTTTAAAGGCAACAAAATCCAGGTAATCCCCGGCGAAGCTCTGTTTGTGAGCGAGAACGAAGTCCGGGTATTCCATGGCTACGATGTAAACCGCTACCGTTTCAACCACTGCATCATCGCGACCGGCTCCCGTCCGATCGAGTTGCCGGCTTTCCCGTACGGCAAGCGTGTGCTGTCTTCGACGGAAGCACTTGCACTGACGGAAATTCCAAAGAGCATGGTCGTAATCGGCGGTGGCTACATCGGCGTGGAGCTGGGTACCGTGTTTGCCAAATTCGGCACGAAGGTAACCATCCTGGAAGGTTCTGATCAAATCCTTCCGGGCTTCGAAGCGGAAATGACCCGCCTCGTTGACCGCAAGCTGAAAAAGCTGGGCGTGGAGATTCATACAAAAGCGCTGGCACAAGGAATGGAAGAGAAGGAAGACGGCGTTGTCGTTACGGCTGAGGTAAAAGGCGAACAAAAGCAAGTCGAAGCTGAATATATCCTCGTGACAGTTGGCCGTCGTCCGAACACCGACGAGCTCGGCGTACGCGATATCGGCATGAAACTGACTGACCGCGGTTATATTGTCGTAGACAAGCAAGGTCAAACCAGCATCCCGAATGTCTACGCGATCGGGGACATCGTTGAAGGACCAGCCCTGGCCCACAAGGCTTCTTATGAAGGAAAAGTGGCTGCCGAAGCAATTGCTGGACACCCGGCAGAGGTCGACTACAAAGCAATCCCGGCTGTCGTATTCAGCGACCCTGAGATCGCAAGCGTAGGGATCAGCGAGCGTGAAGCGAAGGAAAAAGGCATCGAGTACGTATCTGGACGCTTCCCGTTTGCTGCCAATGGCCGCGCGCTTTCGGTCAATGCGGGTGAAGGCTTCGTCAAGCTGATCGCCGACAAGGAGACCAACCTGGTACTCGGGGCGCAAATCGTCGGACCAGAGGCTTCCAACATCATTGCGGAGATCGGTCTTGCGATTGAAATGGGTGCGACGCTCGAAGATATCGAGCTGACCATTCACGCGCATCCAACTTTGGGTGAAGTGACGATGGAAGCAGCGGAGCTGGCTTTGGGTCGCCCCATTCATGTGATGAAGTAAATTCGTTTATGGAAACCCTGCATCCTGAAATGATGCGGGGTTTTTTTCAGCATTTCCCCTTTCCACCGTTTATCAAATAATGTAAAATAGTGGGAGAACGAGTCGGGTGGGGGTAGACACCATGGAGATTACGCAAAAGATGATTGATGATGTTCGCCGGCAGTTGGAACAAGCAGCCAAGAACGCTGGCTACAATTTTCTCGACCCGGAAATCGTAAAAATTAGTCAAAAACTGGATAAATTAATCGTTGCGCACATGATCCAAGACGGAAAACGCCCTTAACGGGGCGTTTTCCATTTCTTCATCGGATAGATGAGGTATGTGGATAATCCTTCTTTTACGAGGCGAACCTGATCGTAAAAATAGCTTGGACACAAAATCAGCTGATCTGCCTGGACGTTTTCTGTCGTTCCATCGTCACAGATCAGTTTTTGCTCTTCTTCACGATATGTAAAAAGCGGAGCAACTTTTTGCAAAAAGGCCATACAGCCTTCTGGCGTGCGTATTGCCTCGTAAATGTTCTCGGCTTCATTCACAAACAACGGAGCGATTTTTTCCCATTTTTCCTCAAAAAACAGCAGCCAATACGTTGAAAGAAATAGGGAGAACCGACCTTTGACGAATTCGGCATCCTGTCTTGCATCCTGATAGATGGCAGGAGGAGCATCGCCGATTTCTCTGCCATCCTCGGGTGTTAAAAAACTTTTTGTAAAAGATGTTGTTGGCATCTGAACAAAGTAGCCGTAGAGGTCTTCTACGAACATGACCTCTTTCGTCTGGACAGGATCCAAAACATCCGGAATTGTCTCGCGAAAGATGGGAGCAAAGTACTCCCATTCTTTCAAGATCCCTTCTGAATCAAAGCCAGACAGAAGTTCCTCTGCCCAGTCGGAATGCTCCTTTGTCTGCGTTGTGTGGGCCAAGCTGTGAAGGCTGGCGGCTGCCTCAAATAGGGGAGAAACGCTGTAAGTAACGGTAGGATGAAGAGGGCTGCCGCCCGAAAGAGGGACTGAAATCATTATTGTAGACCTCCAACAAGGATACTGTTATCATCATAGTTCATCCTTGTGGGACAATTCAATCTTTGCACTGTAAAAAACAGGAAGGGGCTAGCCCTATCCTTCCCGTGTCTTGATTTGACGCGAATGGTTTTCTTGTTTTACTTTTTTGGAGCCTGGCATCGGCCTGCCCGTTTGTTCCATCGGCTCGTAGGTGTTATTGTAGGTTTGGTGCGGATTTTCATCCAGCATATGCTCTTTTTCCATCGTATCCACTCCTTCCTTTTTTAGAATGCCGCAATCAAATAGTGACGAACCATAGGAAATACTGGTATTCTAAAGGGAAGTCTGTGTACAAGCATGTTGGCAGTGAAAAGGCAATCTCGGAAATACTTGCATATTTGCGAAAAGCACCGTGTTGTCATCGAATATGTTATGGTATGATTAGATATTTCACTCGATTTTTGGGCTTTCACGCAGGAAAGGAGATGACTGTATGCCGACATTGATTGCCCCAATTTTTAATACCACTACAACGAAACCGCTGCACATCGAGCTTCCCAAATCATTTCATCTTGTTTCTGGTGCCGAAAAGCCGTATAACGTCGCTTCGCGGTATCTTCGCAACGTGATGGACGAAAGCCGCTACTTGTTCGATCGAAAAGTCGACTTGACGAGTATCTTTTTGCTGGCGGAATATCCTGCGGAAACGCACGAATTAAAGTATTCGGATGAACGGACTTGGATTGAAGAGATTGAAAACAAGCTGAATCTGGCATCCACCGGGGGAATCTGCTCGATCCCATACATCATTACAGCAAAATTTCCTGTGTACGGCATTACGTACCTCAAGCGATCGCTTGATGGAGATAAATACTTGTTTGACGAAGAAGCACAGAAAATTTTCCTCGCGCTTATGGAGGAGGGAATCACGCTGCCGTCATTGGCGCTCAGACGTTATTCCCTGTCATTAGAAAAGAAGAGCCTGGAAGACCAATTGCTCGATCTCTGGATCTCGCTGGAATCCCTCTTTGCCCCTGACGGGAAAAAAGGGGAGATTACCTACAAGCTTCGTTTCCGCATGGCGTATTATTACGGAGACACGCCCGAGAAGCGGGAAAAGATCGCACAATTTGTCAAGAGCTCCTACAACCATCGCTCTGAGATCGTCCACAGCGGAAAAGAGCATGGGGATTCGCTGGCTGACGAAGTCAAGCTGCTCAGGCAAATGGCCCGTGCCGTTATTTTGAACACGGCGATGGAAAAGATTTCGTTAAACGAACTTCGCCGCCGTCTCGATGAGCAAGTTTTAACAGGGTCCAGCTACGAATTGCGTTATCAGCCGAAATTCTTTGAGAACGTCTCCTTTTGACGTAAGAATATTGCAGGAGGATCTTTATGAGTGTTTTGATCGTTGAAAATTTATCACATGGCTTTGCGGATCGCGTACTGTTCCGCGATGTCAATTTTCGGCTGCAGCCCAATGATCGGGTCGGATTGGTCGGTGCCAACGGTACGGGCAAGTCCACGATGATGGGGATTTTGACCAAGCAGTTGATTCCTGATCAAGGGAAAATCGAATGGATGCCGAAGGTTCAATACGGGTACTTGGACCAGCATACAAAATTGCAGGCGGGCAAAACGATCCGCGATGTTTTGAAGGATGCTTTCTTGCCTTTGCTGCAAGAAGAAGCCGAAATGCTGGCGATTGGCGAGAAAATGGCAGAAGCGACTCCTGAAGAGCTGGAAGAGCTGTTGGAGCGCATGGGAGAAATCCAGGACCGTCTGGAGAACAGCGGCTTTTATCTGATCGATGCCAAGGTGGAGGAGATCGCGAATGCGCTCGGTCTGACTGCCATCGGTCTGGACCGCGATGTTTCCGCGCTCTCTGGGGGGCAGCGGACAAAGGTGCTTTTGGCCAAGCTTCTGCTTGAAAAGCCAAGCGTGCTTTTGCTCGACGAGCCGACCAACTACCTGGATGAAGAGCATATCACCTGGCTGAAAGGGTACCTCAAAGAGTATCCGTACGCCTTTATCCTGATTTCCCATGACACCTCGTTCATGAATGAAGTCGTCAATGTGATTTACCACCTGGAGTTCACCAAATTGAACCGGTATACCGGGAATTACGAGTCTTTTTTGGCTCAGTCCGAAATGAAGCGCTCCCAGCACTTTGACGCCTACGAAAAGCAAAGAGAAGAAATTTCCAAAATGGAAGATTTCATCGCCCGCAACAAAGCTCGTGCCTCTACATCCGGACGGGCGAAAAGCCGCCAAAAGCAGCTGGAAAAAATTGAGCGGATCGACAAACCGGAAACTGCGGCAAAACCAACCTTCATTTTCAAGGAAGCCCGTGCAAGCAGCCGCTTTGTCTTTACGGCAGAGGATTTGGCGATCGGCTATACCCATCCCCTCCTGCCCAAGCTTACGGTCAGCCTCGAACGCGGGGAAAAGGTAGCAGTCGTCGGTATGAACGGTGTGGGAAAATCGACGTTGTTAAAAACAATGCTGGGGATGATCCCGCCATTGGGCGGTAAGCTGGATCGCGGGGACTTTTTGTTCCCGGCTTACTTCGAGCAGGAGGTAAAGCCGAAGCCAGTCACTGCTCTGGATGATGTCTGGAATGAGTTTCCACACATGAACAACCACGAAGTACGGGGGGCACTTGCTCGCTGCGGTCTGAAAAACGAGCACATCAATCGTTCGCTGACAGCTTTATCTGGCGGTGAACAGGCGAAGGTGCGGCTGTGCAAGCTGCTGCAGAGAGAGGCCAACTGGCTGGTTTTCGACGAGCCGACGAACCATCTGGACGTTGTGGCCAAGGAAGAGTTGAAGCGAGCTTTAAAAGAGTTCAAAGGGACTGTATTGCTCGTCTGCCACGAGCCCGAATTTTACGAGGACTGGGTGACACAGGTCTGGAACGTGGAAGAGTGGAGTCTCGATCAGGCCAAAAAACCGATCAAATTGTAATAACAAACAGGCAGCCATTTTGACGGGCTGCCTGTTTTCTGTTTGCGGATATTTTTGAATCCGGTCATTACAGCCGGGCATTTCGCAGACGGATCATGGAAAACTGCATCGTGGAATCGAGCAGGGAATCGTGCAAGGGCTTCAAAGAAGGAGTGAGACGAAGCTCCACGTTTGCTTGAGTCAGGCAGTCCAGCAGATCGCCCATTGGCTCCACGGATAGAGGCGTAACTGTCTCGTGGCAAACATAATAGCCGGCCCCATGATCCCAGCAAACAAAGGGGTTGGGAGGGAACGTATACTTGTACAGCTTTGCTTCTTTGATTCTTTGATACCATGCTGACTCTGCAGCGATGATCATGGAAGCATCCGAGTATCCCATAAACCGGGCGGCATCCTCAGGCGTGGTCTTTGCCGAACGGCCAAACCCGATCCGGGGACAGTCCCGCGGGAAAAAGTACAGCGGGGATTTCTCCTGGTCGATCGCCCAGACTACCGGTGCCAGAGACGGATGGGATGGATGCGGTCGCGGATGAAAGCAGATGATCGACGGGTCTTCGCTAAAGTGATAGTACAAGCCAAACCTCCTATATAACTGCCCAGGCATTAGGCAGATAGCGGCCGCGGTAATACGGGCAGGACGTTTTCGTGATCGCTTCGTTATTATGCAGCATCATCGAGCTCGAGCCTCCGTCCATCGCCATCGCGGTAACCACTCCGCGCTCAGCCAGCAATTCGGCGATATCGTTCATGCTGGCGCCGATTGAATGTCCAGGCTGGCGTCCGTCAATGACGACAAACACGATCGTTCCGTCTTCCTTCTGACCAATGGCTGTCCTCGGCTGAATCCCCCAGCTTTTTGCCGGCTTGTCCGCGAACAGATTTTTTCCATTGACGATGAGCTGCGGACGGAAGCTCATGGCGTCTTTCACGCCCATGTCCACTAGCTGTTGGGCTGTGTAGTTCCCTGTGATCAGCTTCCCGTCAAAAGTGATCCCAAGCGCTGTTTCCCCGCCTTTTGCGTTGTAGTTCTGCAAAATCTTTCCATCCTTGATCAAAAGTCCAAACGCTTTGACGCCATTTCCGTAACCATCGGGATCGGAGAAGCCGCTCGCATTTACAATTCCCAGAGCGTTGTGCTTTTTGACAAATTCATCGAGCAGCTCGCCGCGATCCTTCCGATTGGAGACGAGCAGTTGAACGCGTTTCGGATCGCTGATATACATGATCTTTCCTTTAAAGTAATAATTGCTGCGCTTTTCGTCGATTTCCTCGATTTCAATCAATTCCTTTTTTACTTCCGGAATCGCTACAGCAGATGGTTCATCCACCGGCTCATCCTTTGGCGTGTTCGTGGTTTCGTCTGCCGAGTTAATGACGATGGGATTGCGGATTTGCTGTTTGAGAGCCTCCAGCTTCTCCTCCGGCAAAAATGTATAAGGCGCCCAGTAATCGTGCTGAGTCGTCAGCAGCGTGCCTGCGGCCCATTCCCGAAGCTCCTCTCCCGTGTCGGTAGCGAACAGAAATGTAGCTCCGAGAAGCATAAAGGTAGCGGCGGTCATCGTGCCCATAAATAGAAGGCGTTTCAATAGCCGCCAGGGGCGGTTTCGTCGTTGGCGTCTTTTTCTCGTACGAGTGCGTGATAAAGTTTGCATGGTGACCCTTCCTATAAAATGTAATAAGTTCTCTGTAATAGATTGACGAACGGAGCGTAAAAAAGTTTCGTGAAACAGAAAAGCAACATCCGGACAAAATAACCGCAGGAGGTGATAGTGATGCGCGGCTATGATGAAGAGTTTCAAAACGAGGTGGAGGCGTATCGGGAAAATCCCCCGGGAACCCATAATCAACGGACGGAGAAGGATCGGCATGACAAGATGGAAAAGCGGGAGACCCGTCTTGACTCGAACAATCGGTGACCGATGAGCGAAATCCTCCAGGCGGATTTCGCTTTTTTCACAGCAAAGACGGTGTTGAAAAGATGAGGAGTTGCCCAGGACAATGATACTGCCCGGCAATGGCAAGGTTGGCTTGGGCGAGTGCAGAAACCGCGCTGTTTCGCACAGGCGCAAAATGTGGTAAGCTTACCCAAGCACGATAAAGCAATGCCAGGAGGGTTTTTGTGAGCACCACGTTTGCAGATTTTACATTAAGCGCACCGTTGATGGATGCTTTGCGAGAGCAAAAAATAGAGCGGCCGACGCCTGTACAGGAGGAAGCGATTCCTCTCATTCAGAGCGGCCGAAATGCATTGGTTGAATCACCTACCGGAACGGGAAAGACGCTTGCTTACCTGCTCCCGCTGATCGATCGTCTGGATACTGAGTCCAAAGACATACAACTGCTCGTTTTGGCACCTACGCACGAGCTCGTCATGCAAATTACGAAGGTCGCGGAAGGCTTGCTTGCCAAGAAAAACATGTCGGCAGCGGCAATCATCGGAGGAGTGGACGTAAAGCGCCAATTGGAGCGGCTGAAGAAACGCCCCTCACTCGTAGCTGCCACCCCCGGTCGACTGGTTGAACTTTTGGAAAGTCGCAAGGTAAAGGTGCATGAAGTCAAAGCAGTCGTCGTCGATGAGGCAGATCGCTTGCTGGATAGCGGCTTCCTTCGATCCGTGCAGGAAGTGATGCGCCGGGTGATGCGAGATACCCAGCGGCTCTTTTTCTCTGCGACACTCCCTGACGCGGTTATCGAACTAGCGTCCGAAATGGCAAACGATCCTGCTTTGATCAGGGCATCGGGGCCGGAGAATGCCATTGGCGTCGTTCACATGTATCTTGTCAGCGAACCGCGGAAAAAGGTGGA
>k87-204546_pt1 | contig 10442 bp, 10 predicted proteins | sample MGYA00084031_6733416 | MGnify analysis MGYA00084031
TCCGTGACCGGAGCCGCGGCGGCCGGCCGGAACGCCGGCCATGCGGCAGCCGCGTCCGAAGAACCGGACGGCCCTTCGAACGCGGGTGCGGGGAGCGGTGCCGATGCCGCCGCCCGCGCCGGGGCAGGCCGGCCGCCGGAGCCGGCTGCGATCGCGCCCTGCCCGCGTCCGGGCTGCGGCGGCATGATCATCGAGGGCAGGCGCGGTTACGGCTGCACGCGCTACCGCGAAGGCTGCCGGTTCGTCATCTGGAAGGAATCCTGCGGCCGGCCTATCACCGCCGCGATGGCGGCGTCTCTGGCGAAATCCGGCCGGACGAGGCCGATCGTCCTGTCCGCGCCGGACGGCTCGAAGCGGAAAGGCCGTCTCCGGCTAGCCGATCCCGCCACAGGGGAACTGGCGGTCGAATACGAATAGCGGAAAGACACGGGCCCGGCGCATCGTCTGACGATGCGTCGGGCCCTCATGCTTCAGCGGAGCATGTGCGAGCGGACGTAGCCGGCGATGGCGTCGGGCACGTCCTTCAGCCGCTTGAGCCGGATGAAGGCGCCCTTCGGCTCCACGTCGATCCGGGCGATGTTGTATTGCCATTCCCGCTCCGCCTGCACGTGGATCGCATGGAGACCGGCCTTCAGCGCCGGAATGACGTCGGTGCGGAGCGAATTGCCGATCATCCAGGTGCGGCTGCGGTCGAAGCCGCACGAGGCGGCAATCTCCTCGAGCGCCTCCACGTTCTTGTGCCGCCGGATGTGGATCCGCGAGCCGAAGAAGCGCCGGAGCCCGAACCGGTCGATCTTCCGGCGCTGGATCTCCGGATCGCCGCCCGTGTACAGGTGAAGCTCGTGGCCTTCCTCCTTGAGCCGCACGAGCGTCTCCTCCATGTGCGGATAGGGCTCCGCCTCGAGCTCGTAGACGCTCCGGCCGAGCCGCCATACCGTCTCCTCCTCGTCCCGCGAGGGAGCCACCCCGAACCGCGCGGCGAAATGCCGGTACGTCTCGACGAACGAGCGGGGAAAATGCTCGCTGTCAAAGCCGACGACCTGCACGCCGGCGATGTCGATGTCGGCCTGCACGCGGCGCACCTCGTCGGGATCGAGCCCTTCCCGCCGGAAGCGGTCCGCCATCCATGAGGCGAACTGGTCGATGACCATGAAGAAATAGCGGTTGCAGTGGATGAGCGTATCGTCAAGATCGAACAGGATCGTCTGCTTCATGCTTCCTCCCGTACAAGCCGGCCTGCCGCACTCCGTTCCGGTCATGCGGCCGTCACATCCATGCTAGCGGATCGGAAGCCTCCGGTCAATCGGACGGAGCCCGCGGCCGCCGGACGTCAGGCGTAACGTTCCCGCTTGCGCGCCAGATCATTCTTGATGAAGGCGATGCGCTTCCTGACGTAGAAATCCAGGCTGTCGCCCTTCAAATCCTTCGGGGTGAGGACGGTGCCCGTCTGGTTGTCGATGATGGTCAGGGCGCCGTCCGAATAGAACTTGAACGTCAGATCGCGCCAGGGGCGATGGCGTTCGATAAACCGGTAATGCTCGCAGCTTCTCATGTCCGGGCACCTCCGCAAGCAACCCGCAGGATACGGGAACAAATGTTCTTGTATCCAGTATAGCAAACATTTGTTCGCGTGGAAAGTCCATCCGGATTCCCGTAGACTAATTTTTTGGGACATAACGGGACGTGGAGGGGCGACATGATCGAAGCGAAGAAACTGACCAAGCGGCTCGTCGACGGCAGAACGGTGCTCTCGGACGTCGATTTCGCCGCGGAAGGCGGAACGTTCACCGTCGTGGCCGGAGCGAGCGGAAGCGGCAAGTCGATGCTGCTGAAATGTCTGGCCCTGCGGGAAAAATGGACGAGCGGACAGCTGCTGCTTGACGGCGAGGACGTGTTCAAGGGCGGCTGGAGAATGAAAATGCGCGTGCGGCGGGAGATCGCGTACCTCTCGGAGAAGCCGGAACTCAACCCGAACCGCACCGCGCTCAAAAACGCGCTGATCGGCACCCGGTACCAGACGCCGCTCTGGCGCAGGCTGATCGGCTCGGTCCGCAGCGACGACTACATGGGCGTCATGGACGTGCTCGAGCAGGTCGGCCTGCTCGACAAGGCGCATGCGAAGGTGTCCACGCTCAGCGGCGGCGAGCGCCAGCGCGTCGCGATCACGATGGCGATCGTGCACGGCGCGCGCGCGCTGCTCCTGGACGAGCCGGTGACCGGGCTCGATCCGCACACCGCGGAGAAGATTCTCGCGGACCTGAAGGCGATGTGCGGCCGCGGCATCGCGGTCGTCGCGGTGCTGTCCAACCTCGAGTGGTCGGAGAAATACGCCGACCGCATCGTCGGCCTGAAGGAGGGACGCGTCGCCTTCGACGTCTCCGGACGGCGCCTGACCGGGCGCGAGCGGGCGATGCTGTAATCGCGGCCGGTAAACGCGGCAATCGGATATGACGCGGCGGGATCGCGCATAGGAATGTACCAATCCGACACAAGGCAGGTGTCCGCGACCCATGGCGTTCCGATTGCCCGTCATCGTGCAGGCCGTCCGCCTCACGCGGCCGAAGGTCGAAATCTGGTCGCCCTTTGTCAGCGGCCTCGCGAATCCGGAGGCGCAGACCCGCATCCGCCAGTCGCTGCAGGAGGCGGAGCGTTCACTGGAGGCGCAGCAGGGACCGCTGGACGACCCGCGCGCCGAAATGCTCGGCTGGTTCGAAACGAAGACGAACGAGCGGGGCGTCTTCAGCATCTCGCTGTACAATTACGCGTACACCGGCGGCGCGCACGGTCTGACGCTGCAGACGTCCCGCACGTTCGACACCGCGACGGGACGCGTCTATACGCTCGCCGATCTGTTCAAGCCCGGCAGCCGGTACGAGGAGCGGCTGACGAACATCGTGCGGGAGCAGATCCGCCGCCGGGACATTCCCGTGTTCGAAGGCGCAGAGGTGACCGTAACACCCGACACGGACTTTTACATTGCCGACCGGACGCTCGTGCTCTACTGGCAGCTGTACGCGATCACGCCCTACGTGTACGGTTTTCCTTATGTTCCGATATCCGTCTACGAACTCGGAGACATCGTGCGCGAAGACGGTCCGCTCGGGGTCATGAACGTGAACGATTGAGCGCATTTCCCGGGCAAGCGCAGAAGCAGGCAGGAATACCCGCGATTCGACAGCGGTGCATTGCATGCCGTTGTCGATTTTTTTCCATGTCTGATCTGCGACGGCAGGCCGCTCAACCCCGCCGCGCCTCCGAAACCCGTCGTGAACGGTACGCCGTACCGCTGGAGCGCGGCGGCGAGCGTCCTTCGGCCCGTAACGGCCGCTTTTTTTTATTTTTTCGCATTGTCCGAGCCCGGGAGCGCCGTTATAATGGCATCAAATCCCATGCCATACCATGCGACGGAAAAGGGTGAGCGCGTGAGCAACGCATCTTGCGGCGAAGGCGTGCTGCTGTCGGTCAACGTCGGCATGCCGACCGAATGGCGGTACGGATCGAAGACGGTCAAGAGCGGCGTCTTGAAGCTGCCGGTGCAGGGGCCCGTGCGGGCGCTGCGCGGCGGGCTTCCCGGCGACGGCCAGGGCGACAGGGTGCACCACGGCGGCCCCGACAAGGCCGTCTGCGTCTACAGCCACGACCACGGCGGGTACTGGGAAAGCCGGTGGGGCAAACCGTGCGAGTACGGCGCGTTCGGCGAAAATTTCTCGATCGCCGGATTCGTCGAAACCGACGTCCACATCGGCGACATCTTCCGCATCGGGACGGCGGTCTTCCAGGTGACGCAGCCGCGGATGCCCTGCTACAAGCTCGGCATGCGGCACAACCGGCCGAAGCTGCCGGACGAGGTGCTGAAGTCGGGATATACCGGCTGGTATTTCCGCGTCCTGGAGGAAGGGGAGGTCCGGACCGGCGACCGGATCGAGCGGATCGAAAAGCGGAACCGCAACCCGACCGTCGCGGAGGCGGCGGAGATCGACGCGTTCCGGAGGCGCGACCGCGACGCCTTGCGAAGGCTGCTCGACGCGGACGGACTGTCGGCCGACTGGAAGGCGGCATTGAGCGAAAGGCTTGCCAGACTGGAGGAGGAATCGGGACATGAATGAACCGGCAAAGGGACGGGTTCTGATCACCGGCGCGGCCGGCGGCATCGGCAGCCGCCTCGCGGAGGCATACGCGAAGGCGGGGCATCCCGTCGTCATGACGGATATCGATCTCGGGCGGGGCGGGGAAATCGCCGACCGGATCCGCCGGGAGGCGGGGACGGAAGAGGTCGTGTTCATCCCGGCCGACCTGGCTGTACCACAACAGATCGAAGAGCTGTTTCACTCATTGGATAAACAGTCCATGACCGTCGACATCCTGATCAACAACGCCGGCTTCGGCATCACGAAAAGCCCGTACGAACTCACCTGGCAGGAATGGGACAGCGTGCTGAACGTCAATCTCCGCGCGGCCTTCCTGTGCGCCAGGGAAGCCGCCCGGCGCATGCGGCTCGCCGGTCGCGGCGGCTCGATCGTCAACATCGCGTCGACGCGCGCCTTCATGTCCGAGCCGCACACGGAAGCCTACGCCGCCTCCAAGGGAGGCATCGTCTCGCTGACGCACGCGCTCGCGGCGTCCTTCGCCCCGGACGGCATCCGCGTCAACTGCATCAGCCCGGGCTGGATCGAGACGGGCGATTACGGCGCGCTGCGCGAAATCGACCACAGGCAGCACCCGGCCGGCCGCGTCGGAAGGCCCGATGACATCGTGAGGGCTTGCTTCTATCTGACCGATCCGGCCAACGATTTCGTCACCGGCGTCAATCTGATCGTCGACGGCGGCATGACGAGGAAGATGATCTACGAGCCCTGACGATTCGGATTTCAACCAATTCTCCGGTGCCTCTTTCAGAGTTTCGCATATGCTGTTATACTAATAACAAAAAGCTGCAACATTGGCGGCTTCGACTGGAGAAGGGGAACGGAAGACTAATCGAATCGAGAAGGAAGTGGGGACATGCCTGTATTGCCGAAGACGAACGAGTTTGGTTTCTTTGAGATTCGACTCGAGTCCATCGGCGGGCTCGGCGCCAATCTCGCCGGCAAGATGCTGGCGGAGGCAGGTGTCGTCGGAAGCGGATTCAACGGCGTCAGCTTCTCATCCTACGGCTCGGAGAAAAAGGGATCGCCCGTCAAGGCGCACATCCGTTTCTGCGCGCCGGACGTCCACATCCGTGACACGACTCCGGTCGAGCGGCCGCACATCGTCGGCATTTTCCACGAAAATCTGTACAAGACCGTCAACGTCATCAGCGGCATCTACGAGGACAGCATCGTGCTCGTCAACTCGGCCAAGACGCCCGAACAGCTCAAGGAGAAGCTGAAGCTGCTCGGGGGCACGATTGCGGTCGTCGACGCGACGGGCATCGCGCTCGAGGAGAACAACCGCGTCAACATGGCGATGCTGGGCGGCCTGTTCCGGCTGTGCGATTTCCTCGATCCCGAATTCATGAAAGGCGTCATCCGCAAATCGCTCGAAAAGAAATATCCGCACGCCGTCGAACCGGCCATCCGCACGTTCGAGCGCGGCTACAACGAAGTGAAATTCCAGACGTTCAAGCTTCCCGAGGGTGCCGAAATGCCGAAGCCGACCCGCTGGGACATTCCGGTCCTCGGGTACGAGACGCAGCCGATCGGCGGCACGATCACGAATCCGGGCAACAGCATCCTGAAGGATCTCAGCATTTCGCGCCAGGGCATGATGCCGCATTTCCACGAGGAAAAATGCATCCACTGCGCTGCCTGCGACACGGCCTGCCCGGACTTCTGCTTCGTCTGGGAGGAGAGGCCCGACAAGAAGGGCCGCCCGCAGATGTTCCTGCTGGGCATCGATTACCAGTACTGCAAGGGCTGCCTGAAATGCGTCGTCGCCTGCCCGACCGAGGCGCTCACGGCCGAGCGGGAGACGGACGGCTACGGCGAAGCGCACCGCGTGCCGCACCGTTTCGCGCTCGCGAATTGAGGCGCCCGGCGACATTCTTACGGCGAGGTGAATGAGCATGGCGATCGAGATCAGCAAGGAGCGCCCGGCCGGCACGGTCGAGCAGCGCATGGTCTATGAATCCGGCAACGAGATGGCGGCCTACGCCGCGCACCAGATCAACTATCACATCATGGGCTATTTCCCGATTTCGCCGTCCACGGAGGTCGCGCAGTTTCTCGACCTCATGAAGGCGAACGGCCAGCATGACATCAAGCTGATTCCGGCGGACGGCGAGCACGGCTCGGCCGGCATCTGCTACGGCGCGTCCGTCGCCGGCGGCCGCGTGTTCAACGTCACGAGCGCGAACGGCTTCCTGTACATGCTGGAGCAGCTGCCGGTGCAGTCCGGCACGCGCTTCCCGATGGTGTTGAACCTCGTCTGCCGTTCGGTGTCGGGGCCGCTCAACATCCACGGCGACCATTCCGACCTCTATTTCGCGCTCAACACCGGCTGGCCGATCCTGCTTGCGCGTGATCCGCAGGCCGTCTATGACATGAACATCATGGCGATCAAGCTCGCCGAGCATCCCGATGTCCGGCTGCCCGTCATCGTCGCGTCGGACGGCTACTTCACGTCGCACCAGAAGCGGCGCGTGCAGACGTTCGCGCACCGGGAAGACGTGCTGAAGTTCATCGGCGAGAAGCCGCCGGAAGGCTTCCCGCACGTGCTCGACCGGAACAATCCGATCACGGTCGGCCCGTACATGAACGAACCGGATTTCATCAACAACCGCTATCAGCAATCCGAAGCGATGTACCGCGCGGCGAAGGTGTACGACGAGATCCGCAGGGAATACGCCGTGCTGACCGGACGCGACTATCCGATGCTCGATCTGTACCGGATGGAGGACGCGGAAGTCGCGGTGTTCCTGCTGAACTCGGCGGCGGAGATCATCAAGGACGTCGTGGACCAGCTCCGGGCGAAGGGGATCAAGGCGGGCGCGATCTCGCCGAACGTCATCCGCCCGTTCCCGCAGCGCGAGATCGCCGAAGCGCTCAAAAACGTGAAGGCGGTCACGGTCGGCGACCGCGCCGATTCGTACGGCGCCTACGGCGGCAACATGACGCTTGAGGTCAAGGCGGCGCTGTTCACGCACGGCAACACGACGACGAAGGTGATCAGCCGCATTTACGGCCTCGGCGGCAAGGATTTCTACGCGGAAGACGGCCATCACTTCTTCCAGCTCGCGATCGAAGCGGCGGAGAAGGGATACGTCGAGAAGCCGTTCGACTATTACGGCCTGACGCCCGGCGATCCGGACAAGGCGCCGAAGCGGGTGATCGAACCGCTCAAGTACGAGGAAGTGAAGACCGGCCTCATCACGGTGGAAAAGGACGAGGAAACGGGCAAACTGAAGGTGAAGGTTCCGCCGCTCCGGAACCTCACGAAGAAGCCGAAACGGCTCGCGCCGGGACACGGCGCCTGCCCGGGCTGCGGCATCTTCTCCGGGCTTGAGCTGTTCTTCAAGGGCATCGAAGGCGACATCGTCGCGCTGTTCCAGACCGGCTGCGCGATGGTCGTCACGACGGGTTATCCGTACTCGTCCCACAAGGCGACGTACATCCACAACCTGTTCCAGAACGGCGCGGCGACGCTGTCCGGCGTGGTCGAAATGTTCTGGGAGCGCAAGCGCCGCGGCGAACTTGACCACCTCGGCCTGAAGGACGACTTCACGTTCGTCATGGTCACGGGCGACGGCGGCATGGACATCGGCATGGGCCCGGCGATCGGCGCCGCGCTGCGCAACCACAAGATGATCATCATCGAGTACGACAACGAAGGCTACATGAACACGGGCGCGCAGCTGTCGTATTCGACGCCGCTCGGCCACCGGACGTCGACGTCCAACGTCGGCAAGTTCCAGGGCGGCAAGCTGTTCCACCACAAGGACACGCCGCAGATCATGGCGGCCACGAACATTCCGTACGTGTTCACCGGCGCGGAATGCCTGCCGCAGGATCTCATCCGCAAGGCGGCGAAGGCGCAATACTACGCGCAAAACGAGGGGTTGGTGTACGGCAAGATCCTGATCACGTGCCCGCTGAACTGGCTCTCGGAGGAGAAATACGGCCAGCAGATCCTCGAAGACGCGGTCAACTGCTGCTTCTTCCCGATCTACGAGGTCGAGCACGGGATCACGACGATCACGTACAACCCCGAGGAGAAGGGCAAGCGGATACCGGTCACCGACTGGCTGAAGCGGATGGGCAAGACGCGCCACCTGACGCGTCCGGAATACGCCGAGGCGCTGAAGGCGTTCGAGGAGGAAGTCGAACGTCGCTGGCAGCGTCTGAAGGCGAAGCACGAAAATCCGTACCTGTAACCCGCGGGCGAATGCGGACCCGGGACTATGCGGCGCGCCTTCCGGCAAGGGGGGCTGCGCCGTTTGTTTGAAGCGCGGGTTTTGATCGAAGCCGAAGGAGGATGTGAGGGATGCCGATCGTGAAGGCGGACGGTCTGTTCGCCCGGTTCAGGGAGCTGGAACCCGGAGAGGAGGCGGCGTTCGGCGAAGAGCTGAGGGCCGGCGGATTCTCCGCGGTGCGCGTGTTTCTGGAGGATTTCCGCGCGTTCCTGAAGCAATACGATGAGCCGCTTCAGGAGGAGGCCGAGCGGCTGATCGGCCGCGGCCGCGCCGCGCTGCCGGACGCCGGGCGGATCAGCCCGTCCTGGTCGCGGATATGGAGCGAGTTCACGGACATCGCCGCTTACAAGAAGGACGTGTTCAACCGCATCCCTCCGGACGATCGGGACGGCGAATGGCAGGTGCTGATCGACAATCCGTTCACGAACGGACAGATCGCGGTCTATCCGGGGCTGTCATTTCTCGAGGCGGCCTATCTGTACGCCTATTTCCGGACCGATCTGATGCCGAACGAAGTGATCCGGATGCAGCGCGTCCACACCGTCCTGACCGACTCCGGCCGATCGCCGGAACCCCGCGGCGGGGAAAGGCGGGGCGGCTGAGGCCGCGCCGGCGACGGACCGGAAGTCGGCGGAGAAGCGGCCCGATGGAGGCGCGGCAAGCAGGCGGGATGGAACGCACGAAGAACGGCGAGCCGCCAGGAAGCGGCGCGGCAGGGGCGCAGCGAGCCGGCGCGAAGCGCGCGCGAGGCGGCGTACCGGCGGGTGAAGCGCAAGAAAGAGGCGGAACCGGGAACGCCGCCCGAGGGATGCGCCGCCGGCCGCCGACGGGCCGGAATCAGCGCGGTGTCCCCGCGACGCGGCCCGTGGCGAGCAGATGCGCGGCGATCTTGCGGCCGTGGAAGCGGCCGGACTCGATGAAGATTTCGTTCGCCTCGTTGCGGGAGGCGACGACGCCGGCAAGATAGAGGCCCGGCACGTTCGTCTCCATCGTCTCGTCGTCGTAGCGGGGCCAGCCTTCGGGCTCGATCACGACCCCGGCTTCGGTCAGGAAGCGCCGGTCGGGGTGGAAGCCGGTCAACGCGAGCACGAAATCGTTGCGCATCGTGACCGGTCCGTCCGGCGTCTCGATGTCGATCGTCTCTTCGGCGATGGCCTTCACCCGCGAGCGGAGCATGAGCCGGATTGCGCCTTTTTCGACCTTGGACATGAAGACCGGCAGCACCCAGGGCTTCACGCCTTTCGAAAGCGTTTCGCCACGGTGGACGACGGTGACGCGGGCGCCGACCCGCTCGATCTCGAGCGCGGCGTCGACCGCGGAGTTGGCGCCGCCGACGATCACGACGTCCGTGTTCGTGTAAGGGTGGGCTTCGACGAAGAAGTGCGACACCTTCGGCAGATCCTCACCGGGCACGCCGAGCATGTTCGGATGGTCGAAATAGCCCGTCGCCACGATCACGATGTCGGCTTCGTAGCGGACCGGACGGACCGAGCGGCGGCGCGCTTCGAGCATGAAACCGCCCCCGGGCTTCGGCGTCAGCCGGTCGACGATCGTGAACGTATGGATGCGCACGTTCCTGCGGAGCGCCACCGTGCGGTAATAGTTCAGCGCCTCGAGCCGCGTCGGCTTCGCGCCGGCCGTCGTGAACGGAATGCCGTCGATCTCGAGATTTTCCGGCGTGCTGAAGAATTCCATGTAGACCGGGTAGCGCGAGATCGAGTGGACGATGTTCTGCTTCTCGATGACGAGCGGATCGAGCCCGATCTTCTGAAGCTCGACGGCTGCGGCCAGACCGCACGGTCCGGCGCCGATGATGATGACGCGTTCCCTGTGGGTTTCCAGTGTCTGCAAGATGAACGACCTCCCTGCACCATTGTAATGCTTCGGGCGCTGGCGGATCAACGAATCGACCTATGTACAAACGAGCGAATCGTGTATAATAGGGGCGAAATGCATGCCTTCACTTCTGCTGACGACCCGGCAGTGATCGACAACGTTAAGGAGGATTCATCCATGCGTCGGCGCTTTGTCATCGAGGCCGTAATGGTGGCGA
>k87-522711_pt1 | contig 10439 bp, 11 predicted proteins | sample MGYA00084031_6733416 | MGnify analysis MGYA00084031
CGGCGACCTGGTCGGCCCAGGTCCGCCCGGGGGTGAGCCGGCCCGCGCTCTCGGAGAGCACGACGCTCAGCCCCGCGTCCCGGGCCACGTTCTCCACTCCCCGGATGACCTCCATCGCCCAGGCGCTCTCCAGCTCGTGGAAGACCAGGTCGATCAGCGGTGAGCGGGTCGCCTCGGCCCGCCGGCGCCGGTAGCCGTAGGCCCGCAGCAGCTCCTCGACACGGCTGCGGGTGGCCGGGGCGACATCGGCCCGCCCGTTGAGAACTTTCGAAACAGTCGGAGCCGACACACCGGCCTCACGGGCGATCTCGGCAAGCGTGGCGGTCTGTGTTTCTGCGGGCTTCGGAGGATTCATGCGGGCGATCGTATCTCTGCACGACCCCTTGACGAACCCCTTTGCGCGCCATAGGTTCCCGGAACATTCGAAGTGTTCTACGAAACATTCGGCCTTGCACAGGATGTATCCCTTCTCCGGCCGCGCACTCCTCGGCCGCACATCCGCGCCGGCCGGACGACCATCCGGAAACACGACATCGTGAGAGGTGCCGTCACATGGAGTCCTACAGCAGACGCTGGTTCCTCGGCGTCGGCGCCACCACCCTCATCTCGGCCGCCGGACTGACCGCCTGCGGCTCCGGCAGCGGCTCCGGCGGCTCCGGCAGCGGCTCCGGCACCATCACGGCGATGGTGTACGGCGACGACGCTGTGAAGATCCAGGTCAAGGCCGCCGAGCGGTTCAACGCCTCGGCCGCCGCCCGGAGGACCGGCGGCAAGGTCAAGCTGGAGAAGGTGCCCGCCTCCGACTACCCCGCCAAACTGCGCACCGCGATGGGCTCTCCCAACGCCCCCGATGTGTTCTTCAACTGGGGCGGCGGCTCGATCAAGGCGTACAAGGAGGCGAACCAGCTCGTCGACCTCACCGACGTCATCGAGTCCGACCCGGTCCTGAAGGACGGCTTCCTGCCCTCGGTCCTCGACTCCGGTGCGCTGGACGGCCGCCGCTACGGCATCCCCATGCGGGGCATGCAGCCGGTGATCCTCTTCTACAACAAGACGATCTTCGACGAGCACAAGCTCCAGCCGCCCACCACCTGGGACCAGCTGCTCGACATCAACGCCAAGCTGAAGAAGGCGAACATCACCCCGTTCGCGCTCGGCGGCGCCGACACCTGGACGGAACTGATGTGGCTGGAGTACCTGGTCGACCGCATCGGCGGCCCCGAGGTCTTCGAGCGCATCAAGAACGGCGACGCCTCCGGCTGGGGCGACCCGGCCGTCCTCAAGGCCGCCGAGACGGTCAAGCAGCTCATCGACGACGGCGCCTTCGGCAAGGGCTTCAGCTCGGTGTCGTACAACAACGGCGGCGCTCCCGCCGTGTTCGCCCGGGGCAAGGCGGCGATGCACCTGATGGGCTCCTGGGAGTACTCCACCCAGCTCGGCAAGTTCCCGGACTTCGCCAAGAAGCACCTGGGCTGGTGCGCGTTCCCGAGGTACGAGGGCGGCTCCGGCGACATCCGCAACGTCGTCGGCAACCCCACCAACTACTGGTCCGTCAACGCCCGTACCTCCAACCGGGACGCCGCGATCGCCTTCCTCAAGGACTGCGCCTCCGAGGAGTACGCCAAGGACCTGATCGACAACGGCGACATCCCGACCACCTCCAACGCGGCCAAGCTGCTCGACGCCTCCCCCAACCCCGAGTTCGCCAGGTTCCAGTACGAGATGGTGCAGCAGGCGCCCGCGTTCACCCTCAGCTGGGACCAGGCGGTCGACCCGAGCTGGCAGTCGCCGATGCTCACCGAGATCAACAAGCTGTTCGTGGGCAAGTCGTCGCCGGCGCAGTTCGTCTCGGCGCTCAAGGGGCTGAAGTGAGCTCGACCGTCACCCCCGTGACGAAGGAGGGGCCCGTCACCAAGGACGGGCCCCGCAGGAACGGTTCCGGGACGGGTGTGCGGGCCGGACGCCCGCACACCGCCTGGATCCTGCCCGGTGTGCTGTTCTTCGCCTTCTTCGCCGTCGTCCCCATGGTCCTGGCCTTCTGCCTGTCCTTCACGCAGTGGAACGGCCTGGGCGACCCCGTGCCGGTGGGCCTGGCGAACTGGCGCAAACTGATCGACGACCCGCGTCTGACCCAGTCCCTGACGGTGACCGTGCTGCTCACCGTGGTCAGCTGGGCCTTCCAGACGGTCGTGTCGCTGCTGCTGGGCGTCTGGGCGGCGGGCCGCCAGCGCAACCGGGCGATCCTCTCCGCGATCTTCTTCGTGCCGTTCCTGCTGTCCTCGACGGCGATCGCCCTGCTCTTCTACGCCCTGCTCGACCCCAACTTCGGCCTCATCCAGGGCGACACGCTCGGCACCACCTCCGGTGCCTTCCTCGCGATCGTCTTCGTCGGCGGCTGGCAGTTCATCCCCTTCCACACCCTGCTCTACCAGGGCGGGGCGCGGCAGATCCCCGACGTCCTCTACCAGGCCGCGGCGATCGACGGCGCCGGCCGCTACCGCCAGTTCTTCTCGATCACCCTGCCGCAGCTGCGCAACACGGCGACCATGTCGAGCGTGCTGATGATCGTCGGCTCGCTGACGTACTTCGAGACCGTGCTGATCCTGACCCAGGGCGGTCCCGGCACCGACACCGCGATCCTGCCGTACCTGATGTACGAGGCGGGCTTCAGAAGCTACGACTTCGGCTACGCGAGCGCCGTCGCGACCTTCCTCGTCGTGGCCGCCACCGCGCTGTCGCTGCTGCTGGTCCGGCTGACCGGCTTCGGCGCCATGCGCAGCACCAGGGAAGGAATGTGACGACATGTCCCACGCGACGTCACACGCCACACGGCCGCACCGTCCCGCACCGGCGCCGACGAAGCCGCCGAGGGCCGCGGCCCCGGTGCACCGACGGCGCCGGACCGAGCGCCCGAACCTGCTGGCCGGGCTGGGCTCGGCGATCTGGCTGGCCGTGGTGATCATCCCCGTCTACGCGATGATCACCACCTCGCTGGCCCACCAGGACGAGGCGCTGGGCCACAACGCCCTCAAGCCGCCCTCCCATCCGACCCTGGAGAACTACCGCACCGTCCTGAACAGCGGCTTCGGCCACTTCCTCGCCAACACGGCGATCGTCGCGGCGGCGGTCGTGGCGATCGTCCTCGTGCTGTGCGTCCCGCTCGCCTATGTCGCCGTACGCTCCCGCACCTTCTGGTCGAACACGGCCTTCCGGATGTTCCTGCTGGGGGTGGCCATCCCCGCGCAGGCGGTGGTCGTCCCCCTCTATCTGATGATCGCCAAGCTGAACCTCTACGACAGCCTGCTCGCGATCATCCTGCCGACGGCGGCCTTCGCGATGCCGGTGTCGGTGCTCGTCCTCACCGGCACCCTGCGGGACATCTCCGAGGAGCTGTACGAGGCGATGGCCCTGGACGGCGCCTCCCCCACCCGGATGCTGTTCCAGCTGGTCATCCCGCTGGCCAAGGGCGGCATCAGCACGGTCGTCATCTACTCCGCCCTCCAGGCCTGGAACGGCTTCCTCTTCCCGCTGATCTTCACCCAGTCCGACGGCCCGCGTGTGCTGACCCTCGGTCTGTTCAACTACGTGAGCCAGTTCGGCGTGAACATCCCCGCCCTGCTCGCCTCCGTCGTCCTCTCCGGCGTCCCGATCTTCGTCGTCTATCTGCTGGCCCGGCGTGCCCTCGTGGACGGCCTGATGGGCGTGGGCGGCAAGTGACCCCCTCTTCCCCGAATCTCCCCGACCTTCCCCCCGACATCCCTGACAGGAGCTCCATGACCACCGTCCCCTGGCGCGATTCCGCCCTGCCCGCCGCCGCCCGCGTCGACGACCTGCTCTCCCGGATGACGCTGGAGGAGAAGACCGCCCAGCTGTACGGCGTATGGGTGGGAGCCGCGACGGACGGCAACGGTGTCGCCCCGCACCAGCAGGCGATGAACACGGACTACGACTGGGACGAGCTGATCACGCTCGGCCTCGGTCAGCTCACCCGTTCCTTCGGCACCGCCCCCGTGGACCCGGCGCTGGGCGCGCAGGCACTGGCCCGCGCCCAGCGCCGCATCATCGAGGCCGGCCGCTTCGGCATTCCCGCGATCGCCCACGAGGAGTGCCTGGCCGGCTTCACGGCCTGGAAGGCGACCGCCTACCCGGTCCCCCTGGCCTGGGGCGCCACCTTCGACCCGGCCCTGGTGGAGGAGATGGCCGCCCGCATCGGCCGGGACCTGCGCTCCGTGGGAGTGCACCAGGGCCTGGCCCCGGTCCTGGACGTGGTCCGCGATCTGCGGTGGGGCCGGGTCGAGGAGACCATCGGCGAGGACCCGTACCTGGTCGGCACGATCGGCACCGCCTATGTGCGGGGACTGGAGTCGGCGGGGATCGTCGCCACGCTGAAGCACTTCGCCGGGTACGCCTCCTCGGCGGGCGCCCGCAACCTGGCCCCGGTGCGGGCCGGCACCCGGGAGTTCGCCGACATCACGCTCCCGCCCTTCGAGATGGCGCTGCGCGAGGGCGGCGCGCGCTCGGTGATGGCGGCGTACACGGAGACGGACGGCGTCCCGGCCTCCGCGGACACCCGTCTGCTCACCGACCTGCTGCGCGAGCAGTGGGGCTTCACGGGCACGGTGGTCTCGGACTACTTCGGCATCGACTTCCTGCAGACCCTGCACCGGGTGGCGGACAGCACGGTGGAGTCCGCCCGTCTGGCCCTGGACGCCGGCATCGACGTCGAGCTGCCGACGCTGAAGTGCTACGGCAAGGACCTGGTGGCGGCGGTGCGCGAGGGCACGATCCCGGAGTCGCTGGTGGACCGCGCGGCCCGTCGCGTCCTGCTGCAGAAGTGCGAACTGGGCCTGCTGGACGAGGACTGGAGCCCCGACGTCCCCACGGAGTCGATCGACCTGGACTCGGCGGGCAACCGGGCCGTGGCCCGCCGCCTGGCCGAGGAGTCGGTGGTGCTGCTGAGCAACCCGGGCGGGGTGCTGCCGCTGTCGCCGGACGCCCGGATCGCGGTGGTCGGCCCCCGGGCGGCGGACGCCCTGGCGATGCTGGGCTGCTACTCCTTCCCCTCCCATGTGGGCACCCAGCACCCCGAGGTGCCCATGGGCGTCGAGATCCCCACGCTGCTCGAGGCGCTGCGCACCGAAATGCCCGATGCGAAGGTGACGTTCACGGAGGGCTGCGACGTGTCCGGCCCGGACACCTCCGGCTTCGCGGAGGCGGTCGCACGGGCGCGGGAGGCGGATGTGTGCGTGGCGGTCCTGGGCGACCGCTCGGGCCTGTTCGGCCGGGGCACCTCGGGCGAGGGCTGCGACGTGGCGGACCTGAACCTGCCCGGTGTCCAGGGCGAGCTGCTGGACGCGCTGGTGGCGACGGGCGTACCGGTGGTGCTGGTCCTGCTGACCGGCCGTCCCTACGCCCTCGGCCGCTGGGAGGGCCGTCTGGGCGCCGTCGTCCAGGCGTTCTTCCCGGGCGAGGAGGGCGGCCCCGCGGTGGCGGGCGTCCTGTCGGGCCGGGTGAACCCCTCGGGCCGGCTGCCGGTGAGCGTGCCGCGCGAGCCGGGGGGCCAGCCGTGGACGTACCTCCAGCCGCCGCTGGGCCTGGCGGGGGAGGTGAGCAGTCTGGACCCGACGCCGCTGTACCCGTTCGGGCACGGCCTGTCGTACACGGCGTTCGAGTGGTCCGACTTCCGGGGCGACGAGGTCACCGAGATCGGCACGGACGGCTCGTACGCGCTCTCGCTGACCGTCCGCAACGCCGGTGACCGGGCCGGGGCGGAGGTCGTGCAGCTGTATCTGCACGACCCGGTGGCGTCGGTGACCCGCCCGGACATGCGTCTGATCGGCTACGAGCGGCTGGAGCTGGCCCCCGGCGAGTCCCGCCGGGTGACCTTCCGGTTCCACGCGGACCTGTCGGCGTTCACCGACCGCGAGGGACGCCGGGTGGTCGAGCCGGGCGCCCTGGAACTGCGTCTGGCCGCCTCGTCGGCGGACGTCCGCCACACCGCCCGCCTGACCCTGACGGGTCCGGTGAGGGAACTGGGCCAGGACCGGCGGCTGCGCTGCGAGACGGAGACCGCGGCGGTGAACTGACCTGCCCGTCGGGGGACTTCTCTCCCCGCCGTCCTGGAGGACGATGCGCCTTCGGCGCCGGACCAGCCGGCCGTCCCGGCGTCCGGCGCCGAAGGCGCGTGTCCCGGCCCCGCAGGAGACCCGGCAGCACGACGGCGGGGGCACAGCTCCGGTCTTCCGGTCGGACGACGGCGGGGACGGAACCCGTGACGGAGCCGGGGCGAAGCCCGCCGGTCCGAAAGGAGTCACCCCGCCGGACCGGACGTCGGCCGAGCGGGTCGAGGCATGAAAAGACCCCGTCCCCGGAGAACCGGGGACGGGGTTCCGTCGAGCGCTGGGCAGGCCTTGCACCTGCATCTCCCCGCGGGAGGCGGGGCGTCTTGCCTTAGACCACCAACGCACCGCTTTCCGGCCTCTGTTGGCCGCTTGCGTGTGATGATCATAGCGCATCCGGCGGGCGGACGGCCAATCAGGAGCCCGTCTCCGTCCCGACCGACTCGAACCGCCACCGGTGCACCGGACGCCTCACCAATTCACTGTCCGGCTCGGGAAGTTCGGGCAGCTTGGCGTCGTACTCCGCGTCCCACCAGGTGATGACCAGCACCCGGTCCTGCGGGGCGCGGAAGGTCTCCCGGCGCAGCGGTTCCCGTTCGAGCCCCTGCCGCCGCACCCAGGCCAGGAGGTCCTCCCCCCGGCCCTCGGCCGCCCGGGCCTCCCACATCAGCGCAACCGTCACGAGTACAGGTTCTCCTTGCTGAGCTCGTGCACATGGTCGTGGCCGTCTCCCGGCACATGCGTCTGCGTCACCGGCAGGGAGGAGTCCGCCGACAGGTCCCAGCCGGAGGCCGGGCGTCCCCGGCGGATCATCTCCGCGCCCAGCGCCGCCACCATGGCCCCGTTGTCCGTGCACAGCTTGGGCCGCGGCACCCGCAGCCGGATCCCGGCCGCCTCGCAGCGCTCCTGGGCCAGCGCCCTCAGCCGCGAGTTCGCGGCCACCCCGCCGCCGATCATCAGATGGTCGACGCCCTCGTCGCGGCAGGCCCGTACGGCCTTGCGGGTCAGCACGTCCACCACCGCCTCCTGGAAGGAGGCCGCCACGTCGCGGACCGGGACCTCCTCCCCCGCCGCCCGCTTGGCCTCGATCCAGCGGGCCACCGCGGTCTTCAGCCCGGAGAAGGAGAAGTCGTACGCCGGGTCGCGCGGCCCGGTCAGCCCGCGCGGGAAGTTGATGGCCTCCGGGTCGCCCTCCCGTGCGTACCGGTCGATCACCGGCCCGCCCGGGAAGCCCAGGTTCAGCACGCGCGCGATCTTGTCGAAGGCCTCGCCCGCCGCGTCGTCGATCGTCGCCCCCATGGGCCGTACGTCCGAGGTGATGTCCGCGGACAGCAGCAGCGAGGAGTGGCCGCCGCTCACCAGCAGCGCCATCGTCGGCTCCGGCAGCGGGCCGTGCTCCAGCTGGTCCACGCAGATGTGCGAGGCCAGGTGGTTGACGCCGTACAGCGGCTTGCCCAGGGCGTAGGCGTACGCCTTGGCCGCCGAGACGCCCACGAGCAGCGCGCCCGCCAGTCCCGGTCCGGCGGTCACCGCGATGCCGTCCAGGTCCTTGGCGCTCACGCCCGCCTGCTTCAGCGCACGCTCGATGGTCGGCACCATCGCCTCCAGATGGGCCCGGGAGGCCACCTCCGGGACGACACCGCCGAAGCGGGCGTGCTCGTCGACGCTGGAGGCGACGGCGTCGGCCAGGAGCGTCGTGCCGCGGACGATGCCGACGCCGGTCTCGTCGCAGGAGGTCTCGATGCCGAGGACGAGCGGCTCGTCCCGCATGTCAGTCATGAATCTCGGTTCCTTGTCCACCGTCGAGGGAGGTCGCGTCCGCGCAGTCGCCGTCGGACGCCATGCGCAGGCGCATCACCAGGGCGTCGACGTTCCCCGGCTGGTAGTAGCCGCGCCGGATGCCGATCGGCTCGAAGCCGAAGCGCTCGTAGAGCTTCTGGGCGCGCACATTGTCCACCCGGCACTCGAGCAGCACCTCGGCGCACTCGAACGCGGTCGCGGCCCGCAGCAGCTCGGTGAGCAGCCGGGAGCCGAGCCCCGTGCCCCAGTGGTCCCGGGCGACGGCGATGGTCTGCACATCCCCCTGATCGCCGGAGACCACCAGCCCGGCGTACCCGACGATCCGGCCGTCCTCCTCGGCGACCACGTACCGGCGGGTCGCCCCCGGGCCCCGGGAGTGCGCCAGCTCGGACCAGAACATGCCCCGGGACCAGGCGTCCTGCGGGAACAGGTCCTTCTCCAGCTCCATCACCGGCTCGATGTCCCACCAGCGCATCTCGCGCACCACGCAGTCCGCCGACCCGGTCGTCGTCCGTTCCGTCGCTTCTCGCGTCACTTCGGAGTGACCACCTTGTAGCTCTTGGGCACCTGGGCGTCCGGCCGGCGCAGATACAGCGGCCGGGGAGCGGGCAGCTCCTCGCCGGCGGCCAGCCGCTCGGCGGCCAGCGAGGCGAGGGCGGCGGCCGACACGTGCCGGGGCTCGTGCGCCTGCGGGAACGTGTCGGGATACAGCAGCGCGCCCGCCCCGACCGCGGGCAGTCCGGCGACCTCGTCGGCGATGTCGGCGGGCCGGTCGACGGACGGGCCGGTGACACGGGTGCGGGAGTCGGCGTAGCGGGCCCAGTAGACCTCCTTGCGGCGGGCGTCGGTCGCCACGACGAAGGGACCGTCGATGTCGGTGGCGTAGGCGAGGCCGTCGAGGGTGCACACGCCGTACACGGGGACCCCGAGCGCGAGCCCGAAGGTGTCGGCGGTCATCAGCCCGACCCGCAGCCCGGTGTAGGGGCCCGGCCCGATGCCGGCCACGATGCCGGTGACGGCGTCCAGTCCGAGCCCGGCCTCGGCGAGCAGCCGGTCGACGGCCGGCAGCAGAAGCTCTCCGTGCCGGCGTGCGTCCACCTGGGTGGAGGAGGCGATGACGGCCGTACCGTCGTGCAGCGCGACGGTGATGGCGGGGGTGGCGGTATCCAGAGCGAGCAAGAGCACGCAAACAGCGTACGGCTCCGGCGGGCCCCGCACCGCCGCCCCGGAAGGACGGCCTCCGGCTGCTACCGTCACCGCACACCGCTCATACCGTTCATACAGCTCATACGACCGACACAGAGACCGACGCAGACGACCGACGCAGAGGTGGACGACCGTGGCAAGGAGCAGCTCGGGATTCGTGGCCGGGCTCACCGCCGTCGCCCTCGCCGTGGTCGGCTTTCTCGCCCACCAGGCGCGGGCGAACATTCCGCAGGACCTGCGCGGCACCCCCGGTGCCTCGGCGACGCCCGCGGCGAGCCCCACCGGGACGCCCCGTGCCGGGCGGCCCCCCGTCCCGCCGCCCGCCGGCTCCGGCACCGGTGAGCGGGTCGTGTACTCGGTGGGCGACGACCGGGTGTGGCTGGTCGGCCCGGACGGCGAGGTGCGGAACACCTTCAAGGTCACCCCCGGCAGCGTCGACCCGCCCCCGGGGACCTACACCGTCACCTCCCGGACGAAGGCGACCACCGGGACCGACGGCGTCCCCGTCGAGCACGTGGTGCGCTTCACCAGCGTGGACGGGGTGGTGATCGGCTTCAGCGCGGCCGTGGACGGCTCCACGCCGGCGCCCCGCCGGGCGGTGCGGACCGGCGGCATCCGCGAGTCGCGGGCGGACGGCGAGGCGATGTGGATGTTCGCGCCGGTCGGCCAGAAGGTCGTCGTCGTCCGGTAGGTACGGCGCCGGCCGTACCGGTCGCGCGGGGTCACGCCGCCCGGTGGTGCCCCCTCGCCGTCCGGGGGTCCGCCGGCTTTGGGGCGTGCGGCGGGCGGGAGACCGCGTCCGCGGCGGCGCAGGAGGCCAGCAGGTCCCGCATGGACACACCGCCGGCCGCATACCGGTGCCGCCGTCCGGCGTTCTCCACGATGCTCTTCGTGGCGTTCTCCCTGGCGCTCTTCCTGGCCGGCATGGACGCCTCCTCGGACGGGGACGGACGTAGTTAGGTATACCTAACTACGAGCGGGACACCATGGGACCACGTCGGGCGCACCCGATGCAACAAACGGCCGCCGCCCTGCCGCCGGAAAGTCCGCACGGGAGGCTCAGGCGGTGAGAACCCCCAGGTCGACGGCTGCCCACCGGTCCCCGATCCCGGTCACCGTCACCTGCCGCACCCCGTCCGCGCCCGCCTCGCCGGCGCCGGGGGCGTCAAAGGCCGGCGCGGTGCCGACCGTCCGGTGGATCACGACCTGCAGCCGGTCGTCGGACAGCTCCTCGACCTTGCCCTCGCCCCACTCCACGACGACCACCGACTCCGGCAGCGACACGTCGAGGTCCAGGTCCTCCATCTCCTCCAG
>k87-1083069_pt1 | contig 10437 bp, 7 predicted proteins | sample MGYA00084031_6733416 | MGnify analysis MGYA00084031
ACTTGAACCCCCACGTCCCGAAGGACACTGGCACCTGAAGCCAGCGCGTCTGCCATTCCGCCACTCGCCCGAGCAACGCCGAAAACATTAACACACGATGCGGCGATTCCACTATTCCGCTGGTAGGAGACCTGCGCAAGGGGTCTGCAGCGCCCTCGAGGGGCCGCCGGAGGAGCGTCGGAGAGTGCTACCGATCTCCCTCGGGTCGAATCGCGGGAAAAGTCGATACCATGCAGGAGCGAGGTCTGCATTGCGACACGCTGAGTACGGAAAGGGGGTCGCCATGGGTATCGCCCAGCGCTTCGAGCGCAAGCTCCAGGCTGCGATCGGCGACGCTTTCGCCCGCGTGTTCGGCGGCGGCGTCGTGCCTCAGGAGGTGGAGGCCGCCCTGCAGCAGGAGGCAGCAGACGGCGTCCAGCAACTCGACCGAGGACACGCGCTCGCCCCCAACAAGTACGTCATCACCATCAGCGAGTCCGATCACGAAGCCCTCGCCGCGGATCGGGACTTGACTGTGAAGGCCTTCTCCCGTCACCTTGAGGACTTCATCCGAGAGCAAGGATGGCAGACGTACGGTGAGGTCCACGTCGTCTTCGAGTCGTCGTCCGCACTGCACACCGGGCAGTTCCGGACCCGCGGCTCGGTAGATCCCGATGCGGGGCGCTCAGCGACGCGCGCGCCGTCATCACGGAACCCGCAGAACCGCCCATTCGTGAACTCTGAACCAGGAGCTGGCCCCATGACGCAGAACCCCGGCTACGACCCCAGCCGTGACCCCGCCGAAGCGGAACCTCAGTACGCACGCAACGGTCACGCGCACGTCGGCCAGGAGCAGCGCTACGCACAGGGCTACGGCAACGCCGGCTACGACCAGGCGCAGGGTGGTTACGACGCCCAGGCCTACGGGCAGCAGGCGTACGGCGACCAGAACTACCAGGATCCCGGCTACCAGCAGGCCGGCTACGACCAGCAGGCCTACGGCCAGCAGGGTTACGCGCAACCCCAGGCCTACAGCCAGGACTACCGCGGCGACTACCAGCAGGGTTACGACCAGCAGGCCTACGGGCAGCAGGGCTATCAGGATCCGGCCTACCAGCAGGGCGGCTACGACCAGCAGGCCTACGGCCAGCAGGGTTACGCGCAGCCCGGCTACGGTCAGCAGCAGTACGGCGAGCAGGCCGGTTACGACCAGGGCTACGGCGCCGCGGCCCCGGCCTACGACCAGGGCTACCAGCAGGGCGGCTACCAGTCGCCGGCCGCCGGCCGTGTCCTGACGGCCACCCTCCAGCTCGAGGACGGCAGCGGCCGCTACTACCAGCTCCGCGAGGGCAGCAACATCGTCGGCCGCGGGCAGGACGCCCAGTTCCGTCTGCCGGACACCGGCGTGTCACGTCGCCACATCGACATCCGCTGGGACGGCCAGGTCGCGATGCTCTCCGATCTCGGTTCCACCAACGGCACCACCGTCAACGGTGCGGCGGTCCAGGACTGGCAGCTCGCCGACGGTGATGTGATTCGCGCCGGGCACTCCGAGATCCTCGTACGCATCCTCTGAGCAGCCGAGATAGACGGACACACCGGATTCGTCCACATCGTCCGACGCGCGGCAACGCGCGTCGGACGCTGCGTGGAGTCGTCCGGTGTCCGTATTGTGAGTGACCGCAACGCACCGGACGAGAACGACCGGTCGACCAGCCAGAAGGAGGGCACGCCGTGCAGGGGCTGATTCTGCAGCTGACCCGGGCGGGATTCCTCCTCCTGCTGTGGCTGTTCGTGTGGGCCGTGCTGCGCACGCTCCGGTCCGACATCTACGCCGGCACCGCGCGGCCGCTGCCCCGGTATTCACCCAAGCAGTCGGTACTGCCCTCGCTGAGCCGCAACAAGACCGCCAAGTACCTGGTGGTCACGCAGGGGGCGCTGGCCGGTACCCGCATCACGCTGGGCACCCAGCCGGTGCTCATCGGGCGGGCCGACGACTCCACCCTCGTCCTGACCGACGACTACGCCTCGACCCGCCACGCCCGCCTGTCCCCGCGGGGCAGCGACTGGTACGTCGAGGACCTCGGGTCGACGAACGGTACGTATCTCGACCGTGCGAAGGTCACCACCGCTGTCCGTGTCCCGCTCGGCACTCCCGTCCGTGTGGGCAAGACCGTGATCGAGCTCCGCCCGTGACCCTCGTACTCCGTTACGCCGCCCGCAGCGACCGCGGCCTCGTCCGTTCCAACAACGAGGACTCCGTCTACGCCGGCGCGCGCCTGCTCGCCCTCGCCGACGGCATGGGTGGCCACGCCGCAGGCGAGGTCGCCTCACAACTGATGATCGCTGCGCTCGCCCATCTCGACGACGACGAGCCCGGCGGCGACCTCCTCGGCAAGCTGGCCGCCGCCGTCCGGGAGGGCAACGCCTCCATCGCCGACCAGGTGGAGGAGGAGCCCGAGCTCGACGGCATGGGCACGACCCTCACCGCAATCCTGTTCGCCGGCAGCAAGCTGGGTCTGGCGCACATCGGCGACTCCCGCGCCTACCTCCTGCGTGACAACCAGCTCACCCAGATCACCCGCGACGACACCTTCGTGCAGTCGCTGGTCGACGAGGGCCGCATCACCCCGGAACAGGCCCACACCCATCCGCAGCGGTCGCTGATCATGCGCGCGCTGACGGGCACCGAGGTCGAACCCACGCTCACGGTCCGCGAGGCCCGCGCCGGCGACCGCTATCTGGTGTGCTCGGACGGCCTGTCCGACGTCGTCAGCGACGAGACCATCGCCGAGACCATGCGGCAGGGCACCCACGACGAGTGCGCCGACCGCCTCATCGAACTCGCGCTGCGCAGCGGTGGCCCCGACAACGTCACCGTGGTCGTCGCCGACGTCATCGACCTCGACTACGGGCAGAGCAATCCCATCGTGGCGGGCGCGGCGTCGGGGGACGACGACGATGACACTCCCCCGCCGAACACCGCGGCCGGTCGTGCCGCGGCGATGCGTCCCCCGCGTGCCACCCCGAAGCGGGTCATCAACAAGGCCCCGGAACCCGAACCGAAGAAGAAGCGCAGCCGCCTGTTCTGGCCGTCGATCGCGATCCTGGTGATCGCGGCGCTGGCCGGTGGCCTGCTGCTGGGCCGGCAGCTGATCCGCAACAACTACTACGTGGCCGCCGACGAGGGCCGCGTCGCGGTGCTGCGCGGCATCCCCGGCAACGTCTTCGGTTACTCGCTGCAGGAGGTGGCCCGCGTCGGCTGCATCACCGACGAGGGCGACCTGACACTCGTCGATCCGGCCTCGGCGCAGTGCCGAGTGATGCTCGTCGACGATCTGTGGCCCGCCGCGCGCGAGCAGGTGCGCGCCGGTCTGCCGTCGGGTTCTCTCGACGACACGCGCGAGCAGATGCAGCGGCTCGCCGAACTCGACCTGCTGCCGGTATGCGAGGAGAAGAGGCCGGAACCCGAGCCCGCACCGGCGCCGCCCGGCGCCCCCACTCCGGAACCGAACGGTGCCGCTCCCGCCGAGACCCCGGCCCCCGAGACCCCGGCGACGGGTGAACCGGCGCCTGCCCCGCAGGAACCGCAGCAGATCACCCCGGTTCCCGAACAGGCACCCCAGATCCCTGGACAGAACTGCAGGGTGGGCGCCTGATGTCGGTGTCCCATGGTGTGGGGGCGTTCCCGAGCCCGCCCGGTGGTTTCGCGCCGGCTCCGGTCCAGTCGACGCGCCGCAACACCGAGCTGGCACTGCTGCTCGCGGCGATCGCCATCACGACGGTCTCGCTCATGCTCGTCGAGGTGTCGATGGAGCAGACCATCACCCTGGACCTGCTCGAATACGGCGCGGCCTATGCCGGCCTGTTCCTGATCGCACACCTGGCGGTGCGGCGCTTCGCGAAGTACGCCGATCCGCTGCTGCTGCCGATCGTGGCGCTGCTCAACGGGCTCGGGCTCGTGCTCATCCACCGGCTGGACCTGTCCGACCAGGAGAACGCCCGCTACATGGGGCTCGATCCGCCGTCCCCCGATGCGACCCAGCAGGTGCTGTGGACGGCGCTCGGCATCGCCCTGTTCATCGTCGTGCTGATCTTCCTGCACGACTACCGGCTGCTGGCGCGCTACAGTTACACCCTCGGTCTCGTCGGTCTGGTGGCCCTGGCGATCCCGGCGCTGCTGCCGAGCAGTTTCTCCGAGGTCAACGGCGCGAAGATCTGGATCCGGCTGCCCGGCTTCAGCATCCAGCCGGGTGAGTTCGCGAAGATCCTGCTGATCATCTTCTTCGCGTCGGTGCTCGTCGCCAAGCGCGACCTGTTCACCACCGCGGGCCGGCACTTCCTCGGCATGGACTTCCCGCGCGCCCGCGATCTCGGGCCGATCCTCGCCGCGTGGATCATCTCGATCGGCGTGATGGTCTTCGAGAAGGACCTCGGCACGTCGCTGCTGCTGTTCACGACCGTGCTGGTGATGCTCTACATCGCCACCGAGCGGGTCGGCTGGCTGATCATCGGGTTCTCGCTGCTCGCCGTCGGCTTCTACGCGGCGTACCACATGTTCGGGCACGTGCAGGTCCGTGTGGAGACCTGGCTCGACCCCCTCGCCGACTACAACAACACCGGCTACCAGATCTCCCAGTCGCTGTTCGGTCTCGCGACCGGTGGGGTGGCCGGGACCGGTCTGGGCAGCGGACGCCCCGGTCAGGTGCCGTTCGCGAAGACCGACTTCATCATCGCGGCGATCGGTGAGGAACTCGGGCTGATCGGCCTGTCCGCGATCCTGCTGCTGTTCCTGATCCTCGTGATCCGGGGCATGCGCACCGCGCTGGCGGTACGCGACAGCTTCGGCAAGCTGCTCGCCGCCGGCCTGTCGTTCACCCTCGCCGTCCAGCTGTTCGTGGTGGTCGGCGGCGTCACGAAATTGATCCCCCTGACGGGCCTGACCACGCCGTTCGTCTCGTACGGCGGTTCGTCGCTCCTCGCCAACTATCTGCTCCTGGCTCTGTTGATGAAGATCTCGCACGCTGCCCGTGAACCCGCGGTTCCTCGGAAGAGGACACCGCCGCCGATCGCCGATGCACCGACGGAAATGATGGGGCGCGAATGAACGGTCCGCTCCGCAGAGTCGCGATGGCCGTGATGTTCATGGTGGTGGCGCTGCTCGCCAATGCCACCTACGTGCAGGTCATCAAGGCCGACGACCTCCGTACCGACCCGCGCAACTCGCGGGTGCTCCTCGACGAGTACTCGCGGCAGCGCGGGCAGATCGTCGCCGCCGGGCAGGCGCTGGCCGTGTCGGTGCCCACCGACAGCCGCTACAAGTACCTGCGCGAGTACCCGGCGACGCCGACCCAGCCGATGAGCCCGCTCGCGTACGCCCCGGTGACGGGCTTCTACTCGATGCAGTACGGCAGCACCGGCATCGAACGCGCCGAGGACTCGCTGCTCAACGGCTCCGACAACCTGCTGTTCGGGCGGCGCCTGTTCGACCTGGTGTCGGGCCGCAACCCGCGCGGCGGCAATGTCGTCACCACGATCGACCCGGTGATGCAGCAGGTCGCCTACGACGAGCTGACGTCGAAGGGTTACACGGGTTCGGTGGTCGCGATCGAGCCGGCGACCGGCCGGATCCTGGCGATGGTGAGCACCCCGAGCTACGACCCGAACCGGTTGTCCGGGCACGACGGCGCCGCGACCTCGCAGGCCTGGGACGAGCTGAACTCCGATCCCGACAAGCCGATGCTCAACCGGGCGATCTCCCAGACCTATCCCCCGGGCTCGACCTTCAAGGTCGTGGTGACCGCGGCGGCGCTCGAGAACGGTGTCACCCCCGACACCCTGTTCACCGCGGCCCCGCAGATCACGCTGCCCGACACCACAACGACCCTCGAGAACTACGGCGGCGCGACCTGCGGCGACGGGGCGACGGTGACCCTGCGCGAGGCGTTCGCCCGGTCGTGCAACACCGCCTTCGTGGAGATGGGCATCGACACCGGCCGCGACGCGCTCGAAGCGCAGGCCGAGGCGCTCGGCATCGGTGAGACCCTCGACGTGCCGCTGCCGGTCGCGGCGAGCACCGTCGGCCCGATCCCGGACGGCGCCGCGCTCGGCCAGTCGAGCATCGGCCAGCGCGACGTGGCGCTCACCCCGCTGCAGAACGCGTCGATCGCCGCGACCGTCGCCAACGGTGGGGTGAGGATGCAGCCCTATCTCGTCGACCGCCTGCAGGGCCCGGACCTGACGGTACTCGAGGAGACCAAGCCCGAGTCGCTCGGCCAGGCCATTCCGCCGGAGGTCGCCGCGACCCTCACCGATCTGATGATCGGTGCCGAGAACTACGCCGGTGGCCAGGGTGCGATCCCGGGGGTGCAGATCGCGTCGAAGACCGGTACCGCGGAGCACGGCAGCGACCCGCGGAACACTCCTCCGCACACCTGGTACATCGCGTTCGCGCCGGCGCAGCAGCCGACCGTGGCCGTCGCGGTGATCGTGGAGGACGGCGGCGACCGGGCACTCGCCGCGACCGGCGGCTCGGTGGCCGCACCGATCGGACGGGCCGTGATCGCGGCCGGACTACAGGGGGGCTGACATGGCACTGAGCAGCGGGGCCATGATCGCCGACCGCTACCGTCTGCAGCGACTCATCGCCACCGGCGGCATGGGTCAGGTGTGGGAGGGACTCGACACGCGGCTCGACCGGCGGGTCGCGGTGAAGGTCCTCAAGGCCGAACTGTCCGGCGACGAGGACTTCCTCGGCCGTTTCCGGTTCGAGGCGCGCACGACGGCGCAGCTCAACCATCCGGGTATCGCCGGGGTGTTCGACTACGGCGAGACCACCGACAGCGAGGGTCAGGCCCTCGCCTATCTGGTGATGGAACTCGTGCACGGCGAACCGCTCAACGCGGTGCTGTCGCGGGTCGGCCGCCTGTCGCTGCCGCACGCCCTGGACATGCTCGAGCAGACCGGCCGGGCGCTGCAGGCCGCCCACAACGCCGGGGTGGTGCACCGCGACGTCAAGCCCGGCAACATCCTGATCACCCCCACCGGCCAGGTGAAGATCACCGACTTCGGTATCGCCAAGGCCGTCGACGCGTCCCCGGTGACCCGCACCGGCATGGTGATGGGCACCGCCCAGTACATCGCTCCCGAACAGGCCCTCGGGCAGGAGGCCACCTCGGCGTCCGACGTGTACTCGCTGGCCGTCGTCGGCTACGAGGCCCTCGCGGGACGCCGCCCGTTCCTCGGCGACAGCGTCGTCACCGTCGCGATGAAACACGTGCAGGAGACGCCGGCGCCGCTGCCCGCCGACCTGCCGGCGGAAGTGCGCGGTCTCATCGAGATCGCGATGTCGAAGGATCCCTCCCACCGCTACGCCAACGGCGGCGAGTTCGCGAACGCCGTCGCCGCGGTGCGGGCGGGACGTCCCGCGCCGCCGCCCGGCAACGTGCCGCCGGTGACCAGCGCGAACCGTGTGCTTCCCCCGGGTGTGCCGGGAACGGCGGCGCCCACCGCGGCGACCCGTGCCCTGAATCCGACGCAGCAGTACGGCAACACCGCGTACGCGTCCGTGCCGCGCGCTGCGCAGCCGCCCACCTCGGGCCGGCCCCCGATGGGCCCGTCCACCGCGGCGACCCCCACCGGTGACGGCGGCCGTAAGTCGCCGAGTCCGACCGCGCTGGTCTGGGCGGCGGGGATCGCCGTCGTGCTCGCGCTGGTGGCGCTGGGGATCGTGCTGCTCGGGGGCGGCGACGAACCGGATCGGTCGCCCTCGCCCACCACCCAGTTGACGACGACGCGGCAGGCCACCACCACGACGACCACCACGACGCGTCGTCCGCTCCCGCCGCCGATCATCGAGGAACCGGAGACCTTCACGCCGACCCCGACGACCGTGCGGCCCACCACCACGGTGCCGACGACGACCGAGGCGCCCACGACCACCGTTCCCCCCACGACCACCACGACGACGGTCCCGACCACCACCGAGACGACGACCACCACGACCGAGGAAACCGAAACCCCGGACGAGAGCGGCGGCGGGGACGGGTCCGAGAACGAGGCCTCGGGCGGAAGGAACGACAATTCATCCGGAACCAGCAACGGTACGAACACTCGAGGAACGTCATGACCACACCGCGCAAGCTCTCCTCCCGCTACGAGCTGGGTGAGATCCTCGGCTTCGGTGGTATGTCCGAGGTTCACCTCGCGCGGGATCTGAGGCTCGGCCGGGATGTGGCCATCAAGGTGCTGCGAGCGGATCTGGCCCGCGATCCCACGTTCTACCTGCGGTTCCGTCGTGAGGCGCAGAACGCCGCCGCGCTGAACCATCCGGCGATCGTCGCCGTCTACGACACCGGTGAGGCCGAGACCGAGGCCGGTCCCCTGCCGTACATCGTCATGGAGTACGTCGAGGGCGAGACGCTGCGCGACATCGTCCGGTCGAACGGTCCGCTGGCCCCGAAGCGGGCGATGGAGATCATCGCCGACGTGTGTGCGGCCCTGGACTTCAGCCACCGCAACATGATCGTGCACCGCGACGTGAAGCCCGCGAACGTCATGATCAACAAGGCCGGCGCCGTGAAGGTCATGGACTTCGGCATCGCCCGCGCCATCTCCGACGCGGCGAGCCCGATGACGCAGACCGCCGCGGTGATCGGCACCGCGCAGTACCTGTCGCCGGAGCAGGCCCGCGGTGAGCAGGTCGACGCGCGGTCCGACGTCTACTCCGTCGGCTGCGTGCTGTTCGAGATCCTCACCGGGGAGCCGCCCTTCAAGGGTGATTCGCCGGTCGCGGTGGCCTACCAGCACGTGCGGGAGGATCCGCCGCTGCCGTCGTCGGTGAATCCGGCGGTGCCGCCGGAACTCGACTCGGTGATCCTCAAAGCGATGGCGAAGAACCCCGCCAACCGTTACCAGTCGGCCGCGGAGATGCGCAGCGACCTGATCCGTGTGCTCAGCGGCCAGCGGCCGAGCGCGCCGATGGTGATGACCGACGAGGACCGCACCACGCTGATCGACGCCGTCGACACGGGGGCGGGCCGGCACAGCCGCGCCGCCGCCGTCGTCGGGACGGGCGGATCGGGTGCGGACGGATCCGGATCCGGGTCGGTGCTCAAGAAGGTGCTGCTCGGCCTCGCCGCCGTGCTGGTCGTCGGCATTGTCGGGGTGTTCCTGTGGACGCTCGGACCGGGCTCGACGGCCGCGCAGGTCGCCGTCCCCGACGTGCGGAACCTGTCCGCACAGGAGGCGGAGGCCCGCCTGCAGGACGCCGGTTTCCGCGTCGCGCTCCAGCAGAAGAGCGACGCGGTGGTCGCGAACGGCAACGTCATCAACACCCGGCCCGTGCCAGGCACCCAGGCCGAGGAGGGCTCGACGGTGACGATCGAGGTGTCGACCGGGCCCGAACAGGTACAGATCCCGCGGTTGGCGGGCATGACGGAGGAACGCGCCGCGCAGGAACTCGCCGCGGTGGGCCTGCGCCTGGACCCGAACATCAAACGCGCGCCGTCCGGGAAGGACGACGAGAACCTGGTCGTCGAGCAGAACCCCGCCGCGGGGGCGAGCATCGACCGCGACAGCACGATCACCATCACCCTCGGCAGCGGCCCGGAGATGATCCGGGTGCCCAACGTGGTGGGCCAGACCGTCGAGGTGGCTCGCGGCAACGTCGAGGGCGCCGGCTTCGAGGTGGTCGTCGAACAGATCGACTCCAGCGAGCCGGAGGGCACCGTGGTGTCCACCAGCCCGGCCGGTGGGGCCTCGGGTGAGCGCGGCGAGACCGTCACCCTGCGGGTCTCCAACGGCGACCGCATCGAGATGCCGGTCCTCACCAACCGCTCGGTGTCGGAGGCTCTGGCGGCGCTGCGCAGCGCCGGCTGGACGGGCAACGCCTCGCAGCTGCAGCAGACGCGGGAGGCCACCCTGGACGTCGACATGGTGGGCACCGTGATCACCCAGGCCCAGCCGCCGGGCTCGGAGATCTCGAAGAACGAGACGATCTCCGTGGGTGTGGGTGTGCTCGGTATCCGCTGACCCCCGGCGACGAACGGCAGAGGCAGCGAACAGCAGACAAGCGGAAAGGCGCCGGTCCAGTGGACCGGCGCCTTTCCCGTGTCTGAGGGGTCCTAGGCGGCGCCACCGTCGAGGGCGCGGGCCACGCGCTCCTCGAGCTGCGCGACGAGCGACTCCTCCGGAGCCCGGCCGCAGTCACCGAGCCAGTTGGCGAGCATCCGGTGACCGCCCTGCGTGAGCACCGACTCCGGGTGGAACTGCACGCCGTGGATGGGCAGCTCGACGTGCCGCAGCGCCATGACGATGCCGGTGTCGGTATGGCCGGTCGCCTCGAGCTCGGCGGGCATGGTCTCCGGCAGCACGGTCAGCGAGTGGTAGCGGGTCGCGGTGAACGGGTTCGGCAGGCCGGCGAGCACACCGGTGCCGTTGTGGTGCACCACGCTGGTC
>k87-299491_pt1 | contig 10436 bp, 10 predicted proteins | sample MGYA00084031_6733416 | MGnify analysis MGYA00084031
AAGACCTACCCTTCTGACGATAAAGGTAGTAGACGCTTTTTCATTTTTCACCTGACCAATGATTGGTCAGGCTTTTTTTCTGTTCCACAAAAAATCCCCCGTCCATGCATTCGTCCGGGGGCCTATACCTATTCCTTTTAGCTCCTGCTACAAACCAATTCGCGGTTATATCATGCACTCGTTTTCTGATATCACCAAAGGGATTCCGTTCTCCCCAAAAATACGTACTACGCGGATATATTGATGTACAGGGAGGTCCGGGAACATAAATGCAATTTCGCCGCTCGGAAAAGACGTGACGATGTGCGGGATGGAATCGGGTATCTTGGCCAGCTCGCGCCGAAAAGCAGCGGCCTTTCTCCACGGTACTTTAAAATAGAAGGAAGGACGAATCACGGGCAAACACGCTCCTTATTTGTTTCATTTCTGTATCGGAGAGTGCCGGGGCATCGAATATATGAAAAAAGCTGCGATATCGAGCTATAGGCATGATAATTTTGACGGGACTTTTGTATTACTTTTGCTCTCTGTTTCATTCATGAATAGCTTCTTACACCAATGCTCTGTATCTTCCGTTTACTTTGCAATACCTACAAAATGAGACTCCTCTTTTCCGTTGCGGACCAATTCACAAACGATCGCACTATGATTGGACAAAATTTTCCATGCCAGTAGCAACTCATTTTCGTTTGTCCTGTTGTGGCATTTTTTTACATGCCGATCAACCCTTCGATCAGAGGCCAAATTAACACTATTTGCGTTTCCCTGCAAACGAAATAGAAAAAGCCCCTTCCATTTGCCCGTAAAAGACAATGAAAGAGGCGATTATGTATCGGATAAAAACGTCGATATGGCGAGCATTTGATGAAAAATGATGCCCCCACGCGGAATCGAACCACGAACTGATCATTACGAGTGATCTGTTATACCGTTTAACTATAGGGGCAGGTTCAAGACAGTTTCTCTTTTTCTGCCTGGTAAAATAATACCCAGCCGTTTTACAAAAATTATTCTAGTAAAAAGAAGGCTAAAAATCAAGAGGAAATTTTAATGTTTCCACTCGATTTCAGCCTTCCGCAAAACGTCGCCAATCGGCGCATCTTGTATCAACAGATCGGCAATACCGTCGAGATGGGTAGCATCCCGATTGATAATGACCAGCTTCGCCCCTCTTGCTTTCGCCTGCTCTGGAAACCAGTTGGCCGGACTTACGGCAAGCGATGAGCCCAGTACAAGGAACAGGTCTGCCCGCTCTGTCCATTCCACCGCTTGTGCAAAGGCGGCTTCCGGAAGCGATTCTCCAAACAGCACGACAGAAGGACGCAAAAACCCGCCGCACTCGCACGCAGTCCCCCCCTGATCCAAATAGCGGGCAGACTCGTATTTGTTTGTACAGCGCATGCAGGTAAGCGTGGCTAGTGTCCCGTGGAGCTCCGCAACACGCCGGCTGCCGGCACGCTGATGAAAGCCGTCCACATTTTGCGTAATGATCCCCTTGATCTGTCCCCGCCGTTCCCATTCGGCCAAAATCACATGCCCCTGGTGAGGCTTACACGACAGAAGCCCTTCCACTCTCATCCGGTAAAAAGAGACAAATTCCTCCCGATTGTTGCGAAGAGCATCTGTGCTGGCGAGTCTTGCCGGGTCTTTTCCCTGCCACCATCCCGTCCGTGCAGAACGGAAATCAGGCAGTCCGCTTTCCGTTGACATCCCGGCTCCCGTGAAAACGATGGCGTGGCGGGCATCCTTGAGCAGCTTGTTCAATTCGTCCAAAGCCTTCCCCTCCTCTCACGAATGCATACAATTGTTCATATTTTATAGGAAGTCAACGACAAAGTACACGGGGAGGAGCAGTCAAGATGAACATCTATCTCGTCTCAGACATCCACGGTCAGTATCAAGCGCTTCGCGAAGCCTTGCAGCGGGTTTCCTTTTCCCCGGAACGCCAAGACAGCCTCTACGTAATCGGAGACATGGTCGACCGCGGCCCCCAATCAAAAGAGGTACTGGAGTATTTGCTCAGTCTGAAGAATGCTTATCCGGAGCAGATTTTCTTGCTCAAGGGAAATCATGAGCAGATGTTCGAGGACTGGCTGAAGGGGAATATGGATCCCACTTTGTATTTGCTGATGAATGGCGGAGATGCCACCGTGCGCTCGTTTTTGGGGCGACAGGCATTGCGCCGCGCCTTTCTTGGCGAAGTCCCCCCCGTCGAAACGCAAAACGCAGCGCGCGAAGATATTCTTGCCCGTTACACGTACTTGCTCCCCACTCTCGAATCGCTGCCTCTCTACCAAATGCTGCCTGCCAATGAATCCACCGGAGGGCAGCCGCCGCTGCTCGTGCACGCAGGCATTCGGCCGGGCATCCCCCTTTCCAAACAACGTCCCGAGGACCTCCTCTGGATTCGAGAGCCGTTCTACGATCATTACAGGGGAGAAGAAATGGTTATCTTCGGTCACACGCCCGTCCCCAGGCTTCCCGGGTATACCGGACAGGGCCCTTGGCACCACGGGAACCTGATCGGCATCGACGGCGGAGCGGCGTCCCCGCAAGGCGGCATTCTCCTCGTCAACTGGCCTTCCCTCCGGTATGTTTATGTTCCGCTCAGAGGTCTGCAATCGGCTCCCCGGGTACGCCTCACTTAACGAATGATCGGCGGGGGAGTTGCCGAGAGCAGACCCGCCAATTTCAAGGCCGCCAAGACAATGATGAGCTCAAGGCGCAGCGTCCAGGACAGCTTCTTCGCCAAGCGGAGAGCGTCTTTTTCCTGCAATCCGGAAAGCACGGTCAGTCTGGGCATTACCCGTCCGCGATGGAATGCGGCGATGAGTAGCGCCAGCAAAAACGCGCCGATCTTGGCGGTCAGGATGAGCCCGTACGAAGTGGTCGCCAGCTGCTGGAGCTGTGAGAAGCGGAGCAGCCCGAGGACAATGCCTGTCCCGGAAATGACTGCGACCGAATACAGTGCCAACTGGGCGAATTGGCTCATCAATTTGTGCATGGCAATCAGCCCATCGGGATTCATGGCGAGCCGGAATGACAATACCGTCAATCCAGACAAGCCCCCCATCCAGATGACTGCCGCCGCCATATGGAGAACGTCAGAGGTCATCGAAGCAAATCTCTCCTGTCCTGCCATGGCGTGACCCGTCAATGGGAACGTGCAAAACAGGGCGATGACTGCTATCGTACTTCCCCACCGGAAATGAGCCGTATAGCGCACTGCCAGAAGAAGCAGGAAGCAGAGCAGGGGCCGAATCCATCCGATCGTGCCTGTCATCGTTTCACGAAGCAGCGTCAGCATGTTTTCCCCAAAGCCTCCCGGCAAGCGAAGCATGTCAGCCAAAAGGCAGATTCTTACGGCACCGCTCACCGCAAAAAAGAGCATGGCCAGCCAGATGATCAGCTTGACCTTTCTGCTGTGGAGCCACTTGGTGTCGATGGCCCGGACAAACCCTTCCCACCTGGAGAGAAACACCAAAATGCCTAAGCCTCCCGCAACAAGCACATCTGCCATCCGCAGCCATCTGTTCCATGCCTCATGAGCCTCGTGGTTATGGTCTTCCGGGGAGGCAAACTTGTCGGCGACAATTTCTACGCCGCTTTCCCCTTTTGTAACCTGGGCATCCGAGGAGCCATTTCCTTTTCCAACGGTTACGGAAGGCTGCTGTCCGTTATTTGCCTGAACCCCCGAAATGGACACCGATGGGGCTTGACCGGCTTCGTCGGCGGGAGATGTCTGTTCCGCTTTTACGGAGTTTTTATCCGCTTCCGCTGAAGAGGACTGCCCTGCTGTACCCGGGGCTGCAAGCTGTGAAGATCCTGTATTTTGCGATTGCCTGGCATCTTGGCTGTCAACGGGAGCTTTTTTCACTTCTTGTTGCGGGCTGGCAGCCTTTGAATCGGCGTAAGGAGCGGCCTTCTCTTCACTTTTTGAGCCTTTTGTTTTTTCCGTCGCTGCCGAAGCGCTCTCGTTTTGTTTAGCCGGTCCGTTTTTTGACTGATTCAAAGCTTCCTGTTCCTGTGCCGGAAGAGCAGTGGGCGGCGGAACAGCAGCTTCAGTCGTCTCGTCCCCGTCCAGGGAGACCGTATCAGCCGGACGATGTTTGGGCAGCGGTACTCCTACAGCGAATCGGAACGAGCCTTCCGTAACATGAGTATCTACCGACAACACTTGCCATTCCACACGGTATATACCGTTTTTCAAGGAAGAGACCGGCATCACGAGCGTCTTTTTTCCCTCTGCCCGAAACGTACCCGGTACGACCTCTCCCTGCTCTGTTTTCAAAACGAGCGAGCTCACATTTGCATTGATTTCCTCCGTGAAGGATATCCGTATCTCCTTCGGCGAGGTTTGCAGCTCTGACTCCTGCTGTGGCGAGGATTGATCCACATTGGCATGAGCGTACACAAATGACGGAACACTGCACACCATGCATACACACAGACAGAAGTAAAGGAGCCATCTTTTCATACGTTGTTCCCCTTTCCATTTGCCAAGCCCTTTCGCCGCCGAGAAATAGCTTCCGGCAGAGAAGACGACTAGAAAGCCGCCGAAAAACTTTCGACGGCTTTTTCCGATTGGCTATCGCTGCTTATTTCTTCGTGATGACAATCGCTTCCGGCAAAGTGCCGATCGGTGCCAATACTTCGACTGTCGCTCCTGCTTCCATTGCGGCTTTCCGCAAATCCACCTGGCCGGTTCCCTGATAAGCAGGATTCAAAGCCGTTTTCACGAATGTAGCTGGTACAGTCGTCTTCCCGTCAGCCGATGTCAGCCCGGACACGTCAGTCAGCTTGCCGTTGATATAGACGAGCGGCTGCGCACCCTTCGCCTTTTGCGCCGGGAGGGAAAACTTCCCGTTCTGGACGGAAAAGGTCATGGTTGCCTCGTAATTGGTTGTATCGTATTGACCTGCCACTTTTTCATCGGTAGCCGGTTTCGCCCGGAGCAGATAATAGTCAGCCGGGCCAGTCGTAAAGGCAATCGTGCCATTTGCATCTGTCTTGTAGATGGCCGCATCACTGGTGCTGCGGCGGATCAGGGTAATTTCCGAGTTTGCAAGCGGCTTCCCTTTTAGCAGCAGTTGAACAGACACCTTCTGATCAGGTGTAACCGCTGCCGGGTTGAACTGCGGCACCAGCTCCGCCCGATCCAGGCTGACCGGACGGCTGAAGCCCTTCAGCTCTTTTACTCTTTCCAAAGAAGGGATATCGCTGACGGCGACGAAGGATTTAGCACTGCGCAATGTCCGGCTGGAGACCTCGGCATTTTGAAAGAGACTGTCTCCTTCCACGGACACGATGTATGCACCCGGGGTGGAAGCGGAAAAAGAAGCTACGTAATAGTTGTTTTTCCCCGGCTCTGTCACTTCTTTCTCTTCTCCCGTATAAAAGAGAGTCGTGGTAATATCTGCTTTGCTTCCATTCGGAGAGGTAACGTATACTTTGGTAGAATCGGTACTCCACTTGCCCTCGATGCGATAGCTGCCATGATGGTTGGAGTGGTTTCCGAACAGCAACTCTACGTACGAAACCTCGCCAGCCGAGACAATCGGTGTATTGGTTTGCGACCAGCCGTCATGTGCCGATGCCGGTACAGCGAGCAGGCACGCCAAAGCGAGAGCAGGAATAAGCGTCATTCGTTTTTTCATGGTTGAGTTCCTCCCGATCGATTGTTTTTCCTTTGATATCCAGTCTCAGTATATGGCTCGTCCGCTGGATTGAGTATGACTCAACAGGGCTATCTTTGAGGGGCCAGGGTTGAACGATATGTGAACGTGGGTGAAAACAGGCAAGTTCAAACAGCGTTCACAAGTTGTTACTTAACATAAGTCACTTCCTTTATGTAATTATGGTAAGATAATGGGCGAGGTGTTGATATGAGACGAGAGAGTATAGTGGAGCAAGCGCTCTTTGCAGCCTGGGTGGTTTCCCTGGTCGCAACCGGGGGCAGCTTGTTCTTCTCGGAAGTGCTGAAGTACATTCCGTGCGAACTGTGCTGGTACCAACGAATTTTTATGTATCCGCTGGTCCTTTTGCTCGGGATCGCTTCCGCAAAAAAAGATTACGGAATTGCGCGATATGCCCTGCCTCTGTCTATTATCGGGGGAGCCATTTCACTCTATCACTATCTGGTACAGAAGGTCCCCGCTCTGCATGAGCTCGGCAACGCGTGCGGAATCATCCCGTGCAACACGGACTACATCAACTGGCTAGGCTTTATCACCATTCCGTTCCTGGCGCTCATCGCTTTTCTTTTGATTACCGTACTGCTTATTTTCATTCGTACCAATGGGAAGGAGAAGTAAAGCATGAAAAAGATCATTATCCTATCCGTCATCGCTGCTGTATTTCTGATCGGAGCCGTCGTGTATTCGGATATGGCCAACAAGCAAGCTGCAGAAGGAAATCCTTTCGGCAAAACAAATCTGAATCCGGCTACGATCGCTCAATTGGATGACCCCAATTACGGAAATCAAATTCTCCCTGACGAATTGAAAGCAAAGCTGGAAGGGAAAGAAGAGCTGTTCATTTACTACTACAGTCCGACTTGCGAACACTGCCAGCGAACGACACCCGTCCTGGTTCCGGTTGCCGATGAGCTGAAAGTGGATGTCAAGAAGCACAACCTGCTCGAATTTGCATCCAGCTGGGATGCGTTTGCCATTGAGTACACCCCTACTCTCGTCCACTACAAAGATGGAAAAGAAGTATCTCGTCTGGTCGGCGAACAGACAGCCGATGAATTGAAACAATGGTTTCAGGAACAGAAAAAATGACTTGCAGCCTCCCAATTTACGGGAGGCTTTCCTGTTCTCGCATAAAAAAGGTGGCGTTTATGTGAACACTCTTGTAAATCAACAGGGAAATAGCCCGTTTGAGTCATCTTTTTCTCCCCCTTTTTGCCTATAATGTTGTGGGAGCAGGAAAAGACTTTTCACACCGCCGGGCAGGATACTTGCCCCAGCGAAAAGAAACCGTCCGCTTTTTGATGCAATTTGACAAAAGCAGGGGTTTCTCGTAATTGTGATGACAGAAAGTGAGGATGTACAAGTGAAACGACATATATGGACAGTGATTGCCTCGCTCGCCCTGATCGTGGGCGCGGGCTGCAGCAAAGAAGAGAATGCCCTCCCCTCTGGGTCTCCTATTGAGGTAGCCTTGACGATTGAGCCGCAGGAGGTCGTAGCCAATGAAGCGGTAACCTTCTCGATAAAAGTGACCCAAGACGGTGCTCCTGTCGACGATGCCAGGGAAACGGAATTCGAAATCTGGAAGGATGGACAGGAACAGCACGAAACCATCCCGGCGACACTCCAAAAAGAAGGAGTCTACACCGCCCAAAAAACGTTTGCCGAGCCAGGAGCATACAACGTGATGTACCACGTGACAGCCCGCGATTTTCACAATATGCAAACACAGACCTTTACGGTAAAAGGCGCCGCTGATCAAGCTGACGGCTCTCATGCAGCGCACGAGCACGATCAGGCTTCCCAGCCGGAACATTCGGCTGCGCATGAACACGGCAGCTCTCACGGGTCAGAGGAACACCATCACGGTGCCGTTGTCAATATGCACTTTCAGCCGGCTGAGTCAATCAAAGCAAATGAAGCTGCTTCCTTGACGGTTCATGTGCAAAAGGACAACCAGGCTTTGACGGAAGCTGCGGTCAAATTTGAAATCTGGCGCGAAGGCGAAGAGAAGCACCAGTATGTGGATGCCAGCGAAAAACAGCCTGGCGAATACACGACGGCAAACGCCGCTTTCCCTGCTTCGGGTACGTACACCGTCAAGGTGCATGTGGAAAAGGGAGAGATCCATGACCATAAGGAATTCTCGGTAACCGTACAATAAGCCTTGCCATTCGAATGTTTGCGACAAGCCCCGCCCACTAGTATGAGCGGGGTTTTTTACGGCTTGGGCAGCCCGGCCGCTTTTCCGGTTTTCTTAATATTTTTACATATCCACAGAAACTTTCATCTTGCAGAAATGTCCATGGACTGATATAAGAATCGAGTAGAGAGAAGTTGGGAGAGGATACGATGAAAAAGAACAAACGATCATTTTTGCTTGCACTCGCCTGTTTTGGCATGTTGAACGGACTGGTACCTTCTGCCGAAGCCGCGACAGCTCCGTCCGCCCCCACGATATTGCTGGATGGGTATCCGCTGACCTTTGCCGCTGAACCCAGACTTGTTGAGGGCAGAACCATGGTTCCTTTCCGTGTAATCGCGCAAGCGTTGGGAATTGACGTACAGTGGGACGGCAAAACGCGAACGATTACGGCGGACAAGGACGGGAAGCACATACAAATGCAGCTGGATAATCCGCAGGTTATGGTGAACGGCGTGGCCACGCAGCTCCCCGTCGCCCCCTTTGAGCAAAACGGGCACACCTTGATCCCCCTGCAGTTTTTCAGCACGCAATTCGGTGCGCAAGTAAACTGGGAGCCTGCCACACGGACCGTTTCGATTGCTTCACCGCGCCAGAAGCTGCATACCACGGCGTTTTACGCGATTTCATCTTATTCGCAGCGGCAGTATATCCCGGCGTTTGATGCAGTCGCGTTTGGTTGGGCCCGGATCGACGGCAATGCTCAGCTTACCCTTGAGGGGAAGGATTTTTATTGGCCGAAGCCGGCAAATGACATCACTCCCGAGAAGATCATCGAAGCCACCAAAGAACAAGGGACGGCTCCCTCTCTCATGGTGTTTGCCACAGACGGCACCGGAGAGCTGACGCGCCTGCTGTCTGAACCCGGTCTGCGTGAGCGTGCGATAGCTGAAATTGTCTCGCTTGCCAAGGAAAAAGGGTTTGCCGGTGTGTCACTAGACTTCGAAGGTCTTGGACTGAGCGGCGATATCGCATTGGCCCGCCAGCAATTTACCGAGTTCGTTCAGTTGTTGGCGAAACCTTTGCATGAGTCAGGCATTTCGCTTTCGCTCGTGCTTCATCCCCTCAACAGCTCCTATCAGGGGTATGACTACGCCTCTCTTGGCAAGGTGGCCGATGAGCTCGTATTGATGGCCTACGCGTACGAGGACGAAAAGCGTCCCGAGCCGATGGGTAAAGTAAATGAAGCAATCACGATGGCACTGGCACACGTGCCAAAGGAAAAGCTGCTGCTCGGAATTTCAGCAGCCAGCGAAGACGAGCAGTCAATTGACAGCAAGGTCGGTCTGGCCAAACGCCATGGATTGAAGGGCATCGCTCTATGGCGCCTCGGACTCATCACCGAGGCCGAAAAGGCTCGCTTGGCCCAATCCATCGAAATGAAAGAAGCTGCTCCAGCCTTTCTTCAATAATCCTCATGACGATAGCAACGCGAGCTCCATAGACTCATTGGAATCCCCCGTATCCGCCAAGGACACCGGGGGATATTTTGTTGTGTCTGCTTTTTCAAGGCGCCTGTGCCAACTGGAAACGATGTTGTTTTTTTCTAGGATTTAGGTAAAATGAAAGTATGGTCCCCTGCATATGGAGCAAGGGGCCACCTTTTATTATATGGGGGGATTATGCATGAAAATGAGGCGAACACCGTGGCGACTCGCAGACTTTGCTGACCGTTGGTTCATTCCAATACGAACAGGAGATGAATACGATGAACCGTAGTACCCTGCCTAATTCCATGCACCGCCGTTTGGTGGAGCAGTTGGTTTTCTTTGACGAACAACGCATTCCTTTTTTAGATCTTCATTTTGCCGGTAAACACAACGAACGCCAAAAAGCCAATCAGTGGCTGGACCAATATGTTTCTACTGTGGAAACACTGCTGAAGGAAACGAAAGATCAAGAGACTTCCCTATTGCCCAAAGTGGTGATCGGATCGCAAGTTGCTTTGCAATACGTGGATGACGGGTTGGAAGAGTCCCTGACGATCTGCTTTCCGGAACATACTGACCCCGATCTGGGACGAATCTCGTTCCTATCGCCTATAGGTCGACAACTGCTGATGAATCCTGTCAATGAGCCGGTCCGTCTGGAAATGCCCATGGGGACGCAGGAGGTCATTGTCCGCTCGATTCGTTTTGTCGACTGGTAACGTTGAAAATAACAGCAATCCCTTTTCCGTACTGTGCGATTGCCTTCACAATACACGACAGAACCGCGGCCACCCGACAGGGAAGGACCGCGGTTTATGGTTTTCCCCTAAAAAAAGAGCCGCTTTCGCAGCGGCTCTCATGTTCTCATTTTAAAAGCAAGTAAAGGATACAATCCGATTTAAAGCTAAGCCGAAGTATTGCCATGTGAAGCCGTTCCATCGATAGCCTGCAACTGTGGTGCGGCTGACGAAAACGGGATAAAACCAGAACGACCGGCCGTTGCGCAGCCAGACGAACGTAAAGCGGAACAAGCATCCTCGGAACGATCCGCGGTCTACGCGGAACTGCTGCCCGAAGGAACGAGGAGCGCTCGGTATCCTGCTAGGC